>JAEEGL015789432.1_pt1 | contig 11865 bp, 10 predicted proteins | sample 9134231 | NCBI WGS metagenome assembly JAEEGL01 (sample SAMN16246548, study PRJNA631951) | gut metagenome | biome: gut microbiome; feature: rumen; material: fiber-attached | host: Bos | place: Iran: Karaj | collected 2018-10 | reverse complement strand
TTACCAAGATGATAACGATTCTGGTTCTTGCAGTCCTTGTTGTTTCAGCTATCGTAATCTTAATGGTCAGCAGCATTGCCAAGAATCTTGCCAAAGTCAAGACCTTCGCAAGTGCTCTTGCCAGTGGTGATTTCACCGTACAGAAGATCAATTCCCGGTCAAAGGATGAGCTGGGAATGATGAGTGAATCCCTCAACGAAATGTATGAAAGCAACTCTTCTGTTATCTCCAAGATTTCAGAAGAATCCGGAAGAATCACGCAGGCCAGTGAGTCTCTGAACGGAATGGCCGGTCAGTTGACCGATCAGTTCCAGAAGATCAAGCAGAATATTTCCAGCGTCAATGATGCTGTTATGGCAAGCAGTGCCGCAACCGAAGAGGTCAATGCCTCTGTCGAAGAAGTGGATGCTTCCGTTCAGGTTCTTGCCGAAGAGGCAAAGGCAAGCAGTGCCGATGCTATGGATATTGCAAACCGTGCGCATCAGATTGAGGAGGATAGCCAGTCTCATCGAGATCATGCCATCCGCATTGCCAACAGCCGGAAGCAGGATCTGCAGGCTGCTACAGCCAAGGCTGAGGTTGTAAACGAGATTTCAGACCTTGCAAATTCCATTGCCAACATCGCAGAGCAGATCAATCTTCTGTCCCTGAATGCCAGCATTGAGGCTGCTCGCGCAGGTGAATACGGCCGGGGCTTCGCCGTTGTTGCTTCCGAAATCAGCAAGCTTGCTTCTGACACAAGTGGTGCAACCGTTCAGATTCAGGAGACCATCGATGGTGTACAGGAGGCCTTCGCTTCCCTGTCCCAGAGTGCGAATGAATTACTTTCCTTCCTGGAAGAGACCGTGGCACCGGATTATGAGAACTTTGTCAATGTAGGTAAACAGTACGGCGAAGATGCACATACCTTCGGTCGTCAGGCTGAGAGTATTTCCGAGAAGGCCGGACTGATTCGCGATGCCATGACAGAAGTCAGTCAGGCGATCCAGAATATTGCAGAGTCCAACCAGGAGACAGCCGATCACAGTTCCGAGGTTCAGGAAGCTATGAACCTTGTTTCTGATGTTGTTAGTGATGTAAATGACATGTCCGGCAAGCAGGAAGGCATTGCTTCCAGCCTGAGCGGTATTGTAAATCATTTCAAACTCCATTAATATTTCTCATAACAACAAAAGCACGTCAGGCGATGAAACCTGACGTGCTTTTCTGTCGTTATGGATGTATATTCGAAATAACTTCCTACATCTGTACCCTGCTTAAATATCCTTCAAATCCAATCGTACACCGGCTGTAGGAGACCTTCAGCTGGTATGCGTCGGTCACCTCCGTCGGATCATTTTCATTTTCCTTTGGCATTTCAATTCCAAGAACCGCCTGACGGGTGTTCTCCTCAGCATCGATCTCCTGCATATCGTAAAGCCATGCATTTGGCATTTTGGTCATAAGAAGATCCTCAAGTCCCTCTTCGGTCAGCGGCTCATCCTCAATGACCGACACAAGATTCTCGTTGGCATCGTACTTCTTAAGGCCTTCCTTGATGCCGGCTTTCAGCTGATAGTCCTCCAGACGAAGTACCCCGCCCTGGGCATAGCTTGCAGAATACTCCCGATTCATGGAATTACCCGGAAGAACAATGAGCCCTTCCAATTGAAGCACCAGATCCTTACCACTCTTATGCAGTTCTGTAATTCTCGCATCCCGGAAGGAAAATTTATCTATTTCATTGGTTGTTTCAAACTTCATATCGTCTCCCTTATTTCAGATCCTTTAATGTATTAACCAGCTCTAAATCGGATGCGCTCACCTTAAGATTCGTTGTGATCGGCTGTGCTCCCGGCTTGGTAACCGTGATTTCAATCACAGAGCCCTCCGGTACGCCACTGCCAAATACGGTCTGAAAATAACTTACGACCTTCGGATGATTCGCCTGAAACTGTCCAAAAGCAGACTTCAACTTAAAAATCGATGCGGGATTTACCATAATCTATAACCTCTCAATCTTGTCTATTCTATCTCAAAAATAACGCCGGCAGTTGGCCGACGTTCAAGTCTCAGTCGGAGATTGTAACCCCGACTGAGATAAAAAACATATCCATGCAGGAACAACACTAGGTCGTTAATCTTGCAATTTTCTGTAAGGTGAAAAATTCTTCGATGGAACTTAAAATACGCTCTTTATCCATCGATTTCAAAAGATAGCCTTCCGGCTTCAGCCCCATGACCTGGAGTACCGAATTCCGGTCATCCTTACCGGTCAGAAACATAACCGGTGTAGTCGCTGTGGTAGGTTCATTCCGAAGCATAGCCAGAACACTCGGTCCGTCCAGCAACGGCATCTCATAATCCAGAAGAATCAGATCCACCGTATTCTTCGCCAGGTAGGTAAGAGCCTGCATACCCGATGTCGCCATCGTCACCTGATAGTCCTCTGACAGCCATTCATTCAGCATCTTAAGGAAGGTACTGTCATCATCCACAATCATGATATTCTTCTTCCTGGTACCTTCCCGGTTCTGATATTCGATCTTCATGATCACATTCATCATGTGATTGATGTCCAGTGGACGCTCCAGCTTGGCGGCGATGATTCCCGGCGGGAAATAGCCGTCCGCATTCTGAAGTTCCATATGATCGCCAATCAGTACCAGAGACTTCTCGAACTCAATACATAAATCCTTCAGATAAACCTCCAGCTTCGGAAGGTCCTCCAACATACTGTCCAGATAAAGGATAATAATATCGGACGTATCTTTAACTGCTTCAATATCCTCCATCTGAGGAGGTACCTGAACCACCTCATAATGATTCCTCTCCATATGATTCTGGATCGAATGAATCATGAAGCTTTTATGTCTGCATATTAAAATGACACCTGCTCTTCTCATGAGGAGCCCTCCTCGCAACCGTTGTAATGTCATCCAAAAACTTGTCACTCCCTAACATTATACCCCAGAACAGTTTCAAAAAGCTATACCAGCGGTAAATTTTTAGGAATGTTAGCCTCTATATAAACGCCTTCCGGACGGTACTCTTCCTTTATAACCTGTCCCTGCTCATGAATCCTTGCCAGAAGTGCGCCCTGGGAATAAGGAATCACCTGCGCGATCTCCTTCCGAAAATCCTTCAGAATCGTCTGAATGGCCTGTAACAGATCCGGAATTCCAAATCCTCTTGCAGCAGAAAGCCTTACGGTAACATCCGCACGTCGATCCAGGGGACGAATCGCATCAGCCGGAACAAGGTCCTGCTTGTTAAAGACCGTGATCACAGGCTTACCTGTAATCTCAAGCTGCTGCAGAGTCTGATATACCACGTCCATGTGCATATCCAGATCCGGGTCAGCCGCATCCACCACATGGAGAATGATATCCGCATATCGTGCCTCTTCCAGTGTGGAACGGAACGCGTCGATCAAATGATGAGGAAGCTTGTGGATAAATCCTACCGTATCCGTCAGTAATACCTTCTGACCTTCCTCCATCACCAGCGCTCTTGTGGTCGGATCAAGGGTTGCAAAGAGCTGATCCTCTTCAAGAACCTCTGATCCCGTCAGCTTATTCAGAAGGGTGGACTTGCCGGCATTGGTGTAGCCCACAATGGCAACCGTTGGAAGCATATTCCGCTGACGCGCCTTACGGGTGATCTGGCGGTTCTTCTCCATATCCTTGATCTGCGCCCGAAGTCTGGACATACGATTACGAATGGCTCTTCGATCGGTCTCCAGCTTCGTCTCTCCCGGTCCTCTCGTTCCGATTCCACCACCCAGTCGTGACATGGATGTACCGAAGGAACCCGCCAGGCGGCTGCTCCGATAGGCCAGCTGCGCCATCTCGACCTGAATCTTACCTTCTTTTGTCGTGGCATGTGCAGCAAAAATATCCAAAATCACCATCGTCCGGTCCAGTACCTTGGTTTGAAGTGCACGTTCAAGATTGGCCATCTGTGCCGGTGCAAGCTCATCATCACAGACAATTCCGTCTGCTTCGTTGGCCTCGATCAGAAGACGAAGTTCTTCTACTTTACCACTGCCGACGTAGGTGGCAGAAGACGGGGAGGACATATTCTGAATCACGGAATATACCAGCTCACCACCTGCGGTATCCACCAGGTCCGCAAGTTCTTCCAGAGACCTTGCCGGATCCACCGCATCCTGCCCGGTTGAAACGACGACTCCGATAAAGCGCTCTTTTCTCTCACTTGTATCTATCATAGATTAACCTCTCTTAGCCTTACGAAATGATATCCAGCAGTGCACCGATATCTCCGTCCATAACGGAAAGTGACGGCTTATAGTCCTTCGCCTTCGGGTTTGTTTTCGATGCGATGGACCGTACCTTTGCCAGACGCTTCTCACACTCCTGCTCTGAATAGCCAAAGGTATTCAAATATACAGACGCCATTCCAAGGGATGCCGCAATACGAATATCACTGTCATAATCGTTGCCGACCATCACACAGTCGTCCCGGTCAATTCCCTCCCTGCGGAGAAGATTTACCATAAATTCCGGCTGCGGCTTTTTCATTCCTGCATCGGATGAAATGACAATGCGGTCAAAATATTCCGTCAGCCCAAACGCCTCCATCTCGGGTACCGTAAAAATATGCTGTGCATTGGAAAGAAGATAGACTCTGTGACCGGTCTGCTTCAATTTCGTCAGCACTTTGATGGTATTCTTATAGGGCTTAAGCTTCTTCCTTGACATCAGGCGGAAGGTGTTGGCAATGACATGAACCCACTCGCTGTAGTAAAGCTTCTCAAGGGCCTGCTTTTTCCCTTCGTCCCCTGATCGTGCCATGGCACGCAGAGCTTCGATCTCCATTCCTCCTGCGCTGCCCTCGCATGCATGACAAGAAGGCGCCTCCAAAAGCAACCTTCCGAATACCTTCTCCAGTCGTATCTCCGAATACTGATAGCCGGTATGCTTTTTCAGAGCCGCCTCTTCCCATGTCACACAGTCGAGGTATGCCTTCTGTAATTGTGGACCTGTATAATCGGCACCGTAGACGGAGAACAGTGCAGCCATCCTCTTCCAAAAGGTCGGGGATGACTCATCTGTTACAACATCAAGTAAGGTACCGTACAGATCAAAAATATAATTATTTACGTCTTTCATACTCACTCATTCTTCAATTTAGGATTCTCCACCGGAATCTTTAAGGCTCCGAGGACATCCGTAATTTCTTTCGCCGGTGTAATCTCAAGCGCATCCTTTACTTCCTGCGCTACGTCACGAAGATCATCCATGTTCTCCTCCGGGATAAACACATGCTTTACACCTGCCCTCTGTGCAGCCATAAGCTTCTCCGGAAGTCCTCCGATCGGATTCACCGATCCGTTCAGTGAGACCTCCCCTGTCATGGCCACCTGTGGTGTAACCGGTGTGTCGCTGACCAGGGAAGAAAGAGCGGTTACCAGTGTGATTCCGGCGGATGGACCGTCCTTTGGTGTGGAACCGTCCGGGAAGTGGATATGAATATCATTCTTCTCGAAAAGCTCGGACTTGCTCGGGTAAAGTGCCTTCACAAGGGAAACCGCAATCTGTGTGGACTCTTTCATTACATCACCAAGCTGACCGGTAACCGTCACTTTGCCTTTACCCTTGGTCATCAGAGTCTCGATGTAGAGGATGGCGCCGCCTGCTGCCGTCCATGCAAGACCGGTAATAATTCCCGCCTTTCCTTTTTCCTTCACTTTGTTGTTATGCATCGGGTGCATATCCAGGTAATCTCTCAGCTTCTCCTTCTCAACGGTAACACAGTCCTTATGATTCCGCTGAAGTTCCACTGCTGCCACACGGCAAAGGGTATCTATGCGCTTCTTTAATCCGCGGACACCGCCCTCCATTGTATAGTCCGAAATAATTGTATCGATTATCTCATCGGAAATGACCAACTGCTCCGGCTTGATTCCTACCTTCTCGTACGCCTTTGGAATCAAATGATCCCTTGCAATCTGCTTTTTCTCAATCGGAGTATATCCCTGGAACTGGATGACTTCCATACGATTTAACAACGGAGACGGTATTGTGTCAAGACTGTTGGCCGTGCAAATGAACATCACATCTGACAAATTATACGGAACATTCATATAATGGTCGGTAAAGGTGTTGTTCTGCTCCGGATCAAGTACCTCCAAAAGGGCACTTGCCGGATCTCCGTTATAGGAGTTGGAAAGCTTGTCGATCTCATCAAGCACCATAACCGGATTGGAAACACCGGCCTTACGAATACCGTCCATGATACGTCCTGCCATGGCACCGATGTAGGTTCTTCTATGGCCTCGAATCTCAGCCTCATCTCTCACGCCGCCCAAAGCTACCCGGACATACTTTCTTCCAAGTGCTCTTGCGATGCTCTTACCGATACTGGTCTTACCTGTACCCGGTGCTCCTACGAAGAGAAGAATGGAACCGGACTGCTGCTGCTTGAAATTCATGACAGCAACCTGCTGAATGATACGCTCCTTGACCTTCTTAAGACCGGAATGATCCTCGTCCAGCACCTTCTGCGCCTCGTCCAGATCGATGTTCTTCTGCTCTTCCTTCTTCCAGGAAAGGCTGGTAACAAAATCCAGATAATCGTAGAGACTGCCGGATTCCGGTGTATTCTGTCCCTCCTGCTTCAGGCGGTTTAACACCTTCCGCGCTTCCTTCTCTGCCTCCGGATTCATACCGGCTTCATCGATGGCGATCTCAAACCGGCGAACATCGGAAACGTTCTCCGGATGCATATCATCCAGTTCCTTCTGCATGTACTGGATCTGCTTCTTCAACGCGGACTCACGGTAAATCTTCTGGTAGTCCTCCTCCTGCGCCGTTGCTGCCTCTGTACCGATCTTGCTCATCTCGATGTTCTCATAGATCATCTTCTCCAGACGGTCGATACGCTTGTTCTTATCGTCCTCCGCAAGAATCTCATAGCGGTCAATTGGCGAATTATAAAGCCACGGGCTCATTACAGCCGCTACTTCCGAGATGGAGGATAACTGTGCAATATAGGTTCTTGTCAGGCTGCCCCACTGGAAACGGGATGCGTACTCAACAATGGCTTTTTTCAACTTATCCAGTCTCTTACGCTCTTCCTCTTCATCCACAGGCTCGCTCTCAATATCCTCACGCTTATTCGCTGTAACAGAGATGGTATGATCAGAAAAAATCGTAAGGTCGGTGATGTCCGCACGCTTCTTGGTACGAATCACCATGTAACCGTTGCTGTTCACCTCTGTAATGATGCCGGCAAGACCGATCGGATACAGATCCTCTTCCTTCAAATTCTCTCTCGACTTCTTCTCCTTCTCGGCAACAAGAATCAATCGCTCCTGCACCTGAGGATCAACGCCCGTCATCCTCTTATAAGAATCCGTCTGAATATATAGATTGCTCTCCGGTACTAAAATTACATTATATAAAGGTAATACTGTCATATCTTATCCTCCGTTCCGATTAGTAGCACTCTATTAAATCGAGTGCTAAATCCTGTAGGGATATACTATCACCCCTCCTTAGCATCGTCAACGCTCTCCATGAAAAGTTTAGAAAAAATTAATATTTGCTCACGCAACGCTTCCTCTGACAAGTCGGTAAGTGACAGAATCTCCCGTGGAAGGGGTGCAAACAGATCCATTCGTTCACCCGTGATCGGATGGGTAAAGACAAGACGCGCGGAATGCAACGGAACACGATGTATCTTTTGATAATCCGGATGATATAGGTAATCCCCGGGGAGCGGGTGTCCGATTGCCTTCATATGAACGCGAATCTGATGGGTTCTTCCGGTCTTAAGCCTTAGAATCACCGGTGACAGACCGTCCTTTGGGGCAAGAGCCTGATAATAGGTCAGGGCTTTTTGTCCGTTCTCATGGTCGATACAACGGAAAATCGCCGAGTCATCGGCTCGTCCGATGGGCAGGTCAACTTCTCCTCTCCCCACCAAAAGCTCTCCCTCTCCCGGATTCTCTACCAGAGCCACGTAGGTTCTTTGAATCTTATGCTCACTCACATCCTGAGAGAGAATCGCCCCGGATAACATGTTTTTCGCAAGAATGGTAAGACCACTGGTCTCCTTGTCCAAACGGTTGATACAGCGAAACACCATATCCGCTTCTCCCAGGCTCCTCGTCCGATAAAGAAGCGCATTGGCAAGGGAATCCTCATAATGGCGTATGGATGGATGAATGGACATTCCGGCAGGCTTATTCACCACAAGAATATCCTCATCCTCATAGACCACATCCAGATCACAGGGAACCGGTGTCAGCTGAAGCGACGGTTTCTTTTCTTCTAGAATGGTAACACGCAAAATCTCCCCCTCTGCCATGCGGCGAAAAAGAGGCTGATGACTGCCGTATGGGAAAACCGGCATCTTCCCGTCGATAAATGGCGAAGGCGCCTCTCCTTTCAAAAGGGTGATATTGCCGGGATTGCGCTTGAACTGAGAAAGCACCGCCTTTGGGAAACGGCGATGCTCTAAATAATCCCGGATTCTCTGCCCGGCATCCGTACGTGCTATGTGAAATGTCAAGGTCCTGCCTTGTAACTTAGAATAATCTCTGTCCTTTTCCATTGGTGTCCTTCAACGTAAAATCATAGGCATGACACTTCATATTGTACTTGCCTGTCTGCTTTGCCTGATACAGCTGCTCATCTGCCTGCGAGAACATGGAGCGAAGATCCTCTGCACTCTCTGCATATCCGAAGACGTAGCCGCAACTGCAACTCGGTTCCTTCGGTCCCTCTTCAAAGGTCATGTGATGAAAACGTAACATGAAGTTCCGGACCTCCCGGTGGAAATCCGTCTCTTTCTGCTTCGAAATCAGCATAAATTCATCGCCGCCGTATCGATATACCACCGTATCTTTAAAATGGGTCTGTGCCAGCGCTCCAAACCGCTTAAGTACCTCATCGCCCATATCATGACCATAGGTATCATTCACCTTCTTAAAATTATCAATATCACAGATCATAACCTCCAGGCGCTGTCCAATCAGATGTTCAAAATCTTCCCGCAGCGCATAGCGATTGTTCAGTCCGGTCAATGCGTCGGTACGGGAGATACTCTGGAGCTTTTCCGCTGTTCTGCGATTATCCACAGCATGTGTCGCCGCTTCCATTGTATAGAAGTAACGCACCATGGTAACAAAGGAGATGACGACCCAGGTCACCATATACTCCTGTGGCTTGCTCGTAGTGTATCCGTATCGTGTAATTTTAATTCCGATCACAAGAAAGGTAAAGGCGGAAACACTCATAACCGTAACCGGCCGCAGATTAAACAGCATAAATCCCAACACCACCATAGTGGTAAAGGCCAACGCACCGCGCCCCTGCAGATATTCCGCAACAGATATATGCGCCTGACAAATCAGGAAAGAAAACAGATACACATATACAATCAGAGTCGTATTCTTAAAGGGCTGTACCCTGGACCGGTTCCGGGAAAAAAGAAACGTCATCGCCATCAGGACGCTTCCCAGGAAGAAGATGACATAAAAAGACAGTTCCATCGGCGAATACTTCACCATGGCCTGGCGAATCAGCATGACAACAGACGCAATGAGGGTCAGAATCGACAACGGAGCACCCAGTTGAAGATTCTGATTCTCAATGTAGCGCTTGACCTCTGCATCATACTGTTCAATTCCAAGGATTCGTTTGAACGGAATGTTCCTGACTCTCATCAACAAATTTTTCACGCTGCATATACTCCATAACATAACAATAGACTATTTTTAATATAACACATCCACAGATTTCGATACAAGAAACTGGAGCCATACCGCCAACAGAATCTTGCCCTAACCTTGCCATACCATCATAGTATGTTATACTAGGTTCGAATTTTAACTAGAAAGGTCGAAATATTATGTATTCTGCAGCAATTTTTGATATGGATGGAACCATCCTTGATACCCTGGATGATTTAAGAGTAGCAATTAACTATGCGTTAGAGCAGACCGGTCATCGCCATAATTACAGCAACGATCTTGTCCGCCGGTTCTTTGGAAGTGGTGTCACCGTTGCAATTCAGCGTGCACTTGCCACAGAAAGCGGCTTTGACCTGGATCGTCTGGAGGATATCGGGGATCCTGATGTCACCATGAAGCACCCACTTCCATGGAATGACGAAGAGGTTGCAAGAATACAGAGCATTTATAAACCATACTATGACAGCCATTGTGATATCCACACCGGTCCATACAAGGGAATCAACGAAATGATCGCCTCTCTGAAAAAGGCCGGCGTTAAAACAGCGGTTGTCTCAAACAAACCGGACTCCGCCGTACAAAGTCTCTGTAACGTTCATTTCAACGGCATCTTTGACTTTGCACTCGGTGAAAAGGAAGGCATTCGCAGAAAGCCGGCTCCGGACATGGTCGAAACCTGTATCAAAGCTCTTGAGGTACACCCGGAGGACTGCGTCTACATCGGAGATTCCGAAGTGGATATCGCAACCGCGAAGTCTTCCAACATTCCTTGCATTAGCGTGGACTGGGGCTTCCGCAGTCACGACTACTTAACAAGCCGCAGTGCTGACTGCATTGTAGCCACAGCCGATGAAGTTGCAACCGTTATTTTAGAGTAATCCCATGAAAAAATCAGTATCTATCCTTTTAACGGTTCTTTTGCTTGTGTGTCTGTATCCTGCCTCTTTGGCCAATGCCGGACAACATCCGGCAACCGTCTGTGTTCTTCCCGGTTTAAATCCGGAACAGGTTTTTACGGAGAACAACAGACTAAAGCACGGGGATCCTTTTTCGGATTATAAGATTATCATCCTGGATGCGGAATTTTTCACCCCGGCGCAGATCCGTATCCTTCATAAAAAGGGGCACCTTGTCTACAGCTACCTGAATATCGGTTCGTTGGAGAACACAAGAGAAGACTATGAGGACTACAAGGACCTTTGTCTTGCTCCTTATGAAAACTGGCCGGAGGAATTATGGGTCGATGTGACCAAAAAACGGTGGCAGGATCGGTGCAACCGGCGCGGCAGACAGCTGATTGCAAAGGGCGTCGACGGATTTTTCATCGATAATACCGACGTCTATGACTTATATCATACTGCTTCCGTAAAGAAGAGCCTTGATGTCATATTATCAAAGCTTCATGCGCAAAAGAACAGCACCGGGGCTCGCTCTGCCGTCATGATCAACGGCGGAAGTACCTATGTGTCCGCCAAATTAAAAGAGAAGAAAAAAAATCTTCCTTTTACTGCTGTTTGTCAGGAAAGTGTCTACAATCATGTGGTAAACTATGAGAAACAGATTTTTAAAAAGAACCATCGTGATGCGAAAGCATACTACCTTACCTATCTTAAAAAATGTAAAAAAGCCGGTCTTTTCGTTCTTGTCTTAGATTACGAGAAAAAATCCGCCCGCATAAAGACCATACGAAAGGCTTGCAAGAAATCAGGTTTCGGTTGCTATATTTCAACCACCCTTGAACTGAATCAGGTCACCCCTGTCCAATAGAGGAATATTTATGAATACTTGGCTTGCACCTTACGACCATTCGGAAGAATTTACAAGACTTCGTCTGAAACTGCAAAACACCCGCAAAATGCAGGAACTTACCGGTGTCATTGACGCCGGAAAGTCCCTGTCTATTTTTGCTGCAGCAAGAAGTTACAGCCACGTTCTCATCGTTATGGATTCAGAGAAAAAGGCGCGTGACTTCTGGGATGAATATCAGTTTTTTGACCCGGATGCTGTCTATTATCCTGCAAAGGATCTGCTCTTCTATCAGTCCGATGTGCAGAGCAACACTCTGACCAGAGAGCGCATTCGTGCCTTAAAGGCAATTACGGAATCCGACCATCCAACGGTCATTACCACGGTGGATGCCCTCATGAACCAGATTCCTTCCC
>JAEEGL014711164.1_pt1 | contig 11865 bp, 9 predicted proteins | sample 9134231 | NCBI WGS metagenome assembly JAEEGL01 (sample SAMN16246548, study PRJNA631951) | gut metagenome | biome: gut microbiome; feature: rumen; material: fiber-attached | host: Bos | place: Iran: Karaj | collected 2018-10 | reverse complement strand
GGCGGGAAGGCGCTTGACGCCGAACTCGCTCAGTTAGTCCCGCGAGCGGGCCTAACTAGCGCTCAAACAAACGGCGTCATCCCTGCGGGACCGCACCTTCCCGCCTGCTCCCCTGTCGCTGAAATCCGAATGCCGCAGGAGTGCACCGGCCCCCGACGAAGAGTTACAGCGACTGTTTTTCTGCAGTTATTAAAGAGAGTATCTACAGACTATTTTACCTTCTTAACTAATCGAACACAGAGCCTCATCTCTTTATCTGCTTTGACGAAACCTAGTCCTTGCAAAAGAGGTGGCTTATCCCGAGACTCCACGTCTATGACATCTTCTTTATGAAATACCAATGCCTATGTCTCATTCAGTGAAAAACTCGTCCAAAAATCACCCTCACTGATTGTCAACAAAACATCATTGACGCCGATGAATCCTGCCGGATAAGGCCCAGTGGTCTTGCAGGCGGAAGCGAGTTCTTGATACTGTTCAATGCTTGGAATCATTTCAGGAAATGCCCTTTGAGCCTCTTCAAAAGACATACTCCCCATATATTCACTAGACCATAAAACCCCTGACGGCAGGCCGAGGTCTATCCAGACAGGTTCTTCGCTCCGTATCCAATAGGGGACATCTCCTTTTGCCGACAACTTTTTAATGGTGGGCAACTCTGAAGGAAGATCAAGCGCAACAGGAGGTCTGACCCATTTGTATAAACTCTGTTGTTCCGGAGAACGTGGTCGAGACTGGGGTCTATGCCAGGACACGAATCCGGAAAGCGTTCGTTCTGCTATGCCATCATGCCGGATGACTATATCTTCCTTTTTCTTAACGAGAAACACCGGCTCCGAGCATACTTCTTCCCACACAAATAAACGTACACTTTTATCAGCCGGCCCTGCCTGAGCGAGCCTATGAGTACGTATCTTTTCGATATCATCCTCGGAAGTTATTTTAATCTCGAGAATATTACCCTGTTTGCGCTTCTCCGCATCAGTTTCATGGGACACCCAGATTTCAACCATTAACGTCTCGCCAGAGTCCGATTCAAGCATGAGATCTGGGCGCCGATAGCGCCCGTCTTGAAAAACTCGCACCTCGGGCATGACCCTTTTGAACTTGCTCGTAAGGTCAATTTCTGTTTTATCCTTATGACGTTTAGAACAAGAATCCTTTTTGACGAGCGTACACGCAGGATTACACTGTATTTCTGGAAATACGGTCATGATGAATGGCAACCCTTTGTCAAGGCAATGTGTATACTCTTCAAAGAAGACACTCTCCGCGGTGGAGTGCAAATAGTTATTATATCCGCAAGGCTCCCCTTTATGGCGAAAATGATCTTCTCTAACTGGCCCTAAGATGGGCACCATTTCTTTCCCACAACAAGGACAATGGTATATATGCTCGCGCCGGTATAAAGTGTTCTTCTGTATTTCACTCCGAACGGATTGTATTTCAACAGTCTGGTCACTGTCGTCTATCTGCGCAATTCTATACTGAACCATTACCGCTTTTTAAATGTGTAGGTTATTGTCCCTTCTTGAGTTCCGGCACCCGAATAATAATTGAAATTCGTTTGGAGTGCCGCCTTACGTGACGCCTCTATTACATCTTCATCTGTAATGGTCGTTTCACTTCCTACGCTGGTTTTCTTTACATCTCCAAGAGCATCGATAGTAATAATAACGACGATTTTGCCCTCTTGATCACCAAGATAATCGGGCAGACGAACTCTCGAGGAAACATATCGGTCTTCCATACGGTAGGATGACGAGACGGTCATCTTGGGGCCACTATTTGCCTTCGCCTGTTGCCCCTTATTGTTGTCCTCTTCAAGCGCAGAAAAAAGTTCCTCCCAGAATGACTTCGGCTGTGGTTGCTTTTGGGTAGCAGCCTTTTTTGCCGTGCTTGTGGACGTGGCAATTTTTGCCGTAGCCAGCATTAATGAATCCAGTTTTTGCTCTGTAACTTGCGCCTGCTCTTTGAGATGCTTGACATCTTCCGAAGTCTTGTAGGCATAGTAACCCGTTGCTCCGCAAATAAGAATGGTAATGACGAGAAGAGCTTTTGTGGTATCCATTGGTGGTTCTGTTCTATAAAGACAAAGATAACAAAAAAGGCTCTTAGCACAATCAAATGAGGCTTTTTAACTCGCTTTGAAGCGCACTCTCCTTTTCCTTTTTTGCTTTCTGCACCCGCCGATATACTTCCTGTGATTTCCGCCTTGCCTCCTGCTCAGCTAAATAGGCCTCCCCATTCTTAACAATCTCCGCCGCCACCCGCTCAACTGTTTCATCAATCCTCCCTTTCTTCAACTGGCATTCCCAAACAATTATCACATACCACCCCTTCGCCTCAAGCTTTCGCCAAACCTCCTGATCCCGCTCCTTGTTCCTTGCCACTTTAGCTACCCAAAACTCAGTATTCGTCTTCGGAACCGTATAATACTTGCAGCCATTATGTCCATGCCAGAAGCAGCCGTGGACGAAAATGACAGTACGGTACTTTGGAAGAACGATGTCCGGACTACCAGGAAGGCGCTTGTCATTCACCAGATAGCGGAAACCAATACGCCAAAGAGAGAAGCGAAGCTTGAGCTCTGGCGTCGTCGAGGCTGAGTGAATGGCGGCCATATTACGATGGCGCTCTCCTGGTGTAAGGACGTCAGACATAATCGTCACAAGAAACTCGGCAAGCAGCCGTTTCAGATAGTCGTTATTTCTAAATTTAGCTTATATCTTGCGCTCATTCCCTCGAGGACCTTTATCTTATCTTTCGTCTGATTGGGGATAGTGATCCAAACGCCTTTGCCTACCTCACTCTGATTAGGATACTTTTGGAAACGAGTAACAATTTCCTTTCCGAGCATAGAAAACTCCTTATAGCGAAGCATGTCAAGTCCAATCATCTTGATGGCCTCCAAATAAGTTTCCTTTGGACTTTGGCCTCCCACAAAAGTACCATTTGGGAACTTAACCAAAAGACACTCCGTTTTTTGACGAGTCTTCACGAAACTTTTAATGGATGAGGGTTGGAAATCCGCGCCAATCTCCACAATGATATCTAAACCTAGTTGATTCTTAACAGAAACTAACTGTAAATATTTCTGCGCCGTATCGCTTTGGGTATTAACATACCAACCATCATCCAACGGTTTCATATAATCCTGAAAACGAGGGTAAATCTCCTTGGAGAAAAGAGGGTGGTGGCTTAATTCAAGGTTTACAGATGACAGCTTATGCACACCAATCTTTCGGAGTGCTTCAACGAACGTCATTGTTGCGTTTTTATAACAAACAACAGAACCGTCGTTAAAAGTTATCCTCAATAGTTTTCGTTCCGCTCGTGAACGAAGTGTTTGGGGCGCTTCTTGTTCAAGCATAATCTCCTATTCGTTGAAATCAAAACCCTTCTCAATTGCCACCTTCGCTATTTTAAGAGCATACTGAGCCTGTTTCAAAGAGACAAATGGTTTGTTCCGAGAACGCATGCTTCCGAAATTGAAGGCCGCCTTGCGATCAATCGGTGTCAGCAGATCGTTTTCTTTTGCCCACGTTGCAAGAGCAAACCAGAATTGTGAGGAGTATGCTTCTGCTTCTTTGATACGGCTCTGCTGTGTCTCATTCAGATACGAGCCATCCTCGTTCACTTCTTTCTGAAGCAACTCTTCTCCAAATCGTTCAATGTCGGAAAGCTTTAGCTTAAGCTTGTTCCAACACTCAGCTTTTTTGGACCATTCTCCAACATTTGACGACTGACTCCCCGAAGATGATGAACTCGTCAAATGATTCCAAACAATCGGGATAAGCTCATCAATCTTTTCCATAATGGCCTTTTGAACCTTCTGATGTTCCCAGATATATGACAAATCAAGATTTTCGCCGGAAAGTACAGACAGCGAAGACAAAATATATGCATTCATATTTGCCTTATATCCTCCGAGATTCTTGGCGCGCACTTCAGAATCAATAGTATTAAATAGAATCCCTTCTGCGACTATGCGTTTGAAGTACGCCGGCGTTACAATCGGCTTGTTTTTCTTTATCGCCTCAACAAACATCATATAGTTTCTCTCAGCGCCACGGCAGACATCATACGGGCGTTGTTGCCAGGCCGCTTCATACTTTGCCACATCGGTCTTAGTAAACTTTTGGTTCTTCGGGTATTCTATCTTGAAACTCTTTTCGTTGAATCCGCTTAACTGCGCCAACTGATCCAGATACTGACCACGGGTTCTCTCAAAATACCATTTACAAATAGGTTTATTCTTTCCGTTAGGAACCCATTCTGAACGACTGAAGTTCTCGAGGTCAATCAGATAAGTATCATTGGCTGATAGATCAGAATTCTTAATGGCGGTCTGGCTATTGGCAGAGATAGAGATAGCCTTGATTATCTCTTCGGTATGAGCTTTATCCCGAATAACACTGATCTTCATCGGAACATACACCCTGCTCAAATCAACTTCTCTGTCGTTCATCGTTGCAGCGATAGAGGCGGTTGTTTGTCCCCCGTTTACAATCTGCCAGTCAAATAGTCTTGTGATATACAGAGCTCCATCAACATCCTTTAGTTCTATCTCGCTAGCTGTTGTTGAAATACCATTATTAAACGAGAAGAACATATCTGGTTTCTCACGGAGAGTACGACGTATCTCCTTGTTTACTTTTCCTTTGAACTGCAAGAAAGTCCGCACATTCTTTTCCAAAAGGACTTGTTGGTACTGTTTATAAATCCTACCTAGTGTTTTTCCTGGAATAATGGCAAGATAAGCATCTACGTAAGGATTTTGATCACTCATCTTAAGACACTGAAGCTCTGTGTTGTAATTGGTTGGGAAATCAATCTCCACCTTCTCCTTTCCGGCGCGGATATTGTGCTGCTGGTATATGCGCTGCATATCCCAAACATTGTATTCAACAACAAACCCTTCATCAGGATTCTCCACCGCTGATGGAACATCGGCCGGATTCGTTAGACCGTCTGTAAGAATGTAAAGACGCATCTGACTGATGCTGTCACGAGCACTCTGTATTAATTGGGCAACTTCATAGATCTCATCGTCTTTACTGACACTATCTGCTTGAAGGATAACTCCAGAAGAAGCTTCTTTGTAAAAACGATATAGGAAACTAAACGCCTGATTAAGCTTAGAGTTATTAATCTTTCCCACTAAAGAATCTGCCTTTAACAGATAAAAGAGATCCAATGATTCGGCCTCGTCATTATAATCGAAAGCAGTTATACGGGCACGAGTTCTCTTAAATGTGCAAATCTCGGGAGCATTTACCTCTCCAGTATCAACGATGTAATCGATGATCGTTTTCGCAAGCTCCTCTTCAAAATCTGTTTCCTGTAATTCGGCCGAAAGTGCCGCACTATCCAGAATCTCCTGTGCAAATTCCTTAATGTCCATAATAGGTATTATATAAATTAGTTGTATCTGTTCTGGGAATTAAAAATGGTGTTGTAAGCCATCAAACACCCCGGAAAACAAGACTTTAGCAGATAAAGAATACGAAAACAACGACTCTATTAATTATATTCTGACTGATAGTCTCGGGCCCTCCGAAAGCAAAGATAGTCAATATTTCTTGATGACCTTCTTCATTTCAACAATTGGAAGAAATCGCACATTCACAGATCATATTATTCCTCGCCAGATGAATTGTGAACGGCTTACGTGGATTCTACGAAGCCGTAATGGCTTTTCTTCTGATTGCTCATGCTAGAAATATTGTTCGAAGAGATTCGAGATAATTTGTCCAGGGAAGAATATGATTATGATCATGCAAAGGAGATCATCCGAGTATCATCCTCTCCCGTAATAACTCTTCTTAACTTCTGTTCAAGCGACGCTTCAATGCTCTCCATACGAGAGTTAAAGGCTTTAAAACTTATACACGTCTGGGGAATGTTTACACTGACAACATGTATCTCCCCGCCAAGGCCACATAGAACACCAACTCGATGATACATCAAGTTCCACCCTTCTTCGGGAACCGGCTCTCCGTTTTCACTAGGATACTCGAAATCATCCCTCGGACAAATAAAAACCCCGATATTCTTTCCGGTGATGTGTAAATAGGTAATCATCTGATTAAGATCATCACGTGGAATACCGAGTAAGACCTCTTCTTCAGGTGCCCGATATAGTCTTTTATATTTTGCATCTGCGATAAGACTTGGGTGTATATAATCAGGATAGCGGAGCGTTCCTCTGCCGCTAAGATAAACAGGAATTCCTCCAGACTTTGTTTTGTTCTGAGGATGCATAAACCCCACTTTCTTCATTGTTATGCTCAGGTATTCTTCCCAGAGCCAAGCACCATCAAAAAGGACACCGTGTATTTTTTCAGAATTACTCCCATAACTAATCCTCTCATGTCGCAGTATTTGGAGGCATAGCCGCTGTAAGGGACGGTATTCAGAATAATATGGATGGCTTATTGGACGAATATTTTGAGAGACAACTTTAGCTAAATCTCCTTTTCGATAAGAAGGCGTAGCATCTATGATGACCTGTACGTAATCCTTAATTTCTTGACTGGCAAATAAAATATAAGAATTCTTTTTCTTTGAACGAATGTATTCTATTGTGTGACGGATCAATTGAGTGATGGGATTATCGTATCGAAATTCTTTAGTTGAGTATGATACTTTCCCATTGAGGAACGGATAGTTCATCTTGATGTGTCGATTGAAATCGATCGTCCCTTTCACTCGATCGTCATTATAGTTTATACGTTGATACTCACGAAACAGCCCTTGTAACAATGCTTTTTGGAGGAAATAAGGGAATAAGAGGACGGTTATATCAAGGGCGTTCTCTTCCGATCGGCTATGATTCAAATCAAAGATGTTGATTGCAAATACTTTCTGCAGTAAATACTGCATAAAATAGTCTTTTTCATAATCTGAGGAGAATCTAGAATGAATGGTAATATCGGTACCCCCGCAGCCGATGAAGCCCATTATGTTCTCCGTGGTCAGGATATTACCCTCAATAGTGAAAACGGCCTTGTTTTCAATCTTGTCACCATACCGGTCTTTCTCTCTTGGGAACAACCAGACTTCGTTTCCTGCGGCCGAAACAAGATCAGAAATGCGTCGCCCGGCAATCTGCCGAAGATTGTCGAGGGCCATTCCGTCATCTATGCGTTTACCGCAGTTATTGTCCGATGTAAAGATCATTTCTAGTCGGCAATCAAAGCTTCATGTATCTTTTTAATATATCCGGGGCCGTCCGGATTGCCACGATAATATTCTTCGACAAGGCCTCTAATATGGTTGTTCCAAAGGCCCTCATAATCATCACCCTTTAGTTTGAGGAAATACGCACCACCTATGTGATAAGCTGAGGAGAGTTCGCACTGTTCAATGGTCTCGTTTACTTTTTTCATTCTTGTTTTCACATCATCGGGTAGCCCCATATTTGTAGCACTAATTTCTGATGAAATCTCTTGCCAGGCGAAACGGCGCCTAACCGCAAAATCCATACTCTCAACGCTGCGATCAATGTCATTCATCGTCCCGATAATAAAAACATTCTCGGGGACATAAAAGCCATTCTTAAAGAGATCCGACTCATCTGTTATTAGTTCTTGATATTGAGTACTAACACGGCCTTTTTCACCCCGATAGCCGGGATCTATGGCGTAAAACAATTCACCGAAGATTTTGGAAAGCTCTCCACGATTAATTTCGTCAATAATAAAAACAAACGGCTTATTGACAGGAGTATCATTTCGGACAAACGAACGGTCGTTCATTTGACTCTTTCTCTTTAATAACTCCTGCAAAGTCCACTTGTATTCAGTGAAATCAATCGTTTTTGTTGCCTTCGGCCTATCCGAAGTCAATTGCTCCAGCAATGATTGTAACGTTTCCTTAGTAAAATGGCCTATTTCAAATGTAGACTCTTCTACAAAGTGATCATACAAAAGCTTAACGTTTGATTCGAGTATCGTTTTCTTGGTTTTTTCTCTATTATACTGAATTCGATTCTCACTATTAACAGACAACCGGCCAGTTGGAGAATAAACCGCCAGAATCCCCCGCTTGATATCATCTTTAATTGTATTCAAGATGTCCTCAAACGACTCGGCTACAATTTCTTCATCTGGGTCATCCTCGCCCGCTCGTGATGAATATAATATGGCCTGCTTGCAAAAGCTCTTGAAGATACCGTCTTTACGGATAAAAGAAACTCCATTGCTATCCTCGGCATTTTCCTCCGAAATTTTAGGGCGTAACCCTTCGACAAAATCCGTATAATCATAAGATGGGTGGAACTGAACGAATTGTGTCTCTGCACCTAGCTTTTGAGCAATTGCTTTAGCAAGGTGAGTCTTACCTGTTCCTGGGGCCCCTGTCAATACAAGATTGTGGTTTTCCTTCAAAAGTTTCCAATACTTTTCATATTCGGCATCCGAGATAACAAGTGTATCTGCCCCATCTTCATTTACTATTTCTTCGTAGCAGGTAGATGTTCCCAGCATCTTGAAATCCTGAGGTTTAAAAAACTGGATTGTAAAGGAAGTAATCCCATTCTCTGTAGTACTCACAAGTTTTACGAAATCTCCTTCCTTAACATTTCTAGCAGCGAAGAAGGGGGTTAAACCGGGAATTCGCTTCTCCTGATTGGCGTTATTGATGTAGTATTTGAAACACAAGTTCGCAGTAGTGCCATTTGTGGTTCCCATCGTCAGATCCTTAGCTTGAAAGCGAATAACGATAACGTTGTTCTCCAATACCCCCTTCTGCTGAAAGAAAGACTTATGGTCAAAACTATTAGGGCAACGAATGTAAGTCTCATTCGTATTCGTAATACCGACTTCGGCAGCCGTCAACTGTTTAATAAGATAACGTTTTGTTTTCATATATGTTTCTTAATTACTTCAGCGATACCCTGAGCCATAATACACGGCACGGCATTCCCTATCTGCATATAAGTCTTGAGATACGGACCGAGAAAGAGATAATCATCTGGGAATGACTGACAGCGAGCGGCTTCTCGAGGTGTTATTGCGCGAATCTGAAAGGGATGAATATGGGAATGGCAATCCATTCGCAGATGTGCCGTAATGGTTCTTGACGGCTTGTCTGGAATGAGTTTGTAGTATTTATCCTTGAAACAATGTAGGCGATGCTTATACGGCATTATATCAGCGATCTTTTCATCCGAAGCATCGTCTCCTGGTTCAAGAAGACGGTAAATATCATAATTGATATCGTTCACATAGCGAGCCTTATGGTTGAACAAGAAAGGAATCTGTCGTCCTCCATTGATTAGTTTAAGGTATGGACTATCGTCGCCACGGAATGGATTAATCGAAATCTTCTTTCCGCACTCATCGGAATCAACTTCATTCTGGTTCTTGATTCTTGGGGCTTGCAGGGGTGGAATGAAGCTCAGAGCATCTCTTAACACATACTGCCGTTTACCTTCATTTGCATGCTCAACCTCTTCAAACAGCCCATTGGGCGTTATGTGTTGAGCTTTCGCAACATCACTACGAATTGCAATGAATATCAGCCTTTCACGAGCTTGTGCTACAGAGAAATCGGCAGAATGAAGCAGTCGATACGATACGGAATATGTATAAGTCTCACCGTTTCGTTCTTCATGAATTGACTCATAGTCTTCGACCACCTGGTTTGCGACGGATAGCATCCCATGAACATTCTCCATGACAACAAACTTGGGAAGAATCTTCTTTATAGCCTTGATGTAATATTTGTAAAGCTCATTGCGAGGATCGTCAATTATCCGTTGCTTATTTGCTGAACTAAAGCCCTGACAAGGCGGGCCACCAACAACAATATCAATAGGCTCCTGGACATAATCATCGATGTTGTCTACAATCCCTCGAATATCCGCTTCAAAGACTTTGTTGGAAGGGAGTTCAGGATGATTGTATTTATATGTTCTGATGCAAACTTCTTCAAAATCATTGGCGAACGCGACTCTGAAACCGGCACGGACAAATCCATAACTTAGTCCGCCAGCACCAGCAAAGAAGTCAACGAAATTGGGTTTACTTGCCTCTCTCTCTTTCTCTTGAAGAGTTCTTCTCTTTGTGTTACTAAGCTTATCGAGTAGAGTCCCCAAATCACGCTTGCGCTCAATATAGAAAGAAACAGCATTCAGGAATCTCTGAAAAAGATCGTTGCCCAAAACCAAGCGGAGCCGGTCAACTGATGTTGTAGAATCCACAACGCCCATTGACTGCATCTCGTCCACAACTGCCTTATCAGTATTTACTGCATAGGGAATAGGTAATTGATTCTTCTCTGCAAAACACTCAACTAGACGAACATATACAGAGATCAGCTCTACAAACTGGTCCTTGTATATTCGATCATGCAATCTATTTGGCGTAAAAATCATCTGTCTAAATCTCTAAGGTTTTGTCGGATTGCTTTAGCCAAGGCTTCCGCAAACAATACCGGTACAGCATTTCCGATTTGCTTGTATTTTTCGCCCCTCGATCCGGCAAAGACGAAATCATCCGGAAATGATTGGATGCGAGCCGCCTCCCGTACTGTAAATGTGCGAGCTTGGGCCAAGTCTGGATGTATGAACTGAAATCCGTCTTTGTAAATATGAGCCAAAATTGTCTTGCTTGGTAGATCCCACCACTGGACAACATAACTATTATCAAAGACTCGAGCATGTTCGTGTTCCAAATCAGGACGTTGACGTCTCATTTCACCAAAGCTCCAGTGATTCTCTATCATAACCCTGAAGCGTTCTCTATCAACATCATTATGGTTGCGGCAGATATGATCCATCAAAGGATGAATACCCGGTTGCCCAATTCTTCTCAGGAATGCATTATTGCAAGGATAATTGAATTCGTCAGAAGAAGCATCTTGCCCTGGTTCCACGGGAGGAAGGTCGCCAAGAGCTTGACGAACATCAACAAAGCGCAACAATTGACCTCTTTCATTTTCAGGCATGTCCGGATCATAATGAGTTTTTTTGACAGCTCGATAAAGATCGATTGCTTCTTTCTCATCTATATCATTGCGGACGCCCATTATGATAACACGCTTTCTGATTTGCGGTACGCCATAATTGGCTGTATTATGCACAAGAATCTCGGGATCATCTAGGACTTTGTAGTGATTTCCCAAAGCATGAATAACCTTCGGAAAAATAGGCGCACCATTAACTCTGGCGGACAGAAGTCCAGTTACGTTCTCGAAGACGAAGAATTTTGGCATATAATGCTCAAGAATCCTCACATAACTCTCGAACAAAAAGTTTCGCGGGTCTTTGGCCATTCCTTCGCCATCACGCACACGACCTGCGGTTGAGTAAGCTTGGCAAGGCGGGCCACCAATAATCACATCAACCGGCCTTCCGTGTGTTGCTACTTCAAGTCTATCAATTATGTCTTCAGCAGTTATGTCGTGTTCGATGACCTCTTCATCAGCGTGCTGGTACCCATAATGTCTCATACGAGTACGTAGCGTTTCACAAGCGTTGTGGTCTATTTCAACGTGAGCGAGTGCCCTGAATCCTTGACGGTAAAACCCCTCACTTAAACCACCACACCCGGCAAAAAGGTCTATGAAAGTATATGGCATATTCTATTCTGTAATGTCCGATATAATACTTTGTAAAAATAATGATTTTTGCTGACAATCTGAAAAACTCTGTTTCATAACAAGAAAGGCAAGACCAACGTGACACGATAGAAGATAGAACTTTGTTTCACCGTTTTCGGGAAGGTTCGCTCGTGGCGGCGGGGATGGGACTGCGGAATCCGGATTTCAGCTGCTAGTGAGCAGGCGGGAAGGCAGCGGTCCCGGAACGGGATGACGCCGTTTGTTTGAGCGCTAGTTAGGCCCGCGTGCGGGACT
>JAEEGL013661788.1_pt1 | contig 11865 bp, 7 predicted proteins | sample 9134231 | NCBI WGS metagenome assembly JAEEGL01 (sample SAMN16246548, study PRJNA631951) | gut metagenome | biome: gut microbiome; feature: rumen; material: fiber-attached | host: Bos | place: Iran: Karaj | collected 2018-10 | reverse complement strand
GACACTGCGGGTATGAACCGCATGCTCTAGCCAACTGAGCTACGCCGCCAAATCGGCGAGGTTCAATATACTATATCCGGCCCGGCTTGTCAAGCTTTTCTTTTTCCGCGGGCAAAAGTTTTTCTACGGAGGCCGAAACGCGGGCCGCCCCGGCGAAGCAGGCTCATTCCCGGAAGAAGATAAGGGAAAACCAGGTGACGATGTTGCCGTTGAAGAATTCGATCCCGTGCTTCTCCGCGATGTCGGTGGCGACGATGCCGTGGCTCTCCACACAGGGGTACATCCTGTCCGGGTGGCGGCAGGGCCCATGGGGCCAGGCGCATTCCTCGCAGATTGCGCAGGCCTCGGTGGAGAGAACCATGATCTCCGAAGCCTGCTCCCTCACCAGGGCCGCCGCCTGGCGGGTGATCTCCTCATGGGGGCCACGGGTTTCCAGGGTCTCCCGAATGTCGGCGATGTCGCTGACCTCGGTGACGGTGGTGAGCATGAGAGCCCGGGGGAAGCGGAGACAGCGCGCGCGGCATTCCTCCACGGTCCCCACCGCCGGAGGACAGGCCCAGGACCGGTCGTACATGGGGCATTCCTGCTCACAGACGGTGCGGATACGGGGGGAAAAGACCAGCTCCGACGTGTCGATGACCTCATATTGACAGAGAGGAAGGGCGCAGAGTCCCTCCTCCAGCTTTCCGTAATCCATTTCTTCCACCTCGCGGGCCGGGGCGGTTTCCGCGGCGGCCCAAAAGCAAATCTTCTCCCGGCGGGGATACCGCAGCGCCGCCCCGTCGGCATTCCCTGGGGTACGCCTGCTGCAGCGCCCTCCATGATACCCTCCTTTCCCCTCGCCGTCAAGGCTTGCCCCGCCGGGGAGTCTGTGGTATGATTTATGTATATAAATATGAAAAGGAGGAATCGCCTATGGCCTGGTTTCAGGTAAGCTTCTCTTCCGCCAGCCTCTCTCACCTGACAGAGTTGAACGTGCTGATCCCCCAGTTTGCCAGCCCGGAGCAGCCCTGCCGCACCCTCTACCTTCTCAACGGCTACCGGGGGGACCACACGGACTGGCTGCTGAACACGGACGTGAACGGTCTCAGCGGCCTGAGCCGCTGCGCCATCGTCATGCCCGGCGGAGAAAATTCCAGCTACGTCGACCATCCCTACTCCGGCGTGAAATACGGGGAGTACGTGGGGAAGGAGATCGTGGAGTTCACCCGCCGCCTCTTCCCGGCTTTGAGTCACAAGCGGGAGGACACCGCCATCGCCGGTCTCAGCATGGGCGGCTACGGCGCCCTGCGCAACGGCCTGAAGTACCACGACACCTTCGGCTATGTGATGCCCCTCTCCTTCGGCATGATGGGGCCGGAGACGGTGACGGACGAGACCTCCAGGGCCCGCTTCGAGGCCCGCTACGGCCCTTTGGACAAGTGGGATGAGAGCGACTGCAACCCAAAGCATCTGGCCAGATCCCTGGTGGAATCCGGCGCCGAGCTGCCGAAGCTCTATATCGCCTGCGGCTGGAACGACCGGCTCTGCGTGATGAACCGGGAATACCACCTCTATCTGGAGGAGATCGGCTACCCCCATGTCTACGAGGAAGGCCCCGGCAGTCACGAATGGGCCACCTGGCGCTGGGCGCTGCCCCATGCGCTGGCCTTCTGCGGCTGGCTGGGGGAGAGCACCTTCGTCAACCCCATGTACGTGGACATGCGGGACGAGCGCTATGTGGGCGCTGAATGGAAGGAGGAAGGCTGAATGGCGATCATCAAGGCCAGCTTCATGAGCGAGGTTCTGGAGCGGCAGGTGGGCTTTACCGCCATCATCCCTGCGGACAGTGTGCGCATGGCGGGCCCCGGTTCCGACAACGCCAAAAATGACGAGCCCATACCCACGCTGTACCTGCTCTCCGGCTATTCCGGCAGCGGCTTCTTCTGGGTCTACAACTATCCTGTGGCGAGCCTCAGCTCCATGAACCGCCTGGCCATCATCATGCCCGACCCGGAGAATCACTTCTACACCGACGACGATATGTTCGGCTACGGCTGGGGCAAATTCATCGGTACGGAGCTGGTGGAGTTCACCCGGAAAATGTTCAACCTCAGCCATAAGCGGGAGGACACCATCATCGGCGGCTTTTCCATGGGCGGCTTCGGCGCTCTGCTCAACGGCTGCACCTATCGGGAGACCTTCGGCCACATCGTGGCTGTCAGCGGCGCGCTGCTGACCGAGGGGATCGACCAGGGACCCGGCGGCTCCGACAATCCCTTCTTCCGGGGCATCTTCGGGGACCCGGCCAAGGTGGTCGGCAGCCATCACGACCCCCGTGCCGCCGCCGCCGAGGCGGTGAAGTCGGGCAACGCGCCCAGCCTCTATATGGCCGTGGGCTATTCCGACTTCCTGCGGCAGCTGAACCTCTCCATGGTGGAGTACATCAGGGGGCTGAACTACCCGGGCTTCATCTTTGAAGAGGGCGAGGGCGGCCACGACAACAAGTTCTGCGAGGACCACGTCTTCCGCGGCGTCCGCTTGGCGCTGGGGAAGGAAAAATAACGGCGTTTTTCCAGCTTTCCACCCGGGATGCGGACCGTCGCCGGCCCGCATCCCGGTTTTTTATCGCCCCCGCGGCAGATTCCGGCAGCGGACCTGCGAAACGCCGGATAATTGACAAGGGCAGGGGCTTTGCTTTAAGATGATGAAAAACAAGCCAAGAGGTGATCTCCTTGTTCCCCCGTCTTCTTCGGTCCGCGCTTTCTCTCCTTCTCTGTCTGGCTGCCCTGCTCGCCGTTTCCGCAATCCCTGCCGCCGCGGACGCCGGATTCGAGAACAGCGAAGCCTTTCTGCGCACCTCCTTCAATGAGGAAAACTACCTGGAGCTGAGCATCAGCGGCGACATGCTGACGCTCAGCGGCAGGCTGCAGCTGGAAAACCTCTCAGGGCTCTCCGTCATATGCGGAGAGGCCTCCGCGTGGTTCGACGCCGCAGACGGAGAGTATTTTTCCGCCTCCATGCGCCTCACACACAGCGGAACGGAGACGGTCTCCGTCTTTACGAAAGCGACGGAGGAACAATACCTGGGCATGGTGTTCGGGCGCATCTGCATAAAAAAGGACGGGGACGGCTGCCGCATCCTTCCCTCGTCCGTCCTGGAAAGCAATCTCGCTTTCGAAAACGCATACGCGGACCCGGAGCGATACCGGGATGACAGCGGCGTCCCCGAAGAGGTGCGGGCCCTGTCCGACGAGATCGCGGGGGATGAGAGAGACGATTACCGGAAGCTCTGGCTGCTCTATCAGTGGGTCGCTGAAAACATCTATTATGATTATGACTATTACTACAAAAGGTCCTCCGAGATCGCTTACGATTCCGGGGGCGTCCTGGCAAACAAGCGCTCCGTATGCGCGGGTTACGCCTCGCTGCTGAAGGACCTCATCCTGGCGCAGGGGATCCCTTGCATGGAGGTCAAGACCTATGCCCTGGGCGTCAACACGAACGGAGGCTCCTTCGCGACGAATACGGAGTGGGCAGCCGTTATGAATTCCAACCACGAGCATGTGGAGGCCTGGGTCAACGACCGCTGGGTCGTGATGGACGTCACCTGGGATTCCAACAACAAATATCAGGACGGGGAGTTTCATCCGAAAGCTCCCAACGGATATTATTATTTCGACATCACGCCGGAGGCCTTTGCCCTGGACCACAAAATCATCCGGCGGGCGGACGGCAGAATGAGGATGAACGCGGACGGCGTTCTCACCGGGGCGGACACGCCGAAGCTCCGGGTCTCCGTCAGCGGCAGCCCCGTGGTATGGACCGACGCGGAGCCCTTCATTGATGAGAACGACCGGACGATGGTCCCGCTGCGCCCTGTGGCGGCAGCCCTCGGCCTGACCGTGGACTGGGACGGGGCCGCGCGGGAGGCCGTCTTCTCCGACGGCAGCCGGTCGCTCGCCTTCCCCATCGGAAGCAATCTGGCCCGGACGGGCGATGGGACGGAGATTCCCATGGACACGGCCGCCGTGATCGTCCATGACCGCACCTACGCTCCGGTGCGGGTGCTGGCCGAGTATTTCGGATTCGCGGTGGGCTGGGAGCCGAAGACGAGAACCATCGCCATCGAGCCTGCGGCGCCGTAATTGCGCCGCAGGAGGATGCAGCCCGGGGGATGCAGAAAGAGAACGCAGCGCGGCGGGGGCGCCGGAACGAAAGGTTCCGGCGCCCCCGCCGAGAATTTTCTTCTTTTTATACTGTGACCCTTATACTATGCCTCCGCGCAGACCGCCGGGGCTGTCACAGCACGTAGCTTTCCAGAAAGCAGGCCAGGGCGGTGGCCACCTGGATGCGGGAAGCGATGTCCCGCCCCCCCGTGCCCCGGGAGCCCTCGAGATAGCTGCTGGCCGTCATCCAGCGGAAAGCGTCCTCCGCCCAGCCGGAGGCGCTGATGATGCTGTTCGTGGTCAGGACCACGGGATAGCCCTTCTGTTTGGCATAGTTGTTGAGCAGCGTGGCGAGCTGTTCCACGGTAACGCTTTCCTCCGGGCGGAAGGTGCCGTCCTCGAAGCCGTTGACCAGGCCCTTGCTCTGGGCCCAGCCCACCGCCGCGGAATACCACTTGTTCTCCGGCACGTCCGAGAAGGTGCTCTTCACCGGCGTTCCGTTCTCCAGGTTATAGAACAGCTGGGCCACCATGGCACGGGTGAGCGTCAGGTCGGAGCCGAAGCTGCCATCCCCCATGCCGATCATGATGCCGCTGCGGTAAACATAGTCCACCGTGTGGGTGTAGTAATCGTTGTCCGACACGTCGGAGAAGGCCGCCGCGCCGCTGTCCCTGACGACCACGAAATCCGCAGAAGGAAAGCCCGTCCGGAAGGTCAGCGCCCGGTTATCATACAGGCTGCGGAAGCGGACGGCACCGCCGTCGTCCGCCCGCCAGACGTCATATTCCCTGCCCGAGCCGGAGACGGCGAGGGGGATGGAGACGGCGAGGCGCGCGCCATAGAGGAAGCCGATTTCGCTGCCGCCGACGCTGAGGGAAACGCTCGCGCCGGGCTCGGGCGTACCCGGGAGGGCGGCGCGCTGGGCTTGATTGAGGCTGTCCGGGTGATAGGGGGAAGCGGTCAGGCAGAGGGGCGCATCTCCGCAGATGTTGGAAAGCATCTGCATCGCCGCCGTGTCCAGGGAGAGGTCGGCTGCAGCGAAGGAAAGGGTGAGGCTCCCGATACCGTTGGCCTCACTGCCGCCCCAAGCCAGGAGTGAGGACGGAAGGACCGCGCTGAGCAGGTTTTCCTCCATGCCCTGCAGGCCGATGCGGAGACTGCCCCTCAGCCGGCTCATTTCCGCAGCTGGGATCTCCCCGATGCGGACCTGCGTGCCGTCAATCTCCGCCGCCGCAGCCGCCGTCTCGCCGTTGGAGGCCAGGATGGAAACCGTCCGGGAATCTTTCGCCGGCCCGGATACCCGGGTCGTGATCGCCCGCAGGCAGAAATTCCTGTCGCTTTCCTGCAGCTTCCCGCTCGTGCTTATATAGGAGGTCCCCGCCGGTGGTGCGTTTTCCTTGTCATAGGTAAACGTCACCTTGTCCTGGTTTTCGACCCTGGCAACCAGGGCAAAGGGCTGCTCACCGTCCCCCAGATATACGGGCGCGTCCAAGGGGATCGTATACCAGCCGGGATAAGTGACGCTGAGCTTCGCCCGGGCGGTAAAGCGATAGTCGTCGAAGCCCGCAAAATTGGGGACGACGTCCACCTCCACGCTCTCCGCCGGCTGCCGGAAAAAGATGCGCACGTGGGTCAGTGCCTCGCCGCCCTTCGATGTATAGACCCGGGCGACCGTCAGCTCCGGGGCGTTCCGGCTGACGTGCCAGCTGAGGGTCATCGGGTCCGTCATATAGAGCGTCTCGTCGCCGCTGCAGGGGATCACCCCGTCCACCGTAAAGGGATGGGAGGGGAAAATGGGATCGCTGTAGGATATCCAGAAGAAACCGCCGTCGGAGCCAAATTCCGTGCTCCAGCTGTTTTTGCAGAGCCACGCACCGTCTTCCGGCGGGCGGTGCCCGACGTGGAAGTTCTCCCTGGAATAGTTGTCGTCCCAGCCGACGATCTGCACGATATGATTGGACCTGTCGGTACTGCCGTCGAAATAAAAGGCATTGGAGTCCCACTGGAAATAGGTGTATTCGACGCTGCCGTTCTCATGGCGCGTGCGGTCCATGTCGATATACATGGACGCCGCAGCGGAGCCATAGTTGATGACGGCGTCCTTGATGATCGCCGGAGAATAGCTGCCCTTTTCTTCGCCCAGGAAATAGATGTTCCGCACGGAAAAGCTCTGGGCCTTTGCGGCGGTGACGTTCAGGTCCCGGTCGGGCAGACTATCGGTGCTGTACGGGTCGTCGGCTTCATTGACCGCACCGTTCAGGGGCTGCGCGCGCATGAGGTAGCTGCCGGAGTAGTACCGGTTGCCCCCGGTGCCCGGCGCCCGGTCAAAGCCCAGAGAATTGCCGCTGTGGTTGCTGGTGGCATAGGCCATGTGCATTTCCGAGAGGTCCTGTGTGCCGTAGCCATGGAGCAGGAGATTCGATTCCACCACGGCCAGCGTTCCGAAATCCCAACAAAGGCCATTGGCGCCCTGATCCTTCACCGCAGTGGTCAGGCCCAGCGTCCTGGCGTCCCAGGCCGCGGGCAGGCTTCCGGAGAGGCGTACGTTCTCGGGGTAGGCAAGGTCGACGTCCGCTTCCTCCGCCCCGGTACCCCGGGGTACAAAGGTTTCCGCACTGCCGGCGGCCTCGCCGCTCCCGCCGTCCGGCGTTTCTCCTCCGGCGCCCGGGGCATCGGGTCCTTCCGCCAGGGTCGCGCCGCACAGGCCCAGCAGCAGGAGCAGCAGAAGAAGCGCTGCGGTCAGGGTCCTGATAAGATACCGGTCGCGTCTTTTCATTTCGATTCTTCCTCACTTTCGCGTTGATTTGCGTCTTCTTTCCGCATCAGCGCCCAAACTCCTCCCGGTTGACAACACCGGAGAGGTCCCAGCCGCTGATGTCCAAATCGGTCAGACTTCCGCAGCCGACAAACATATGATTGATATCCGTGACGCGGGAAGTATTCCATCCCCGCACATCCAGGGCTTTCAGTTGATGGTCATAGGCGAACATCCAGGACATATCTGTGACGCTCGAGGTATTGAAGCCGCTGACATCCAGTTCTTCCAGCACCCAGCAGCTGCTGAACATCCCGGACATATTCGTGACGTTTGCGGTGTTCCAGCCGCCCACGCTCAGGGAGAGCAGGCTGTAACAGCTGCCGAACATATAGGACATATCCGTGACGCGGGAGGTATTCCATCCGAAAGCATCCAGCGCCGTCAGATTACTGCAGCTGTTGAACATCCCGGACATATCCGTGACGCAGCCCATGTCCCAGGCGCTCACGTCCAGCTCTGTCAGCGTCTCACAGAACAGGAATGCCTGCCGCGTCGTGGTGACGCCGGCGGTGTTCCAACCGCCCACGTCCAGAGCCTCCAGGTTCCTGCAGACGCAGAACATTTCGCTCATGTCGGTAAGGCTCCCGGTATTCCAGCCGCTCACATCCAGCGTGGTCAGGTTTTCGCAGCCGAAAAACATTTGATGCGCGCAGGCAAGATTCCCGGTATCCCAGCCGCTCACATCCAGCGCGGTAAGCCCGGTGCACATGCAGAACATTTCGCTCATGTCGGTGACCTTCGCAGTGTTCCAGCCGCTCACATCCAAGGCCGTCAGGCCGGGGCAGTAAGCGAACAGCCGGGACATATCCACGGCGGCGCCGGTGTCCCACCCGGATATATCCAGCGACGTCAGGCTGTTGCAGTCACTGAACAGATGGCTCATATTCGTGACGCTCGAGGTGTTCCAGCCGCTCACGTCCAGAGAACGCAGATTGCGGCATCCGCCGACGATTCGATACATATTCGTAACGCGGGAGGTATTCCAGGTACTCACATCCAGCCTGCTCAGGTTACTGCACTCTTCAAACATACCGGACATATCCGTGACGCTCGAGGTGTTCCAGCCGCTGAGGTCCAATGCGGTCAGCCCGCTGCACATGCTGAACATACAGGACATATTCCTGACGTTTGCCGTGTTGAAGCCGCTGAGGTCGAGCGCGGTCAGCCCGCTGCAGTCCTCGAACATAGAACTCATATCTGTGACGTTTTGGGTATTGAGGCTGCTGAGGTCCAGTGTCGTCAGCCCTCTGCAGTCGCGGAACAGTCCGCGCATGTTGATCGGCGCGGCGGTACGGAACGCTCTGAGGTCCAGGCTTTTCAATTCCTTCTGCCCGGAAAACATCAGTTCCACGCTCCGGACGGCGGACATATCCCAATTGCGGATATCCAGTGAGGTCAGTGGGTGGTATTCCTCCTGAACGGAAACGCCCTTCTCCGGATCAAAGAAATACGGCGTGCCTGCATAAAACATACAGCTCATATCCCCCACGCGGGAGGTATCCCAAGCGCTCACGTCCAGCGTGTTCAGGTTATTGCATTCTTCAAACATACCGGACATATCCGTGACCCGTGAGGTGTCCCACCCGGCAACGTCCAGAGACCGAAGGTTTTTGCAGTTTCCGAACATATTGCTCATGTCCGTACAGCGGGAGGTATCCCAGCCTCCCACGTCCAGCCAGACCAGGTTCTCGCATCCGCAAAACATCAGGCTCATATCGATCACACGGGATACGTCCAGGTTTTCCGCATCCACGTCGGTCAGGTTTTTGCCGCCGTAAAACATCAGGCTCATATCCACCGTGCCCGCGGAATGAAAAGCACCGTTAAAGTGAATGCTCCGGAGCTGCTCCAGCCCAAAAAGAAAGGCACACTCCAGCGGCGCATTCACGCCGCCTTCGGCGGCGATACAGACGTCGAACAGGCCGTTTCCCGCCGGGGAAGCCCAGGCCAGCACGCTGCCGTCCCGTTTTTCGGAAACATCAGAGGCCGGATAATCCGCGTCGCGACCCGGCGCGCCTGCAGTCGAGCTCAAGAAGGTGACGGAAATGATATCTTTGGTTTCAACTTCATAGGGCAGCAGATAATGATACCAGTCCCGCCGCAGCACCCGCTCCCGGGGGACGACCGGCTCCACGGGCCGGACCTCTGCCGAGGCCGCGGCCAGGCCCAAATCCAGGGCGCCGAAGCCCTCGTCGCCGTTCGTCCAGCTCCCGTTTGCCGTGGCCTCTGTCAGCAGCAGCGCCTCCAGCTGCTCCGCATCCATGGTCTTTCCCGTGGCCAGGTCCAGCAGCATCACCGCCGCTGCGACGTGGGGCGCAGCCATGGAGGTCCCGCTTTCCGCCCGATAGCCTCCCCCGGGCACGCTGGACACGATGTCCAGCCCCGGCGCAAGGAGATCCACCGTCCGTCCGAAGTCGGAAAAGCCGCAGCGCTCATGGTCCCGGTCCCCCGCCGAAACGACGATCAGCCCCGGCACATCCATATGGCTGGCGCACTCATACTCCACGTCCATGGAGTTGTTCCCCGCCGAGACCACCACGGGCACGCCGCGGGATACGGCGTAGTTCACCTTCGCGTCGATAAAGCTGTGGGCCGCGTAAAAGGACGGCATGTTCAGGGACATATTGATCACGTCGGCCCCGGCATCCACGGCATACTGGATGGCATCCGCAACGGCGGAGATATTGGCGGTCTGCCCGGCGCCGCCGATGACCCGGATGTCCAGGATATCCACCGGCGCGTCCCCCACGCACTGCCGGATGATCCCCGCCACGTGGGTGCCGTGGTAATACAGCTCCCCGCCCTCCGAGTAATCCCTGCCGGTGAAGACGTGCCCGAACAGCAGCGGGTGACTTGCGTCCACGCCAGAGTCGATGACCGCAATCATTCCCCTTCCGGCTTCTCCCAACTCTCCCTGATAGGCATTCAGATAGATTTCAAAGCCCCCGTCCGAGACGCCCCAGGAGCTCCCGCCGCTCTCCAGGTCGGAAGCGTCCCCGGCGGAAAAGAGGTCGGGCATCCAGATGTCCGGCAGCGCCCGGTAGCCTTTGCCGGCCAGCCGGTCCTGGGCCGCAATGGCCAGAGCCGGCGTTCCGAACTGCAGCACCCACATGCCGTAGCCGTCGTTGTGGGCCCCGGTGACGCCCTCATAGTCCCTCCACTGCTCTTCAAACGCCGGGTCCCGCGTCTTCACCAGCAGCCGTGCCGTCTGGTAGGGCGCGGTGACGGTGACGCTGCGATCCTGCCCGTTCCACGTCACCTCGAAGCTCATGGCCTCTGTCACCGCCCGGATCGGCACATAGGTGCGCCCATCCTTTATGTAGGGCGAGGTGTCGATGACTGCCTCACGCCCATTCACGATCATGATGTTGGAATCCACGCTCACCCGTACGTCCTCGCCATAAACGCCGGTCACAATCACGGTCCTGCTTGCGCCATCCCAGCTCACCTCACAGCCCGCAGCCTCCATCACGAAGCGGATGGGCAGCATGGTGCGGCTGTTGGTGATCTCCGGCGCCACGTCCATCTCGGTCTCCGCTCCGTCTGCGGTGAGGATCCTCGAGCCGATCTGCAGCCGGATTGCTCCGAAGAATCCCGAGGTATCCTGCAGGGCAAGGAGCTCCGACAGGTCGTCATAGTATACGGCGCCCACGCCGGCTGCCTTTGCAGCCGTCCCGCCCAAACCGGGAACGGCCAGGAGCACGGACGCCAAAAGCAGCGCGATGATCGTTTTTCCCATTTTTCTCATAGTCATCCCCCTGTCGGTCCGGCGCTTTGCCGCGCCGGGTCTGAGCCGCACGGCCTCCGCCCGGAGCGGTGTGGACCGCACATATTTTATGTTTAACTCAAAACCCCGGGAAAAGCAAGCGTAATTGTCCGGATACGGCGCTTTTGAGGACAGGGGGCGTTCCTTCCTCCGGGTGTCGGGCCCCCTCACCCTCACCCTACCAGGGCCGTCACGTCGGCGCAGCTGAGGTCGTGGAGGGCCAGGTCGATGCCGTAGCCCAGGAGCCGGGCCATCAGGGAGATCTGCTGGTCGATCTCCCGGGGGGTCACCATCATTCCGGCGCCGTATTCCCCGAAGTCCTCCGGCGCCGCCTCTCCCCGTCCCGAAAGCTCCGTCAAATCCGCCGCGAGGGTGGCGGCATCCACCACCGTGGGGACCCCCAGGCCCACCACCGGCATCCCCAGGGTCTCCCGGCTCAGCTCCCTCCGGGCATTCCCCACCCCGGAGCCGGGGGCGATGCCCGTGTCCGTCAGCTGCACGGTGCGGCAGACCCGGCCCAGCCGGCGGGAGGCCAGGGCGTCTACGGCAATCACCGCGTCGGGCCGCAGCTTTTCCGCCGCCGCCCGCACCAGCTCCGCGCTTTCCATGCCCGTGTTGCCCAGGACCCCCGTGGCCATCACCGCCACCTTCCGGAAGGCCCCGAAGGTCTCCGGCAGGGCGCTCACCAGGTGCCTCGTCGCCAGCACGTGCCGGAGGGTCCGCGGCCCCAGGCTGTCCGGGGTGATGGCCTCGTTCCCCAGCCCCGCCACCAGGACGCTCGCCCCCGCCGTCAGTCCCAGCAATGCGCGCAGCTCCCTTCCCAGAAGGGCCGCGGCGGCCTCGAAGGCCCCCTCCTCCCGGCGGAGGAAGGCCTCAGGAAAGACGGTGACATAGTTTCCCTCCGGCTTTCCCAGGGTCTCCGCCCCCTCCTTGGAGCGCACGCGCAGGGTCTCCAGGGTACAGCCCGCCTCCGTGCGCGTCTCCCCCTCGACACCCGGCGGCAGGGCCGTCTGTCCGTCCTTTTCCCGCCACAGCTCCCTTGCCTCCAGGGCCAAATCCGTCCGTTTCATGGGCTTCTCCCCTCCTTATGTCCTAGTATGCGCGGTTTTCCCGGGCATTTGAAAAATTTTCTG
>JAEEGL013500515.1_pt1 | contig 11865 bp, 6 predicted proteins | sample 9134231 | NCBI WGS metagenome assembly JAEEGL01 (sample SAMN16246548, study PRJNA631951) | gut metagenome | biome: gut microbiome; feature: rumen; material: fiber-attached | host: Bos | place: Iran: Karaj | collected 2018-10 | reverse complement strand
TGGACGAAACGTCGGAACGCGTGGCAGGCTCGGCGCTCTTTAGCCATTTGCACCCATTTTTGAAATCAATGATGTTTTTGTCCGCTTTTCCGTTGTTTTGGCCGATTTTTGCAATTTTCAGAAAACATAAATCGGAAACAAACTCATGCGTTCAACTGTTTTATGAAAAATACGGTAAATACGTTTCTTCGTTCGAGCCGCTGAAAAGGTTTTATGACAAAGAAGGATACGAAAAAGTCGTCTGCGCTCTTTCTTTCGGCGCGGATCCGATGCCGCAAGTAGAAAAAACCGTCGATAATTACGTCGCCGTCCGCGCCTTAAAAAACGTCTTTTTCGATATCGCTCCGGAAATAAAAAGTCTGCTTGTTTTTATATACGAACACTCCGGAAAAACAGTCGAAAGTATGAACGAAACGCTTGACAAAGTCCTTTCTTTGCGCGCTTATTACGAGTTGATCCGCAACGAACCGCAGGCGGAAAAATCACTTTCTCTGACAAAAAGATACGACGAGATCGTAAATCATATCCTCGCTTTACAAAAGAAAGCGGCAATGATCGGTCGCATGGTCGCCTTGAAAAAATGTAACGACAAATATCTGTCCTTTCACTCTTCTTTCGGCGCGGATAAAAGAAAAGAATTCCTTTTTATCATGAATAATCGAAACAAAAGCATACGAGAATGCTATTGCAGATTCGGCGGATTCGTGATGAATTTGCTCCCCTGCTTACTTACTACGCCGGAAACCGCAAGCAAGATACTGCCTTTACAAAAAGATATGTTCGACGTCGTTATTTTCGACGAAGCAAGCCAGATTCCCGTGGAAAACGCCGTTCCGTCGCTTTATCGCGGAAAAACAGCCGTCATTTCCGGCGACGATAAACAACTCGCGCCCGCCGATTCCTTCATCCGAAAACATAGCGAGCCGGAAGAAAATATACCGGAAAGCGTACAAAAAGCGCGATCTCTGCTTGATCTTGCCGTTACCGTTTTTACAACGGTCAAACTTAAATACCATTACCGAAGCGCTTGGCGAGATCTGATCGATTTCAGCAATAGAACGTTTTATGATCAAGAACTTTTCGTCGCGCCCGATCCGTCTTTGCCGACAGAACCGCCCGTCGAATACGTAAAAATTAACGGAAAACGCACCGCGCGAAAAAACAAACGCGAAGCGGACGAAATCGTGCGTTTGGCAAATAAATATTGTAAGTATTATTCGATCGGCATTATCACATTAAACGCCGAACAATGCGAATTGATCAACGAAAAGATCGAAAAAAAGTTAAAAACCGACCCTGATTTAAAAAACAATTGGGACGGATTCGTCAAAAGTATAGAAAACGTACAGGGCGAAGAAAAAGACGTTATCCTGCTAAGCGTCGGTTATGCGCCGAACGAAAACGGGCGTTTTTTCGCTCGCTACGGCGCGCTCGGCGTGGCGGGCGGAGAAAAAAGACTGAACGTCGCCGTGACGCGCGCAGTAAAAAAAATGGTCGTGGTTACCAGTATCGAGCCGGAACAGCTTCCGACCGATTCTGTAAAAAACGACGGCCCGAAACTGTTAAAAAAGTTCCTCGAATACGCAAAAAACGTATCCCGTACTCAAAATATCGATAAAAATAATGCGGATGTCGACGTTACGGAAAACGAAAAGTGGATCGCAAACAAACTGAGCGAGATCGGCTACGACGTACGTTATCCCGCCGGAACGAAAAAACGAGAATTCTCTTTCGCCGTTTACGATCGCGACCGCAATAAGTTTCTTCTCGGCGTCGAAACGGACGAACGCGCCTATAAAAACGGAAATACGGTTTTCGATCGCGACGTTGACAGACCGAACTTTCTACGCCGAATGGGTTGGAAAACGATGCGCGTATGGACGAGAGACTTTTGGCTTTCTCCCGCGAACGTGCTTTCCGACGTCTGCATGAGGCTGGAAAAGGAACGAGAAAAAGAAAAATTATGCGTCCGTTTTTCCGATCCCCTTTCCCTTGCCTCCGAACGTAAAATCACGGAGTACGGAACCGGAGAAATCGGTGAAAAGCGCGTCTTTTGATTCTTTTTCTTTAATCCCTTCCTCTATCAAAATTCGGCACAATGACGCTAAATCGTATCCTTTTCCTTTAAAAAGATACCAGGATAGCGATCCGGGAACGGCGTTGATCTCGTTGACGTACAGCTTACCGTCGTCTAAAAAATCGATCCGTACCGCTCCTTTCATCTCAAAACACTCGTATATCTTTTTACAAATGCGATATATCTTGTTTTCAAGAGCGATCGGTATTTGCGCCGGATAAACGCGTTTTACTTCTCCTCCGCGGTATTTTTCGTCAAAGTCGTAAAAAGCTCCGCCGCTTATTACTTCTTCGATCTGACCGACGACGATATCGCCTTTTTCCCGAAATACGGCGCAAGTGTATTCGCGAAACCCCGTTAAAGCCGGTTCGATCAGCACTTTTTTATCGAAAGCGAGCGCTTCGATTCCTCTTTTTTCCCCTTCTTCTTTGTTTTGGGCAAAAGAAATACCGATGCTGGAACCGAGCGAAGAAGGTTTGAGGATTACCGGATATTCTATTTCGGAAAAAACGCTTTCTTCCCCTTTTTGATAAACGCGAAAAGGTAAAGTCGGTAAATGAAAATACCGCAGAAGATATTTGGTGAAAACTTTGTCCATACAAACGGCGCTTTGTAGCGGTCCGCAAGAAGTGTAAGCGATATCGGCGATTTCCATCAATCCGGCCAAACTACCGTTTTCGCCCTCTCCGCCGTGACAACAGATCACCGCGCAGTCTATTTTTTTGCCGGGACACGGCAAGCCGGCCCTATACATTTTTCCATTCATAAACGTTACGGTTTTCAGTCCTCTTATCGAAAAATTGCCATAAGAGCCTATCTTTTGCAGTTTTTTGCCGATAAAAAAACGTCCGTTTTTTAAATATACCAGTTCGACCGCATATTGGTTTTTGACCGAAGAAAACACGGATAAAGCCGTCAATACCGATATTTCACTTTCGCAACTTTTTCCACCGTAAATAATAACAACGTTTTGCATACGTCCTCCGTTCAATATATATCCGGCAAATCGTTTTGAAAAAGCACCGTCGCTCCCGGACGAACAACGCGCGTTAACTTTTTTCGGACGCTTTTCAGACCATGACAAACCGTTACGGTTCCTCTGTACTTTTTTCGTTTTAAACCTGTTTTTATCGCATTTTTATTTACGCCGAGCAGTATCGCGTGATCAGCGACCGACGCGATCTCCTCCCCGATATGTATATTCTCTTCTCGCTGTTTTATGCCCAATTCTACGACGCCCTGCGCAACGACGATCCGCGGCGACGGATATCCCCGCAAATATTCCAACGCATACCGAACGCCGACCGTATTGGAATTATAACTGTCGTCAAGAATATGCACGTTCCCGACGCGCGAATACTCCAACCTGTGCGGCGTTTGCTTGATCGCTTCTATCCGATCGAAAATCACTTCAGGCGGGACGCCGATCTTATCGGCGACGGCAACGCACAACAAAAGATTTTCTATCGCTTGCTTTCCGCATAAGCAGGTAACGACGTTTTTGCTTTTTTCGCGTATATGCAGATTAAAGGTCGTTTTTCCGATCAAACGACATATATTTTCCGCATAAATATCCTCGCAGGCGCCTATCGATATCTTATTTCCTGCGTATTCTCTGTACATCTTTTTTGCGTATAAGTTGTTTCCGAACGCGCAAAACCCGCCGGTCTTAAGATGTTTTGCGAGTAAAAATTTCTCGTTATAAATAACGTTTAATGATCCGAATACGCCCGAATGCTGTTCGCATATGCCCGTGATCAGTCCTATATCGGGCGGAAAAACCGTGCATAAGTACTTTATATCGCCTTTTCTCCTCGCGCCGAATTCGCATAAAAAAAACTCTTCTTTTCCCGTTAATTTATCGATCGAAAGCGCTATTCCCATAGGCGTATTATGGTTTTCCTCGGTCATTGCAACGTTAAAAACGCCGTCAAGCAAAGTAAATAAAATGTTTTTACAACTCGTCTTTCCGAAACTACCCGTTACGGCGACGACTTTCGTTCCCGACGCGCGTAGTTTTTCGGCGGCGGTAAGAATATATTTTTCGTTCTTTTTATCAAAATGCCGATTAAAAATAATTTCAGAGAGTTTAACGGGTAAAAACGACAAAACGATCGTCGTAGCCCATAAAGTCAGCAGGACGTATTCCTTCAGGTCGGGAATGCAGGTTAAAATGGGAATGACGGCGTGTATAACCGGTAAAATAAAGTAATAACGAACTCTTTTTGTCAGTTTTAATTTAGTCCTACTCGTGAAATACGCAACAAAAACCGTAATCGCTCCGACGCCGCAGGAAATAAGCGCAAAAAACGGTACGGGAACGAAACTCAACGCAACGAAAAAGACCGCGGGCAGATATGTCTTAAAGAAAGGTTTATTCCGGCGCAGTTTATAGTTATCGTTTTGCGCCAGAGTCAGGTATCGCAACGATACGCCTGCGTTCAGACAAACCAAGAAAAAAGACGTTATCCACTTCATTCCGCTCCCCCGATAAAAATGCTTTTACGATCGAAACGAACGCGAAATGCCGTTCCAGATACGAAAAGTGCCCGCACCCCTCGAATAGGATCATTTCGCTGCCCTTGATCAAACGAAGCAATCTTTTACCCATATATACGGGAGTCTCTTTGTCTTTGTTCCCCCAAATAAGAAGCGTCGGTACTTTTATCAGCTCGGCATATTGTTCCAAATGCTCGTTAACGATAGACGCAAACGTCTTTTTCATCACAGGAGAAAGCTTTTTATAATCGGCGCTACCCGCTTCATGCCGGATCTTTAATAATTTCAGTATTTTATGACGGGAAACAGAATAATAATACCGAAGCGACCGCCGCGGTTTCATTCCGGCCGAATCGACTAAAATCAATTTATCTACCATATATCCGAACTTATAACAAAACTTGATCCCGACGCGTCCGCCGAAAGAATGACAAACGAAAGATAAACTTTCCATTTTGTAATAACGAATAAGCTCTGAGACCGTCGAAACGTAGTGGTCGAGCGTAAACGGATAAGTCGGTTCGGGAGACTGTCCGAACCCGTTAAAATCGATCAAATAAACGGTATATTTTTCGGATAAAGCGCGAGCAAGACCCAAAAAACTATCCGTCGAGCCGCCCCATCCGTGCAGACAGACAACATTGGGACCGCGCCCCATAACGACGTGATGGATCAGTTTTGCCTCCCCTTACAGATACAGCCAGTATATACGCGCGTCTTCCTTTCCGCCGTAATACTTCTTACGTACTCCCGCAAGGGTAAAACCTTTTTTTTCATAAAGCGCGATAGCGCCGTCGTTACTTTGTCGAACTTCCAAAGTAAAAGAACGTATGCCTCTTTCCGTACCGATGCGGATCATTTCATCCATTATCGAAGAAGCGACCCCCTGTCGACGGCTGTCCGGATCCACGGCTATATTCATTATATGTCCTTCGTCGAAAACTTGTGCAAAACCGCCGAAACCGACCACAGTGCCGTTTAAACAAGCTAAAACGTACGCTTTTTCGGGCCGACCGATGTCGTCTTTATATAACGACTCGCTCCAGCTCTCTTCGCCGAGGCTGACCCGGTCGATGCGAGCGACCTCTGAATAGTTTTTTTCGGTAAGAGGCTCGAATTCTATCATTATTCACCTGTTTCGGCGGAAGAACTTTTGATATAAAAAGGCTTCGCTCTTTTGACCGTTTCTCCTTTTTCGATCTTTTCGACAGCCAGTTTCAACATTTCTTCCGGATACGTCCCTTCCACATACGATTTAGGCAAGTCGATCTTTTCCGTCTCTTCTTTTTTCATACATTTATATTCGACGGAACCGCTACGGAACAAACCGACGTAATAGTTGTTGTGTTTGCAGTCGAGAAGAACCATTTTGTCCTCTCCTCCCGCCAAAACTTCCAACGAAGTCATCTCGACGACTTCTTTTTTCGTCGCCATAGCAAAGGCGTTTACGGTGGCAACGCCGATACGGATACCGGTAAAAGAACCGGGTCCGACGATCACGCCGTAATAGTCCATATCCTGTACGGACGTACCGAGCTCTCGACAAAAAGCATCGATCTCGGCAAGAAGGGTCTTGTTATGCGATTTGGGATCGGGCGTTGTTTTTTTTGTATGATACGCTCCGTCGTAAATGCCGATCCCGATGGACGAAGCGGACGTATCGATAGCGAGTATTCTCATTTTTCCTTCCGTCATGCGTTCTTTTGCAAGAGCGCAATTGTTATTTTTCGTGTATTTTCTCCTAAATATTCGATAGAGACGGCATAAACAGCGCCGATAAAATCAGTAAACTTATTCCATTCTATCACGGTCACGTCGCGACATTCGATCTCTTCTCTTAAACCCAGTTCTTCTACGTCTTCTTCCGTTTCGATCCTATACATATCCAGATGATGAACGGTATACTTTCCGTAGTACGTTTTCATCAGCGTAAACGTCGGACTTGTGACCGTATCCGTGACGCCGAGCGCCTTAAAAAGCGCTTTTGTAAAGGTCGTCTTTCCCGCGCCAAGTTCTCCGTACATAAGTATAGTCTCGCCGCCTTTGATTATTTTTGCGAAACGACTTGCGATCTCGTCGGTCTCCCGTACGGAAGAAGAATGATATTCAGTTTTTTCCAAGGCGCTTCCGTTTAAATCCGGAAGCGCCCTCTCTTCTGTAGAAATTACGTTATTATTCATTTGCATTCCTTACGTCGTAGGTCGAATAATCTTTGATCGTCATCTTGGCTTCGGAACGGATACCCGTGTAATAAATACCCTGCAAGAAATATTGATCGACGATCGTGGAGCCGATCTCGGCGTCCTCGTTTTTATGCGCTTCGATATCGAGCACGTTACTCAGATCGTTTAAATACGGACATACGCAAGTGGTCAATTTGCCGTCGATACAGATCTTTACGAAATAGAATCCTCTTGCCGGAGCTTGGACGGTCCCCGTACCGAGATCTCTGGCCAAAGTCAACGCCGTAAAGCGATCTTCGATCGGGCTGGCCGGTTTTTGCGTTTGCGTCAGCATTTCTTCATACTCGTCTTTGTATTCGGCGCAGAAATCACCGACCGTAACGGTAAATGTATGTTCTTTTCCGTCGGCGAGATTATACCCTTCCGCCAAAGGCAGATTCAAAAGCTGACGAGTATATTCTTTATCGTACTTATAGAATTCAAAGTACAGATCGTCTTGAATACTGACGATAGCGAGTCCGCGCTGACGCAGATAGGATTCCGGATCGTAGATGCCTAAATACGGCGTCGAGCTGCCGAAATACCAAAGGAAGTTTTTACTGTCCGTATCGGGCGAAATACTGAACGTCATCGAAACGGTATTGCCCGTATAAGAATGCGGCGTTCCGTATGCGTCGGAAAGTGCGAAATACTCGCCTCCGCTCACACCGAAGTAACTCAACCACATATCGACCGGCAACGTAGCGGATTGCATAATAGAATGCCCGTCGACAAATACGCCTTCCGTATATCCCGACACAGGATCGTTCGTCTGCTGATTCGATCTGCCGCTGATCACGTATTTGAATCCGCCCGTGCCGAACGATGTCTTCGAGAAATCGAAATCAGTCATATTATAGGTCGTCATCGTGTGTCCGTAAAGTTTAATTTCGGAAGAGGACACTCTGAAACCGACGTAACGGACGCTATCGACGATCTGCTTTACGGCTCGCATACCGATCTTGGACGAGTTTTCACTGATACCGTTATAGAAATTCGCCCTGAAATACTCCTGCCATACGAAATCGGTCACATAAGTATTGCCATTCAGATAATACTGGTACAGACGTACGGAAATAAGCGCCTCGGTATCCATCTTGATATAATCGACTTTCAGGATATTGCGTCCGCGTTCCCAATCGATATCGGTATAGTCGTCGCTGGCATAGATATTACTGCTGTTTGCTTTCTTATCTTTATCGATCACATAGCAGTTATCCGGAACGGGCTCGCCGACTTCGTATTGCGTTATTCTTACATAGCTATAGTTTCCGTTTTCGCCTTCTCTCCGATAATACGTTTCGTTCTCTTCAAAGACGGATCCAAACGGTACGACGACGTAATCTGACGGGACGTAAACCGATCCGTATACCTTCGTCGTTAAGGAGCCCGATCTCTTGGAGATCGAAATGCCGATACCGGACGCATTCCACAAGTCATAATTGGATACGAGCATATTCGACGTCAGATCGCTGAGTTCACGATCGGACAAACCGATATAGATCATCGCGTTGGCATAACTTACGCCGTCCGCGAAATCAAGGTCGAAAGTATACGTCGCGCTGTTATATGCGTCGATGGGCGCGTCGTTAAAGAAGTATTTCTCGGTCGATCCAAGCGCGGAGAACTTCACGGGGACGGACGCCGACGGCGTATACGGCGTTGCGTCTGCTTTTACCATCTTCGTTCCGGAAACGTTATATTCGTAGAAAGTCGTTTGTCCGGAAGTTGCGGCGTCCGTTACCAATATTTTGTATTCCAAAACGTACTGATAAGGATCCTGAGAACCGGGATAGGATAAGCGGATCGGCAGTCTCATCCGATACAAACCGTAATCCGCGTTATTGGCTGTCACGCTCGACGGCGTCACGTCGCCCGTCACCGCGTTGTACGCGGAGAAGGATGCAGAACCGAAGCTGACCATCGTCGACGTTACAAGCGGCGGATTCGCCATAGAATTCGTATTATCCGCAGAGCCGAACGATGAGTAGTACAGTACGGAATTCGTGACTTTTCTGATCATCTCGCCGATGCTGTCCGCCGTTTCTTTCGTGACAAGATAAGCCGAAGAATTATCGTAGAATTGTTCGGGGAAGACAATGAGGTTACGCATATACGCGTACGTTTCTTCTCCGTTGCGTACGGAGACCGCCCAAGCCAGTTTTTGCTTCATCGCAAAATACGTTACGATCGGCTGAACGTTTTCGTACGAAACGCCCGCTTGACCTTCGATCTGCGTTCCGTCGGGCGCAACGTAGAACACGGCGTCGTTCAAAAGCTCGCTGACTTCGTCCCATTTCGTTTGACGATCGTCTTTATCCGCCGAATAAGAAGTCCGATATTCGAATAAACCGCCGGTGAAAGAAAGGATCAATTTCGACGCTTCGGTGGAATCGGAAGAATACGCAACGTCTCCGTCCAAAGAAACGTAAACATAGTACTTTCTGAGCGCCGTATAAGCGGAAGTATAGTTCGTAAACAAATAGGAAGAAGCTACAGCCTGTTCATAATAATGCGCGCTCGTGGGCTGATTCGTCGAAGATACGGTCGGGTCGTGCGTTACGGTATAATAATCGACGCCCTCCTTTGCGAAAATGCTGTCCGGCATCGTAAGCACGCCGTCCTTCAGAACGTAATAGTCCGTTCCTCCGCCGATCACTCTATCGCCTACCGCCAAAGTCGCCTTCGCGGCGGTGCAATACAGTCTACCGGCATCGTAAGCCTGGCTGCCGTTGGGCGCGAATTGGGAAGAAACGTTGATCGTCGTTTCTTGATGCGATTCTTCCATGTCGGACAAATAACCGACTTTATCGAGATAAACGGTTATTCTGTGGCTGTTACCGTCAAAGAGATCGCCGAGTCGAGCGCTTGAAAGCGCTTCTTCGCAGAATTCAACACAGTAGTCCGACGGATTGGAGATAACGGAACCGGCCGACAAGGTCTGAACGACCGGTTTATAATATTTTTCGGACGGATCGATCGCGGAAACACGATACAATAATCCGCCTCTCTCGCAATAATAATCATCAACTTCCGCCGCGGGGATATTCTCTCCGAGGGCGCTTTGTAATCTGTAATACGTTACTCCGGCTTGCGCGATCGTGTGGGTATTGAGCGAGTAATAATCCCCTTTATAATAATAACGGATCAAGTATTTGCGTTCTGCGCCTCCGACTGCGATAAACATCAGCTTACCGACGTTATTTTCATAAACGGTCGTAGAGAAAGCATAGTTTTCTTTACCCATTTCAGGCGTCAGGCGAACGCGCATGGAGAGCATATCGTAGTTTTCTTTGCGAACATCGACACCCGACGTGCCGTCTTGAGACGGATCGAACAAAACGTAATTGCCCGACGTATTCTTAACGGAAGCGCCGTACGGAAGCCGTCTGTATTCCAAACTGCTTGCGTCGTACAAGATCGTATCGGTCGGATCGGCGAGCGGCAAAACGGAAACGACGGTATCGTCGCTGTTGACGATTTGCTTTTCGACCAATCTGATCTTGAATTTCAGAGACTTTATGTCGGGTCGTCTGGAGAACTTATCGAATCTTTCTCCGACGACTGCCGTAACGGTCACTACGTCGCCGACTCTTAACGTGACGCTGCCGTCAGGGGCTTCCGTTCCGCCGCTGACGTAGTACAAGTGCAATTCTCTCGAATAAAGATTGCCTACGTAATAAGAACTCTCGTAAGCGGTCGAGAAGGACAACGTATCAAAGTATTGAGACGAATAATCGTAAACGGAAGTCTTCATACCCTTCATATTCAAACGAATAATAAAGCTGAGATTGGATATCTCTTTCGTCGTTTTGTTCACGCTGACGCTACCGCTGAGGATCGCCTCCGTATCGCCTACCATATTGATATACTTCGCGCCGTCCGTCTTACCGTCCGTATATTCGCCGATAGAGTCGATCTCCGGATAGACGATGATGGGCGTTCTGGCGGAAACGAGGATATAGTTATTACTGTCGTACCATTTCGTTTCGTCGTAAAGTCGAATATTGTTGACGCCGGCCATATAATCGGTATTGCCGTTCTGATCTTCAATGATATACTGCGTCATATCTTTCAGGAACAGTTGGACGGAATCGTAAGTGACGTTTTTATAACGGATCACTTCTCTGAGACGATACATACTGTTGTTCGTCTTAACGACGTTCATCAACTCCGTTATAGTCATTCCCGACGTATACGAGTACCCGAGCGCCGAACAAAGTTCTTGCACCGTAGCGCCCATCGCTACGACCGTATCCCCGTTATTGGCGTCGTAGACGACGTAACGAATAAACTCGACGTCGTTAATGATCTCCATGATCTGTCCGGAAAGATCGTTCTCCGAATAAACGTTTTCGCCCGCCGTAAAGGTATCTATCTTCAGACTGTAAGAACGATAATCGTTCGACTGGTCGTCGTAGAACATACTGTTCACGTCCGAATACAGTACGGTGAACGGTCTTGTCGAGAAAGATGTGCCGTCTATAGACGCGGAAGCATCGTAATAACTGTTATTGACCACGACCTGAATATCGATCCTCTTCTGTTCGATCGTATAAACGATCTCGCCGAAGCTGACAAAATAATTATCGTAGCCGCTGTTGTTGACGGCATTTACGTCCATCGCCAAATTATACAGCAAACTGAGCGAAGTAGAACTGCCGTTGTTATAATCGGTCGTAGAAACAGCTCGAATAATGGAGGCAAAGTCTATTACATCGTCTCCTTCGATAAAGCTGAAAAACTCTCTTTGTTTTTGCGACGCCGCTTGATTTCCGGAGACGTCAGGATACCTGCTGTAGCGGATACCGGCAATTAGCTCCGATTTGGAGGGCTTATCGCCGTATGCGACGTTTGAGGTCAATTCGATAGAAACGACGACGGGTACGCGCTTGATAAAAAGCGGAATACAGATCATGTCGGAACTTACGCCGGAGACGGAAACACCGTCGCAGACGATATAATAGTTATTATCGTTCGATTCGTTATACCTGTTGATCTCGGTCTTACTCAAAGTCATATAGTAATTCCCGGACGAAGCGGTATAATAAGAGCCGGCGCCGCTTG
>JAEEGL013285398.1_pt1 | contig 11865 bp, 8 predicted proteins | sample 9134231 | NCBI WGS metagenome assembly JAEEGL01 (sample SAMN16246548, study PRJNA631951) | gut metagenome | biome: gut microbiome; feature: rumen; material: fiber-attached | host: Bos | place: Iran: Karaj | collected 2018-10 | reverse complement strand
TCACGGGGTGGATATCATTGCTTTTGAGGATTTTTATCCGGCTGGGCACCAGGGCGGCGTAAGCATACTGATGCACGGGGAGCGGGTTGCTGCCAACGGCGACGTGCGGTTTGAGCCCACGCCCGGCCAGTGGCAGCCGGTTCCGAAACAGGTACGCCGGTCGGCGGATTTTGAGGGACAGAAAATCGACACCCGGCTGCATTATCCGGATGAGGAGAACCATCTGCAGGGATTTAACCCGATGGTTTATCCGGACTGCACGTTTGACTATACGGTTTCTGTTCGCGCGGAAGGTTCTTCTGTGCGGATCACGGTCGATGTCGACGGTCCGCTGCCCATGGAGTGGAAAGACAGGCTGTACTTTAACCTGGAATTCTTTCCGGGACTGCTTTTCGGCAAGCCCTGGATCATGGATGATCAGCAGGGGATCTTCCCCCGCCAGCCGGAAGGACCGGTTGAATGCAGGGATTCCCTCTACGGCGGAGGAATCCTGCCATATTCCGGCCGGCCGGAAGGCTATGCTGCCGGGATGATGGAAGAAGGAGCCGACTACAGCCCGCTGCGGGGTGATGAGGAAACAGCGGCGCCTTACGCCACCGGGCGCTGTTTCACGCTTTGTCCGGAGGATCCGCTTTTGCGGATCACGGTGGAAACGCGGGGAGAAGAACTGAGGCTGTACGATGGCCGAATCAGTCACAACAACGGATGGTTTGTCCTGAGCTCTCCTTTCTCCGAAAACGCTGATGCTGAAAAGGGAACCCATGCTGTTGAGTGGATCGTGACACCCCATGTGGAGGAAGACTGGCTCAGCAGGCCGCGGATCCAGGTATCCCAGGTGGGATATATGCCGGAGGAGACAAAGATCGCGGTTGTGGAGCTGGACAAACGGGATGAAACGTCCGGCATGCTGACGCTCTGGCGGATCGACCGGAACGGCAGAACGGCTGTTCGCCGTGAACAAAGCACCGACTGGGGCCGCTTTCTGCGCTATCGCTACGTCCGGTTTGATTTTTCAGACATCAAAGACCCGGGCCTGTATCAGGTGGGCTGGGGAGACGAGGTGCTGAGCACGGTGTTCCGGATCGCGCCGGACGTGTTTGACCGCGGAGTCTGGCAGCCGGTGCTGGAATACTTCCTGCCGGTACAGATGTGCCACATGCGGGTGAACCAGAAATACCGGGTCTGGCATGGCCGGTGCCATATGGACGACGCACGGATGGCGCCCGTCGGATGGAATCATTTTGACGGATACCGGCAGGGTCCGGAAACCATGACCCGATATCTGCCGGGAGATGCCGTACCCGGCCTGAACCGGGGCGGATGGCACGACGCGGGAGATTTTGACCTTCGGGTGGAATCCCAGTCCGGGGAGGCTTACCTGCTTGCGCTGACGTACGAAGCGTTTCAGGTGGAATGGGACAGCACAACCATCGATCAGCGCACGCAGACCGTGGAAATTCATCATCCGGACGGGAAAAACGATATTCTGCAGCAGATTGAGCACGGAACACTGGCTGTTCTCGGCGGCTGGGATGCGCTAGGCAGACTGTACAGGGGAATCATCGCGGGCAGCCTCCGGCAGTATGTGATGCTGGGTGACGCGGCTGACATGACAGACGGGGTTGCCGGAGATGAGGATGACCGGTGGGTGTTCACGGAGGACAACCCGGCCAGAGAGTTCAGCACGGCGGCGCATCTGGCGGCGATTTCCCGGGCTCTGGCCGGATTCAATCCGGCCCTTGCGGTCCATGCGCTGGAAACGGCCCGGACCTTGTTTGCGGAAACCCGGAGGGAAGAAGAGAAGCCGGTCCGGGCAGCGCGCGTGCACGCGGCGGCGGAACTGTACCTGACCACAGGCGAAGCACCCTACGGAAACGCAATCCTGGAAGAAACCGACCTGATCGTTTCCGAGCCGGGACGGCTGGGGTGGATCGCGGCGCGCGTGATGCCTTTGCTGGGAGACGTGTACTTTACCGACGCGCTGCGGGAATCCATGAAACAGTGGAAACAAAAAACAGATGAAATGACCGGACAGACGCCTTACGGCGTGCCATACCGGCCTTTCATCTGGGGTGCCGGCTGGGAAATCCAGCGGCTGGGGTGCGAACATTATTACCTGTACCGGGCGTTTCCGGACATCTTTACGCCGGATCTGACCTGCCAGGCGCTCAGCTTCGTGCTGGGATGCCATCCGGGGCGCAGCGTATCCTTTGCTTCCGGGATCGGTACGGAATCCGTCACATCCGGGTACGGCTTCAACCGGGCAGACGCATCCTTCATTCCGGGCGGCGTCGTTTCCGGTACCGCCCTGATCCGGCCGGATTTTCCGGAACTGAAGGAATGGCCTTACCTGTGGCAGCAAACGGAATATGTGCTGGGAGGAGGCTCCTCACGGTTTATGTTCCTGGTGCTCGCGGTACGGGAGCTGATGCAGCAGAGGAATCAGACCATCAGCTGATAGATCTTTGCGCAATCCGACTCATCGAGGGTCACAAAACCGGAAATGGAACCATCACGGCCGTCACCGCGGCACAGGGAGTTCACCAGCGCCGGAATATCCTCTTCCTTCGCGCCGAGTTCCGCGAAGTTCTTCGGCATCCCGATGGAGATAAAGAACTGCCGCAGCTTTTCAATCCCTTCCTTCGCGGTCACCTCCGGATGGGCGAAGTCCATCTGGCAGCCCCAGACCCGGACGGCGACCTGGGCAAAGCGCATCACATCGTGATCCATCACATAGGTGAAGACAGCCGGCAGGGTAACCGCCAGGCCCGCGCCGTGGGCGCAGTCATACAGGGCGGAGAGCTCGTGCTCGATATTATGGCTGTTCCAGTCCTGACTCCGGCCGACGCCGCAGGAATTGTTATGCGCCATCATGCCGGCCCACATGATGTTGGCCCGCGCTTCGTAATTGTCCGGATCCGCGATGACGCGCGGGCCTTCATGAATCATGGTCAGCAGCAGCGCTTCGATCAGCCGGTCAGTCACTTCCACTTCCGGCGTGTTGGTCAGGTAACGCTCATACAGATGCGCCATGATATCCGTGATCCCCGCGGCGGTCTGGAAAGGCGGCAGAGTCTGGGTCAGCGCAGGATTCAGGATCGAAAACTTCGGGCGGATGGCATCCCCGCTGGCGCCCCGCTTGAACATCCCGTCCTCCAGGGTGATCACGCTGTCCGGGCTGCCTTCGCTGCCCGCGGCCGCAATCGTCAGCACCGTGCCGACGGGGAGCGCTTCCTCGATCCGCTTGCCGCTGTAAAAATCCCAGAAATCGCCGTCGTAGACCGTTCCGGCCGCAATGGCTTTGGCGGAGTCAATGGAGCTGCCGCCTCCCACAGCCAGGATGAAATCAATCTTTTCCTTCCGGCACAGTTCGATCCCTTCATAGACCAGACCGCTGCGGGGATTGGGCTTTACGCCGCCGAGACGGAAGGAAACAAGACCCTCCGCACTCAGGGAAGCTTCGACCCGGTCAATCAGCCCGGAGCGAAGGGCACTGCCCCCGCCGAAATGGATCAGTACCCGGCTGCCGCCGAAGCGTTTGACCAGGGCGCCGGCCTGATTCTCCGAATCCTTTCCGAAAACAAAGCAGGTGGGGGAGTAGAAGGTGAAGTTATTCATGACAGATCCTCCTTTTTTAATGTATACATGGTGGAATTCTCCGACACAATGGGTTATTCTGATCCGTTCGCTCAGTCATTCAGACGAAGACCGCTGTCCAGATCGCCGTTCAGGCTGAAGGAGATGCTTCCGGCGGCAGAGCGAAGCGCGTAATCCCCTTTGAAACCTGTAAAGGACAGGAAACCTTCAGCATCTGTCGTCAGGGTTTCATGCGTCTCCCAGGCGCCGTGGATCAGCTCCTTCAGAGCAAACCAGGAGGGCTTTTCGCTGTTGTCCTCCCGCACAAAGCCCGACGGGGCTTTCAGCCAGCAGCCGTCATTGAAATCCCAGGTGGTGATGGCTTCCACAAGGGGATGAGCGAAGAGCACGGAGTACATTTCCGCGATCTCGCGGGCCTGCCGTTCTTCCCCTTCCGGGGTACTCGGCCATTTATCCACCTGCCAGTCATTCAGGTCCACGATATGGGCGGGCATGATCTCGCCGGAGATCAGGGTGTTCTCCGTAAAGTGGATGGGAAGACCGAACCGGGAAAAGCGCTCCAGGACTGCGTTCAGCTTTTCCAAACCCCAGTAACCCTGATGCTGGTGGCTCTGGATCCCGATAGCGCTGATCGGCACCTCGGCCTCCAGCAGGTCTTCAATCAGCCGGGCGTAGGCTTCGCTGGTATTGAAATCATTAATGAGCAGAACCGCTTCCGGATCACTTTCCTTTGCGGCGGCGAACACTTCCTTCACCAGACCGACACGGCCCTTTTCGATGCAGATCCGGGTGACGGCATTGTCATATCGGTCAAAGACAGGCATGATGACCACTTCGTTAATGACGTCCCAGAGGTTGATAACACCTTTGTAAGCCGTTACATCCCGATGGATCCGCTCAATCTGCCGGCGAAGGATTTCTTCGTTAGAAAACTGCAGCAGCCAGGGCGCGCAGGCGGTATGCCAGCACAGTGGATGACCCTTGACCTGCACGCCTTTTTCGCGCAGCCATTTGGCCGCGGCGAAGGTTTCTGGATACGCGGTCTGCCCCTCAACCGGCTCATAACGGCCCCAGTAGAAAGGCAGGGTGCCGTAATTGAACAGAGCGAGCCATTTGTCCATCCTCTCCTGGAGGAAAGCTTTCTTTCCGGCGTCCTGCGTTTTCATCAGATCCACCGCGTCAAAGGCCCCACAGCCGAAAAGGAACTGATGAGAAAGCTGGTCTACGCTCACAGGCTGACAGATCACGGGGGTACCGTCCGGATTCAGAATCTGCAGCCGGGCAGATGCTTTGCGATGGGTGAATTGATCCTGAGTCATGTGTTGAGCTCCTTTCAGTCTGTTTATTGATCAGGGGGCTTTTTCCCTGTACCATGGATGCCGGATTCTGTTATGCTTTTCACGAACGTCCGGATTCATTGAAGCATTGAAACTCACTCGGTGTCAATCCGGTTTTCGGCTGTTTTCTCCATTTTTTTCCGCCAGGAGAGATAACGCAGCAGGCAGGAGAGACCCGCGAGCAGCCATGTGACGCCCGCGGTGATCCAGATGGACCATACGCCGGCAGAGGTCAGGCTTAACAGCAGCAGGGGAAGACCGACGCGCCCGATGATTTCCACGACGCCGTTGATCAGGGAAAAAACAGCGTCGCCGATGCCGTTCAGCACGCCGCGGGAGACATAAATAATCCCCAGGAAAACATAGAAGAGGCTGGTGATTTTCAGCGCCTTGCCGCCCAGGGCGATGACGTCTTTTTCCTGCACAAACAGACCCACCAGCGCTTCGCCCCGGAGCTGCATGATCAGCGTCATTCCCAGAGCCACGGCGATCATGGCGAGCAGGCTGTCCCGGAAACCCACCCGGATTCTCTGATGCTGACCGGCGCCCATATTCTGACCCGCGTAAGTGGACAGGGCCATGCTCATGGAGCCGAAAGGCTGCTGAACCAGCTGCTCCAGGCGGTTGGTCGCGGTATAGGCCGCCATCGCCGTCGCCCCAAAGGAATTGACCACCGACTGAAGCGCGGTGGTGGAGATGGCAATCAGGCTCCACTGGAGTGCCAGCGGAAGACCGAGGCGGATGGCTTTTTTCGTGATCTGCCTGTCAAAGGCCAGAGATTCCCGGTTCAGGCGGAAATACGGATTCCGGCGGAACGCATAGAGCAGGGAACCGGCGCCGGCCAGCAGCTGGGACAGCATGGTTGCAAACGCGGCTCCGAAAATGCCCATGCTGAACACTCCGACAAACAGAAGATCCAGGCCGACATTCAGCAGGCAGGAAAACACCAGAAAATACAGCGGAGTACGGGAGTCGCCCAGGGCGCGCTGCATGGAAGAGGCATAATTGTAAACGGCGATCAGGGGAACGGAAGCCGACGTCATGCGCATATAGGTGATTGCATCGGGAAGGATTTCCGGCGGCGTACCCATCCAGGAAAGCACGGTGGGAACCATCAGAAAGGCAACTAAGCCGGTCAGCAGCGAGGAGGCCAAAGTGATATAGGCCGAATTGGCAATTGATCTGCAGACCTCCGCATCCTTCCGGGCACCGAAGAGCTGGGCCGTGACAATCCCGCAGCCGCCGCTGATGCCGCTGAAGAAGGAAAAGAAAAGGAAGGAAATGGAGCCGGTGGCCCCGACGGCGGCCAGAGCGTTTGCGCCGAGGAGCTGGCCGACAATCATGGAGTCGGCCAGGTTGTAAGCCTGCTGAAACAGATTGCCGATCAGCAGCGGAAGTGCAAAAACAGAAAGCAACGCCAGGGGCCTGCCTTCTGTCATATTCATGGTAGTCCCGATCCTGTGACGGGCTTTGGATCTGTTTCTGTGAATCATATGAAACTTCATGGTCTTGTCCATATACGATGCATCCCCGGTTCAGCGGTCGGATCGGTGTCAAACTGCAGTGAAAGAACCGGCTCCGGAATCGCTTTCATGATCCGGCAGCAGGCGCTTTCACGACATGATCATAAAGCAAATGAACGAAAACAACTTCCTATATATTGTCGGATCACTGGTTATATTTTGTCCGATGCCTTATGAGAGGGACAAACCATGACAGCATGTTCAATTGATCATTGTGGCGCGGAATTCGGTCGGGGAGCAGCCTTTGATCTTTTTAAAAGACCGGTTGAAGGAGGAAATACTCGAAAAGCCGGATTCGAAAGCGATATCGGTAATACGCATGCGCGGGTTCATAAAGAAGGTTTCGGCCAGCTTTACCCGTTCAACGGTCAGGAAGTCCACAAAGGTCATGTTGGTATAGCTTTTGAAAAGATGAGCAAAGTGGGATCTGCTGACGCCGATCTGAACCGCAACATCGTTCAGGGATAACGGCTTCATACAGTTTTCGGCAATGAACAGGCAGGCTTCCGCCATCAGCTTCAGGTTGGCGCGATCCGTGGTGCTTTCCGTCTCAGGCGTATCGGCTTCGGACCGGATACACTGCCGTCCGATCAGCGCAAAGAGGCTGAGCAGGTCCGCATAGACCTGCACCTCCCGGAAGGGGTCATCCTGAAAATGATGCTGTTCAAGGTCTTCGACGCAGCGGATCAACTGAAGACTCTCCGGACTGCTTTTATCATAACGGATGCAATTAAGACGGGAAAGATGCGGGAGGATGCCGTTCAGCTCACCCATCACAGCAAGCAGGGCAACCGGAAACTGAATAATCAGGAAGGAATCTTTCCGGACGGACTGGACCGCGTGAAGATCACCGGACCAGATCAGGGCGATATCGTTTATGCCGAGCTGATAAGGGGTGAAATTGATGGTTGCCCGATTGCCGGAGCAGCGGCTGACCAGCAGTTCCACATACGGATGCCAGTGGCTGGTATCGAAGTATTCATTGTTGATCTGTCGGGAAACGTTAATCTTGGTACCGCTGTCAAAAACGAGATCCTCATAATACCGGTTGATGCCTGACATATGATCCACTCCGTTCGAAAGCAGAATAATATGTGTCGGTGCTGATCGCATTATAGCATAACCGGATCCTGAAGAGAAAGGGGCAATGCCTTTTTCGGGCAAATTCGTCGCATGTCCGGTCGCCCGGAATGGAAAAGGACGGCTGGAATATGATATGATAAATGCAGCGGATCCGGGAAGACGCTGCGGCAGGCCGCGGAGGAACTTCCTGAGCCCGGATCGATACGGAGGTGCCGAATGCATCGCAATTTTCTTTTTGATCTTGACCAGACGCTGCTGGATTTTCACGCTTCCGAATACAAAGCCCTCGGGATCGTGCTGATGGCAAACGGCCTTCCGTTTTCGGATGAGATTTATGAGGCGTTCAAGGCATACAACAAAGCTCTCTGGCTGGAGCTTGAAAAAGAAACGATCTCGAGAACGGAGCTTTTTACAAGGAGGTTTCAGGGTGTTTTCAGGCGGTGCGGCGGAACCTCGGCAGAGCCCGATCCGCTGAAAGTCAACGATGAATTCATCCGGACGATGTCCGTGAACGGGGTGCTAATGGACGGGGCGCTGGAGTTTATTATCAAGGTCAGGAACGGAATCCCGGACGCAAGGATCTATATCGCCTCCAACGGCGCCACCGTGAACGCGAAGGGCAGGATTGCTTCCACAGGCCTCGGGCAGTATATCGACGGACTGTTTGTGAGTGAAGACATGGGCGTCGCGAAGCCTGATGCGGCGTTCTTCGATCTGTGCCTTGAAAAGATCGGTGAACCCAAAGCGTCATGTATCATGATCGGTGATTCGCTTACCTCGGATATGCTGGGTGCGAAAAACGCCGGCATGGATTCTGTATGGTTTATGCCGGCGGGAGACGTGGAGGAAGCCATGAAAGCGTATGATATCAACTATTGCGCTTCATCGTATGACGAACTGTTCGAAATCCTTCAAAGGTGGCCGGCAGTAACCTGATGAATCCGGATCACCGAATCTGATCACAGCCGGGTTGACCGGCCGGAAACATCGCCCCTTACCCATACAGTGACAGGCCTGAACAGCCGGAAGTCCTGATCGGGTAAGGGGTTTTTGTCTTTCAATGTCATATTCGGGAGAAAAACAACACAATTTAGCAAAATATGCGCAGGGTGTCAGGACAATATGGAAAATGTACGGACCAAAATGCTGATAGAATCCGAAGCGTAAAGAGACTGCTCAGAGCGAAACCTGTTTGACGACCGGGAGGCAACGATGCACAGATATCAAGTCGGAATCATCGGATGCGGAGTGATCAGCCGTACTTATGCCGGCGATCTCGGACGCTTTTTTCCGCAGCTGCGGATCACAGCCTGCGCTGATCTTGACCTCATGTCCGCGGAGAAACTGGCGGGCGAGTTCGGAATCCCCAAAGCCTGTTCCACAGAAGAGCTGCTTGGAGATCCGGAGATCGAACTTGTGATCAACCTGACGCCGCCGCAGGCACACACGGAGCTGAACCGGAAGATCCTTGAAGCCGGAAAGCATCTGTTTTGCGAAAAGCCCTTTTCACAGACGCCGGAAGAGGCGCAGGAACTGCTCGAACTGGCAGACCGGAAAGGCCTTCAGGCCGGCAGTGCGCCGGATACTTTCCTGGCATCCGGGCTGCAGAGCGTCCGGTATTACCTGGATGCCGGGCTGATTGGCAAGCCGTTTTTCATTACGGCCAATATGACGACTTTCGGCGTGGAGACCTGGCATCCGAGTCCGCGGTCATTCTATGCCAGGGGAAGCGGCCCGCAGTACGATATGGCGCCGTATTACCTGACCGCGCTGATCTCACTCGCGGGACCCATTGAACGCATTGCGGCGTTTACCGCCAGGCCCAGCGAGACCCGCCGCGTTTATGTGGGAGCGCTTGCGGGCAGCGAAATTCCTTCGGAAGTGGACACCCATTATTCCGCCATCCTGCGGATGCGCAACGGCGTGGTTGTGAATCTGAATGTCAGCTATGATATTTACCGTTCCAGCCTGCCGATGTTTGAGATTTACGGCGACGGAGGGACGCTGGCTTATCCGGATCCGAATTTCGGCGGCGGAGCGCCGAAGGTCTACCGGAAGGAACAGTTTACCGATCCCATATACAGGGACACCGAGGAAGCGCGGCAGCGGAAAGAGACTTTCTATGAGCTACCGGAGCTGTTTCCCCGCCCGAAGGATTATTCGCGGGGGATCGGTGTGGCGGATCTGGCGCGGGCAATCGAAACGGGCGGCGTGAACCGGACCAGAGGGATGATCGTGCACACGATTGAGGCGATCAACGGGCTGATGAAGGCAGCGGAGACCGGGGAAGTGTACAGGATGAAAACCACCTGCGAACGCCCCGATCCCCTGAAGCCGGGAGCAGCCCTTGGAGAACTTTAAAAAAGGAGGAGTATTTCAATGACCGGAGTTGTCGGAACAAACTTGTTTGCCCAGGTTGGTTTTATTGTGAAGGATATCGAGGAGACAAAGAAAAAATGGGCGGCTTTCCTCGGGGTTGACGTTCCCGAAACACAGCCCTGCGGAGACTATGAGATTATGAAGACCACTTTTGAAGGAAAACCGGCGCCGGAAGCCAATTCCCTGCTGGCGTTCTTCGATGTGGGTCCCGGGCTTCAGCTGGAACTGATCCAGCCCAACGAGGCGCCTTCCACCTGGCGAAACTTCCTGAACGAGCACGGTGAGGGTATGCACCACATCGCTTTCCAGGTGCGCGATTCCGCGAGGCAGGTAGCCAGCGCCGAGGCGGCGGGCCTGAAACTGGTCCAGCACGGCACTTACGGGGACGGGAGCGGCGAATACAATTATCTGGAGGCGCCGGACCTGAAATGCATCGTTGAACTGCTGGAGAGCTATGAGAAATAAGCGTATCGACTGAAACACGGTTCATTCTGTCGTGCCGAGGGGACGACTGAATCAATAAACAAAACAAAAGACGGAGGGAAAGAAAATGAAGAAAATGCTGGCAATTCTCCTGAGTATCCTGATGCTCGCAACCACCGCTTCCGCTTACGCGGATGAAGCGGTTGAACTGGTCTGGTGGGGCTGGACTCCCGGTTCCCCCGTGAACGAGTCCTTTATTGAAGCGTTCAACAAGACCTATCCGGACATCAAGGTCACCTGGAAGCAGGTTTCCATTGACGACTATGACGCTACCATCAAGCCCGCCCTGGCTTACGGCGAAGGCGTGGACATCTTTGAGTGCTCCGCCGGATCCGCCAACGGCGGCATCGAAGTGTTTGCCAGCCAAGCGCTGGACCTGACGGAAGCCCTGAAGGCCGCGCTGGGTGATGACTACGCGGACAAGATCAGCGAGACTTCCCTGACCACCATGACCGTGAACGGCGAACTGAAAGCGCTGGGTGTCGGTACCGTTTATGCCGGCAACCTGTGGATCAACAAAGATCTGTTCGACCAGTACGGCGTGGCGATTCCTACGGATCTGGAATCCTGGAAGACCGCGGTAAAGACCTTTGAGGACAACGGACTCATCGGCTTTGTGCAGGGCGCCGGACAGGGAGCCTTCAACATGGATACCTTCCACGCGATCTGCGACAACATCAACCCGGGCCAGTTCACCAAGGCCTGCAGGGGCGAAGTGGAATGGACCGACGAGACCTTCGTGAAGGGCCTCCAGATCTGGAAGAGCCTCTTCGATGAAGGCATCATGCAGCCCGGCGCGCTGGGACTGATGCAGTATCCCGAAGCCAACAACCTGTTCCTGAGCCAGAAAGCCGCCATGGTCATGATGGGCTCCTGGTATACGATGAACACCCTGCCGGATACCATGAAGGCGAACATGGAAGCGGCTTCCTCCACGGACGCGCCGTTCACCATGATTCCGATCAACTTCCCGGATCTGGCCGGCACCGGCAATGTGGGCTACATGTTCAGCGATATCGACTACGCGACCGCCGTGGCGGCCTCCGGCAAGAACATCGACGCGGCCATCAAGTTCGCGGTCTGGCTGGGCGCTTCCCAGGAAGGCCAGCAGCTGATTGCCGACTCCCTGAACGTGGTTCCGGTTCTCAAGACCGCGACCCCCAACTGGGACGCCGTGCAGCTGGTGAATCCCGAAGCCCAGAACGAAGCGGTGAAGGCTTATCTGGAAACCGCGATGGGCAACGCTGACAACCCCCGCTTCGGCGAGATCAGCGCGGACCTGAACCAGGCCATGATGGACGTGCTGGCCGGAGTGGCTTCCGGTATGATGAGCGCCGAGGACGGCGCCGCCCAGCTGGCAGAAGTGCAGGCAGAACAGTAAGCGGCAGCAGTTCCGCAGGACTCAGGGGTCGTTGGTTCCATTCGACGGAACCAACGACCTTTCGGTTGAGAAAGCAGCCGAT
>JAEEGL012533683.1_pt1 | contig 11865 bp, 10 predicted proteins | sample 9134231 | NCBI WGS metagenome assembly JAEEGL01 (sample SAMN16246548, study PRJNA631951) | gut metagenome | biome: gut microbiome; feature: rumen; material: fiber-attached | host: Bos | place: Iran: Karaj | collected 2018-10 | reverse complement strand
GTGTATCAGATAAAAATCAAAATAGTCTCTTTCGCATTTTTTCAGCTGCTCGTTGAATATCTTTTCGGCAAAGGGCATATTCGAAACGTCGTAGCCCGGAAACTTGTCCGCCAGATAATAGCTGTCCCTGGGGTAAGGCCGCAGCGCCCCGGTTATGGCGTATTCGGCATTGCCGCCGTGGTAGCCCCAGGCGGTGTCGTAATAGTTTATCCCTTTTTCCATGGCGGCGGCGACCATCCTGTCCACCGCTTCGCAGTCGGGCTTTGAGTCGTTTCCGCCGATGACCGGGAGGCGCATGGTCCCGAAACCCAGGGCGGAAAGCTTCATTCCTTTAAAATCCTTGTAAATCATACCGTTCTCCTTTTATCTTTTCCTCAGATCCGCATAGGCGCCGCAGACCCCGGCGCAAAGGGTAAACTCCAGAGCCTTCCCCTTTCCCGCTCCGAAATCCGCTTTGGCCCGGGGCTCCAGCACGGCCTTGTATTCACCGGGCTCCAGTTCCAGACGGGTCAGGGCTCCCCAGGGCAGGCTGTATTCATTGCCGCCGGCCTTCAGAAGCGCGCTTCCTTCCCTGTATGAAAAGCGCCCGCAGGGGCTGATCACCTGCCCCAGCCTGATGATACAGTCATTTTCAAACACCTGCCTGGCCGCCTCCGGCTCCACGGAGGACAGCACTCCCAGATGGGGTATCATGAACACCGAATCCACCGCAAGCATGGTCACCCCCTCGGGGGCAAAGGCGTCGATCATCATACGGGCGGCCTGGTCTCTTTCCGGAGCGTGGCTCAAAACGCCGCCGCTGCCTATGATGAGGTCCAGCGAAGGCATTTTCACCAAAGTGCCGCCGCTGCCCTTCTGATCCACTATCTCGCCCATCTGCCGCACCGTCTGCACTCCCACCAGGGAACGGGCCAGGCTCTTGTGGTGCTCCAGGCTCAGCCGGAGGGCCTCCCGGGCCGCCGCCTGTTCTATGGCAAGCTCCTCCCGGGTCATGGGGATGATGGTGGGCCTTATCATTTTGTTGCGCAGCACGTTGCGGAGCCTTTCGTCGGTTATCTCAAAATCCAGGTGCCTTTTTATGTTTTCGCAGCCGGCTTCAAAAAGCACGTTCCCCACGGAATAGCTCATGCCCAGATTGGCGCTCACCGTGCGGGTATAGCGTCCGCCGAACACCGAAAAAACGTCGGTGGTGGCGCCGCCTATATCCACGGCAAGGATGTTCTGCCCGGTTTCCAGGGAATAGCGTTCTATCATTTTTCCGAAGGCGTTGGGGGTGGATTCTATATCCACGGACACCCAGCCGCAAAGCTTCGCGTAGCCCGGCGCCTGCTGCATGACGTGCTCCAGAAAAAGCTCGTGGATGGCGTTTCTGGCGCCGTCGAGGTTTTCTCTGTCCAGAGAAGGGCGTATGTTGTCCACGAACCGCAGAGCCGTTTTTTCCCCGAGGATAGCCTGCACTTCTTCCCGGGCGTCCCTGTTTCCGGCATATATCACGGGAAGCTTCATATCCTGCCCCAGGCGGGGCCGGGGATCCGCCGCAAGGATCATTTCCGCCAGCTCCAGCAAATGCCTTTTGGTACCGCCGTCCGTACCTCCGCTCATAAGCACCATATCCGGCCGGCTTTTCCGGAAGCGCTGGATCTTTTCAAAGGTCTTTTTTCCGTCGTCCACGGAAATGGTATCGATTATTATGGCGCCGGCTCCCAGAGACGCGCGCCTGGCGCTTTCGGCGCTCATGGAGCTCACCACTCCCGCCGCGATCATCTGGAGCCCTCCCCCTGCCGAAGAGGTGGAGAGATAGACGTCGGCCCCTTTTCCGTCCCTTTCCGGGACTATGAGCCTGCCGTCCTCCAGAAGAGTCCTGCCCGAAACGGCCTCAAGCTCCGCCGCCGCATTCAAAACTCCTATGGTCACGTCGTCAAAGGGGCTTTCCACGGTGGTAGGGGCTTCCGCCCTGGCAAAAAGGCGCCAGCAGCCTTCCTCGCACACTATGAGGAGAGCCTTTGTGGTAGTGCTTCCGCAATCGGTTATAAGAGCGGATCTCATACTGCCTCCCGTTTGTCATTGTATCAATTTATTATAAATAAAATCGCGGCATTTGTCAACAGACGCCTTTCGTTGATTTTTTCCGTTATATGGTATATAATACTATTAGGAGATCATCCGAATTACCGACAGCTTTAAGCGTAAGACACAGAGGTTGCAATGACTAACGAAAATGATTTGACAGGGACCCGGTTCGAATGGATGTCCCGGGACGAAATAACCGCCTGGCAGGATCAGCGCCTGCCCATAATAGTGAAACAGGCTGCAAAAAGCCCCTGGTACGCCAGGGTGTTCGCCGAAAAGGGCATAAATCCCGATGATATCAAAGGCCTGGAGGACCTGAGCGCTCTGCCATTCACCACCAAGGCAGACCTTCGGGAATCCTACCCCGACGGCATGCTGGCTGTCCCGAAATCGGAGGTGGTGAGGATGCATACCTCCAGCGGCACCACCGGCAAGCCCACGGCCATAATGCATACCCGGGAGGATCTGGAGTGCTGGTCGGAGATCATGGCGCGTTCCATGGCAATGGCAGGCTTTACCAAGGACGACGTATTTCAGAACATGTCCGGCTACGGGCTTTTCTCCGGCGGCCTCGGGATACACATGGGTTCGGAAAAGCTGGGCATGTGGACTATCCCCGCAGCGGCAGGCAACACGGCCCGTTCGCTCATGCTCATCAGGGACTTCAACGTCACCGGAGTCCACGCCACCCCCTCCTATATGATGCACGTTGCCGAAGCCATGCTGCAGAGAGGGGAAGACCCCAGAGAACTGCCTCTGAAACGCGCCATCTGCGGAGCCGAACCCTACACCGAGGAAATGAGGAAAAAGCTGGAAGAGCTTTACGACATGAAGGTGTTCAACAACTACGGCCTTTCGGAAATGAACGGCCCCGGCATCGCTTTCGAGTGTCCGTACCAGACCGGCATGCACCTGTGGGAAGACAGCTATATCATGGAAATAGTGGATCCCGTCACCCTGAAGCCCGTCCCCGAAGGAGAGACCGGCGAGCTGGTGCTCACCAACCTGCGCCGCATGGGCATGCCCATCATCCGCTACAGGACCAGAGACCTGACCCATCTCGTAAAGGGCGAATGCCCCTGCGGAAGGGTCCACAGACGCATCGCCCGCTTCGTGGGCCGCAGCGACGACATGCTGGTGATCAAGGGAGTGAACGTTTTCCCCAGCCAGATCGAAGAAGTCATCATGCGGAAGCCCTGGCTTGGAGGCAACTATCTCATCACCATCACCACCAGGAAGCAGCTGGACGACCTGGCGTTAGACGTAGAGGTCAACCGCTCGTCCTTTGACGGAAACCTGGATACTCTCCGCGCCCGCAAGGCGGAGCTGGAGGCCGATCTGAAATCCCAGCTGGGCTTCGGAGTCACCGTGAACATAGTGGAACAGGGCTCTCTTCCCGTTTCGGAGGGCAAGGCAAAACGCGTGGTAGATAAAAGGGAGACATTGTAAGATGTGGAATTTAGTAGTCGTATTAGCGGAAAACAAGCCCGGTAAGCTGGCCAAGATCGCCGACATCCTGGGCAAGAACAACGTTGACATCCTTATGACAGACATCGACGACGAGGGCCAGTACGGCATAGTGCGTCTTCTCACCTCCAATCCGGACAAGGCAAGAAACGTGCTGTATAACGAAAACATCACCGCGGCGCTGACAAAGGTGGCCCTGGTAGAGATCCCCGACAAAGCCGGAGCGCTTTCCGTTATAATGAAGATCCTGGCAGAAGAGAAGATCAACGTGAAACAGGCCATGGGCTGCATCCTTGACAGAGGAAAGCGGGCCGCCTTTATCATCATCCCGGACGGCGACCCCGCAGAGGTCGAGGAAAAGCTTGCCAAAAGAGGTATCAGGATCCTTGAGGAGATCTGATCCCGCAGCCCTGTTGAGGATCAGGCATTGGAGCAAAAGCCTTCTGGTTTTTGCCCCGATGCTTTTTGCTGCGGCCTTTTCCCTGCAGGATATCTTGAGGACGGCCGCAGCCTTTGCCGCAATGTGCGCCGTTTCTTCGGCGGTGTATATCATCAACGATATCGCCGACAGGGAAGAAGACAAAACCAACCCCCTCAAACAGCGCCGGCCCATAGCCTCCGGCGCCGTTTCCGTCCGCAGCGCGGCGTTCTGCGCCGCCGTATGCTGTTTTCTGGGCCTCGGCGCGGGCGCCCTGCTGGGAAAGGGCCCGCTTTCGGTGCTGGCAGTATTCCTTCTTTTGAACCTGCTTTACACCTTCAAACTCAAAGAGCTGCCCGTAATAGACGCCATGTGCATAGCCGCAGGCTTCGTTCTCAGGCTCCTGCTTTGCGGCGCAGCCATCGGAGTGCCCATCACAGCCTGGCTTACTGTGATGATCTTCTTTCTTTCTCTTTTTATGGCCTTCGGCAAAAGAAAATGCGAAAAGAAACTGTCCGAGACCGCCGGCATAAAAAGAAAAGTGCTCTCCCGCTACAGCCTGCAGCAGCTGGACAGGCTCATGACTCAGACCGGCACCATCACTCTGGCGGCTTATATCCTGTTCTCTCTGGATTCGTCGGTCATCGCCAAATTCAACGCTCCCCATCTGTATTTTACCATTCCCTTCGTGGCATACGGACTGTTCGCATACGCTTCCGTTACGGACAACAGCGAAGACGGCGATCCCAGTACCATCATTTTCAGAGAGGCTCCGCTGAAGGCCGCTTTTCTTTTGTGGCTCGGGGTGTGTCTGGCCATAATATTTCTGCACTTATGACAAATCTGAACGTAGTGCTGTATTCTCCCGAAATACCCCAGAACACCGGCAACATCGGGAGGACCTGCTGGCTGACCGGATGCCGGCTCCATCTTATCAGGCCCCTGGGCTTCGGGCTTTCCGAAAAGGGGATCAGGCGCGCCGGGCTGGATTACTGGAAAAAGCTGGACGTGGAGGTGCATGAAAGCCTGGAGGCATTTCTGCGCTCCGCCTCCACAGACCGCATATTCCCGGCAAGTACCAAGGCGGGGAAACGCTATACCGAAGCCTCTTTCAAAAAAGGGGATTATATCATTTTCGGAAGAGAAAGCAGCGGGCTTCCGGACATGCTGCTTTCACGCTTTGCGGCCAACGCGGTCCGCATCCCCATGCGTCCGGATACCGACAGGTCGCTGAACCTGTCCAACGCAGCCGCCGTAATCATTTACGAGGCGCTGCGGCAGACGGATTTCTGCGATCTCAAATAAAAAAAGCAGGGCTTCCCGCCATCGGGAAGCGGTATGATCCGCGCCCTGCAAGGAGTTGAATTTTGGATATTTTAAAAAACGTAAATATAGAACAGATAAACGCGGCGGTCAAAGACGCTATCGCCACGAAAAAAAGCATTTCCTCTCTGAAAAAAGAGGTCCTTCAGCTTTCCAAAGACGTGATAGAATACGCCGAAGCCGGCAACATATCCGCCGCCGACGACGCGCTTTTCGCCTCCCGGCGGAAGATCAACAAGATAAAGGCGTATCTGGCCTCTTCGCCCATAAACCTCCATTTCCAGAGCGATCTTTTGTATTCGGTGGAAAAGGAATACTGCGAAGCCCTTATAGTGTGCTTCGTCATGAAAAACAAAGAGATACCCCCCTACGACGAGCTGAACGTGGATCCTCTCGTATATATCCACAGCTTTGTGGAAGCGGTAAGCGAACTGGGCAAGATCAACGAAAAGCTGGAAAACAGAGCCAGGATAGCCGCCAACAAGCTGGCTATGCAGGAGATATTCGACAGGCTCGAAAACATGAAGCACTACGCCGGCAACGTTACCGGAGATATGGACAATCAGCTGGACAAGCTGCGCCATAAGATATACACGGGCAAAACCGACGTCATCATAGACAAAAACGACGCGGAGGCGCTGGCGGAAAAACCGGAACAGCCCGCCGCCGGCGAAACCATAGAGCCGGACGCAAAGGCCAACAGAGAAGTGATGGCCCGTATGACCGGAGTCATAGAGTCCGTGAACCCCGGCCCCTCCGACAACGATATGCGGGATTTCAGAAAAACCTGGAAAAAGGTCTCCGAAAACCTGCGCACCGGCCTTATAGAGACCGGGCGGCAGGAACAGAGATCCCAGAGCGAAAAAGGAAAGTCGGATTTTGAGACCGAAGGCTCCGTTCTGAAAGCCTACAACGGAAAAAGCGCCAAGGTAGAGATACCCAAGGGGATAACCGTCATCGGAGCAGACGCCTTCAGCGGCTGCAAGGAGGTCGTTTCCGTAAAGCTTTCCGCCTCGGTAAAGGAGATACGGCCCTACGCTTTCAGCAACTGCAAAAACCTTACCTCCTTTTTCGTGGATGCAAAGAACCCCTTCTTTTCACAGAATATGGGCATCCTTTACAACAAGGACAAAACCGCCCTCATCTGCTATCCCTCCAATGACAAGACAAAGTACAAAAAGAGCCTGCCCTCTTCCCTTACGCAAATCTGCGAGGGGGCCTTTGCCTACTGCCGCAACCTGGAGACCCTGACTCTTTCGGAAAACATAACCGATATACACAGGGCAGCCTTTACCCACTGCTATAACCTGAAGATACAGGCCCCCGAAGGCTCGGCGGCATACGAATACGCAAAAAGGTTCAATCTGCTGAAAAAGGACAACAAAACAGAAAGCCCGGCAGAGGCTGCCGGAGAGAAAGAGACCGAAGATATGGGCTTTTATTTCAGAGACATAGAAACGGTCACGCCGGCCGCCGGAGCATCGGATACCGAAGTATCAAATACCGAAGCAGCGGAGGGCGAAGCCCCCGTTGCCGAAACCGAAGAACAGGCCGCCGTCAACACGGAGGCCGCGGAGTCTGCCCACGCTCAGGACGCTCCGGCAGAGGAGGAAGCCCCGGCGGAAGCCGCCGAAGAACCGGTATCCGCTTCGGAGCCCGCGGAAGAAGCCGCCCCCGAGCCCCGGGCAGAAAGCGAAGCCGCTCCGGAAACAAAGGAGCAGCCAAAGAGCCCGGACAGCAAAACGGACACAGACGCAAAAAAGAAAAGCGACCGCGAGCAATCGGGCTATACCATAAGGAGCAACACCAAGACCCTGCGCCAGGGGACCTTCAGGGGCCAGAAGCCCCGGAAAAGCGTGCTCATAGGGGAAAACATACTGAAAATAGAAGCCAACGCCTTTGACGAGCTCACCGGCCTGAAGGCTATCATGGTGAAAAAGGAAAGCGCCGGCTTCTGTTCCGTGGACGGCGTGCTTTATTCCGCCGACAAAAAGACTCTTATAAGGTATCCCATAGACAAAAACAACGTAAAATATTCCGTAGAGCCCCAGACCAGGAACATAGCCTCTCACGCCTTCGCCGGCTGCGGCAGGCTGAAAAGCGTGCATCTCCCCGACGGAGACGTATCCATCGCTCCGGACGCTTTCGATCCGGACACGGAGATCAAGCTGAAAAACGCCAAGCAGGGCACTTCCGCCCACGCCTTTGCAAAGGAAAAGGGACTTCTGTAAAAAAAGGGCGCTCCGGCGCCCGTTTATTTCGCTATGGAACTAAGGAACCTGTCCGGCATAGGGCCTAAAATGGCCTCCCGCCTCCGCAAAATGGAACTCTGCACCACAAGGGATCTGTGCTTTCACTTTCCGGCGCGGTATGAAGACCGCAGCAAGGTGGTGTCCGTAGAGAACGTCCCCCTGGAAACTCCCGTTTCCGTAAGAGGGATACTTACAAACGTTTCCCGCCGAAAGACCCGAAGCGGCCTCGAGCTGATCACCGCGGCCCTCACCGACGGTATGGACTCACTCAGGCTCACCTGGTTCAACGGCAAATACCTCTATTCGCGTCTTCTGGCTCTGCAGCACAAAGAGATCACCGTTTACGGAGGAGGCCGCGAGAGCCGCTACGGGGCGGTGATCACGGGAGGCGAGGTGCTGGAGGATCCCGAGACCGGCGAGATAATAGTTCCGGTCTACAGCCTTACGGAAGGCATCAGCCAGAATATGATGCGCCGGTTCGTGCAAAAGGCCCTGGAATACGAAAAGTCCTTCCTTGCGGAAACGCTTCCGGACTCTCTCCGCGCAAGGCTGGATCTCCCCGGGCTGCGGGAGGCGGTTTTTGCCATGCACTATCCGGAGGACCCGAAAGCCTTTGCCCGGGCGCGCAGGCGCCTGGCCTTCGAGGAGCTTTTCGTGCTTCAGCTGGCCCTCACCCAGAGAAAAAGGCGGCAGGCTCTCCCGGGAAAGGGGATACCCTTCGTTATCCCCGAGGGCTTTTTTGCGGATTTTGAAAAGATGTTCCCCTTTTCTCTTACGGAGGGGCAGAAAAGAAGCATAAAGGAGATCGCCGCGGACATGCAGCGCCCGGACTGTATGAACAGGCTGCTGCAGGGCGACGTGGGAAGCGGAAAGACCCTCGCCGCTCTTGCCGCCATGCTCATCTGCTGCTCCAACGGAAGGCAGGCCGCCATCATGGCGCCCACCGAGATCCTTGCGGAGCAGCATTATCTGAATATAACGTCTCTCCTCGGAGACAAAGCCGCAAAATACCCTGCCGCGCTGCTGAAGGGCAGCCTGAAGGCTGCGGAAAAGCGGGAAGCCCTCCTGGCTGCAGAGTCGGGAGATGCGTCTCTCATAATCGGCACTCACGCCCTTATCTCCGACAGGGTCAGCTTCAAAAACCTGGGGCTCGTGGTGGTGGACGAGCAGCACCGTTTCGGGGTCCTTCAGCGCACCGCCCTTTACGGCAAGGCAGGTACGGGCCCCGGCGCCCGTCCGGATATGCTTCTCATGACGGCGACGCCTATCCCCCGCACCCTCACCAACGCGGTTTACGGCGACCTGGACGTCAGCGTGATAGACACCATGCCCGCAGGCAGGCAGCCGGTGAAGACCCACTGGAAAAAACCGGAGGAACGGCCGGCAGTCTACAAAGCCCTGAAGACCCTTACCGACAAGGGGCTGCAGGCATACGTGGTGTGCCCCCTCATAGAAGGCAGCGAGCAGATAAGCGCCAGGGCCGCCACGGAGCTTTTTTGCGAGCTTTCGGAAAAATACTTTCCCGGCACGAAGGTCGCCCTTCTCCACGGACAGCAGCCCACGGAAGAAAAAGAACAGATAATGGCTTCCTTCCGCAGGGGCGATACCAAAATACTGGTCTCCACCTCGGTGATAGAGGTGGGAGTGGACGTGCCCAACGCCGTCTGCATGATAATCGAAAGCGCCGACCGCTTCGGCCTTTCACAGCTCCACCAGCTGAGAGGCCGGGTGGGCAGAGGAAAGGAAAAGGGCTTCTGCATCCTGATCTCCGACGGGGCCACGGAGGAAAGCCGCAAAAGGCTCGGCACCATGACCTCCACCAACGACGGCTTTGTCATAGCCGAAGAGGACCTGAAGCAGAGGGGGCCCGGCGAGCTTTCCGGAGTGCGTCAGAGCGGGCTTTCGGATTTCAGGGTGGCGAACATATTCCGCGACGGAGAGCTGCTCAGGGAAGCCAAGGCTCTGGCGAAACAGGTCATCGGCGAAGATCCGGAGCTTTCCGGCAGCGAATGGCAGCGTTTAAGGCCCCAGGTGGCGGAAAAAACAAAGGAACTGGAGGGAACTACCGATTGAAGGGAAAGCTGTATATCACCGCAACGCCCATCGGAAACCTGGAGGATATCACCTTCCGCGCGGTGCGGATACTTAAGGAAGCGGATTTCATAGCCTGCGAGGACACCCGGGAATCCATGAAGCTATTAAAGCATTTCGGCATCCATACTCCTCTCTTGGCCTTTCACAAATTCAGCACCCGGAAAGAAACGGAGGCCATAGCAGACCGCATCGAAAAAGGCGAAAACTGCGCGCTGATCACAGACGCGGGCACTCCCTGCATCTCCGACCCGGGCAGCAGCCTGGTGGCCCTGGCGGCGGAAAAAGGCATCACGGTGGAGAGCGTCCCCGGCCCCTGCGCCTTTATCTGCGCTCTCACCCTTTCCGGCTTCGGCGCCCAGGCCTTTGCGTTTGCCGGCTTCCCGCCCCGGAAGCCGGGGGGACTGCGCCGTTTTATTGCGGAAGCGGCAAAAAACACCGTTCCCACAGGAATATACGAAGCCCCGGGCAGAGTGAAAAAAACCCTTGAGACGATCAGCGAGGTCATTCCCGAAAGACGGCTTTCCTTCTCCCGGGAGCTCACCAAGCTCCACGAGGAGACCGTCAGGGGAACGGCGGCGGAGGTGCTGAAAGCCTATGAAGGCAGGGAGATCAGGGGCGAAGGAGTGATAATAATCGACGGCTCCGGCAAAACGGAGGAGACGGCGGACGTGCAAGAAGCGCTGGAAAGGCTGGAAACTCTCACCGCCTCCGGGATGAGCCCCAGGGACGCCATAGACAAATGCGCCGCGGAAACGGGGCTGCCCAGAAACACCGTGTATAAGCTGTATCTCGGCGGCGGAAAAGGGAAATGACCCGGCAGCCGGGTTTTTTGCAAAAAGATTTTTTTTATAAAAAAGCGAAGGTTTTTGCCGCCGGAAAGCGTCTATATAATGAGTATAAAAATAATGAGAAGGCGTTTCTTCGCCCGCCAAAAGGCCGGAGCGGTTCTTTAAAGGGCAGTTTTTTTGACCGCCGGAACTTTTATAACAGAAATAACGTAAAAAAGACGGGCGCGGCCGTCACCGGGGCGGTATATCGCTCCGCTCCCGAAGAGAGGATCGAAAAATGAAAAAGGCAACACTTTATTTCGTTTTCCTTATGGTTTTCGTTTTGCCCCTTTGCGGGCATTCTTATTCCGTGGTAGTTTCCGGCGTTCCGGAATACCTGAACAAGTATGTGAGCGACTCGGACGTTTATTATTCCTTTGCCGTGGAATACGGCGATGCGGTGATAATCGAAAAAACGGTGCGGAAAAACCAAGAGGAAAACAAAAGCATTTCCTTTGACTCCAAAAAGCTGAAGGATACAGTCGGAAAAGCGGGATGGACCGGCGTCGACAAAAGCAAGGGCAGCCGCGAAACAGTTTATAAAACCTTTACGAAAGACGGAAAAACATTTGTGGTGGCGCTGCTCTCGCCCTTCAAAAAGCAGCCGTGGATCCGCAGCGAACGGGTGGTTGTGGACGAGATCCGGGCCGAGAAGGCCAACGGGAAGACCGTTATCATCCGGTATATCCTTCCTCCGGAGTTCATGCAGTCCGAGAACACGGGCCACAAGACTCCCGTTCCCGTCTCGGTAAGCTTTGCCGCGCCGGACGTATTGAGGCTCGAATATGAGGGCGGCGCAAAAGAGCACTGGAGGATAATGCCCGACGCCGCGTACCTGCAGAAAAACAAAGAGAAATACGGAACCGCCGACCGGATGCTGATATGGAGCAACGGCGCGGGCAGGTTTGCGCCTTTCGGGGATATGGACAGCGCAAAGGCCTGGGATTTTGACCCCAACGCTTCCCGGGAGCCCGTGTATAAAAACCAAACAGATTCCGCCCTTCCGGAGACCACGGTTTCCGCTGTCCGGGAAGGCTTTTTTGCAGGCATGTCATAAGAAGCTTTATAAAAGGCCTCTTCGGCTCTGCGTGACAAACGGACACAAAAACAGGCTGCTGCCATAAAGGCAGCAGCCTGTTTGATTTATTTGAACTGTTTATCTAAGGCATACACAAAAGCAGGGTGGAGATCACGCCGCACACCACGCCGACCCATTGAAGGGGCTGGAGCTTTTCCCTGAAGAGCAGCATGCAGAACAGTATGCTGAGTATGAGCCCCACGCCGTTGACCACGGGGAAAAACACGGCGGCTTCCATGACTCCCGAAAGAAACAGGTTTATGATATTGTTCAGGGCGATACACAGGGCCGAGACAGCCAGCAGCATAAAAACAAAGCCGGGAGTTTTTTTCTGCT
>JAEEGL017179223.1_pt1 | contig 11866 bp, 11 predicted proteins | sample 9134231 | NCBI WGS metagenome assembly JAEEGL01 (sample SAMN16246548, study PRJNA631951) | gut metagenome | biome: gut microbiome; feature: rumen; material: fiber-attached | host: Bos | place: Iran: Karaj | collected 2018-10 | reverse complement strand
GCAGCGAACAGGAGAACTACCAGCGTATTGCCGATGAATGGGGCATTATTTGCACGTCAAAACCTCGTGAGCCCTTGCGCTATGTGCCCCATCCAGATGGGAAGAGCACACGTCGAAACCTGGTGAGCCCTTGCGCTATGTGCGCCATCCGCTGGTGTATCTCGTTGAGGCAGCAGATGATATCTGTTATGAGATCATGGACCTGGAGGATGCCCATAAACTGAAGATCCTGTCGTACGAAACGGTGTCGCGACTGTTCCTCGACTTCTTCGATGAGGAGACGCAGCAACGTATCCAACAGCGTATCATCGACGAGCAGCTGACGGACGAGAACGAACAGGTGGTCTATCTGCGGGCTTGTGTCATCGGTAAACTGGAGAACGAGTGTGCAAACACCTTCGTGGAGCATGAGGAGGAAATCCTCAATGGCACTTTCGAGGGTAGTCTCATCGACCATATCAGTCCTATGCAGCGCGATGCCTACAAGCGGTGTGCGAAACTGTCGGTACAGAAAATCTACAAGAGCCGCCCCGTATTGGATGTGGAACTCTCGGGTTACCAGATTATGGCGACGCTGATGGACAAGATGACGGAGGCGGTGATGAATCCGGAACGCTACTATTCGCAGCAGCTCATAGGCCGCGTGTCGTCGCAGTACGACATCAATGCCGACGACCTCGAGACACGCCTCATGGCGGTCATCGACTATATCTCGGGCATGACGGACGTCTATGCCCTCGACGTCTATCAGAAGATCAACGGCATCTCCCTGCCCATCATCTAATTTAAACCTTTTCCTTTTATGAATCAAAAACTACTCATTATTGTATCAGCCATCGTGCTTGCCCTGACAGTGGGTTGTAGTGGCAATATGGGTACAGGGCACAACTCTGGAGCCGACAGTATCTATACGTGGGAGCATATCAGACAGCTGATGATGGAAGAGCCAGAGCGTGCACTCGGAATGGTGGATACTGCCGAGATGCGAGGACTGGCCGACGTGAACTACGCCAACCAGATGCGGGCCATTATATACTTCAGTTCACCGAAGGTGGAGGACCTTGACAAGGCTGCCGAACTCTGTCTGGGCATCCTTGACAACAAGAATCCCGAGGCCGACAGTCTGCGGAAACAGAAAATCGTCGGCTTGCTTGTCCATATCAACTTGAAGAGTCCTGAAAGATATCATGACGCCGTGCGTTATGCCGTCAAGGGTGCAGAGATGGCCCATCATGCAGGCCGTCTTCTGGATGAGGCTGAATTCTATTGCGATGCCGGTTATGTGATGGAGAAGGTACAGCAAGGTAGTGGTATCGACTACATGAACCGTGGACTCAACATCTACCGAGAGGCCGCACAAGACAGCATACAACCACTACCCGTGCTTTCCTCGAACCTTGGACAGATGGCACGAATCTTTGCCGGACAGGAGAAATATGCAGCATCCATCCCCTTGCTGGAAGAACGCCTGCAGGTAATCAGCCGCATAGACAAGGAATATACCACTGCCCCTGTAGGATGGACTGACCAGCAATTAGCCTACACCTATACCGTATTGGCCTATTCCCAACAGATGACCGGCGACAAGGAGGGTGCACGCCGATCGGCAGAGGCCTTTGAACGGACTCAGGCCGCCCAACACCCTGATCAGCAAAGCGACATCATGAACTACTACGCACTGTCAGGTAATGCGGAGCGTATCCAGCAGATATACAACCGACTGGAACCATACTATCGCGAGAAGGAGGACACGATTTCACGGAGTTATGCCAGCCTGCTCTATATGTATGCCATGGGCTTGGACAATATCAGTCGTGGCCATGAAGCCTACCAGACCATGTCTCGATACTTTGTCATCAATGACAGCCTCACTCAGCGAGAGCGTCAGGCTGAGACACTGAAATATGCCCAGCAGATGAAGACGCAGGAGAAGGAGCTGCAACTGAAGGATGAAGAGGCCAAGACCACTGTCTATCGCATCCTTGCCTTGGCACTCGTTGTCATCCTGCTTGTCATCGTCACGGCTCTCTGGCGACTGGCCATTGCACACCGCCGCGTGCTCATCAAAAACCGCGAGCTCTACGAAATCATCCAGCTTGAGCAGGAGCGTGAAGAAAGTAACATTAACCGCATTGCTGGCCAACCCGAAAAAGAACGTACCCCCAACGAACAACTCTTCCTTCGTCTGGTGGAGCTGATGAAAAAGGAACAACCCTATACTGATGCCGAACTGAATCGCGACACGCTGGCACAGATGCTCGCCACCAATCACCGTTACATTGACGATGCCATCCGCGAATGCTCAGACAGCCAGAGCACCAACACCTTCATCAATAGCTACCGCGTCGATCATGCCGCACGACTGCTGACAGAAACAGACGACCCCATTGCCTTGATTGCCGAGATGAGCGGCTTTGCCAACAGAACAACCTTCAATGAACAGTTCCGTAGTCGCTACAAAATGACGCCTTCAGAATATAGGCAAGCAGCAAAAGCCTAAAAAACCATCTTTTTTGTCAAGCAAAGATCTCCGATGGAATCGGGGATTTTTGCTTTTTTGCGGAATACTGACAAAGAAGTGCGAAATGCTGACAGACCTGCCAATAACTTGTTGTACCTTTGCCATCGAAATCAAAAACGAAAACAACAATGATGGACATTACAGTCGTTATCACAATCGTTATTTCGACCATCGTGGCATTGGTCATCGGGGTGCTGGTCGTCCTGATAGGCTACTATCATTGGCGTAATCATGAGCTGTTGGTAAACTTCTCTGCCTTCATCCGCGAGAACCTCCAGTTGAAAGATGAAATCGATAGGCTTCGGGAAGAGAACAGCCGACTGAGAGAAGCATAACATTTATATATAATATGATCTATTAATTTATTAAAAACAAAAAACAATGAAAACAAAGAAATTCTTTTTGGTAGCACTGACAGTGATGTGCGCCATGACCATGACCAGTGTGTTTACCGCTTGCGGAAGTGACGATGACAAGGACGATGTAAAGACCTTCTCGTATGCGATCACATTCGATTTCCATTATTTTGCTTCTTCGACAGATTTCACTGACCTCAATACTTCAAAGGACAGTGGCTTCTCTGCTTGGATGAACTCCATCCTGAATGCCTATAGGAGTGCCCTGGGTACTTCGACAGACCAATTCACGAAAACAGGCAAACAGGGCGAATGCGACAAGCAGGTGTATGAGGCCTGCAAGAAGGCTGAAGAGACTGTCAAGAACATCAGAGGCGGTTCGGCTACTGTCGCAGTCACCAATACTACGACGGGAAAGCAGGTCTATTCGTACCTGGTTCAACCCTAACAGTTATTGTTCAACCATCAAATTTAACTGACAATGAAAAAGAGTCTTTTTGCTGCAGCCCTTTGCTGCATGACGATGTCCAGCCAGAGCGTATGGGCACAAGATGACCTGAAAAGTATCGTTACAGTCTCTCAAGAGAAATTGTTTACCAGTAATCTTTTCGAAGAGGACAGGACGAACATATCCTTTGAAACTTATGAGGGCGAGGAGCTCCATACCGGTGTCATCGTGGCCTCCATTAAACTGAGCGTCGACAACGAGAAGGATATTGAGGTAAAAAAACCTGCTAACACACTATTTGAAGTATCGCTTAGCGACCCCTACGGACGTATACCGTTTTTGACACGTGATACGAAGAAAATAGATGAAATGGTTAAGACGCTGAAATTCACAGACTTCTATACCTCAATCGTCAATAAAGCACAAGATGTGATGCGTGGCGGACAGTATATCTATCGAAACTACATCCCCTGTATTGACTATCTCTACGAAAAGATGGTGGAAATAAAGGACGAGCCTACGGTACGCATGAAGTTCGGCGATGTGAAGGTGGGCAACGATATTGAGGTGAAGGCAGTCTACAATACGGGCTATCCCTACGATCCCAGCCAGTTTACTGGCAACGAGAAGGCTACCATGCGACTCTATGCGCTGGGAAGGGACGACCAGGGTAATGCCACTGAGACGGAGGTGGCTATGTCGCAGAAGACGTTACGCCTCTACCGTCCCGACCAGCCATTGGTAGCTGCTATCGATGCTATGAAGCTGAACCTCTGCGACCCAGAACCAGGTGAGTATCGCCTGAAGATGACGTCTGACTGGACGCATAAGAATGCCAATCGCGACGATATCCTTATCGTTGTCAAGGACACGCTGCGTGCCTCGGTACGTATTGAGAAGCAGAATTATGTGGCCGGGACCGACAAGAGCGTGAAGCTGCACATGACGATGAACTACGGCTATCCGTATGTCCAGGCCGTGGAGCCAGACAAGAATCCCACCGTCCGCATCAAAACCCTTGTTCTAATTCCTAGTGAGGTGGATGGCGTAGAGAAAACCGACACGCTGGTGAATATGACAACGCCTATCGAGGATGCTTCGTGGGCCGACCATCCCTTAAACTGGGAGGGTGATATCGAGACTCCGGCTCTGGAAGCCCAGGAGGGTGCTCCTCTGACAGAAACCCGCATGGTGGCTGAAGTGTCTGTCATCTTCAATGATGGCGAGCAGTTCAAGACCTCCATTCCGTTTGCCTTCGTGCCCCAGTCGGCACCTACAGCCATCAGAAGTCTCATGGACGCAGGCTCCGCTGACGAGACCTGGTACGACCTGCAAGGCCGTCTTGTCACTCCGTCCACAGCTCACGGCGTCTATATTCACAATCACCAGAAGGTTGTCGTGAAATAATCACCTTAACCATTATCTATTATGAAAAGAACTATATTTACTATCCTTGTAGCCGTCGTCTGCTGTGTCATGACAGCATCGGCCCAATGGAGGGTCGGTGTTACGGGAGGAGCGGTGTATAATGTGTTCTCCATGGATAAGCAATATATGAGCGACTACGTGATCGACGGACGCTGGGGAGCCACCATAGGTATCTCCGGACAGTATGATGTCAACAGTTGGCTGGCTGTACGAGGCGATGTGAACTGGACGCAGAAGAACTATCGGAAACACCGTGAGATTCTCAGCCAGATGGACTACAAATACCGGAATGACTACCTGCAGGTGCCCATCATGGCATCGTTCAGTGTGGGTGGTCAGCAATTGCGCGGTTTCTGTAACCTCGGTGTGTATGGCGGCTATTGGTTCAACAGCCACCGCGAAGGCAGCGACTACAACAGCTTTGGTGAATATACAATAGCTTTTTCCGAAAAGGTGGAGTTCGACTCCAAATACGACCAGCGACTGGACTTTGGTTTCCTGGGAGGACTGGGCGTTGAGTATCGCATCACCCCCCATTGGGCAGCACAGGCTGAGGTACGCTACTACTACAGTACCGTCAGCACTATCAAGCAGTATCAACGGATGAACGACTATCGCTATAATGCCACAACGGCGATACAGATGGGTGTCAGCTACATCTTTTAAAATCATTCGAAATAATGAAATGTCAAAATAGTACAAGAATGATGAGACACAAGATATTTTCCATGATGGGAGCTGGACTCCTCATGTTGACCACTTGGTCGTGTCGCCAGGAGAGCGACTTGTTATCGGCTTATGACCACAAAGACAATTTGGTGTTTGCTGCGGCCGACACCTCTTTTGCCGCTAAGTTCGACCTGATTTGGAAAGGCTTGAACCAGAATTATTGCCTCTGGGACTACGAGCGTGAATACGGACTGGACTGGGATGCCGTCTACGATGCGTTTTACCCTCAGTTTGCAGCTCTCGACAAGCGTGACTCCGTGCCCGACGATGAATTGAAAGACCTGATGCAGAAGATGCTCAGTCCGTTACACGACCACCATATGCATATTGATGTGAAAAATCACAAAACGGGTAATACGGTGGTTTATATGCCCGGCAGGGAAAGAAATACATCGCGCGACGACTATATGATTGGTACGACGTACAAGCCTTCGTTGCGGTATTACGCCAATGTGGCCAATGGTGAGGTGGAAACCGATGGCAACGACAATGCCATTGCGATGGAACATTCCACCTCTCTGAACGACCTGCTTACTATGTTTGGACAAACGCCAGACATGGGTTTACCATGGATTAAAGCCAAGATTCAGGAGTTGCAGGACAAACCGTCGCGTACGGAGATGGAGGACTTCCTGTTGCAACAGCTAAACGACCTGCTTGACTCGATAAGACAGGTGGCAAGTACCCTTCAAGGACTTGACTTCATCAATGGCTGGAACAGCCTGCAGGCGAAGTACAGCTTCCTCCATATTCCCGGATTCGATTATATTGACCCAGGTTTCGACGAGAGGGGTATCGGTATAAATTTTGCCTTGCTGAAGGGGAACATCGCTTATCTCTACATCAGCGGGTTTTCGTTGACACCCTATCTGAACGATCAGACGAGCCAGAAATACTTCAACGTAAGCCATCCGACTACCCAGCAGCATATCTTACAAATTAGGCAAGTGTGGCAGGCGTGGTTTGACACTGTTCAGCAACTGAACAAAAGCGGGCAGCTCTCGGGCGTCATCCTCGATGTACGTGGCAATACCGGTGGTATGGTCAACGATATGCAATACTTTGTCGGAGCCCTGACACCATCGGGTGGGCACCAGTACGGATACCAGCGCTACAAGCGAGGCAGCGGACGCTACGACTACTCGCCGCTGATGCCTGCTATCTGTTGCACGATGAGCACTCCCCACGAAATCATCGACAAACCCATCGTCATTCTGACCAACTGTTGGTCCGTCAGTATGTCTGAAATGTCGACAAGGTTCATTCATGACTTGTCGAATGGTACGCATATAGGTAAACGCACCTGGGGCGGTGAGTGTCCGCTGGCAACTAACGATGATAATTCCTACAACTATTCTGGGCACTTTGGTGTGGCTGGTGTCACCTCCGTCTTTGGCTATATACCGACGGTGGCCAGTTTCAGTAACGAAAAGAAAATCGAAGAGAGCCTTGGTATCGAACCTGACATCGAGGTAGATTTGGACGAGGCGCTGTTTAAAGCCACGGGCCAAGATACCCAACTCGACCGTGCCCTGCAGTTCATTCGTGGTGGAGGAGTAAAGTAAGAAATCCCCCTCCCTTTTATGGCCATAGGACTTTCAGGTGGTGGAGCATAGTAGTGCTTTCACCGCCTGATGATCCTGTATGCTGAAGGTGGATGCCACCAAAGGTGTTAGGAGTGACATTGGCTGAAAGGGATACTTCGTGGGGCAGGGTAGAACCAGCTGGTTGCGGGGTCTTCGTAGTGACGTGAGCAGTCAATTGATTCCCGATGAAATCGATGGAAATGGTACATCCAGTGCGATAGCAGGTGGAGGAAACGGCTTCGGAAATGGGTATCACGGTTCCGTTCTCGTATTTCACCAACAAGAAGTCAACGGCCTTGGCATGCTTGGTGGTGCGGATGATGCGGAGTCCATAGCCTGTGAGCGTCTGGGTGTCGAACTTCAGACAGACGTCCATATACTGCCCAGTAGCGGATCCGAAGCCTTGCCCTGCCGTCTTGGTGGGGTCTACCAATAGCGTCAGGTGCATGTCACCATATCGTTTCTCCGTTGGTGTGTACATGATGCGGGCACCACGTTGGGCTTGCAGGAGCCCCATTCCAACGGCACCGTTGAAGCCTTCCTTGTATTCCCACATTGGCTTGTGGGAATCAAATGACCACGGATATTCTGCCGTATCTTGAGGTTTGTAGCCATCAACGGTCCAATAGCCAGACAATACCCGTGACTGCCACTGACAGGGAAAATCATGAAAATCGGTCTCTAAACGTTTTGTTTTCTTTTGGCGCTTGATCATCTTTGACGCATCCACCCGGATGGTGTCACCCGCCAGGCTGCCATGCAACTTGGGTATGATCAGTGCACTGAGTCTGTGGCCGTTATCGGCAGCAGACAGCTTGTATTCAGGATATGAAAATGCCTGAGGATTGGCTTCGACTACGCTGACGGGAATATCGTCGCGTAGCCAGATAATCACAGACTCGTCATAGCGGTCTTGCAGGTCGAGGTCGTAGCTAAGTTGTGCTGAGTTTTTCTTGAGTTGAAGCGTTGGCTGGCGCAGAAAAGTCGGTGCCGGCAAAAGTCGCGGATGAACCGTCAGATGACATGCTGCTTCTCGACCATCTGAAGTGCTGGCCATCACGCAGAAATCGACCGTTTTACCACTTTGGTTCGTGGGAATGACCTGTACGGAATCTCTGCCTATAGGTATCAGCGTGACATAACGCTCATGATAGTCTGTTACATGCCATTTCACCGGTTTGGAGTCACTGCAAACGAGTGTCAACGGACTTTCACCAGTGCGCAACTCTGCTTCTTGTTGACTGATGTTCAGATAGGGGATGCCCTGTGAAATGAGCTGGGAAGTGTCGGGTAGGACGATGGTGTTCTGAGGTCGGCGGATACCAATCTGATAAGGCTTTCCATTCAGCGTGAAGTTCTTTTGATAACAGCGTAGCCAGGGTTGCGGATAGGCTGTCCAACCGAGATAAATACTGTCAGAAGGTGTGTGGTAGCGACAGTCGATGACGGTGACGGGACCGCCCTGTTTGCAGAAATACATCTCGCGATTCTCGCCCTTCACATTGAAATCGCAGTCGATGAACATTGCCCCCTTACCAAAGGTGCTCCAGAATGGCTTTTGTCCGTAGAGATCGAAATCGCAATGGCGGTAGGTGGCACTTCCATTTAGAGCGTCATCCGTACATTCGAAATGGCAATCCTCATAGTATGAGTTCCTGGCACCATTCAATGGATTCAAGTTGAGACGGCTGATGAAACGTACCCGCTTGGCGACAAGACTCTTGCCGTGAACGTACCCCACATGGGCTTGAGTAATGGCATCACTGCGTTTGGGCCGATTGAGGGCGGGGTTCAAAGGATAGACGAGATCGACATTACAGTAGTTTCCCATGGTGACGTTCTCGACACGGAGGGTGTCGCACCAGAAGTCGAACATAGTGAAATTGCCAATGGCTCCCTGCGTCTGTCCACGTTGGGAAGCGAGTACGACGTCGTGAGGTTTTTCGCCCATTCCAACGATGGTTAAGCGGGGACAGCGAACGACTAAGCCAAAGGGCTCTCGGCCGTTCTTGCCTACTTTAACTGTGGGGTCGTTGGGATCGTCAATCCAGTAGACACCAGGCCGGATGTATACGGTGGTGCCGTCGATGAAATGGGTACTAGCCTCTTGGAAAGTGCGGAACGTGAAGGGGGTATTGTCTGAAGTCTCTGCATCAACCATGAGATGGAGACTATCAAGGCGCTGGGCATGCACCAATAAGGGCGTAAGAGCCCCTAACAGGATAAGTCGTAGCATGTTTTGACGGGTTTAGTCTTTGTCCTTGTAAATCAGCTTGTTAGCGCCGGAAGTCAGCTCTAGCTCTTCGCGATGTGCCTGGATGAACGAGTCGATATGGCGCTTACGCTTGCTCTCAAAAATCTCGTCGATAGCAATCAGAATGCCCGTCTCCTCGACATCACCGAAACCATAGTTGATGGCTGTGCCGAAAAGTTTCATCGTGGGCGAGAGCCCCATGTAGGCATTTACTAACGGTGGGATGTTATAACCCAACTTACGGATTTCGCGGTTCAGAATCATGTAGTCTTCCTTGAAGGTTGTACCGCTGAAGAGCGCTTCCAATTCAGCTGGGTCGGTTTCTAATTCCAGCGGTTTCATCGGGATTATCAGTCGTTCCTTGTCGTCGAAATGTTTCTTGAGGAAGAAGAGAATCATATCGCGTCCCTTACGAATGTAAGAGGGATACATGGTCATCTTGCCAAAATAATATTTCACGGAAGGACGGATAACGGTCAGTGCACCCAAACCATCCCACAGGTTGTCGAGAGCAAACAAACTCTTAGCACCCATCCTGGATGACTGGTAAGGAATGGAAACGAACGAACGTCCCAGTTCTACGGTCCAGGGGGCATAGTCCTTCAGGAACTTCTCTGAGAAATGGAACATGTGGCTCGTGGCCAAGATGGGTTGCCCTTGTGCGTCGTACTGCCAATCGGATCCTAACAGATAGCGATAACCTCCGATAATCTCCTCCTCTTCCGGATTCCAGACGATGAGCTGCTTATAACAGTTCTCGCAGGTGTCGAACTCGTCAAGATCCAAAGGTTTGCCCGTTCCACCACCGGCTTCGCGGAAAACAATTTCACGCAATCGACCAATCTCCTGCATCACATTGGGCGCATTATGCGCCGTGATGATGTAGATCTCGTTGTTGCTTTTGTTGGTCATTCGCAACTGCTTGTCAGGCGTCAACTCACTCTTGAGGACTTCCTTGCTGATGGGGGCGATGATGGGCTGTTCCATTGAATGTTTAGCGTTTAGATATTATAGTTTAGACAGATGCTAAAGAATATACTTGGTCTTGGACGTATTGGGCCCATTCCAACGGTGTTTTGCTTTTGTCGAAGATCTGCCAGGGAATGGGTTTGCCAATGGTGATATGGAAAGTTTTTCCTACGTTCTTATACATTTCGTCGACGAGGAAGAGCATGGCGAGGTTGAAAGGCAGGAAACGGTCGGAGAAATTAGCCAACCGATAGAAGAATTTGGAGTTGTGTCCGCTGAAATGGATGGGTACCACGTCACGCTCGTATTCTACGCTTTTGGAAATAAACGTCTTCGACCAGGGAATGTCCCTGATGACCTTATGATGGCGTCGTGAACAAATGCCCGCAGGGAACATCAACATGTGGTTGTCGCTTTCGAATCCGGCCTTCACCATCGCAGGGAAGTTGCGCCCTTGGTGTCCTGTCTTGTTGATAGGGATGCAGAGTGGAGCCAATCCTGGCAGATACATGAGCAGGTCGTTAACCAGATAGCGGAACCGTGAATCGAAATGACGACCAATGACGGCTCCTAGAGCTACACCATCGATACCTCCCAAGGGGTGATTGGACACAATGGTATAGAGACGACCATCGTCTTTAGAGGGCAGATTCTCCATTCCCTCCACTTGAAGTGTCATCTGCAGATACTCTACGCAGGCTTCCAACCAAGGTGTACCAACTTTGTCGCGTGCCTCCCACAGAAAACCGTTCACCTGATCCTGGTGTGCGATGCGCTTAAGCCACGAAACGAGGGGACTGGGAATCCATTTTGCTTTGGAGCCCATCTTGTTCTTAAGTATCTGATCAATGTCAATGGTCTTTGCTGTAATCTCTGCCATTTCTCTATGATTGTCCCTAAAACGATGCAAAGATAATGCTTTTTCTTCAGAAATGATTGCACTTTTTCGGAAAAATGTGCAAGAAAGTAACTTTTTATAAAATATTCACTAAAAAAAGTGGAGAAAAGTGGGGGATTGTGGGGGAAAATAATTATCTTTGCACCCAAATTCTTAAAATATAAGATGTACATATGCGTTTTTTAGGTAACATAGAGGCCAAATTAGACGTGAAGGGACGTGCTTTCCTTCCCGCTATCTTCCGCAAGGTTTTGCAGGCGGGAGGTGAGGAACGCCTTGTGTTGCGCAAGGATGTGTTCCAGTCTTGTCTGGTGCTTTATCCTGAAAGCGTATGGAACGAACAAATGGATATGCTGAGAGCCCGTCTGAACCGCTGGAACCGTCAGGAGCAACAGGTGTTCCGCCAGTTTGTGTCGGAAGTGGAACTGTTGACCCTCGATGGTAACGGGCGTTTTCTGATTCCCAAGCGCTACCTGCGTATGGCAGAAATCGATCAGGACGTGAAGTTCGTTGGCATGGATGATACCATAGAGATCTGGAGCAGCCGCAAGGTTGAAGAACAGCAGATGAAGCCGGAAGATTTCGGCAATGCCCTCGAACAGCTCATGATGGTGGAGCAAGAGTGAACTTTTCAATAACGCCGAACAATGATAACGACCGCTGAAACATACCACGTT
>JAEEGL017108946.1_pt1 | contig 11866 bp, 9 predicted proteins | sample 9134231 | NCBI WGS metagenome assembly JAEEGL01 (sample SAMN16246548, study PRJNA631951) | gut metagenome | biome: gut microbiome; feature: rumen; material: fiber-attached | host: Bos | place: Iran: Karaj | collected 2018-10 | reverse complement strand
CTGACATAGGTGTTGTAGGTAAAGATACCATCGATGAAATGGATCGGAAGATACTTGAAGTTCTCGATCTCGGATTCGGAAAATGCCGGATGTGTGTGTGCGGATATCCCGCCGCAAAAGAACTCCTTGCGAAAAGGGATATGATAAAGGTTGCGACTAAATATCCGCATATAGCAAAGACATATTTTAACGAAACAAGACATCAGAGTGTGGATCTTATAAAACTCAACGGAAGTATAGAGCTTGCGCCGATAGTCGGATTGTCCGATGTTATCGTTGATATTGTGGAAACGGGCTCGACGCTTAGGGAGAACGGACTTGAAATCCTTGAGGAAATTTACGATCTGTCTGCAAGAATGGCCGTAAATCCCGTTTCAATGAGACTTCATTCAAAGCGTATAAGACAACTTATCGATAAGATCAGGGAGGAATTATGAGAAAGGTAACACTTACAAAAGAATCGGTCGATTCGATATTGTCCGATCTGCTCAGGCGTAATCCGGGCCAGTACGGTGAATATGAAAATACCGTAAATGAGATAATATCAAATGTCCGGAACAATAAGGACGGAGCCGTATTCGAATATACAAAAAAGTTTGATAAATGGGATGTTTCATCCGCAAATGTCAGAGTAACGGAAGAGGAGATCGAGGAAGCGTGGGCCTCTTTTGACAAGGATCTTATCGGCATAATGCAAAGATCTGCCGATAATATAAAGGCTTACCACCAAAAACAGCTTGAAAGAAGCTGGTTTGATACAAAACCGGACGGAACCGTTCTGGGGCAGAAGATCACACCGATAGAAAAAGTCGGTGTTTACGTTCCGGGCGGAAAGGCCGCATATCCTTCATCTACGCTCATGTGTATCATACCCGCACTCGTTGCGGGAGTCGAGCGGATAATAATGTGTACGCCCGCAGATGCAAACGGTAAAGTGTATCCCGCGACTCTGGTTGCCGCAAAGATAACCGGCGTCAGTGAGATATATAAGGTCGGCGGTGCACAGGCTGTTGCCGCTATGGCTTTCGGAACGCAGTCTATCCCCAAGGTTGATAAGATCGTCGGCCCCGGTAATATATTCGTTGCACTCGCCAAAAAGGCAGTATTCGGATATGTGAGCATTGATTCGGTAGCGGGACCGAGCGAGATACTTGTTATCGCCGATGAAAATGCCGATCCGAAATATGTGGCAGCAGATCTTCTTTCACAGGCTGAGCATGACGAGCTTGCAAGCGCCATACTCATTACGGACAGTAAAGAGCTTGCGGACAAAGTAAACGGATATGTGGAAGAATTTGCTAATGTTCTCGAAAGATCGCAGATAATAAAGAAGTCGCTTGATAATTACGGTTACATACTTATCGCCGACAATATGGAAGAAGCGGTTGATGCGGCGAATGCGATAGCTTCCGAGCATCTGGAGATACTTACAAAAGATCCTTATGAGATAATGACAAAGATAAAAAATGCCGGCGCGATCTTCCTCGGTGCATACTCATCGGAACCGCTCGGAGATTATTTTGCGGGTCCCGATCATGTCCTCCCGACAAACGGAACGGCAAGATTTTTCTCCCCGCTGGGCGTTGATTCATTTATCAAAAGGACGAGCATAATCGGTTATTCAAAAGAAGCCCTTGAAAGAGATTGTGATGATATAATGGGATTTGCAAAAGCTGAAGGACTGACAGCTCATGCCAATTCCATCGGAGTCAGATTTGACAAAGGAGTATTGTGATATGCCAAGAAAAAGCGCAAACGCAAGGATATGCGAAAAGAAAAGAAAAACAAACGAGACCGATATCACTGTAAAGATAGATCTTGACGGTGTCGGAGAGTCAAAGATCGATTCGGGTATAGGATTCTTTGATCATATGCTCGCGGGTTTTGCCAAGCACGGTTTTTTCGATCTGGATCTGTCGTGTGAAGGCGATCTTCTTGTTGACGGACATCACAGTGTGGAAGACTGCGGAATAGTTCTGGGCGAAGCCATTAAAGAGGCACTGGGGACCAAAGAGGGAATAAACAGGTACGGATACATGATCCTTCCAATGGATGACGCACTGGTTATGTGTGCCGTTGATATTTGCGGCAGACCTTACCTCGTTTATGAGGCTGATTTTCCGACGGAACGTATCGGTTATCTTGATACGGAACTTATAAGGGAATTCTTCTATGCGCTCTCTTACAGCGCGGGAATGAACATACACATAAAAGTTTTATCGGGAGAGAACTCACATCACATATGCGAAGCGATGTTCAAAAGCTTTGCCAAGGCGCTTGATATGGCGGTTTCTGTTGATCCGAGGATAACAAGCGTATTATCAACGAAAGGGGCTCTTTAATGAAAAAGCTCATAATCCCATGTGTCTATTTGAAAAACGGTAAGATCATAAAAGGGTTCAAAGACAACACGATACTTTGTGAAGATGCCGTAAAATACTGTGTTTCTTTATCCGTAAAAGGAGCAGATGCGATAATCCTCTTTGATCTTTCCGAAGGAGATAAGGAGCATGAAGACGCGCTTCTTGTTATTCGTCAGATAACAAGATCGATGGATACACACGTTTACGGCGCCGGAAACGTTAACCGTCTTGAGGATGTGAAAAAGCTGCTCTATGCCGGATGCCGTAAAGTTGCTCTTAACATGGCAAAGCAGTCAAATATCGACCTTATCGAAGAAGCCGGCAAACGATTTTCAAAAGATAAGATATATGTTTGCGCGGATTCGCCTGAGCAGATACTGGATAATCTCAAGGTCATAAGGGAAAACACATGCGGAGCCATATTGCTTGGCAGGATGTTTGACGATAAATTCGATGACATTCCCATCGTATGTGTTACGGACGATAAAACAAGTGCAAAAGAGCTTCTTGCAAAAGCTTCCGTATACGGTGCTTCGGGTGAAGCGGTAAATAACTGCGAAGATCTTAATGCACTTAAACTCGAGCTGAACAGAGAAGGTATAGACACCGACACATTCGATTGCAACATTTCCTGGGATGAGCTTTCAAAGAATGAGCAGGGACTTGTTCCCGTGATATGCCAGGACATAGATACTTCCGAAGTGCTGATGCTTGCATATATGAACGAAGAAGCTTATAAGCAGACGCTTCGGACCGGTCTTATGACATATTACTCAAGGTCAAGAAAATGCCTTTGGGAAAAAGGCGATACAAGCGGACATTATCAGTATGTAAAATCACTTGCCGCGGATTGTGATAAAGACACTATACTTGCAAAAGTCGTACAGATAGGAAGTGCGTGTCATACAGGTGAACATTCATGCTTCTTTAACACCATAACCCAAAAGGATCACGACCACCGCGATCCTTACACGGTTCTTTCCGATGTTATGAGTGTCATACTTGACCGCAAAGAGAATCCTAAAGAGGGATCGTATACGAATTATCTGTTTGACAAAGGTATCGACAAGATCCTCAAAAAGGTCGGAGAAGAGGCCACGGAGATTGTCATTGCGGCCAAAAATCCCGAATCCGAAGAGAGCAAATACGAGATAGCGGATTTCCTTTATCATGTTATGGTCCTTATGGCGGTAAAAGGAATAACATGGGAAGATGTTATGGATGAGCTTGCAAACAGATAAAATTTGCGTTTTTTTCGATAAAACACTTGATATTTTTTATGTAAACTAATATAATCAAATGTGGCTACTGGTTTTATTATGCAATAATAGCTATATGAAAGGGGTATAAGTATGAAGGGAATGATAAGAAAGGCGATAATCTGCGCTGTTTCACTTGCAGTGATCGCTACATGCTTTGGCGGGACGGATGTTCTGGCAAAGAAAAGGGCCACTCATAATGTTACATACATTTACGGCCTCAAGTCTGTAACAGTTCCTGTTGCTCACGGACAGAACGCTCCGGTTCCGACCGATACGGCTGTTGACGGATTCCAGTTTGTTGCATGGATCGGTAATTCAACAAACGTTACGGAAGACAGAGTGATCCTCGGTGCATATAACAAAGTCCAGCCCATCACAGCAGCATCACTTTTCTGTATGCCTGCAGGTGGCTTTAAGAGCGGCAGAAAAGTCAACAACAACAAGACTGCTCCTTATCCTTCATGGTGGGGCGATATCAATCATCCAAAGGGAGTTCCCGGAAAGACATGTGCCGTATACTGGGTAAACGGACATAACGGTGAGCTTTGGAAGACTGAGATGGTTCCTTACGGAACATCACTTCCCACACCGGAAGATCCCTGCATCGCAGGATATGAGTTTATCGGATGGGAAGGTGACTGGACGAACATAACCGAAGACAGAGTCATCAAGGCATGGTACTATACAAATCATAAAGTTACATTTATCTGCGGAGATTGCGGTGATGTTATAGATGTTAAGTACTGTCATGACGGCGAAGATTGCTGGTGCGAGCCTCACAGTCATGAATGGAGAGAATTCGATCACTATGAGCTTGAAGACAAAAGTTATTACAGCGGCAAAGATATCCGCTCGGATCTGAAAGTTATCGAAATACTCAGACCTTATAAGTAAACAACATAATATACAGTAATATAAATAAAGCAGGAAAAGACGTATATAAATACGTCTTTTCTTGTGTTATGATATATTTCGGTGTGTATTGCGCTTTTAGTGAATCATGAAAGATCTTGCCCTTAGTAAAGAAATACTGTTGTCGGTCGAAAAGCCGGCACGTTATATAGGTCATGAAGTCAATGCCGTCTATAAAGAGGCTGACGGCATGATCAGATTTGCCATGTGCTTTCCCGATCTTTATGAGATAGGGATGTCACACCTTGGCATACAGATCCTTTACGACATGCTCAATTCCTACGATGATGTATGGTGTGAGCGTGTTTATTCGGTATGGACCGACCTTCATAAGATCATGAAGGAGCAAAACATTCCGCTATTTGCGATCGAATCCCAGGATCCTATAAAGGATTTTGATTTTCTCGGGATAACACTCCAGTATGAGATGTGTTATACGAACATTCTGCAGATACTCGATCTTTCGGGAATACCGTTTTATGCAAAAGACAGAAGTAAAGACGATCCGATCGTCATATGCGGAGGCCCGTGTACGTATAATCCCGAGCCTGTTGCACCGTTCTTTGACCTTGTCTAAGTAGGAGAGGGTGAGACGAGCTACAGACCGCTTCTCGATCTATATAAAAAATGTCAAAAAGAAGGAAAAGGCCGTAATGATTTTCTGCGCGAAGCAGGGAAAATACCCGGGATTTATGCGCCTTTAATGTATGAGACAACTTACAATGAAGACGGTACCATAAAAAGCTTTGAACCTTTATATGAAGATATGCCTGTAAAGATCGAGAAGGAGATCGTGACTGATCTTTCCGATACGTTCTATCCGACCAAACCCGTTGTTCCGTATATCAAAGCAACACAGGACCGTGTTGTCCTTGAGATACAGCGAGGATGCATAAGGGGCTGCAGATTCTGCCAGGCCGGTCAGATCTATAAACCCATAAGGGGCAGAAGTGTTGAAAAGCTTGAACAATATGCCAAGGAAATGCTCGAAAACACAGGTCATGAGGAGATTTCGCTCTCATCGCTCAGTTCTTCGGATTATCCCGAGCTTGAAAGGATATGCAATTATCTTATAGACGAACTCGGTGGAAGACATATAAACATTTCACTGCCGTCCCTTCGTGTTGATGCGTTTTCTCTTGATGTCATGAGCAAAGTACAGGACATCAAAAAGAGTGTCATCACATTTGCGCCCGAGGCCGGAAGCCAAAGGATGAGAAACGTCATAAATAAGGGACTTACAAAAGAAAACATATTAAACGGCTGTAAAGAAGCTTTTCTCGGGGGATGGACAAGGGTCAAACTCTATTTCATGCTCGGACTTCCTTATGAAACGCAAGAGGATATGGAAGGTATAGCCGAACTGTCGAACGAGATCGCAAAACTGTATTATGATACGATCCCGAAAGAAGAGAGAAAATGTAAAGTCAGTATCGTATCGTCAACATCGTTCTTTGTTCCGAAACCGTTCACACCTTTTCAATGGGCAAAGATGAATACGATGGATGAATTCAGATACAAAGCTCATGTCGTAAACGAAGCGATGAGACGTCAGCTCAATTATAAGAGTATACGATATAACTGGCATTCGGCTGATGTTTCGGTTCTTGAAGGAATATTTGCACGCGGAGACCGGAAGCTTGCCGAGGTCATTGTCAGGGCATACGAGAAGGGTTGCATTTTTGACGCGTGGACCGAGACCTTTTCATATACTCCTTGGGTTGAGGCATTTGAAGAATGCGGTATCGACCGGCTTTTCTACTATAACAGGGAAAGATCATACGATGAGATCCTTCCGTGGGATTTTATCGATATAGGCGTAACAAAAGAATTCCTTCGCAGGGAGAATGAGAATGCCAAGGTGGCCAAGGTTACACCAAATTGCAGGGAAAAGTGCAGCGGATGCGGCGCGGCAAAGTATCACGGGGGCGTTTGTTATGAAAATTAGGATCAGGTTTTCCAAAACAGGGGCTCTTATATATATAGGTCATCTGGATGTTATGAGATATTTCCAGAAGCTCTTCAGACGTGCCGGAATACCGGTAAAATACTCCGAGGGATTTTCACCTCATCAGATATTGTCTTTCTCGGATCCTCTGCCGCTTGGAATGGAGAGCAGCGGGGAATATGCCGATGTTGAGATCACGGAACATATATCTTCAGAGGATGCGCTTGAGAGGATCCGCAAAGAGTCCGTACCCGAGATCGAAATAATGTCTTTTAAAGAGTTGGACGATAAGTGCGAGAACGCCATGGCTGCGGTAAGGGCCGCGCGTTATTCACTGACGTTTGACGATAAAGATATTTACTCGCGGATAAAGGGTGCGGCACGGACATTTCTTGATGAAAGTGAAGTGAACGTAATAAAGAAGACAAAGAAAAACGAGTCGGTGATAAACTTAAGGCCGCTTGTTTACGAATTGGCTTTCCCGGATCCCGGCATTCTTGAGATGCTCGTAAGTTCGGGAAGCAGGGATAATATAAAGCCTTCACTTGTTATAAGTGCTTTATGTTCATTTGCCGATTCAGTCGTAACAGAAGATGACTATACGGTTAAACGTGTGGATCAGTACACACGTCTTAATGATAATATAATCTCTCTTGATGAAGTGGGCACAGAACTGACATGAACGAAAACAGGGCCGTCTTTACCCGGTTTGAAGGTAAATATGTACTCATACACATTTGCGATAACAGGGCAGAGCATATTTACGCATATGACAGCCTCGATAAACCTGATATCGGGACAATAATAAACTGCAGGGCCGAAGACCATGCGAACGGAATAGATGCGACTTTTGTCAGATATTCAAAAGACTCTACTGCGTTTATCAATAAGAAGATCAAAGGGCAGACTGTTTTGCCTCTTATGTACAAAAAAGAACCATGGGGCGATAAGCATGCTCTTTTTTCCGACAAGCTGACGATAGACGGTATGTATGTCGTGGCCGTTTGGGGCGAAAGTTTTATCAAGGTATCTTCAAAGATAGACCCCGAAAGAAAACAAAAGTATATCGACGCCTTTATGCCTGTTTCAAAGGAAAACAACATCGGTTTTATCATAAGGACACGAACAGATACGGAGCCGGACGGTATCGAAAAGGCAAAGGAAGAGATAAGTAAGATATGTGAAGTTTTTACGGATATCATTTCAAAATCGGCTCATACGCCTGCATATACCGTGCTTTACAGACCTTTTCCCGATTATGTAAAAGACATTTTGTATCTGTGCGATAGCGGGATCGAAGAATTAGTAACCGATGATCCCGAGATAAAAAATGCTATTGAGAATACATATGAGAACGTCTTGAGCCGGGCGGTCAATATTACCGACCGGGTCAGTCTGAGATTTTATGACGATAAGTTGCTCCCGTTATGTAATTTATACTCATTTAATGCTAAAATATCGGAGGTACTTTCCCGTAAAGTTTATTTAAAGAGCGGAGCATATATAACGTTCGACAGGACAGAGGCGTTTACGGCTATCGACGTCAATTCTTCCGGCAACAGATACGATGACAGATCAGGCGATACGTTCCTGAAGATTAATATCGAAGCCGCGCAGGAGATAGCAAGACAGCTCCGGCTTCGAAACCTTTCGGGAATGATGATAGTGGATTTTATCAATATGAAAGAGCGATCAGACTACGATATACTCAAAAACAGTATATGCGATTCTCTCTCGAATGATCCGAAGGATGCGAGATTTATCGATTTTACGGGTCTGGGGCTGTGCGAGATAACGAGAAAAAGATCCGGCAGATCCATACATGAAGTTTTAAAAGATTCCAAGGGGTAATGAAATGGACTCAAAAATGTCCCCTATGATGCAAAAATATATGGAGACAAAAGAAGAATACAAGGATTGTATACTTTTTTACCGTCTCGGCGATTTCTATGAGATGTTCTTCGATGATGCACTTACGGCTTCGCGTGAGCTTGAACTCACACTTACCGGAAAGAACTGTGGACTTGAAGAGCGTGCTCCAATGTGCGGCGTTCCGTTTCATTCTGCACAGGTTTATATAAACAAGCTTGTCAGCCGCGGATATAAAGTTGCCATATGCGAGCAGGTTGAGGATCCCAAGGAAGCGAAAGGCCTTGTTAAACGTGAGGTCACAAGAATCGCGACCCCGGGTACAAACATCGACATGGAGATGCTCTCCGAAGATATAAATAACTATATCATGTGCATCTACTATGCTGGTGATGTATACGGTATAGCCGTTTCGGATATAACAACGGGGGTATTTCTTACGACGGAAGTCGAAGGCAGCCGCAAACTTACGGATGAGATATATAAATATATGCCTTCGGAGATAATCTGCAACGAAGGTTTTACCGTTTCGGGGTATGATTTTGACGATCTGAAATTACATACGGGAACAGTCGTATTCCCGCTCGAACCTCATTATTTCGATGATAACGAATGTTCGAATGCGATACTTCGCCAGTTTGGTGTTGCGGATCTTTCGGGGCTGGGGCTATCGGATCTTAATACTGCCGTGGTCGCATCCGGCGCTCTTTTACAATACCTTTGCGAATCACAGAAGAGCAGCATCGAGCAGATACGCAATATAAACGTATACAGCGTTACCGATTACATGATACTCGACAGCGCAACGCGCAGAAACCTCGAGCTTACCGAAACTATGCTCGAAAAAACGAAGCGCGGTTCGCTCCTTTACGTACTTGATAAGACAAAGACCGCAATGGGCGCGAGAATGATCCGTTCATTCCTCGAACAGCCGCTTACGGACAAAAAGCGTATAAATGCCAGACTTGATGCCGTTGAAGCATTTAAGGACGATCTTATCTTACGCGAGGAACTTAGGGAATATCTCTCACCCGTATACGATCTCGAACGCCTGATGGGAAAGATTAATTATCATTCGGCAAATCCCCGTGACCTTCTTGCTTTTGCAAATTCAATACGTATGCTGCCGCATATAAGAACGCTTCTTTCGGATTCGAAAGTAACGGCAGTAAGATCTTTGTGTGATGATCTTGATACCCTGGATGATCTTTGCGAACTCATTGATTCATCGATAAGCGAAGATGCACCCATAAACATAAAAGAGGGCGGTATCATAAGATCCGGATATTCCGAAAAAGTAGACAGCTTAAGAAACGCAAAGACCGAAGGAAAGAAATGGCTTGCACAGCTTGAGGCGGAAGATAAAGAACGTACAGGTATCAAAAACCTCCGTATCAAGTATAACCGTGTGTTCGGGTATTATTTTGAAGTCACAAATTCGTTTCTTGAACTGGTACCGGATGATTTTATCAGGAAGCAGACGCTTGCCAACGCGGAAAGATATACTACGGCAAAGCTTAAGGATCTTGAAGATACGATACTTAATGCGGAAGACAAGCTTTTCTCTCTTGAATATGACATGTTTGTCGAACTTCGTGACAGACTGGCCGGGTCAGTTGACCGCATCCTTGATACGGCACATACTATTGCACTTGCAGATGCGTATTCGGCACTCGGATACGTTGCAAGTTCCAATGATTACGTTCGTCCCGTCATCAACGAAAAGGGAATCATAGACATAAAGGACGGTCGTCATCCCGTTGTTGAAAAGCTGGCAAAGGATGAGATGTTCATCGCAAACGATACATATCTGGACAATTCATCCAACCGTATAAGCGTCATTACGGGCCCTAATATGGCCGGAAAATCAACGTATATGCGTCAGGCCGCACTCATTGTGCTTATGGCCCAGATAGGTTCTTTTGTTCCCGCTAAAAGTGCGAACATCGGTATAGTCGACAGGATATTTACAAGAGTCGGCGCAAGCGACGATCTTGCAAGCGGGCGCTCGACTTTTATGGTCGAGATGACAGAAGTTGCTAATATTCTCAGAAACGCCACATCCAAAAGCCTTCTTATCCTTGATGAGATAGGGCGTGGTACATCGACGTTCGACGGTTTGTCGATTGCATGGGCCGTTATAGAATACATAAGCAATACAAAACTTCTCGGCGCAAAAACTCTCTTTGCCACACATTATCATGAACTTACCGAGCTTGAGGGTAAGATCGGCGGAGTTAATAACTACTGTATTGCCGTCAAGGAAAAGAACGACAGTATAGTATTCCTTCGTAAGATCGTAAAGGGCGGAGCCGACAAGAGTTACGGCATCGCCGTTGCAAAACTTGCGGGCCTTCCGGACGGAGTTATCGCAAGGGCAAATGAGCTTGTTTCGCAGCTTAGCGAAAACGACATATCCGCAAGCATAAGATCGATAGCTTCGGATAAACCGTCAAAGACTATAATTAAGAAAAGCGATGATGTTGACAGGGGTCAGATGTCATTGTTTGATACAGTGACGGACGAAGAGATCATAAACGAGCTTCGTGAGCTTGACTGCAACAATCTGACACCGATGGAAGCACTTAACGCACTCAGCAGCCTGCAGAGCAAACTTAAGAACAGATGGTGAGACAATGGCCGAAATAAGAGTACTTGATGATCAGACAATAAATAAGATCGCCGCAGGTGAAGTCATAGAAAGGCCTGTAAGTGTCGTAAAAGAGCTGGTAGAAAATGCGATCGATGCCGGAAGCACAAGCATAAGCATCGAGATAAAAGGCGGCGGTATAGATCATATAAGAGTTACTGACAACGGGTGCGGTCTTGAAAAAGAGAGCATCCCGCTTGCTTTTATGCGACATGCCACAAGCAAGATCAGGACCGTCGAAGACCTTATAAACGTTTCATCTCTCGGTTTTCGCGGAGAAGCTCTTTCATCCGTCGCGGCCGTTGCCAAAGTAGAACTGATCACAAAGACAAAAGATTCAATACTCGGTTACAGTTACAGGATAGCCGGCGGCAAAGAACTGTCTTTTGATGAAGCCGGAGCTCCCGACGGAACAACGATAATAGTCAAAGATCTTTTCTATAACACACCTGCAAGACGCAAGTTTTTAAAAAGTCCCCTGACCGAGGGGAATCATGTGACGGAACTTGTCGAAAGGCTCATGCTTTCGCATCCGGGTATATCGTTTAAATATACTTCGGACGGACGGGTAAGACTTGCGGGTGAAGGAAAAGGCGATACATTATCGGCCATTTATAATGTCTTTGGCAGGGATGCGGCCCGAAACATGAACGAGGTTTCTTATGACTGCGAAAACTGCTGTATAAGCGGGTATGTGGCAAAACCGGAAATGGCACGCGGTAATAAGGATCATGAGCTTTTCTTTGTCAACGGACGTTTCATAAAGAGCCGTATATTATCCTCCGCGGTAGAAGAAGCTTATAAGCCTTATCTTATGCTTCACAGATTTCCTTTTGTCGTTTTGTATTTTGATATACCGTCT
>JAEEGL016729610.1_pt1 | contig 11866 bp, 9 predicted proteins | sample 9134231 | NCBI WGS metagenome assembly JAEEGL01 (sample SAMN16246548, study PRJNA631951) | gut metagenome | biome: gut microbiome; feature: rumen; material: fiber-attached | host: Bos | place: Iran: Karaj | collected 2018-10 | reverse complement strand
TCCCGTCGAGGGTAGTGAACTTCTCTCCTTCCTCCGCGGTATCGACTATGATCCGGGCGCCTCTTACCGTCCTTATATCAAAGGCGTGGAGAGGCTGGCCGTATTCGAGCATCACGAAGTTGGTGATGTCGACTATGTTGTTTATCGGACGCATGCCCGAATACCTCAAGCGCTTCTGCATCCACCAGGGCGACTGCCCGATCTTTATGTCCTTGATGACCCTTGCGCAGTAGCGTCTGCAGAGGTCGGGCCTTCTGATCTCGACCTTTATGTAGTCCTCGCTCTTTTCGGGGGATACGTTCCTGCATTCGGTCTCGGGATACCTGAGCTCGGTGCCGAAGGTCGCGGAGGCCTCCCGGGCCATGCCTATCATGGAGAGGCAGTCCGGGCGGTTCGGCGTGATCTCGAAATCGACAACCGCGTCCTTACGGCCGAGGGCTTCGACGAGATCGTCGCCCGCCTTGAAGCTGTCGTCGAGTATCCATATTCCGTCCTTTGAAAAGACCGGCGCCACCTTGTCGGAGAAGCCGAGCTCGGTGCAGCTGCAGAGCATGCCGAAGGAATCGACTCCCCTGAGCTTTCCCGCCGTGATAGTCACGCCGTCCGGATCCTTGGGCTTTCCGTGAAGAGGCCCGGGGATGTGCGAGCCGTCGAGGCAGACGGGAACGGTCGCGCCGACGAAGATGTTCGGAGCTCCGGTGACTATCTGCACGGGCTCATCCTTTCCCACGTCTATCATGCAGACCGAGAGCTTGTCGGCGTCCGGGTGCTTTTCTATGGAAACGATCTTTCCGACGACCACGCCCTCGATGCCTTCGCCGAAATACTCGACGGTCTCGAGGTTTGAGCCGGAAAGGACCATCCTGTCGACGAACTCCTGAACGGGAACGTCAACGTCCGTATAATACTTTAACCATCTTACCGGTACTAACATCGTCTTCCTCCCTATCTGAACTGCTTTATGAATCTGACGTCGTTCTCGTAGAGAAGGCGTATGTCGTCAACTTCGTATTTGAGCATGGCTATCCTTTCGACGCCCATGCCGAAGGCGAAGCCGGTATACTTTTCGGTATCGAGGCCTCCGACCTTGAGCACGTTCGGGTGGACCATCCCGCAGCCGAGAATCTCTATCCAGCCGGAGCCCTTGCAGACCCTGCAGCCCTTGCCTCCGCACTTGAAGCAGCTCACGTCCATCTCGGCGCTGGGCTCGGTGAACGGGAAGTGATGGGGCCTGAAATTGGTCCTGATCGAGGATCCGAACATCTGCTTCGCGAAGCTGTCGAGCACACCCTTAAGATCCGCCATCGTTATGCCTTCGTCCACCACCAGGCCTTCGACCTGATGGAACATCGGGGAGTGGGTGGCGTCGGGAGTGTCGCAGCGGAAGCATCTTCCGGGTGCGATGACCCTGATCGGGGGCTTCTGGGCCTGAAGCGTGCGCACCTGCACCGGCGAGGTCTGCGTGCGGAGCAGTATGTCGTCGGTGATATAGAAGGTGTCGGTCATATCCCTCGCGGGATGGTTCGGGCCGGCGTTGAGAGCGTCGAAGTTATTGAAAACGGTCTCGACCTCGGGGCCCTCCGCGACGGAGAAGCCCATGCTGGCAAAGATCCTGGTGATCTCGTCTATCGTTATGCTGATGAGGTGCTCGGTCCCGGGAGCCACGGCCTTCCCGGGCTCGGTGACGTCCACGGTCTGAGCCGCGAAGGCGGCCTCGCGGGCTGCGCTCTTGAGCTTTGCGACCCTCTCGCTGAAGGCCTTTTCGATCTCTGCCTTGGCGGCGTTGGTCACCTGACCGACGGTCTTTCTCTCCTCGGGGCTTATGTCCTTCATCGAGCGGAGTATCTCGGTTATTTCTCCCTTTTTGCCGAGATAGCGGACCTTGAGGGACTCAAGGTCGTTCACGCTGGCGGCCTCCTCGAAGCGGGAAGCGGCGTCGCTCAGCATTTTTTCGATTCTTTCGTTTATAGTCATTATTTGTTCCTCCGGCTCAGACCATTCTCTGTCTGAGCGATTCGTACATTATCATCGCTCCCGCGAGAGCGGCGTTGAGGGATTCGGTCCTTCCCTCCATGGGGATCGAAAGCACCTTCGATCTTTTCAGAAGCTCGTGAGAAACTCCCGCACCCTCGTTTCCTATAACGACGGCGGCTCCGCTCTTTAGGTCCGCGTCGCAGAGCCTCAGCTCTCCGCCTGCCGCGGCGGCGTAGACCCGGTATCCCCGGTCCTCCAGAAGCTCCGCAAGCACGTCTCCGCCTCCGGCGCACAGCGCCGGCAGCCTTAATATGCTGCCCGCGGCGGCTCTTACGGCCTTCGGCCCGTATATGTCGGCGCTTCCCTTTACCGCGATCACGCCTCCGAAGCCCATGGCCTCGGCCGTGCGTATGAGCGTGCCCGCGTTTCCCGGGTCCTGCACTCTGTCGAGCACCAGTACGTTGCGGCCTCCGGCGGCTGCGAAGAAGTCTCCTTCGGAAAGCTCGCGCTTCCTGACGACCGCCGTTATCCCCTGCGTGGTCTCGGTATCCGAGAGCCTCGAGAAGAGGTCCCTCGTAAGCTCGTAGACCGGCGCGCCCGCGCGCTCCGCGTCTCCGGCGATCGCGGCGGCTTCGCCGCCCGCGCGCTCCGAGGACACGAAAACCGCTCTCAGGGCGCTTCCGGCGGAGAGAGCCTCTCTTACGATATTAGGACCCTCCGCAAGGAAGGCTGCGTCCCTGTCTCTGTATTTCTTTTCCGCCAGGGCCGCGGCGGCCTTGAATATTCTGTTATCCCTTGAGGAGATCAGCTGCATTGTCCTTTTATGTAAAAGAAGCCGGTGAGCTTGGCACCGGCTTCAGTACAGGCTCTTGTCAGAGCTTGAAATCCTTGTTCTGAAGGAAAGTGGGGATCGGGAAGTCGGTGTCGGGATTGTAGTGCGATTCTCCGAGCACGTCGTCCAGACCTTCCTCTCCGCCCTCGGCAGCTTCGCCTTCGGCCTCGCCGCCCTCGGGAGCGGCCTCCTCGGCGGGCTGATCCGCCTTGGCCTTCGACCTTCCCATGGATTCCTCGAACCCGGTGGCGATTATGGTCACCTGGATCTCGCCGTCCATATCCTCTCTCACGGAGGTACCGAAGATGATCATCGCGTCCTCGTCCGCCTCCTGGGCTACGATATCCGCGGCGTTGCTGACCTCGAGCATTCCGAGATCGTAGCCGCCCATGATGTTGAGCAGCACGCCCTTGGCGCCCTTGATGTTGGTGTCGAGCAGCGGGCTGTCGATCGCGTTTCTGATCGCGACCTCGACCCTGTTCTCGCCGGACGCCCTTCCGACGCCCATGTGGGCTATGCCCTTGTCGCTCATTATGGTCTTGACGTCGGCAAAGTCGAGGTTGATTATGCCTGCGTCGCTGATCAGCGTCGAGATGCCTTCTACGCCGTCCTTAAGCACTCCGTCGGCCATCGAGAAGGCCTCCTGCATCGTCGTCTTCGCGGACGAGAGCTGGAGGAGCTTGTCGTTGGGAACTACCACGAGCGAGTCTACGAAGTTCTTGAGATACTTGATGCCGAGATCGGCGTGCTCTTTTCTCTTGCGTCCCTCGAAGGTGAACGGCTTGGTGACTACGCCCACCGTGAGAGCTCCGGATTCCTTGGCTGCTCTCGCGATTATAGGCGCGGCTCCGGTGCCGGTCCCGCCGCCCATGCCGGCAGTGATGAATATCATGTCGCTGCCCTGGATGTACTGGTTGACGGAATCGATGCTCTCTTCAGCGGAGAGCTGTCCGATCTCGGGATTTCCGCCCGCTCCCAGACCCTTGGTGAGCTTCTCGCCGATCTGGACCTTGGTCTCGGCCTTGGATCTGTTCAGAGCCTGATTGTCTGTGTTGACCGCTATGAACTGGACTCCCTGAAGACCGGAATCTATCATTCTGTTGACTGCGTTGCATCCGGCTCCGCCTATGCCTATGACCTTGATCACGGCCGGGTTATCCGCCGGGGCTTCAAATTGTAAAACTGGGGACATAATCAGCCTCCTATCCGCTAAATCATATTATTACGAATAATAACACAAAATATAGACGTGCCGCAAGGATATTTCTACAACATTTTGAAAAACAAAAACGGCCCGGAGGGGCCGCGCCGGCGCTCTGACCGCCCTTCCTCACTCGATGTTCGGGCTGAACGAAAGGTAGCCGGATTTGCCGACCTTGACCACGCCTCTGGTGATATTCTGCTGGTAATGCTCCTGCAGCAGCCTGCTTATGCCGCTCAGGTTCGCCGTGATGTTCTCGGGCGTGCCCTCGCAGTAATAATTGTCGTAGATATATGCCTTTACGACCACGGTCGAAAAGTAGACGCGCTTGAAGTAAATGTCGTTCTCCTCCATGGCGGTGAGAAGCCCGAGCGTTCCCGTGAGAAGATAGGACTGCTCTACGGAAAGCGGCTTTCCGGGCTCCATCTCGGCGACGGACATGCCCTCGAGCAGAGGCAGCGTCACCTCGGTATCCGAAATGCGCAGCACCATGCCCTCCTCGTCTATGAGTATGAACTGCTCTCCGTAGGGAACGGCCGCGTATTCGGTCCTTTCGGTCACGTCTATGACGAGCGTTCCCATGGGAAGACGCCTGATCTTCGCGTATTTTATATACGGTCTTTCCAGCAGCTTGTTCCTCGCGGGCTTGGTCTCGACCTCGAAGAACATATTGTAGCCCGTGCTGAGGCCCGAAAGCTCTATGACCTGGGCCTGCGTATAATAGCGGTTGCCCTCGACCTGGATGTTCGTGACTATGAAGAGATCCGAGGACAGGAAGAAATACGAGCCCGCGACGAGGGCGCAGAAAATCAGGAAACGCAGAAGGTAGTTCTTTTTTCTGCGCTTCTTCTTGCCGGAGCTTTTCTTCGCCGGCGCCGGAGCCTCCTCGTAGGCCTCCGGCAGGGTCTCCTCCGGGAGCTCCTCCTCGTATTCTATTTCCTTCGTGTATTCTTCTTCAGGCATCAGAATCCTGTTTCTTCGGCTATCCTTTCCGCTGCGTCCAAGGTCCCGGCCTTACGCGCGGCCTCGGCCATGCTCGCCATGCTCTCCGGCCTTGCGAGAAGGCTCAGCAGCTCCTCCGCCAGGGCGGACGGATTTTCCTTTAAGTACTTCTCCTCGAGAAGCACCGCGGCGCCTTCGTCGGCCACGGCCTTCGCGTTGTAGTACTGATGATTGTTGGTGACGTTTGGCGACGGCACGAGCACGGAGGGCTTTCCGCAGGCCGTGATCTCGGCGACCGCTATGGCTCCGGACCTTGAAGCTATCAGGTCGCTGGCGCACATGAGCTCGGGCATGTTGTCCGCGTAGGCCAGAAGGGTCACGTAATCCGCGTTCTTCTTTTTCGCGAGCTCGGAGACCATATCCTCGTAGTAGCGCTTCCCCGTCACGACGAAGAGCCTTATGCCGGAAAGCTCGTTCACGCCGACGAACTCGAGAGCGGCCCTGTTGATCATCTCCGCTCCGAGGCTTCCGCCGAACACGAGTATCATGGTCTCGCCTTCGGCTATGCCGAGCTTCCTTCTGCACTCTTCCCTTCCGAGAGACATGAAGTCGCTCCTTACGGGATTTCCGGTGAGGACGGCTCTGTCCGGATGGCGGAAGACCTTTTCGGTGCCCTTAAAGCTCACGAAGACCTTGTCGGCGACCCTTGAGAGCAGCTTGTTGGCCACGCCCGGGAAGGCGTTCTGCTCGTGAATGTACGTCCTGAAGCCGTGTCTGTGAGCCGATTCAATAACAGGGACCGTGACGTATCCGCCCGTGCCTATCACGGCGTCCGGAGCGAATTCCTTTATGATCCTCGCCGCCTCGCGGCTGCCCCTGTTCAGGGCGGAAAGAGTCTCGAAATTCTTTAAGAGATTCTTTCTGTCGAAGCCCTTTGAATCTATTCCTTTTATATCGTAGCCCGCCGCGGGGACCAGCCTGTTCTCCATGCCGGTCTTCGTGCCTATGAAGAGTATCTCCGCCTCGGGGTGTCTTTCCTTAATTTTGTCCGCTATGGCGATGGCCGGATAGATATGTCCGCCGGTGCCTGCGCAGCTGAGTATGACTCTCATGATCAGCTCCTGAAATCAAAAAGTCTGACGTCCGACTGCCTCGACACGTTCAGGACTATGCCGAGCTCCGCGAGGAAGAGCATTACGGCGTTGCCGCCCATGCTCACCAGAGGGAGCACGACTCCCGTCGGGAAGAACGTGGCCGTGACTATCGCGACATTTAATATTACCTGAATTGCGATATGCATTGCAACCCCGCTCGCCAGCAGCATGCCCAGCCTGTCCTTCGCGCAGATCGCGACCGTGCAGCAGCGCCATATTATGAAGGCGTACACGAGCAGAAGTATTATAACGCCAATATATCCGAGCTCCTCGCCTATGATCGCGAGTATGAAATCGTTCATGGGCTCGGGCAGATAGAGAGCCTTCTGGGTGCTCTTGCCGAGGCCGACTCCGAGTATGCCGCCGGAGCCCAGCGCGTACAGCGACTGGACCACCTGATAGCCGTCTCCGAGAGCGTCGGCGAAGGGGTCGAATATGGTCTTAACGCGCTTCATCATGTAGGCGCCCTTCGGCGAAACTATTATCGCGAGGAACGCCGCAACGCCCGCGCCGAAGGCCCCGAAAAGTATGAAGAGATTGAGGCCCGCGATGAAAAGCATGGCAACGACGAGCATGAGCACCGTGCCTGCCGTCGAAAGGTTGGGCTGCAGCAGTATCAGAACGGCGCATGCCCCGCCTATTCCGCCGATGATCAGAAGATTTTTGATATTGTTCACCGGCCGCTTCTCCGGATCGCAGAAGAAGGAGGCTATGAATAATATAAGGCAGGTCTTTATGACCTCACCCGGCATGACCGTCATGAACTTGAAATTCAGCCATCTCGTGGAATTGTTGATGGTTATGCCCAGAGGCGTGAATATCATGAGCAGAAGTATCACGCCGGCGATGAGCACCGGGATCGCGACCTTCTTAAGCATGTGGTAGTCGAAATAGGAAAAGAACACGAAGGCTATCATGCCCAGAGCGAGGTATATCGCGCTGCTCTTGAGATACGTGTAGGCGCTGTCGGTCTTGTGCAGGGCATAGTAATAGCTCGCGCTGAATATCATGACCAGCCCGAAGCATGACAGGACCAGCACGCCGATGACGAGCAGAAAGTCCGATTCATGGTATTTACTTTTAAGAGCCTTCCTGTTCTTGCTCAAAGTATCCTCATTCCGGGAGCTTCATCGCCAGGCTCTTGAAGTGCCTGCCGCGCTCTTCGTAGTTTTTGTACATTCCCCAGCTCGCGCTCGCGGGCGAAAGAAGGACCGTGTCGCCCGGAAGAGCGATATCCGCCGCTCTGCTCACGACCTCGTCCATCGAGTCGCAGAAGGTCATGCGTTCCTTCGGAAAACCGCAGGAGACCGCCGTATCGTAGAACCTGTGAGCGGTCTGGCCGAGCAGGAGTATGTGCTTCACCTTGCCGTCGAAGGCGTTTATGAAATCGCTGAAATCGGAGTTCTTTTCGTAGCCGCCGGCGATAAGGATGATCGGAGTCTTCATGGCCTGGACGGCCTTTATCGACGCGTCGGGATTGGTGCCCTTCGAGTCGTTGACGTATCTGACTCCGTTCTTTTCGCAGACGAATTCGATGCGGTGCTCCACGCCCTTAAAGGTGCACAGAGCCTCCCTGATAGCGTCCTCGCTTATGCCCGCGCATTTGGCTATCGCAGCGGCCGCGAGGGCGTTCTCGAGATTGTGAGAGCCCGGGATCTTAAGGTCTTCGGCTTCGAGTCCGAGAAGACCTATGCAGGGCTTTCCGGCCTCGAAATCCTTTCTGCTGAAGGGAACGAGCCTGGCCTTTGCCCTCTTGACGAGCTTCGCGGTCTCGGGATCGTCGGCGTTGTAGACGAGGAAGTCGTCCTCCGTCTGGTTCTCGAATATCCTCCCCTTGGCGTTTATGTAGTTTTTGAAGCTTCCGTGCCTGTCGAGATGGTCCGGCGTAAGGTTCAGTATCGCCGAGACCTTAGGCCTGAAATCCTTTATCGTTTCAAGCTGAAAGCTCGATATCTCCGTCACCATGAAGGTCCCCTCGGACGCCGCGGCGGCCCTTTCGCTCACGGCAAGGCCTATGTTTCCGACGACCTCGCAGGGAGCGCCCGAAAGCTTCACCATCTCGCCGACCAGAGCCGTCGTCGTGGTCTTTCCGTTGGTCCCCGTGATCCCGAGGAACGTCCCTTTGCAGTTCTCGTAGGCCAGCTCGAGCTCCCCTATCACCTCGGCACCGGCGGCTCTTGCCGCCTTTACGAAATCCGAGGCGACAGGCACCGCCGGACTCAGCACGAGTCTGTCCCAGCCGAGCGCCATGGGGGCCTTTTCAAAAATGCAGTTCACGCCGAGGGCTCTGAGCTCCCCGACGGTTTTTGCGTCGAATCTATCCTCCGGGCTCGAATCCCAGACTGTCACGTCGGCCTTTCCGGCGAGCAGCCTGCAGGCCGCTATCCCGGATCTTCCGAGTCCCATTACGAGCACTTTCTTTTCCATTATCTCACGCTTTCTCCGGCCGCCCGCGGCCGGCTGTTAAGGAGCCCTACGCGAAGAGGAGCACCAGCAGGCAGAGCAGAGCCGTCACGCCGGTGAAGACCGCGACTACCTTAGTCTCCTTCCAGCCTCCGAGCTCGAAGTGATGATGGAGCGGCGCCATCCTGAAGAAGCGCCTCCCGTTCTGCGTCTTGAAGACGAAGACCTGTATTATCACGGACAGCGCCTCAAGAACGTAGATCAGCCCCGCGAAGGGCAGTATGAATTCGGTCCCGCCGACTATGGCCGCGGCCGCGAGGGCGCCGCCGAGGGCGAGAGAACCGGTATCTCCCATGAATACTTTGGCGGGATGGTGATTGAACACCAGAAAGCCCGCGCAGGCGCCCGCGAGAGAGGCGCAGAAGACGGCGGCCGTCAGGAACCTTCCGTAAAGCAGCGTGTCTGCCTCGCCTGCAAGCAAGGCGAGAGCATCGGACGACGCGGCCCTGCTTATGATGAGCATGAGGCACCAGCCTCCGCAGAATAGCGAGAAAGCGGCCGCGGAAACCGAGGTGACGCTTGCGGCAAGGCCGTCGAGACCGTCGGTCAGATTGACCGCGTTGGTCATAGCGACGACGACGAAGGCCACGAAGGGTATGAAGAGCCATCCGGCCTTCCAGTAGACCCTGAAGAACGGGATGTACAGCTCGGTGCTTATGCGCGCCTGCTCGGCGGCAGCAAGCGCCGCGATCAGTATCTGAAGCGCGAGCTTCTGCTTCGCGGTGAGGCCGAGATTTCTCTTCTTGACGACCTTGATGTAATCGTCGATAAAGCCTATAAGGCCGTAGGCGAGCGTCACGGCGCAGACGGTGATCGTCGCCGTGCCGAAGCTCCCGGTCAGCACCGACGCGGCGAGCGCCGTGATCACTGTGGCAGCTATTATGGCGAGGCCTCCCATAGTGGGAGTGCCGCTCTTTGCCTGGTGGGACTGCGGACCCTCCTCCCTTATGCTCTGGCCCGCCTTGAGCCTTCTGAGCAGAGGAAGAAGCACCGCGGTGAATATGACGCAGAGCGCGAAGGCCGCCGCGAAGGTCAGGCCCAGCACCTTGAACATGCCGCCGGACTGCGGCGAATTAATAAAGGCTTTTATCATTTCTCTCCGCCTCCGAAGCTGTTTCTTACGGCCTCAGCCGCTGTGCTTATGCCTGTCGAATTTGAGCCCTTTACGAGCACGGCGTCGCCCTTTCTTATAATATTCATGAGGGCGTCTTTCGCCTCCTCCGGAGTTTCGAGGCATACGACCTCGGTCTTTCCTCCGGCCTCTTCGGCTCCCCTTCTGTAAAGATCCCTGTTCTTCCCGGCCGCGATCAGCACGTCTATGCCGAGCTCTGCGGCGAGCCTTCCGGCTTCGACGTGTCCCTGCTCCTCGGCGCTTCCGATCTCGAGCATGTCGGAAAGCACGGCTATGCGCCTCTGGGCGCTTATGCCCGAAAGGGCCGAGATCCCGGCCTTCATCGAATCGGGGCTCGCGTTGTAGCTGTCGTCTATCAGCATGACGCCGCCGAGGCTTTCGGCGTGCATCCTTCTGTCGTTCGCGGATACGGAGGCGAAGGCCTTCGCCGCCTCCTTGAGGCTCACTCCGTAGTAAAGTCCCACGGCCGCGGCGAGCGCCGCGTCTATGGCGTTGTGCGTTCCGACGAGAGGAAGCCTGCAGAACTCCTTCTGCCTGTTTCCCTCGACGGTGAAGCCTATGCCGCCTTCTCCGTAGTTCACTATGTCCTTTACGGTTATATCGGCGTCCTTGAAGCCCACTGAGATCAGATCGTAGTCTCCGGGCTTTCTAGCCTTTATTTCCTCCTTTGTGCGGAGGTAGTCGGATTCCTGATTGTATATGAGGGTGTTGAGCTCGCCGAAGCCGTTGACCACGTTGAGCTTTTCGTCGGCTATCGCGTCCCTCGAGCCGAGCTTTTCGAGATGGGAAACGCCGATGTTGGTTATCACCGCGAGATCTGGGCGCACCCAGGAGACGTACTCCTTTATCTCGTCCTTCCTGTCCATGCCCATCTCGAAGACCGCGCCCTCGGTATCGGCCTCTATGTCGAAGACCGTAAGGCAGAGGCCTATCCTGGTGTTCAGATTCTTCTTGGTGCAGATCATGCGGTACTTCCTCGAAAGGACGGCGGTCACCAGCTGCTTGGTGGTGGTCTTTCCGACGCTTCCGGTCACGGCAATGCGCTGCCCTCCGAACTCCGCGAGATACCCTTCCGCCATGTCCTGAAGGGCGTCCTCGGTATTATCGCAGAGTATGACGGAGACCTCGGGATCAGAGGATACGAGCTTTTCAGCAATTTCCCTGTCAGAAAGCAGGAAGGCCCTGCAGCCGCCCTCGTAGGCTCCGGGCGCGAATCTGTTGCCGTCGTTCCTCTCACCTATGATGGCGACGTAAAGATCGCCGGCCCCGCAGAGCCTCGAGTCTATCTTTACTCCGCTCACGTAAGCCTTGCCGTTTCCGAGGAGCTCGCCTCCGCAGAATATGTTAAGAAGATTGATCCAGGTGTTTTTCATGCTTCTCCCGTCAGTTGTAATAGAGCGTCACGACCGACTCCTTGTTGACCTTCTCTCCGGCCTTGGGGTACTGGTCGATGACGGTTAATTCCTCAAAAATGTCGACGTTGGGCGATATCGCGTACGAAAGGCCCTTGCCGGCGAGTATGCCTATGGCGTTGTCTATGCTCTGGCCGGTGAGGTCGGGCACGACGGCCTGATTGCTCGCGATGGCCTTCTTCTCGGCGTCGGTATACTGGGGCTGAACGTCCATATAAAGCAGGACCTCCTGCATTATCTCCTTCGCGCAGGGAGCCGCCGTCTGGCTTCCGTACAGCCTGCCCTTGGGGTTGTCCACTATGACGAGTATGGTGAACTTCGGATCGTCTATCGGGGCCACGCCCAGGAACGATCCGTAGACCTCGTTCGAATATCCGCCCTTTCCGTCCGGCTTGTTCGCCGTTCCGGTCTTTCCGCCTATCCTGTAGCCGGCGATCTTGGCGCTTCCGCCGCCGCCGTCCCTTACTACCATCTCCATTATGCTGAGAACGTCGCTCGCGGTCTGCGAAGAGACCGAGATGCTCTTGACCTCGGGTTCGGTCTTGAGCACCGTTTCGCCGTCGGAGCCGATGAGCTCCTTCAGGAAGTGAGGCTGCATGAGCCTTCCGCCGTTCGCGATCGAAGAGATCGCAGTCACAAGGTTGACCGGGGTCACGGCTATTCCCTGTCCGTAGGACATGGTGGCCAGGCCCACGGGCCCCGCGGTGCTCTTGTTCTGAAGTATGTTGTAGCCCTCGCCCGGATAGTCGACTCCGG
>JAEEGL016586003.1_pt1 | contig 11866 bp, 10 predicted proteins | sample 9134231 | NCBI WGS metagenome assembly JAEEGL01 (sample SAMN16246548, study PRJNA631951) | gut metagenome | biome: gut microbiome; feature: rumen; material: fiber-attached | host: Bos | place: Iran: Karaj | collected 2018-10 | reverse complement strand
TTGCGAAGAATACAAAAATACAAAGAACAATATGAATAACGATGGCGGCGCTTATGGTCAATATCGTACGTTCATTAAGTAGAGGGACGCTATTTTTATATGCTGCGACAATAAGAAAGCAACAATTTAGAAAGAAAAAAATAAATACAAAAATTAGAAATTTGTAATTGTCTTTGATAAAATTTTTTAGTTTAGCTCCAAAGCTTTTCGTAGGCGTCGGCGACTTTATCTGGCTTGTCATCGAGTTTCACTCTCCCTTCTTCGATCAAGATTCCGCGGGTACAGAATTCACGGACATTGCCCATGGAGTGAGTAACTAAAATTACGGTTTGTTTGCCTTTGATGGCAGCAAAATAATCATTGCATTTCTTTTGGAATTCGGCATCGCCTACGGCGAGAACCTCATCGAGCAAGAGAATATCACCTTTAGCGCGGATGGCGATCGAGAAAGCGAGGCGGACTTGCATACCGGATGAGAAGTTTTTAAGTTTTTGACTCATAAACGGACGGAGCTCGGCGAAATCGACGATTTCGTCGTACATGGTATCCATTTCCTTATTGGAAAAACCGAGCAAGGCGCCGTTGAGATAAACGTTTTCGCGGCCGGTAAGTTCTGGGTTAAAACCGACACCAAGTTCGATAAATGGAATTAGATTGCCGTTTACATCTACAGATCCTTTTTCAGGGAAATAAATTCTAGCAAGAGTTTTAAGAAGGGTGGATTTACCGGAGCCATTACGACCGACGATGCCAACAAACTCACCTTCTTTGATATCGAACGAAATGCCATTTAATACTTTATGTTCGGTATAACCTTTTATTCCGCGAAGACGATTGAAAATGGCGTTTTTAAGACCACCGGCACGTTCGGTAGGAAATTTAAAACTTTTATGTAAGTTTTTGACTGAAATTACTACAGGTGCATCTTTTTCCATTAAATTTCCTCCGCGAATTTTTTAGATTTTTTACGGAAATACCATGAACCCCAAACCAACATAACGATAACTATAATGATAGGAATGGCTTTTAGAAATGGATTGCCAATATAATTCCATGTGGTAACGGATTGATCGGTGATGAGACAATAACGCACGTCTTGAATGATTTGGGCGATAGGGTTTAGAAGGATAGCTTTAGCAGCGAGAGCAGATGTGCTGCTAACCATGGCGATAGGATAGATAATCGGCACGGCGTAGAAAAGAGCTTGAGTAAGAACTTCCCAAATGGAAGTGATGTCGCGGTATTTGACATTGATAGCGCCAAGTAGGAAAGAAATGCCAAGGGAGAGAGTATATAATTCTAGAATCAAAGCAGGAACGATTAACCAAGTCCAAGATGGAGTAACGCCGTTAATTAGAGCAAAGATAATTACAACTACAAGGTTGATAAGTAAGTTGATTACGGCGGTGAGGGTAGAAGAAACTACCACGATATATTTAGGAAAACAAATTTTACGAATAAGATCGCCACGAATGACCATAGCTTGGATACCCTGGCTGGTGCATTCAGTGAAAAAACTCCAGAGAGTAGTACCGGCAAGAAGGTAAACTGGATAGTGCGGAATGTCGCCACCAAAGCGAAGAAGTTTAGCAAATACTATATATAATATAGCAAACATCATGAGAGGGCGGAGAAGCGCCCAAAGATACCCTAACACCGAGCCTTGATAACGGAGCTTAAAATCGGTTTTCGTGAGTTCTTTTAAGAGCACACGATTATTCTTATACAGAAAATTAGGTATAGCCATATATAATATATTTTACCACAGTTTACTGCTGATTTTCTAAGAATTTAAGAGAGTCCTTGATGGCGTCTTCAACGGTGAGTTGAGCTTGCCAGCCAAGTTCTTCCTCGGCTTTTTCTGGGCCGGCCCAGATTTCGGCGATGTCGCCTGGACGGCGTGGAGCGAATTTGTGTGGGAGTGGGCGACCGCTCACTCTTTCGAATGCTTCGACGATTTCAAGAACGGAAGTAGGGGTGCCGGTGCCGAGATTATAAACTTTAAATCCAGGGGTGTCGAAAGCTTTAAAGGCGGCGAGATGGCCTTTGGCTAAATCTACTACGTGGATAAAGTCACGGCGGCAGGTGCCATCGTGGGTATCATAATCGTTGCCATAGATAGAGAGCTCTTCGAGCTCACCACTAGCGACTTTCAAAACATAAGGCATGAGGTTGTTTGGAATATCGTTTGGATTTTCGCCAATCAAACCGGAGCTGTGGTTGCCGATTGGGTTGAAATAGCGAAGTGCAACTACCGAAAATTCTGGATCGGCGATGCAGATGTCTTTCAAAATTTCTTCGATCATAAATTTGGTGCGACCGTATGGGTTTAGAATACCTTTACCGGTAGGCATGTCTTCGGTACATATCGGTGAATCGGAATCGCCGCAAACTCTAGCAGAGGAAGAGAAGATGAGCTTTTTGACGTTGTGTTCTTTCATGCACTTTAAGAGATTTAGAGTGCTGATAAGATTGTTTTCGTAATATAATACTGGCTTTTCGATTGATTCGGAAACAGATTTAAGGCCAGCGAGATGAATAACGAGATCGAATGTTTCATCAATGAAGAGGTCCTCGAGTGCATCATAATCGAGCATATCAATATTGGAAAAAGCTGGGAATCTGTCGGTAATTTCTTCGATGTAGTCCAAAGTTTCAACCTTACTATTGATAAGGTTGTCAACGATAGTAACTTCGTGGCCTTGGTTTAGAAGTTCTACCACGATATGTGAACCGATATACCCGGCACCGCCAGTGACTAGAATTTTCATTTTTCTTCCTCCTTTTTCTCAGGCTTAGCAGTTTTTTCTTTATCAAAGACAAATTTGTCATAGAATAAGAAGTTAATAACCATTACAAAGAAGCCAGTAATAAGGAAAGCACCGGTGGATTGGACAAAATCGAAGGTGACGCCAAGGCCAAATTGGTTGGCGATGTTGGTGGCGAGATTATAAATTGGGGTAATCAGTCCAAAGAGCCAAGTAAGCCCTGGGTTGATAATGAAGGTGAGAGCCCCATTCCAGATGAAAAATTTTGCAACGGTAGTCTTAGTAATATCACGATCTTTCCAGGTGATACGGGAGTGGAGGAAATAGGCCAAGATAGTGGTAAAGAAGGTGGAGATGAAACTAGAGAGCCATAAGAAGTCGTTATTCTTAATAATATAGTTAGCGATAATGCTATAAAGTAAAAAATTAAAGATAGTAATGCTGACACCAATAATAAAGTAACGGACAGCATGTTTAGAGAGGTTATTCATGTAAGCATTATAGCATATCTGGACAAAAGAGTAAAAAAGGTGTATAATAGGAAAGTTTATGGAAGATAATTTTATTAGAGTTCGGGGAGCACGGCAGAATAATTTGCACGATCTTGACGTGGATATTCCCAGAGATAAACTAGTGGTGATGACTGGGCTTTCGGGGTCTGGTAAGTCATCGCTGGCGTTTGATACGATTTATGCCGAAGGTCAGAGGCGCTATGTGGAGTCACTATCATCTTACGCGCGGATGTTTCTTGGGATTATGGATAAACCAGAGGTGGATTCGATTTCGGGGCTTTCTCCAGCGATTTCGATTGATCAGAAATCTACTTCTAGGAACCCACGTTCTACTGTGGCGACCGTAACAGAGGTGTATGATTATCTGCGTTTGCTATTTGCGAGAGTCGGTGTGCCACATTGTCCGATTTGTCATAAACCAGTTTCTCGCCGAACCAATGAAGACATTGTAAAAGAGGTGATGAAATTGCCGCTTGGTGCTAAATTAATGGTACTTGCACCGATTGTATCTTCCAAAAAAGGTGAATTCTTGCATATCCCAGAGCAATACAGGGCCAAAGGTTTCTCAAGAGTACGGGTAGATGGTATTATTTATGCGCTTGATGAATTCCCAGAGTTAAATAAAAATGAACGCCATGATATTGAGATTGTGGTAGATAGATTTGTACTTTCACCGGAGCTTTCTTCGAGAATCACTGGTTCAGTAGAACAAGCCTTGGAGCTCGGTCAGGGAATTATTAAGATTCTTAAGATCAATGATCATTCTACGGCAGTGGGTGAAAATCACGTAAATTCTGAAAACACCGAAGTAATTACTTATTCGCAACGTTACGCTTGTCCGGATCATCCGGATGAATTGATCCCAGAACTTACGCCACGGCTATTTTCATTTAATGCTCCAGAGGGGGCTTGTCCGGATTGTACTGGTCTTGGCTCAAAAATGGAAGTGGACCCAGCACTAGTGTTTAATAAGAATTTGACGATTGCAGAAGGTGGGATTCGGCCGTTTAATAGAGTGCAACAAGAATCTTGGTGGCTGAAAAGATTGATGGCAGTGGGGCAAAAACATGATTTTGACGTGAGAACACCAATCGGTGAATTGTCTGAAGAAATTCAACACATGATTCTGTATGGGACGGGGGAAGAAAAGTATCAAATGCGGATTTCTGGCTCTGGTAAATTTGCAGCCGGAACCATTTATGAGACTACTTATGAAGGCGTGATTCCGATGATGGAACGTCGTTATAACGATCCGAAGGTTTCAGAATTTACCAAACACGATATTGAGAGATTTATGCGGGTACGCGAATGCCAAACTTGCCATGGTGCTAGATTAAAACCAGCAGTGCTCGCGGTAACGATTAATGGTCTAAACATTGTAGATATGTGTAATCTCGATGTCGATGCAACGCTCGAGGTGCTTGATAAAGATTTCAAATTTACTGAGGAAGAAAAAATAATTGCAGCACCGATTCTAAAAGAAATTCGTGAGCGGGTGAAATTCATGAAAGACGTGGGGCTTGGTTATTTGGAGCTTGGTCGGGCGGCAAACACTTTATCCGGTGGTGAGGCACAGAGAATTCGTTTGGCTACGCAGATTGGATCTGGTCTTCAGGGTGTTTTGTATGTTCTAGACGAACCATCAATTGGGCTCCACCAAAAAGACAATGACAAATTAATTGGGACTTTGAAACATTTGCGTGACCTAAAAAATACCGTACTTGTGGTAGAACATGATGAGGATACGATGTGGTCTTCGGATTATATTATCGATATTGGCCCAGGTGCGGGTGTAAATGGTGGTCGTTTAGTAGCTTGTGGTACGCCTGACGAAGTGGCTAAAAGTCCAGATTCGATTACTGGGCAGTACCTTTCTGGTAAAAAGACGATTCCAGTGCCAAAGAAACGTCGCAAAGTGCGCCCAAATTACGAATTAGTGGTGAAGGGTGCTCGCGAAAATAATCTTAAAAATATCGATGCGCATTTTCCACTCGGTGTGATGACAGTGGTTTCTGGTGTGTCTGGTTCTGGTAAATCTACTTTAGTAAACAGTATTCTTTCAAATGAGCTTTTGGCTCGGCTTCACCATGCGCAAACAGTGTCGGGTTTGCATGATTCAATTGAGGGAATTGAACATATCAATAAAATTATTGTGATAGATCAAAGCCCAATTGGGCGGACGCCGCGTTCCAACCCGGCAACTTATACGGGAGTGTTTAACGCAATTCGTGAACTTTATGCTTCACAACCAGAAGCAGAAGTGCGCGGTTATAAGGCTGGTCGTTTCTCGTTTAATGTAAAGGGTGGTCGTTGTGAACATTGTCAGGGTGACGGTGTAAACAAAATTGAAATGCATTTTCTTCCGGATGTGTATGTAACTTGTCCGGCTTGTCATGGTCGCCGTTATAATTCTGAGGCTCTAGAAGTAAAATACAAAGGCAAAGATATTTCCCAGGTGCTTGATATGACGATTGATGAGGCGGTAGAATTCTTTGGTTCGATTCCAGCAATCGCAAATAAGCTTCGCACGATTCAAGAAGTGGGGCTTGGCTATATTAAGCTTGGTCAGCCGGCTACAACTTTCTCGGGTGGTGAAGCACAGAGAATTAAACTTGCGACCGAACTTGCTCGGCGTTCTACCGGCAAGACGTTATATATTTTGGACGAGCCAACTACTGGTCTTCATACCGACGACGTCAAACGTTTGCTCGAGATTTTGAACAAACTTGTTGATGGCGGAAATTCGATGATTATTATTGAACATAATCTCCACGTAATTAAATCAGCCGATTGGGTGATTGAAATGGGTCCAGAAGGCGGGCTTAAAGGTGGTAAAATTTGCGATCAAGGCACGCCGGAAGAAATTGCTAAGCGTGCGACTACTCCTACAGGTAAGTATCTAAAGACATATTTATGATACAATAAAACAAAGGAGTTAGTATATGGCAAATAATACAAAGATATTTTTAGTTTTAAACTCAGGTTCTTCTTCCGAAAAATTCTCCCTTTATGAAGGTGAGGACGAAGTCTGTTCGCTTTACTTTGAGGGGATTGAAGAAGACGGTAAAAAGAAATTTATTTGCACGGTGACCAAAGCTGATGGTACCGAAGAACCAGTAAACAAAAAATGGGATTCTCTCGACACTGCTTTCGTGGAAGCTAAAGCAATTTTTGAAAAGGAAGGGTACATCAACGAAGCACACCCGCTTGATGGTATTTTGGTCCGCGCTGTGGCTGCCGGTAAATATTTTACTGAGAATCACATTGTAGATGACAAGACTTTTGAAGAACTTGAAAAAGCTAAAGTTACTTTCCCTTTGCATATACCTGGCACAATTAGAGGTCTTAAGAATGCGGCAAAAGCATTTCCTGGTATTCCAATAATTACAATGAGCGATTCCGAGGCTCTTACTCGTCCATCTAGAAAAGACACTGATTATGCACTGCCAAAGGAAATAATTGAGGAATACGACTTCGGTCGTTGGGGCGCACACGGGTCATCTTATGGTTATGTAATTGGGCGCATTAAAGAACTCGGCATTCTAGAAAAGAAGATGATTATTTGTCACCTTGGTTCTGGTTGTTCGATGACTGCATTTGAAGATGGTGAGCCGGCTTATACTTCAATGGGTGAAACTCCACTTGAGGGTTTGATGTGTTCTACTAGAACTGGCACTATAGATGCTACCATTGGTGCACTCCTTGCTGAAAAATATGGTGTGAAGCGTTCAATTGAAATTATGATGAAAGAATCCGGCCTTCTTGCCGTGGGTGGTTCCAACGATATGCGTGAAATTATCGCCAATGCCGAGGAGGGTGATGAAGGCGCGGCAAAGGCTTACGATATGTTTATCGAAGACGTAGCTGGTATGATTGGTGAATTTGCTGCTAAGATGGGCGGGCTTGATGCGATTGTCTTTACTGCTACGATTGGTGAAAGATCTATCGCTGTGAGAAGTGCTATTATGTCGCATCTAGAATTTATGGGCTTCAAACTTAAACCAGAAGCCTCGCTTGATAAAAGCGCCGGTTACACTAATGTTGCCGAGGAAGACTCAAAACCAGTATATGTTATTCAAACTAATGAAGCCGCTTACATGATAAAGAAGGCTTCCGAACTTATTGACGAACAACAAAATGACTTGGAAGAATGATCAGGTTTCGGCAAAAGAAACTGAATATATATTAGAAACTGCTAAGGAATGCTTAGCGGTTTCTGGTGATTTTGTAGAACTGGGTTGTTATAAAGGTGATACGTCTTTACTTCTTGCGGAACTTTTGAAAGATTCTTCCAAACAGTTATGGATTTATGATTCTTTTGAAGGCTTGCCGGAGAAAACTAATTTCGACGCATCGCCACTTGGTGAGGATTTCAAAGAAGGGGAACTGCTCGTGACAAAGCGGGAAGTGAAGGAAAGATTTTTGAGGGCTGGGTTGAAGGTACCGGTGATTAAGAAAGGTTGGTTTAAAGATTTTTCTGGTGCTGACTTGCCGAGCGAGATTGCGTTTTGTTTTCTTGACGGAGATTTTTATGAATCAATTAGAGACGGGCTTTTGCTGGTAGAAAATTTGCTTAACTTAAACGCAGTTTTAATAGTACACGATTATAATAGTCCAGCACTTCCAGGGGTGAAGAAGGCGGTAGATGAGTGGATTGGCACTCGCCGGTTGCAAGTGCTAGAATCGTGTGCTATAATTAGCGAAAAGGAGTAAATATGGCATTAAAACCACTAAAAGACAGAGTAGTAGCGGTGGTAGACAAGCCGCTAGAAAAAACTAAATCTGGGATTTTGCTTGGCGAAGCAAAGGAAAAACCAGCTTACGCAGTAGTAGAATCGGTTGGTCCAGACGTAAAGTCCGTAAAAAAAGGTGACAAAATTGTTTATAATAGTTATTCGACAACTGAAATTAAGTTGGATGATAAAAATTATATAATTCTCAAAGAAGAAGATGTCCTCGCGACACTGTAAGGAGATTAAAATGGCAAAGAAAATTTATTATGAAGCGGAAGCTAGAGAAAAAGTTCTATCTGGCGCAAAGCAATTATACGATGCAGTAAAAGTTACTTTTGGTCCAAAAGGCCAAAACGTAGTAATTGAAAAAGACTATGGTGCTCCAGTAATTACGCACGACGGTGTGACCGTAGCCGAAGCTGTAGATCTTCCAACAAAAGAAGACACCATGGGCGAAGCTGTTGGCGCTAAGTTGATTAAAGCTGCTGCTCAAAAGTTGAACAAAGCTGCTGGTGACGGCACTACTACCGTGACAGTTCTTACATATAATATATTGTCCGAAGCAAATAAACTGATTGCTGCTGGCGTGAACCCAATGGAACTTCGCCGTGGAATTGAAAAAGCCGGTGCTGCAATTGTGAAAGAGATTGAAAAGTCTGCTGAGCAGATTGAAGGTAATTCTAAGAAAGTCGCGGAAGTTGCTACGATTTCGGCTGGTGATGCTGAAATTGGTGAATTAATCGCTGAAGTAATTTCTAAGATTGGCAAGGATGGCGTGGTGACCGTAGAAGCTGGCCAAGGCCTTGAAATGGAACAAGAAATTGTGGAAGGTTTTTCTTATGATAAAGGTTACGCATCTGCGTTCTTTGTAACTGACGTAAACCGCCAAGAAGCTACTTTCAATAAACCATTGATCTTAATCACCGAAAATAAAATTTCGGCTTCTTCAGATATTTTGCCATTGCTCGAGAAATGTGCTGAATCTGGAAAGAAAGATTTGGTGATTATTGCTGAGGAAGTAAGTGGCGAAGCTTTGTCACTTTTGGTGCTCAACAAATTGAAAGGTGTATTTAATTCACTAGTTCTTAAAGCTCCTTCATTTGGTGAACGTAGAAAAGAAATCATGGAAGATATTGCTGTGCTTACAGATGCTACTGTGGTTTCTGCTGATAAAGGTCTTAAGCTTGAAGAAGTTGGGCTTGAAGTACTCGGCTCTGCAAATAAAGTGCTTGCAGCTAAAGATAGCACTACGATTATCAAAGGTGCTGGTTCTAAAGCTGAAGTAGATAAAAGAATTGCACTGATTCGTACAATGGCTGCCGCTGCCAAGTCGGATTATGAAAGAGAAGAATTTGAAAAACGTGCAGCTGCACTCCAGGGTAAAGTTGCTGTGATCAAAGTTGGTGGTGCTACTGAAACTGAAATTGACGAAAAGAAGTTTCGTGTAGATGATGCGGTGGCTGCTACCAAAGCTGCTCTTGCTGAAGGCATTGTGACCGGTGGCGGTGTAACTTTAGTGAACTTGGCTGCTAAACTTTCGGATTCTGATAACGGTGCACGAATCGTAAAAGAAGCTCTCAAAGCTCCGTTCGTTCATATCATGGAAAATGCAGGGCTCAATGCACAAGCATTGCTTGCTGAAGTGGAAGCCTCTAAGACTCCGGGTTTTGGTGTGAATGTGATGGCTCCAGAAAAAGGTTTGATTGATCTTAAAAAAGCGGGCGTGATTGACCCAGCTAAGGTAACGAAAGAAGCAGTGAAGAACGCGACTTCGATTGCTGCAACAGCAATTACGATGGGCGCATTGATTTGCCAGATTCCCGAGGAGAAACCAGCCGTAGATCCAGGCATGGGGTACTAAAATTAAATGGGTGGGGGCTCCCGGAGATACAAAAAGACCGAAGAAGCAATTCTTGCGGTCTTTTTTGATAACCCGAATTGCACAATGCAGAAGCTTGCAAGAAAAGCGGGAATTGCGAGGTCTACATTTTACACGCATCATCATTCGGCGCGAGAAGTTCTTCCGGATCTAGAATGTAATATTTTGGAAAAATATCTTGCCGAGATTAAACGAAGATTAAAAATGAACGACATATATATTAAAAGTTTATATTTAGATACGTTGATATTTATTTCGAGAAATCGGCAGTTTTTTAGAATGTTTGATAACCGGGAAATGGTGAGAAAAATGCTTTTTGAATTGAGACAAAAAGTGCGGGAGCCAGAAAAGATTTTTCGGATTTATATTAGTGAGGTGACGGAAGTGATTTTTGAATGGGGCGAGAGAGGGTTCGTGGAAGAAGAGATTGAAAAAGTGTTAGCGGATATTATGTATTTAACTATAACTGCGAGGGAAAGGTTAGCGCCGCTAGCTTAGCGTTTGGCAGCGCAGCGGATAGGTGAAGGCCATTGGCGGGTAGCTCCTCCGATAAATATATCGGATCCAGTGGCTGAGAGCGAATGAGTGTCGTAGTTTGTTCCTATTGTATGGCTCCAGAAATCGACACTATTTCCATCTAAGCGTATTATTTCTGACGAGGTATAGTCGGCCACTACGATATTGAGGGCGGATTTTAGGGAGTTGCCTGTGCTATCTAATGTTTTGTAAGTATCAAGAAGGGTCTTATAATTATTTTTTGATGCTATGTCATAGTCTTCTCCAATTGGTAGTTCCCAGCCTTTTGGACAGATATCGTGGCCATAATCATATAAAATACCCATATTCATATCTGGACAATAGGCCCCAGCTGTAGCTGCGCAGAAATTATAATATACACCAATTTTGTGCGGTCCGTCCCCATAAACTATGCGACCAGTGGTATCTTTTTCTGTTGCGATTATGTATGCTTCATCATAGTGGTTCAATGTTTCTCTTGGAACTCCGTATATAACGGGGTTGGCTGGGTATCTGCCACTGCCACCGCCGAATTTTAGATAGCTGATAGCTTCATCAGGAGCATTGGTCTCGCCTTTCAAAGCGTCAAAAGAAAGCGCGACAGGATCAGTACGGAGATTTTCTAGCATCCAAATTCCACCATCTTCGAGTTTGCCTACTAGGTATTCTTCGTTGTCGCGTCTATCTCTAAGAGTGGTTTTAGCGCCAACGACTGTTTCGGCTACTATTTGAGGAGTCATTTCTTGCAGATAAGTAATAGTGGTGAAGTCGTTTCTTTTGCGGACGCAACGGACGGAAGTTGCAACCTCGCGGCTGCCTCCACCGTCAGTATTGAAGTCTAACAGATTTTCGCCTATATGCGACATGTCATCGTAGACACTGATCCCCATGGCGGACATTGTGTCGTTGGCTCTTCGCGAGGCGGTCCACCAACCACCGAGGCTACCCTGGTAAACGATATCGTTGCTATCGACGAAGCCGCCAAGCGCGAAAGCTAGACCACCTTCTGAAATTGGTGCTATCATGAGTGATTTATTGCCATGGGCATGATTTACATATAAATTATAATATTCATTTTTACCGGAAGTTGATGTGCCACCGACCGGCAATCTCCAACCAGCTGGACATAGATCCTGGGTAGCGTCGCCGCTTCCTGAATTAGTACAATATGTTCCGGCGGTAGCTGCACAATAATTATATAGTGTGCCATATTTGTTGCCAGCTGTAGGATCGACATCAAGACCATCTGCGCTATTTTCAGAAATGATTGGGATATAACTTGCAGAAGTAGTGGAGCTTGAACTTTCCGATTTCCATCGGTTGAAAGTGGAGGCGGACACGCTAGAAGTAATATTGGTATTTGTGCTAGTTAGGTCAGTACTTAATCTGGTGGCACCAAGATTTAAGTTATCCATCATCCAACAATTATCGTCACCTAATCTTTGTACCCAATAAACT
>JAEEGL015549668.1_pt1 | contig 11866 bp, 7 predicted proteins | sample 9134231 | NCBI WGS metagenome assembly JAEEGL01 (sample SAMN16246548, study PRJNA631951) | gut metagenome | biome: gut microbiome; feature: rumen; material: fiber-attached | host: Bos | place: Iran: Karaj | collected 2018-10 | reverse complement strand
TTTTGAAAAGATTTTATTGAAAAGATAAAGTATCACTTTTAATTAATGAAATTTGAATTGAAATCAAAATTTTGAAAATTGAATTCATTTTTTATTTATTAATAAATTTATATTTATAGTATATATATAAATTAGAAGACATTTTCATTTTTATAAACAAACAGGGAAATTCATTCTTAAATTTCATTTTATTTTTAAATTAAAATGTTAATGAGTCAAATGCTTTAAAAAAAATTTATTCAAATTTTTTTAATTAAAAAAAATACTTTTTTTTGATTGAATACGCTACTTTTTGTTGGTGATTATATTATATAATAAATAAAATATAAATAAATGTTAATTAATTTATTTGTTTATTGTTTTAAGTAGTTCTATTATTAAATAAAATTTATTCTTTATTATTAACATATTCATTATTAATCCATTCTCCTTCATATACAATATTTGATTTTAATTTTGTTGGATCTTTCTCATCTTTTATTAATTGATATAATTTCCCTTTACCATTTTTTTGGCATTTTTCAAAATGACCAACATATTTAGTATTATCTTTATATAAAATTTCTCCTTGTCCTTCACGATAATCATCTTTAAATTCTCCTTTATAATAATAAAAATTACTATAAATATCATCATTTCCAACATTATTAAGATTAAAATTAATATAATCAATATCATTATTTAAAATAGAATTATAATATAAATAACCATTTTTATCATTTTTTTTATTTTCTTTAAATTGACCTTCATAAATATAACCATCAGCCCAAACATAATAACCTTTCCCATCTCTTTTATCTTTTTTCCACTGTCCATAATAATATTCATTATTATCACTCCAAATATATAATCCAGTACCATCCATTTCTCCATTTTTAAACTCACCTAAATATTTATCATATTTATCATCTCCTATATTAAAGTAATATTCACCATATGAATGGAATAAATTTTGCTCATCCCATAAACCAATATAATAATCTCCACCATCCCAAAAATATTGTCCAACTATTCTTCTTTCTGTATTATTATCATCATCTAATTTATATGGTTTTTCAGATATTATTGGTAAACATGCTGGATCAAATAAACCTAAAAATTTACCATCTTGATATATATCTTCTTTAAATAATTTTATTTCTTCTTCTGGTTTTTTATATTTTGTTAATTCTACGAAATTTAAATATATTTGTGATAAATCATATTTTGTATCTCTTCCTTTTAAATATGCTTCAAATGATGATTTTGAATTTGTTGGATCTGAAATATATGATTTTACTGAAAAATTTTGAAATCTTGAAAAATTATCACAAACATTTGAGTCATAAAAACCTATTTTTTCAAAAAATTTGTAATTATCATATATGTGTTCATATAAATTTATTATTTGTTGATTATCATTTAAAAATTTATTTTTCCATTTTTCTTTTTCATTATATTCAATTTTATTAAAATCTTCTATTATTTTTGTTTCAGCATTTTCAAAAAGTGTTTTAAAAGTTTCAATAGTTTTTTCTTGTTCATTATTTAATTCATTTAAATAATCTTTAAATGATTTTATATTATGTTCTTTACATTCTTCAATTTTGCATTCATCACAAACATTTTTTTTACAATCTAAACAATATGCATTATAAGTTTCAAATTTATGATCAACACAATCTAATTCAAATTGTTTATATTCAAGTAATCTTTTAGTTGGACTTAAACAATCTTTTGAAATTTTATGAATTAAACCATCATCAGGACAAAAACTTTTTTTACAAGTAATACAATATAAACTATCTCCTAATATACAATTACATCCTGCACATTTATGTATAGTATTAATTCCTTTTCCTATTGATTTCATAAATCTTTCTATACTAATATAACAACAATGTATTCCTGTTCCATTTCCTTTACAAAATGTTTGAATAAATGTATTACTTTGTTCATCCATTGATAATCCTATTAATGGAATTTTTGAACATAATGGACATTGAAGTATTCTTTTATATTCATCATCATTTTTACTTTCATTTTCCATAAAAATCTTTATATTTATTAAATAAATAAAAAAAATTTTTTTAAATATTAAAATAATAAAAAAATAATATTTAACATATACAATCATTATTTGGTAAAGGTTTAATAGTATAATCATTCATATAAGTAGTAATTCCTTGAAATCCTTTATTTCCAAAATTAAAATGACTTTTTTGTAAGTTAGCAGTATTTAATAAAGGCATTTTATTGAAATTATAAGGTTGATAATCTCTTTTCTGAGTAGAATTTCCATTAAAATTATCGTTTCCAAATTTAAAATGATGTGATCTTAAATCATTTGATAAATTTGATTGATTATTATTAATATTTGGATTAAATGTATTTGATTGTTGTGACATTAATGTTGTATTATATGGTAATTTATCATTACCAAAATTTATATTTGATTGTCTTATTGTATTATTATTCATATTTGGAGTTTGGAATTCACTCATTTTTGGTGGATAGTCATTTTGATATTTTGTTATGAAAGGACTTGCTAAAGTTTTTTAATTTTTAATTTTTATTTATTTTTAACTTACCATCATTTCCTAAACGAAAATGGGATTCTTGTAAATTTTGAGTGTTATATTTTGGACAAGGACAACGTCTCATTTTTTTTAATTAAGTATATTTTTATGTAATTTATATTAAATTATTTTTATTTAAATTGATAAATTTGAAAAAAATAATTATTATATTATATTATTTTCTAAATCTATTTCTTCAAATAAATCTTTAAATTTATTCATATATGAATTTCTTAAATTTACAATTTGATTATTTTGAAAAAAGGAACCTAATTCTTTTAAACCAATTTTATCATAATTAAATTGTTTATTAATATTTTGTTCTAAATTATGAATAATATTTATTTTCTCAGTTTGAGATAATATTTTATTTGAATTATTATTTTTTTTTAAATTTTCAATTTCTTTATTATAATCATCTTTATTAATTGTATAATTTTTAATTTCATCAATTGAAATATTTTTATCTTGTAAATAAATAAAATTTTGCATTGCAAAATATTCATATGAATTATTAATTTTTCCTATTATTTCATATTCGTATTTTATTTTTGTTTTATCTTTTTTATTTCTTTTTACTTTTCTTTTAAGTAAAATATCATTAGAAATACATTTTTCAAGAGGTAATGAATTATATAAAAATTTAAAATCAATATTATCATTTGTTTTTAATTTAGAAATAATGTTATTTTCACCTCCTAAACTTTCAATAAGTTTTTGATTATTTTTAACCTTAGCAGGTACTTTAATTGCAAAAATTTTTTTATTTAAAATATTATTTTCCATTTCTTTATTTAAAAAAATTTAAAAAATCATTTATTTTATTATAAAAAATAATATATATATAAAAATAATTCTATTTTATTTTGGATAAATATTCTTTAAACATAGATTCAAAAGAATATAAACTAGAAATAAATTTTTGAGAAATTGCTTTTGATTCATCTTTTATATAATTCATATCATTTATTTGACGAATAAAATTAAAGTCTGAATTTTGATTTTTTGTTGTATTAATTAATCTAGTAACTTCAGTTGAATATATTGATTGAAATATTGATAACATTTTAATTTGATGATTAAGTTCTGTTTTTAAAGTATCTAATTTATTTATATATTCTTCATATTCTTTATCTGTTTTTTTCTCTGATGTTTTAATATTAAATTTCCTCATTTCAAAAATTATATTTGAGAACCCTTTAAAAATTAAATTAAATGTATTTTCAAAATTTTCTATAGTTTTTTCACTAATGGTACTTTTAATTTTTTTTAAAAATGTTTCATCATCTAATTCAAATTTATTGATATTATTATTATTTTTTTTTTTATATTGTTTCTCTATATTATAAATTTTATTTTCAAAAATATTATTATTATTATTACTTTCTACAAGATTTAAAATTGGATTTCTTAAAATATTATTAAAATTTAATTTATTAAAATTAAATGGTGATATTAAGTATGAAGAAGGATTTAAAAATGGTGGAGAAATAAAATTTGGATTTAATTGATTATTAAACTGAGAATCTAAAGTACATGTTGTATCTAAATTTTCATTTTCATGATTAATATTTTCTTCTTTTTTTTTATCAATTTTTTTTTCTGTTGATTGATTTATATTATCATCAATATTATTTTCAATTATGATTTTAAATGATGAATTATCATTACATTTTTTTATTTCTTTATCAATATTATTATCATTATTATCTATATTTACCGTTTTATTTGGATTATTTATTTTTTGATTTATTTTATTATTTGAATTAGATGTTTTTTTACATCCAAAAATTGTAATAAATATATTTGTAAAATTTTTTTGGTTCATTTTTTTAATTAAACAATCTTTACACATTAAAGTAGGATTTTTCTCTTTAAAAAATGATTTCTCAAATTCATTATTTCTAAAAAAATTAATAATCTCATCTTTATTATCAAAAAATAATTTACAATTTTGAAAAGGTTCTGGAATAAATGTAAAAACATAAGCTAAATATAAAATAAATTCTTTTAAATTTTCAAATAAAAGTGAATTAACTGCATTTCTTTTTTTACAAATTGGACAAACCAATTTTTTATAATGATAAATATCTCTATTTTCAACATTTGATGCAATACTTGTTAATTTAAGAAAATTTCCTTCATTTTTAGAATTATAAATATAAAGCATTTCATTTACTTTTGGACTTTCAGTATTTAATCTTTTTAATTTTAAAAATGAGTTTATATTTGAGTCTTGTTTAATAATGTCTTTATTCATATATTTTTTTATTATTTTATAAATAAGATATCGGGGAATAATATATATGAAATTATAATGTAATACTAACCTAAATGAATAATGAGTTACAAATTTTTAATGAAACAGTTTTTTTTTTCTGGTATTAGGATAATTTTAATTTTCTTTAGTAATTCATCAAAATCCATTAAATAAAAGCAAAAATTCGATTTTTATCAAGAATTTATGGTTTAATAGATTTTTTAAAATTAAAACTCCCATATATTTTATAAAACTTAATAATATCTTGAACTCTTTTTTCATAATTATTATTTAATTATTCCATTTTTATAAGTTAATTCAATACCAAATTTTAAGGTAAATTTTAATATTTTTAAATGTTTTTCATTTTTTCTTATTATATATGTCAACAATAAGTTTATTTTTTCTTCATGAACAGTTATAAAATTAAGGAAATTAATTTTTTATTAATTAATACTGAATAACAGTCTCTTTTAAAAAATAATATAATAGACAAAAAAATAAATCATTTTTATATTTTTATTCTTTATTATTTCAAAAATAAAAAAAATAAATTGATTAAAATCAAACACACATTAAAATCCCGAGAAAAATTAATAAAAATATAAATTCGATTAAGAAAAGATATTTTTTATCAAATTATTCAAATATAAAGGAGATAGATTGTTTGAAGAAAATTTAGCATATTCCTATATTTTGAACAAAAATAATATTAAAAAAAATATTAAAAATAAAGGTTTTGAATGTTTCAGAAAATTAAAAAAAGAAAAAACAAAAATAAAAAATTAATTATTTAATTAATTAATAAAAATTAAATAATATTTTTAATTTAAAAAAAACATTTAAAAGACCTTTTATTAATATTAATTTTAAAATTTTCATATAAAAATATGTTATAAAATTACATTTAATTTTTATGTTATTTGACCATTTAAAATCAAATCTAACAAAGATTTTTTCTACTTTATATTTAAATATATTTTTTACTATTGATATTTCTATATTTTTTATGTTTTTTAATAAATTTAAAAAAAATAAAATTATTTATTTATATAAATTAACTCTAATTTAAATTTTATTTATATATCAAAACAAAAGAAAAAATATTAATCAATATTTACTTCATTTTAAACTATCAAAATGACATATAAGAAAAACATCTTTCATCATTGCAATTTGTTGATGAAATCTATTAATTTTTTTTATGAAAATAAAAATACATATCATTAAGATACAAAATTCTACAAATATTCCTAAAAAAGTATCAATATAATTCATATATTCCATATATTGTTTCATTTTATTTAATGCATTTTCATAAACAAATTTATTTTCTGCTGTTCTTAATGGTCTATATATTAATAAACAAAATAAACCAGATCTAAAAAATTCATTTTCTTTTAATGTTTCTATTACTTGATCAAAAGAATTATAATCAGTTTGAATTAATCCTTTTCTAATATAAGAAAATTGTTCTGTATTAATTTTATTTTGATCATTATATTCCATAATTTTATTTTGAAAACAAAAAAGGGATAATTTTGAATATATATTTTCATCATTGTAAATATTATGGATTTTATCAATGAGTTGATCTTCAATTTTTTCATAAAAATCAGTACAATCAATAGTAAAATAATGAGATAAAGGTTTATATAAATTACCAACAGCTTGTCTTTCTCTTGAAATAAGATATAATGTATAAATTATATCAGAAGTTTCTTGAATTATTGATTTATTCATCCAATGTTCCATTAAATTTTCTGTTATATTATTATATAATCTATGTACATAAAAAATAAAATCTCTATATCCTGAGCATTCTGAAACTGAACTTTGCTGTATTAAAGTAAAAACAATTTTATATTTTTTAAAATATATTAAATATATTATTAATATACATAAATGAAATAGTATTATAGAAGAGAAAATTAAGTAAAAGAGATTTGTGTATACTAAATTAATATTACTTTTTTTCATATCATTATTAGTATATAAAACTGATTGAAAATCATCATAATTTATAGAAGAAGATGAATTATTTTGTGATTGAATTTTTTCTTTTTCTTTTATTTTTTTTTTAAATGATGAATATAAATCATCTAAATTATTTATTATTTGTATTGGATTAACTGAATAAATTTTAAGTAAAATAGATAATAATTCTATTTTTTTTGTAAAAAATACTCTAAAATCTCTATTATTTGTTCTTTTTTTTATAATATTAAAAATTTCTAAAGATACTTTTTTATAACTTTCTAAATATAAAAAAACAATAATTGAAAAAATAGAATATATTATAAAATTTAAACCTAAAAAAATATAATTTAAATTTCTATAAGTCTGCAATTTTGAATTCATTACTTCATTAAATTGTATATGAATTAAGTTAAAATATCTACAAAAAGTATTGAAATTTGCAATAATAGAATAATAACATAATTGATATTCCTTTAATTTTGTATTGAAGTGAATATCAGAAAGTTGATTAGTAGAAATATTTAATAAATAAATTGGCTTACTTATATAACTATTATCTGCAATTAAAATTGTAACTTTATTTAAAAAAATTTTAATAGCTTCTTTAAATTCAATAGTTTGATTCACTAAATAAAAATAACCATTATTTTGTAAAAGATTAATATAATTAACTTCATATTTAAAAAAACTATCAGTTCTCTCATCTTTAAGTGAATATATTTCTTTAAAAAATAGTGAACAAGTGCTTTTGAAATTATCGATTTTTAAGGCATTTTCTCTATAAAAATATCTACTAAAATTTAAATTAACTCCAGGATATCTTTTATCAAATTTTTCATTATATAAATTTAAATATTGAGTACAATTATCTTCATCTTTTTTAGCTAAACACATATTTATCATAATACTAGGAATTGAATGATAATAAAGTCTTATTAAAGTTCTAAATCTAATTAAAATAGAATAATTATCAAATAATATCTCTTTCTTTTTTTTTTTAATAAATAATTCAACAATACTTAAAATAAGACTAATAATAGAAACAATAAAAATTAATTTTTGAAAAATATAAAGAATATAAACTTGTTTATGAGTTTGATTTTTTTTTAAATTTGATTTTTTCATATGATTAGAAAAGAAATTTGATTCATTTGTACTTGCACCACTTAATAAAGACCCTGCAACTGAAGAAGAATCTTCTACTTTTTGATTATATTTTGCTAAATATGTATCATTTATATTTTTATTATCTAATTCTAAAAGAGATAATAATTCAGTTTCTTGATTTATTTTTTTTTTTTCAATATTATATATTGTATATGTAGAACCATTTAAAGAAAATGAATAAATTTTTTTTAATTTTGATTGATTAAATTTATTATGTTTTAAATAATTTTTTAATGTTTCAGGTGATTTATCTTCTTCTATTTCATTTGTAATTGTTTCAATTGAATAAATTTTTTCTGTATCTCTTAAATTTTTTTTATATGTAAATAAACAATTTTTAGATAAGAAATAATAACCATTTAATACAACATAATCTCTACATACATTATCAAATAACATTTTTAAATCAATATATAATACACCAAGATCACCTTTTTTATTTATTTTAACAATAAATTTAAATGAAACATCTTTTGAACTTGGTGGACTTTTTAATAAATTAAATAAATTTGATTGTCTTTTTTCATGAACTGATCTTCTTTTTTGACCAACTACTTCATAATTTAAATCAAATATTCCATTTTTAAATAATAACATTTGATAATCTCTAAAATCTTCTGGAAATAATAAAGATAAATCATTATTAAAATTATCAAATAAATCTTTTCCTATTTGAATTATTCTACATTCATCTGAAATAAAATTCAAAGTTAATGTTATTTTATTATTATTTTCATAAAGGAAATTTATTGAGTCTTCATATTGAGATAAATTTTCTCTTATTTGCAAATTATGTTTTATTAATGATTTATTTAAAATTTCTTCATAAAACACACCACAAACAATTGAAAAATAACTTGATTCATTATATTTATTTTTTAATAATCTGCTTTTATAAGTTTTTGAATGTATTTTATCTACTAATTTAGATAATTCAACTAATTCTAAAATATTTACTTCAAAATTCTTATGAATTATATCATTTATAAAAAATAATATTTCATGTGAGTCATTTATAAAATTAATCATTAATTCTAATTTATATACAACATCATATGATTTTTCCAAATTATTATTTATATTGATAAAATCAAATAATGATTTTAAATTCATTGATAATATAAAATTCATTGATTGATATTTATTAATTAATAAAATTAATCTAATCATTAAACTTCTACTTTTATACAAATCATTAAATTTATTCTGTTTACTTTCTTTTAAAAATAATTGAATAAATTGAAAATAGTCATTATCACATAAAAAATTATGTGTTATACTTACTGTATTATTATCAAATTCGCTGTTTAAAAATTCATGACTAGCAAATTCATTTATTTTATGATAAAATAATAATTTATTTTTTTCATTTTTACTATGTATTGAAAAAAAATAATAATAAGAATTTTCAATTAAATATCCAAATGTTCTTAAATAAATATGTTCAAATGGATTATATAATAACATGAATATTAATATTATTATTAAAAAGAAATTAATATATAATATTCCCATTCTTTTTTTTGTTAATCCTTCAATTGCGAAACATAAACTAAAAAAAGAAACAAATACTTTTAAAAAAAACATACTTACTTTAATTTTATTAAGTAAGATATTATTCATAAATAAAAATGATTTTTTTCTCATTATATAAACAAGATTTAGTGATTGAAAAATATAAATAAATATTGCAATATAAAAAAAATGTTTTGATATACTTAAACTTTTTTTAGAAATTGTATTTGAAAGAATTAATAATGTTTTAGTGGATAATTCAATTGAATCAATATGAGATGATAAAGCATCATAAACAAATCTCACATGTTCTATTGAATAAATTGGTAAATGGAAATATAAAATATGAATTAATGAAATTAAATAATAAATCACACTAATAAAATATCCTATAATTAATTGAATATTATGAAGAGAAAATAAAGCTAATAAATAAAAGAAAGTCAAAATTCTTAAATGAAAAATTTCATAAAAATTGATAAAGAGACTTTGAAAATATTTAAAATTTACTAATATATGAGATAAAAAATATAATATATATATACAAAGAAAAAAAAGTAATATAATATATAAAACTTCTGTTTGATTAATATAATGATTTAAATTAAATTGATTAATTAATTTAAAATGTTCTGTTGATTCTTTTCCATATAAAACATTGGTAGAATCAATAATAAGAATAACTGTACAAAAATTTTCAATTAATAAAAATAATATATGCAAAAATTTTATTTTAATAATTTTTTGACTTAATGAACTATAGTAAATATAACAAGATTGTTTTTTCATCATTTTCTTATTATTTTTTTTTATATGTTTAATTAATAAGATTCAAAAGAAATTATTATATAATATATATATATAATATAATAAAAAAAAAATTAAAATTCATTCAAATTGTTTTAAATGTTTAATAATAAAAAAAATAATTTTTAATATTTTTATGATTTTATTCTTATTTATTTTTTTTACTTTTACCAATCATATCAAGTCTAGTAAGTAATATAGGATTAATAGAAGGAGTAAACAAAGGTGGTAATTCAACATTAGATAAACTATTATCTTGTTCATTTTCATTCTTATCATTATTTTCATCTTTTTCTTCTTCTTTATATTCAACAAGTGGTTCTTCTTCTTTTACTTTTGTAATTAAATCTTTCTTTGATTTTTGTTCAAGTTTGAATTTTTTTACTATATAAGGTTGAGGTGGATAATTCATTATATCATTAACATTAAATTTACTTTTCATTTTTTTTGATTCTTTATTATTTGTTAATAAAATATTTTTGCATTTAAAAATTTCATATTCAATGTCTTCATAAGCTAATTTATTATATGTTAAAGGATTATTTGTTACATCAACATTTTTAATTACTGGTAAATTAATTATCATTAATATTGCAATTTCATCTTCTATTAAATTATGTGATAAATCTAATGTTTCTAAATTTTTAAAACCTTTATTTTCTTGAATAAAAGTTGGATTAATATCAAAGTAATTAATTCTATTATGTGATAAATTTAATTTTTTCAAATTTTTCAATAATGATATTTTATGGAAAAAATCTTGCATATTTGTCTTTAAATATTGTTGTAATTGTTGAAAAGTTTTCTGAGTATCCATTAAATGTTTTTCATTAGTTTCTTTATCATTATATTCATTATTATTATTATTTTTTTCATCTTCATATAAAACTTTCGGTCTAATAGTCCCAGGAATTTTAGGTAAATTTTCAGTTAAATTACCATCTTTATAATCTTTTAACATATTTAAATTTACAAAATAAGATTCAATATGATTATATGAAAGATCTAATTCTTCTAAAAAAACAAGATCACTTATATCTGGAATCTCAGCAGTAATAAAATTACCCATTAAATTTAATTTTTTTAATCTATTAATATGACGAATAATTTCAAATGAAGAAGAATCTAAATTATTACAATTTAAATTTAATTCTTGTAACATTGGATATCTTAATTCTTCACAAAACTCACTTTCTGTAAGAAAACTAATATTACTAAATCTAATTGATAATTTCATTAAATTTGGAAGTAAACCAAAAAATGCTATGTTACAATTATGTAATTCTTCTAAAAAAATTTCATATATTTCTTTATATTGATACATACTTTCAGGTGTTTTTAAAAGTAAATTTTCTCCATTTGCAAGTTTTATTACTGGAATTTTTCTATTTGATTTTGAACGATATTTTGAAAAGTGTTTTGATATTATATCATATTTTTGTTTTACTCTTAAAAGCATCATTGCATCTTTTCTTAATTCAATTTTTCTAAGTTTATCTAATGCTACTCCTTCTTCGAAAATATCTATTAAATTTACTTTTCCATTTTTATTTGTATTATGGAATTTTGGTTGAGGAAT
>JAEEGL014103554.1_pt1 | contig 11866 bp, 9 predicted proteins | sample 9134231 | NCBI WGS metagenome assembly JAEEGL01 (sample SAMN16246548, study PRJNA631951) | gut metagenome | biome: gut microbiome; feature: rumen; material: fiber-attached | host: Bos | place: Iran: Karaj | collected 2018-10 | reverse complement strand
GGCGACCACGAGGGCAAGGTGGGCGTGGGCTTCGGCAAGGCCAACGAGGTCTCCGACGCGATCCGCAAGGGCGGCGAGGCGGCCCGCAAGGACATGAAGAAGATCACCCTGCACGGCAAGACCATCCCGCACGACGTCTCCGGCACGTGCGACGGCGGCCGCGTGATCCTCAAGCCGGCCCCCGACGGCACCGGCCTCATCGTCGGCGGCGGCATGCGCCCCGTCCTCGAGGCGGCCGGCATCCGCGACGCCGTAGGCAAGTCTCTGGGCTCCAAGAACCGCCTCAACGTGGTCAAGGCCACGCTGGACGCTCTTCTGCAGCTCCGCTCCGCCGAGGAGATCGCGGCCATCAGGGCGTAAACTCCAAAGTTCTATTGCAGTCGATTGCATTCGATTGCAACCGACGGCAGTCGAAGAAGAAAGGAACAAGAAATGGACCTCTCCAATTTGGTGAACACCCCGGGCGCGCGCAAGCGCTCCAAGCGCGTGGGCCGCGGCTGCGGCTCCGGCATGGGCAAGACCTCGACGCGCGGCCACAAGGGCCAGAACGCCCGCAAGGGCCACAAGCAGAAGCTCGGCTTCGAAGGCGGCCAGATGCCGCTCGTGCGCCGTCTGCCGAAGCGCGGCTTCAACAACGCCCGCTTCAATGACAAGGCTCTCGCCGTGAACCTCTCCGACCTCGAGAAGAAGTTCGAGGCCGGCGCCGAGATCACCGTCGAGTCGCTCGCCAAGGCCGGATTCAGCGACAACAAGGCCCCCAAGGTCAAGATTCTCGCGAAGGGCGAGGTCACGAAGAAGTTCGTGGTCAAGGTGCCCTGCAGCGCGGCCGCAAAGGCCAAGATCGAGGCCGCCGGCGGCTCCGTCGCCTGACGGGCCGCGGGCCCCATACGGGTCAGGACGCCGCTCCGCAAGGGGCGGCGTTTAATGTAGAAGGAAATCATCACGAAAGGCGATCGTCATGGCAGGCGAATACCAGTTCTCACTAATCGACGTCACTAAGCAGCAGGGCACGAAGACGATTCTCAAGGACGTCTGCCTCAGCTTCTTCTACGGAGCGCACATCGGCGTCATCGGCGCGAACGGCGCGGGAAAGAGCTCGCTGCTCAGGATTCTCGCGGGGCTCGACACGGACATCCTCGGCACCTGCCAGGTGGCAAAGGGCACGAAGGTGGGCTACCTCCCGCAGGAGCCCGAGCTCGACGACTCAAAGACCGTCGGCGAGATTGTCGAGGAGGGCGTCGCCGAGGCCAAGGCCATGGTGGAGCGCTACGAAGACCTCTGCTGCGAGCTCGACGACCCCAAGAAGGCCGCCGAGATGGAGCGCCTCCAGGAGATCATCGACTCCCGCGACCTCTGGAACGTTGACCACAAGGTCGAGATGGCCATGGCCGACATGGGCTGCCCGCCCCCCGACCGCCCCGTGAAGGTGCTCTCCGGCGGCGAACGCCGCCGCGTGGCGATCGCCCGCCTGCTCCTCCAGGAGCCCGACGTTCTCCTTCTCGACGAGCCCACCAACCACCTCGACGCCGAGACCACCTTCCGCCTCGAGGCTTACCTCAAGGACTTCAAGGGCACCCTCATCGTCGTCACCCACGACCGCTACTTCCTCAGCGACGTCACCGACTGGATCCTCGAGCTTGACCACGGCCTCTGCTACCCCTACAAGGGCAACTACGAGGAGTGGCTCAAGCAGAAGGAGGCCCTGCTGGCCCGCGAGGCCAAGGCCGAGAAGAGCCGCCAGAAGCTCATCGAGAACGAGCTGAAGTGGATTCAGACCAACCCCAGCGGACGCCACTCGAAGAGCCAGGCCCGCGTGAAGCGCTACGAGGAGCTGCAGAGCCAGCAGGTGAACACCCGCGAGGACGATCTCGTGATCCACATCCCGCCGGGCCCCCGCCTCGGCAACCTCGTGGTGCGCGCCGAGCACGTGAAGATGGGATTCGACGGCAACGTCCTCTACGACGACCTATGCTTCGACCTGCCGCGCGGCGGCATCGTCGGCGTGATCGGCGCGAACGGCGCCGGCAAGACCACGCTGTTCAAGCTCATCACAGGCGCCCTCAAGCCTGTCTCGGGCACCCTCACCGTCGGCGAGACGGTGAAGCTGAGCTACGTTGACCAGACTCGCAGCGAGCTCCTGCCCGACCAGACCGTCTATGAGGCCATCACGGGCGGCGGCGAGTTCGTGCGCCTCGCCGGCGAGGCCATGATGAACGGCCGCGCATACTGCAGCCGCTTCAACTTCCGCGGCGCAGAGCAGCAGAAGAAGGTGGGCGTACTCTCCGGCGGCGAGCGCAACCGCGTGCATCTCGCGAAGCTGCTTACCTCCGGCGGCAACCTTCTCCTTCTCGACGAGCCAACCAACGACCTCGACGTCGCGACGCTGCGCTCCCTCGAGGAGGGACTGGAGGAGTTCGGCGGATGCGTCATGGTGGTGAGCCACGACCGCTGGTTCCTCGACCGCATCGCCACGCACATCCTCGCGTTCGAGCCGGGCGGGCACACCACCTGGTTCGAGGGCGGATACTCCGAATACCACGAGATGGCAGCCCGCAGGGGCAAGAAGCAGTAGGCCGCGCCATGCACGCAACGATCGCGGACGTCATTGCCGACACTGCCCAGAACTCGATCGAGGCCGGCGCCTCCCGCGTGGAGGTGACGCTCGCCGAGGACGGCGCCACCATCTCCGTGCGCATAGCCGACAACGGCAAGGGCATGGACGAGGCCACCCAGCGCCGCGCGTTCGATCCTTTCTACACCGAGCCCGGCAAGCACGACAAGCGCAAGGTCGGCCTTGGCCTCCCCATCCTCAAGCAGCTTTGCGAGGCCACGGATGGCGGCCTTTCGCTCGAAAGCGCCCCCGGCCGCGGCACCACTCTATCGTACCACTTCCGCGCCGACCACGTCGATCTTCCGCCGATGGGCGACATGGTCGCCATGGTGCTGATGCTCTTCAACTATCCAGGCGACTTCGAGCTGGTGTTCACCCACCGCAGAGGAGACGAGGAGTACGAGATATCCCGCAGCGACCTCGCCGACGCAGTCGGCGGTCTGGAGAGCGCGGAGGGGCTGGCGCTCGCGCGCGAGTTCCTGCAGTCGCAGGAAGACGCGCTCTGACGGCGGCCGCGCCGCTACTTCACATCTACGAGCTTTGTCCGCTCCGCTCCGGAGGCGTCGCGCCACGTGAGGCGGTAGCGCCCTCTGAAGCCGCGGAACGTCACCTTGCCGCCCCGCGCCTTCACCGTGGCCTTCGTCTTCCACTCGCGGTTGACAAGATCGTCCATCGCGTAGTACGCTGTCTTGGGCTGCATGTCGCGCGTGAAAAGCCCGCTGATCGACGGCTCGCCCGGCGCGCCGCAGTCATCGACAACGTTCCACCATGTGATGCCGGTCATCTTCTCGACCGAGAACCACGCGCGGTAGCAGTTTCGCATGATGATCGCCTGGATCATCTGCCCCTTCGGCGAGTTGTCGGGCGCGGTGATGGTGATCTCGGAGAGGTGGATCGGACGGTTCGCCTTGGAGACGCGGACGAAGCGCTCGGCAATCTTTTCAGGACGGAGATGCTCGGGACCCTTCCCGGCGGCGATGTTGGCGCTCTCCTTCGGATTGAAGAGGTGCATCTGCGAGCCGACGACGTCGATTCTCGCGCCGTGCGCCACAAGGTCCTTCGCCTGCATGAAGAAGCCGTCGCCCATGTTGTAGTCGTTGAGGTTGAACCACGCGGTCTTCGGCAGATACTTCCCCGCCCATGCGAAAGCCTTGAACGCATAGTCCGCCGGCATAAGCCCGTAGTGCGACGCGTCGAACGGACGGTTCCGCACGGCCCGGCGTCCGAAGTGATCGAAGTCCGTCGCGCTCTCGTTCACGACGTCCCACGAATGTATCTTCGCGCCGTAGCGCTCGCCTATCTGGCGGATGCGCCGCTCGTAGCACTCGTTCTGGGCCTTGATGAACGTGGGCACGAGCGCCGCGATCTGCTCTTCGGAGAGCTTCTCAAATATCTGCTTCCAGGCTTTTTCCCATTTCTTGGAGACTTTGCGGGCGGGCGAGCCTGCGGGAACAGAGCCGGGCCAGCGCGGCACCTTCACGCCCGAAGCCTTTTCAAGCGCGGCCTTCTCGGCCTCCGGGCACAGCTCGTCCCAGAGCCAGTTCGGCGTCATCCATGTGTTGTTGCCCCACACTAGCGGATGGCCGTGGATGCGGCAGCCGCGCGAGACGAGGTAGTTGACCACGGGATCGGACGGCGGACGCCTCCAGTGCGGCTGTTCCTTCGGGTTCGGGCATGTGTTCCAGAACGCCTCGCCGTCCTCCGCGCCCGCCTCGAAGCGCGGCCTTCCGGGGAAGCGCTCGAACGTGCGCCAGTAGAACGCGACCGTGGCGGAGTTGAAGAGCGCCCCCTCCCTGCCGTACAGCGCCTTGTAGCGGGCGTTGCGCTCCGACGTGCCGAGCTGGTCGAAGTTGAAGATGTGCGCGCCGAAGAAGAAGGCGTGCTCAAGCTGCTCAACGGCGACGTCCGCGCCGTCCGGCGCGGCGACGTCTATGTCGGCGTCGGCCTTGCGGTACTTCTCGATGTCGGCGTCGATGCGCCTCTGGGCGGCGTCGTTCCACGTCTCCCAGTACTTGGCGTCCATCACCGAGCGGTCCATCTCGAACGCGGCGCGCGCGCAGAGCGCCGCGGATGCCGCGGCGAGCGTAATCGTAGTCAGGCGTCTGTTCATGGCATTGAGTTTCCTTTCGCGTCCATTATACCAAAAGCCGCCGGGATTTGGTATAATTTACTCGCGGAAAAAATAAAGGCAAGGAGTCTGCAGATGAACGACATGGCGAACAGGGCGGCAATGCTGGCCATGATGGCGCTTGCGACGTGCACGGCGGCGTGCGCGCACGCGGCGGAGGCGCGTGGCGCGGCTGGCCGCGCCACGGTGACGGAGACGGAGATCGAGCTTCCGACGTATCCGTTCTTCGACCCAGATCCGGTGCCCGCCACCGGCGACATGCGCTATCCGTACTTCTTCTTCGACGGCACCAGCGCCACTAGCGCCATGCGCAGGTGGAAGGCCGTGGTGCTGGAGAACGAGAAGATAAAGGTCACCATCCTCCCTGAGATCGGCGGCAAGATATGGGGCGCCGTCGATAAGGCCACGGGACGCGACTTCATCTACTTCAACAACGTCGTCAAGTTCCGCAACGTGGCGCGGCGCGGGCCCTGGTGCTCCGGCGGCATAGAGTTCAACTTCGGCATATACGGCCACACGCCGTCCACCGCCACGCCCGTCTCGTACTGCGTGCGCGACCGGGGCGACGGCAGCGTGAGCTGCTTCGTCTCCGACACGGACCTCATCTGCCGCACCACGTGGCAGGTCGAGGTGAGCCTCTCCCCCGGCGAAGACCGCTTCGTCACCCGCTCCACGTGGTTCAACGGCTCCGGCTTCTCGGCGCCCCACTACCACTGGATGAACGCCGCCTACTCCGTGCGCGGCGACCCGGAGTTCTTCTTCCCGGGCTCGGCGTACATCGGCCATGCCGGCGACTCGCACGCCTGGCCAGCGGACGAAAAGGGCCGCCGCCTGGACCGCTACTCAGGAAACTCGTTCGGGCGCAGCAAGTCCTACCACGTGCTGGACGGCGACAACTCCTTCTACGGGATATGGTGGCCGGAAGCCGGAATCGGCTCCTGCCACGAAAGCCCTCCCACCCAGAAGTACGGGCGCAAGATATGGCTGTGGGCGCTCTCCCGCGAAGGCGGCATCTGGGAGAACCTCCTGACAGACCGCGACGGACAGTACGCCGAGCTCCAGAGCGGACTCTTCTTCAACCAGCCCGCCGACACGCTCAAGACGCCGTTCAAGCATGCCGCCTTCGCCCCCGGCGCAACGGACGTGTTCGAGGAGAAGTGGAGCGTCGTGCGCAGCCGCGCCGAACTCGAACGCCGCATGGACTCCGCAAACTACGTGAAGCGTCCGCAGACGATGCCCGCCGACTTCGACTGGACCACCGCATACGGCCTCTACCTCAAGGGGCGCCAGTTCATCCGCCGCCGCATGGACCGAGACGGCGAGAAGACGCTCCTTGAATGCCTTGCCAAGGAGCCCCACCACGTGCCGGCCCTCGAACAGCTCGCCTCCCTCGCCGTGCGCCGCGGAAAGTACGCCGATGCGCACGGCTTCGCCCGCCGCGCGCTCGCCGTCGATACGTACAGCCCCGAGGCGAACTACGCCGACGGACAGGCCTTCTTCGCGGAGGGCAACATGCGCGCGGCGGTGGAGCGGCTTGGAATTGCCGCGTTCTCGCCGGAGTTCCGCGCCGCCGCGCTCGCACTCGCCGCGAAGGCGGAGGTGAGGGCAAGCGTACCGCGTGACCGCGGAGGCGCGGGACGCGCGTCCCTGCCGGAGGCCGAGCGACTTGCCGGCGAAGCCCTGCTCGCAAACGGGCTCAACCTCGACGCATGGCTCGTCAAGCTAGTCGCCGCCCGCCTGCGCGGGAAGCCTGATGCGGCGGCGGCGCGGCGCATCCTCGAAAGCGTACCCCTCTTCCATGCGGCGAGATACGAGCTGAACCTCGCCGATCCAGCCTCCGAGCCGATGGAGAAGTACGTGCGCTGCGAGTTTCCGCATGAAGTATATCTGGAGATCGGCACGTGGTACGAGGAGGCGGGGCTGGCGGCGGACGCCGAGGCGTTCTTCCGCAGGGCGGCGGCGGCGAGCCCGGTGGGCTGCATCCGCCTCGCGCACGTTCTGCGCCATGCCGGAAGCGGATCGGCGGCGAAGGCAGCGCTTCGCGCGGCGGCGGCGAAGCCGATCGCGTTCGCGCTTCCGTTCCGACGCGAGTCCCTGTCCGCGCTCCGCTGGGCGGCGCGTGTGCGCCCCGAGTGGAAGTTCAAGTACCTTGCGGCCGTCTGCCTCGCCGCGAACGCCTGGGACGAAGAGGCGGATTCGCTTCTTGCGGACTGCGCCGACGAGCCGGCCGACGAGACGTTCTACCTCTACCGCGCGTCGCGCCGCAAGGGCGCGGAGCGTCTTGCCGACCTTCGCCGCGCCGCGACGGTCGGCTCGTCGTGGCGCACTGGGCATGCGCTCTACAGATACTATTCGGAGGCGGGCGACTGGGCCGCCGCGCTGCGGGAGATCGAGCCCTGCGCGGCGCGGCATCCCGACGCCAACCTAGTCAAGATCGCCTACGGCACCGCGCTCGCGCGCAGCGGAGCATACGAGAAGGCCGTCGCGTATCTGGAGAAGGTGACGGTGCTGCCGTCCGAGAACGGCGACAACGCGCTTGCGGCGTGGATATGCGCATGGAAGGGGATTGCCCTTGCGGCGCTGGAGAGAGGCGACGAGCCCGCCGCGTGGATCGCAGTCGCAAAGGCGCTGTCCTTCCCGGAGAATCTCGGAAGGGGTCGTCCTTACGACTGCCCAGACCGTGGAACTCCCGAAAACCCCGGCCTGCTGCACGACTGGCCCGATTCCCTCATCAATCTCATAAGGTGGTGATCGCCAGCGCTGGCGCAGGCGATCGCATTCAGTGCTGAAATATGCTATACTAGCGCCATTAGGAGAGAATGTCATGAGCATGAAGTTCGACAAGAGTTTTCTGAAGAGCGTTATGGCGATTCCGTCGTATTCGAAGTGCGAAGAGATGATGCGCGACTACATCCTCGCCTTCGCCGAGCGCAGCGAGGTCGAGGCGGTGGTGGACAAGACGGGGAACGTGTATCTCACGAAGGGGAAAATCGGCAGGGGCGAATATGTGCCCTGCTTCGTCAACCACATGGACACGGTGCAGAAAGAGCAGATCGAGTATGTAAAACGCAATAAACGTCTCCCCGTGCTGGAACGAAAGAACGCGGAGGGGAATACGGTGCTGTATGTTGACGGATTCGGCATCGGCGGCGACGACAAGGCCGGAGTCGCGATTGCGCTTGCCCTGATGGGTGCTCTGCCGAAGTGCAAGGCGGTGTTCTTCGTTCAGGAGGAAAACGGTTTCGTGGGATCGAATGACATGGACTGCGGCTTCCTGGGCAACGTCTCGCTGCTCGTCACGATGGACTGCTGGGGCCGCGTCCGCACGGCGAGCGAAAACTGTGAGAACTGCGCAAGGATGTTCTCGCGCAAATTCTACGAGCAGATCCTCAAGAAGGTGTACGAGCGGCATGGCGTCACGGTGCTGGACCATCGGGCGAATACGGACGTGTGCAATCTCATGACGAAATGCGACCTTTGCTGCTGTGACATCTCGAACGGCGGATACAAGCCCCACTGCAAAGACGAATATGTGTGCGTGGAGGACTCTATAGCCGGCTACGAGCTCGTCCTCGACCTCTGCCGGTCGCTTGACGGCCGCCGCGCCTACCGAATCACCTCGGAGGAACGCGGCGCCCTTGATTGACAGGAGACACGTTATGACAATTGCGGAAAAACTCGTTAGGGCATTGACGGAAAAGAGAATGACGTGCGCGACGGCGGAGTCGTGCACGGGCGGCGGCGTGGGCTACACGATCACCGGCGTTTCCGGGGCGAGCGCCGTCTTCTGGGGCGGCGTGATCAGCTACGACAACTCGGTGAAGCGCGACGTGCTGGGCGTGCCGGAGGAGGTGCTGGCGACGAAGGGCGCGGTGTCGTCCGAATGCGCGGCGGCGATGGCGGATGGCGCGCGGCGGCTCTTGAAGACGGATCTCGCGGTTTCGCTTACGGGCATTGCCGGGCCGGGCGGCGGCAGCGCGGAGAAGCCTGTGGGGCTCGTCTGGTTCGGGCTTGCGTCGAAGGACGGCACCATCACCGGGAAGAAGGTGTTCCCCGGCGACCGCGAGTCTGTCCGCTCTGCGGCAATTGAACATGCGCTGGGCCTTCTGCTCAATGCGGCGGGGGCGCAAGATGATGCCAATGCGCAGGCTGCAATGTAGGCAAATGAAGCGACAATCGGTCAGGAGGAATTATGGCGCGCCATAATGCGTGGAGATACTGGGACAGGTTCTTTTACAGGTTCAGCTGGATAGTGCTGGCGCTGGAGGTGGCCTATGTGGTGGCGCGGCTGCTGATTCCGGGAGAGACGGCGGCGGCGATAGACCGGTATCTTGGCTGGTTTATGCCGATATTGCTGGCGGGAGCAGTCGGATACATCACGAACTGGCTGGCGCTTTGGTATCTGTTCAGACCATACGAGCCGCATCTTGGCGGACGCATCCATGGAATTATCCCGAGGCAGAAACACGAAATGGCAGTTTCGCTCGGCAAAATGGTCGGACAGAAGCTGCTCAACCCCGACGCGCTCGTCGAGGAGATGAAGGGGGAGGTGCTGGCGTTTGTGAACGACAAGCGGCGGATGACCCAGCTCCGCGACTGGATCCAGCGGTATCTTGTTGAACATGAAGACGAGATCGTCGAGTTCGTGTCGCCGTACGTGGAACGCCAGGTTCTTGCCGTCATTGACAGTCTGGCGACGGAGGATACCTGGTCGAAGATGTGGGACGAGGGGATATTGCCGCGAATCAAGAGCGAGAGCTCCCGGCGGTTCATAGTCGAAAAGCTTGTCGAGGCGCTTCGCGACAACGCGGGCGGGATTATCGACGAGGTGCGCGGCGAATTGCGCACCTTCCTGCGAAAGAAACTGCGCGAGAAGGCCATCATTGGCATGTTCGCAGACGAGATTACGGACTATGTCATGAATAACTTTGCCGATTATGGGAGCATGAAGGAAAAGCTGGACGGATGGCTGATGCGAGAGACGACCCAGACGATGTTGAGGGAGAAGCTTCTCACGTACGCAGACCAGCTCACTCAGTGGATGAAGGGTGAAGAGGGACGGAAGGTCATGAGCGGCATCATTCGCGAGATGAGGGTTCGCGGCAAGCGTTATATCGCCACGTATCTCCGCGAGAAGGTCCCCGTGCTCATCGACCGTGCGTTTGCCTCCGACATGCTTCGCGAAAAGCTCGAGAAGCGCGTGCTGCCCAAGGTCGGCGTGAAAGTCGCTCAGCTGATCGGCGAGAACAAGCAGGCTATTCTCGACAAGCTTCGCCTTGAACAGCGCGTCACGGAAGCTGTTGACGGCATGTCAGTCGCGACGTTCCACCATACGCTTGACGAGTTCATGGCCGAGAATCTCTGCGCCGTCCAGGTGCTGGGGTTCGTTCTCGGAGCGATCGTTGGCGCACTCCAATTGCTGACGCGGATCTGAAAATGAATGCCACGATGATAATAAGCTGGACGGCGGTCGTGATGGCCGCCGTGGCGACGGCGGCTGCTTTTACGTACCCGCCGTACGAGTATTACACTGGTACGACATCCGGCACTCCGGCTCTCAACTACACGAAGGTGTGCGAGCCCGGACGGTCCGGCGAGGCGAACGCGACCTACGTGGTGCTTGGGTACTGCTATCCGGCGCGCCCGGCCCTTTCGAATACGGGGTATGAAGGCGAGGTGGTTATTCCGGCCACAATTGGCGGCTTGCCGGTGCGGAAGATCAACGACGCGGCCTTCATCGTGTGCCAGAACATCACGAGTGTGCAGATTCCCGCGACCGTGCGCGAGATCGGCGCGCGGGCGTTCTCCGACTGCTGGAAATTGGCAAGCGTCACGTTCGCAGACGGGTCCGGCCTCACGACGGTCGGCGACGCCGCATTCACGAACTGCGTCAGCCTGACGTCGATCACGTTCCCGAAGACGCTGTCCCGTCTTGGCGCCGGATGTTTCCAGGGGTGTGCCAGCCTCACGGACGTGTACTTCCTCGGCAACGCGCCGCGCCTCGTGATTCCTTCCATGACGGATAAGTCGGGACTCGGCGAGATGATCTTCCGCAACTACGGGTACTACGAGCGATTCAAGGTCCACATCAACCGGAACACCTACGGCTGGATATCCCCCTACGAAAAGGGCGTGCCGGAGAAGTGGCCGGTGGACTACGGCTACATGCAGGCGCACGAGACGGTGGCGGAGGGGCCGAGCGAAGAGACTATCACGGAGGCCACGGGGTTCGTGGTGGTGGTCACGGAGATCACGGGCGGGTCCACGGCGGTGCCCGACACATGGCCGTCGCGCTTCCCGTCGTACACAGCGAAGTTCGGCAGCGACTTCACCGCGTCGCTCACGAAGCCGACGGGAAAGAAGGATGCGGCGGGCAACGATCTGCAGGTGTGGCAGGACTATGTGGCGGGGACAGACCCCACGGACGTCAACGACCTATTCCGCGCGACGATCACCATGAGCGGCAATACGCCTGTCGTCTCATGGACGCCCGCGCTGTCCGCAACGGAGGCGGCCAAGCGCACATACACAATCCTTGGACGGCAGTCCCTCCTCACGGGCGACTGGACTGTCGTTCCGTCCGGACAGGAGGCGAACTACAACTTCTTCAAAGTTCGGGTCAAGATGAAATAAAGCCGGGATTTGTGGTATAATGTGTGCATGGCAATTAAAGGGAGATCAGGTGTCCAGATGAAACGAATCGCTTGTTCTGCTGTAGTCTCTGTACTGTCCGGCGTCGCCTTGGGCGCGGCCGAAGTGCGCCCAGCGGCGAAGGCGCCGCAGGTGCGCGTGATGACGTACAACGTCCGCTATTCGGCGGGCGACAAGAAGTCCCCGGACAACAACTGGAAGTCGCGGCGCGACGACTTTGCGCGCACGGTCGAGCGCGAGAACCCCGACGTGGTCGGATTCCAGGAGGTGCTGCCGGACCAGCGCAAATGGCTGGAGCGGCGGTTCCCGGAATATGCGTTCACCGGCGAGGGACGGAACGCGGACCGCGTGAACGGCGAGGCGTCGCCCGTGGCTTTTCGCCGCGACCGGTTCGAGGCCGTGACGAACGGCACGTTCTGGCTCTCCGAGACGCCGGACGTGCCGGGCTCGAAGTCGTGGAACGCGGCGTTCCCGCG
>JAEEGL013993355.1_pt1 | contig 11866 bp, 8 predicted proteins | sample 9134231 | NCBI WGS metagenome assembly JAEEGL01 (sample SAMN16246548, study PRJNA631951) | gut metagenome | biome: gut microbiome; feature: rumen; material: fiber-attached | host: Bos | place: Iran: Karaj | collected 2018-10 | reverse complement strand
TGCCATAGAAGCAGCGCCGGACACCATTGCAAACTCCGTATTCAATGCCAACATCCTCGCAGCGAGGCTGCATCCCGCCGTACAGCACTGCGTGATTGCCAAAGTGGAAGACCACGGAGACGCGAAGAGCTTTACGCTTGTCCCCGACGCAGAAAAAGGGACGAAGGAGCTGGCATACTTCCGCGCCAGCCAGTACGTCTCTGTTTCTCTGGATATCGACGGGGCAAAAGTCTGCAAGCCGTATACCATCCGCTCCAACCCGAAGGATGCGCTCGGCACAGACAACACCAGTTATATCCTGACCATAAAAATCACGAACCCTGCCTATGCCTCTGCCTTTATCCTGAAGAATTGGAAAGAAGGGGACAAAGTCGACATCAGCGGTCCGCTCGGAGACTTCTACTATCAGGAGCTGCGGGATGCAAAACATGTAATCGCCATTGCCGGCGGCTCGGGCATTACGCCGTTTTACTCCATGGCCGCTGCCATTGTTGACGGGATTGAGGTTTTCGACATGACCATCCTTTACGGCAGCCGCAAAGCAGAAGGCATTCTGCTGAAGGAGGAGATCGAAGCGCTGGCGGCAAAGTCGAACGGAAGAGTGAAAGTAGTTCATATCCTCTCTGACGAGGAAGCTGAAGGCTATGAGCACGGCTTCATCACGGCAGGGCTGATCAAGAAGTACGCGCCGGAGGGCGACTATTCCGTATTTATGTGCGGGCCTAAGGCGATGTACCGGTTTGAAGAGGGCGAAATGAAGAAGCTCGGCCTGCCGAAGCGGCGCTACCGCATGGAGATGTCCGGCGATTATCTGAAGGCATCCGACAATGCAGACTTCCCTGCCGAACAGAAGGGCAAGGAATATCAGCTCACGGTGGATATCCGCGGCGAAAAGCAGACCATCCCCTGCAAGGCAGAGGAATCCCTGCTCTGGGCAATGGAAAAGAACGGCATCCGGGCGCCGTCCCACTGCCGCAGCGGTGAATGCGGCTGGTGCCACTCCAAGCTGTTAAAAGGTTCCGTCTATGTGCCGAAAGACGCTGACGGCAGACGGGCAGCCGATGAGCAATACGGATGGATACATCCCTGCGTTAGTTTTCCGCTCAGTGATATTGAGCTCTGCGTTTATCCTCAAATCAATTCCTGACCGCATCCTCCACGGCAAAGAAGGACAGGACGGCCTGTCCTTCTTTGCTGTTAAAATAATTAGCTCCTTCAGATTTTTGATGGTTCGTATAATCATAGTTGACAAAAACAATTCTACAATATATGATTCTGCTGTATTTTATTTTTGAAAGAAAGAGAGTACGGTATGTACAGAGAAGAGATAGGTCATTACAGTTGGATTCTGGATAAGGATATGCACATCGTGATTTACGGACACGGCGGCATGCCGGTGCTGTGCTTCCCCACGCAGAACTCCATGGCCAATAACTATGAGGACTTCGGCATGATTGACCAACTGGCCGATTTTATCGAGGAGGGAAGGATTCAGCTGTTTTGCGTGGACAGTGTGGATCTGGAGAGCTGGTCTCAGAGAGGGGGCAACAACGAATGGCGAGCTGCCCGTCAGGAGCAGTATTTCCACTATATTACCGATGAAATAATTCCCTTCATGCGTGACCGCAATGATCAGGCGCCCGCCGTCACCGGTTTCAGCATGGGCGCGAACCACGCGGTGATCACCTTCCTGCGCCGCCCGGATCTGTTCCGCGGTGTGATCGCCCTCTCCGGCGTTTACGACTCGGACTTTTTCTTTGACGGCTGGATGAACGCCACACTTTATGAGAGTTCTCCCGAACGTTTTCTCCCGCAGATGCCTGCAGACCATCCGTATATTCAGCTCTACAACGAGCGTACAATGATCCTGTGCTGCGGCCAGGGCGCGTGGGAGGATGACAGTGTGCGGACTCTACGGTTTCTCGAAAGCGTCTTCCGGGAGAAAGGAATCCATGCCTGGTGCGATTTCTGGGGTTATGACGTGAATCACGACTGGCCCTGGTGGTATAAGCAGATGCGTTATTTCCTGCCCATTATGCTGGGTGATCAATAAAAAAGGATGTGAAGCTGTGAATTTTATTTTCATTTCTCCCAACTTCCCCCGCACCTACTGGCAGTTCTGCGACCGGCTGCGTCAAAACGGCGTCAATGTACTGGGCATCGGTGACGCAGCCTATGACGGCCTGGAACCGGAACTGAAGGCTGCCCTGACCGAGTATTACAAGGTCGACAGCCTTGAAGACTACGATCAGGTCCTGCGTGCCGTCGGATTTTTCGTATTTAAATACGGGAAAATCGACTGGATCGAGTCTCTGAACGAATACTGGCTGGAGCAGGATGCCCGCCTGCGCACGGACTTCAACGTGACGACCGGCATTCAGGCTGACCGCATCGGCTTTATCAAGGAGAAAGCCCTGATGAAGCAGCTGTACCTCGAAGCCGGCATTCCCACCGCGCGCCAGCACTTCGTTTCAACCCCGGAAGCGGGGCGTGAATTTATCAAACTTGTGGGCTATCCTGTTATTGTAAAACCGAATATCGGCGTCGGCGCTCATGATACCTGGAAGCTGGAAAACGATGCGGATTTCGACGCTTTCTATGCCGCTCTGCCCCCCATCCCCTATGTAATGGAAGAGTATATTCAGGGCGATGTCGTCTCCTATGACGGAATCTTTGATTCCAAATGCGAGCCGCTGTTCGAGAACATGAACGTGTTCCCGCCGGTCATGGACGTTGTCAACGAGAACAAGGACCTGAACTACTATACCTGCCCGGAGGTGGCAAAGCCGCTGAGAGATCTTGGCCGCAGAACGGTCAAGGCCTTTGACGTGGGCCGGCGTTTCGTCCATCTGGAGTTCTTCCGCCTGACGAAAGCCCACAAGGGTCTCGGCAAAAAGGGAGACTTCGTGGCTCTGGAAGTCAATATGCGCCCGCCCGGAGGCTATACGCCGGACATGATGAACTTTGCCCACTCCACGGACGTTTACAAAATCTATGCCGATATGGTGTGCTTTGACGAGCGGCGGCTGCCGGTGTCGGAGGATCAGTACTACTGTGCCTACGCCAGCCGCAAGGACGGAAACAGCTATTCCCATACGCATGAGGAAATCATGGAACGTTACGGCGCTGACATGATGATGCAGGAAGAGATGCCGGAAATCAGCTGGGCAACAATGGGCAGGTATATGTATACTGCGCGGCTGAAGACCTTCGTGGAAGCCCTGGCGTTTATCAAATTTGTTCAGGGCTGACGGCGATCGCTGGACAAAATCTCTTTAAACAGATAATGATTTTGTTTTAGCGGCAGTCATATTGAAAAAACTGACATAAGCACACACCCGCAGGGAGAAAAGAATCCCTGCGGGTGTGATTTTTCTGAAGAATTGTGTCACTTTTATCATAGATATCTGAGACTGAAAAAAACTGTGTATTACTCTGCAAATAATATTTCTGAAATCGCATTGATGACGTCCGGGAGCAAATTCATTGTCTGCAGTTCACAAATTGCATAAATAGGATTTTTAGACTTTGTAATACACCGATATATTTGTTCTTTCAATTCATATTCTATTTTCATATTTTCCAATAATTCAAAAATGCGTCTCTCTGTATTTTTATGTGCAAGAGTCAATGCTGTGTGAAAGACAATTTGAAGAGTTTCTCTGCTTTTTGTTGGTGGCAATTCTATCTTTAAAATATTTTTCTTATGATCGTAGTTTTTTCGGTAGTCCAGTAGTGTTTTTCCCTCATATGCTTCTATTCCCTCAATTTCTTTTGTAAAACCATAGAAACACAGCGAATACTGGCGGTTTTTAGGACATACCAAAGATGCATTTTTGTCAGGTTGGATAGTAAATATCGCATTTGGAAAATCGAAAGAAAACTTTGTTATCGAGTAAGAACCAGCCTGATAAGTATTGCTATACCCATCGTCTTCATAGAGTTCAAAACATCCGCTCATCCCGTTAAATACTCTCAGTTCCATATGAACTGGTAGATTCGTACCGTTAGCCTCTGCTTCATGCTCTTCCGTAAGAGGGATAATTGCACCGGCAGGCGCTAAAACAGGCATTTCTTCCAGTGTTCTAAACATCTTCAGTTTACGGTTCCCGTGATAACACATCCCTGTAAAAATATCGAAATATAGCCTTTCAGGAAGCCAGGCCGTCACACTACCAAGTCCAATTTTGGTATCTGCAGGAGATGTGATAGGACAGACTAAAAGTTGACTACCAAAAATGTATTGATTCGGGACTTCATATGCTTCATCTCGATCAGGATACTGATAATACATTGGCTCTATCAATAGAGTATTATCTTTATAGCAATGCCAATTTGCTGTATATAAATACGGTATTAGCTGATGTCTAAGTCTTAGGAATCGTTTTATAATGCTGGAAGCAGGCTCGCTGAATTTCCATGGTTCTTTGCCATTAAACAGGTTTGAGGTGCTGTGCAGCCGCATAATGGGAGAAAACACGCCAAATTGTACCCAGCGCGTCATTAACTCTTCATCTTTTCGGCCACCACAGTGACCGCCAATATCGTGGCTCCACCAACCAAAACCAATATTAGCTGCAGTTGCTGTCAAAAAAGGCTGGAAATTCAAAGATGCCCAACTTATTACTGTATCTCCGGAAAAACCGACAGGATAACGATGGCTGCCTGGGCCTGCATACCTTGAGAATATCAGTGGCCTTTTCTTAGCATTCCCACTGTGTAAAAAATGAAAATGATTTAGCAGCCATAACGGATCAGCTCCGGGCATGCGAGCAGTCTTTCCCTGCTGCCAGTCAATCCACCAAAAGTCTACGCCGTCTTTTTCCAAAGGCTGTATAAGCTTTTCAAAATACGTTTTTATAAAGTCCTGGTCACAAAAATCGAAAGAGATAGGAAAACGCTTGTCTGGATTTCGGTTCAGGGCTACTGCTGCTTCAACAAAAGCTTTTTCATATGGCTGAATTCCCTCTGCAGGATGCAGATTGAGGGTTAGTTTTAACCCCATATCATGGATTTTTTCAATAAAAGCATCTGGTTGGGGGAACAGATCGTTATTCCATGTAAAACCTGTCCACCCTTTTCCTTCCCCTGGCGATATATCTGTGATATGCCAATTCATATCGAGTACAGCAACGCTGAGAGGTATGTTCTCCTCCTGAAAGCGTTTCATTAATTCAATATATGATACATCGCTATAAGCAAAGAATCTACTCCACCAATTTCCGAAGACAAATCTCGGAAGCAAAGGTGTTCTGCCACTAAGCCTGAAATAATCCTGGAGGCATTCTCGATAAGCATATCCATATCCGAAAAAATACAAATCAATTGTATCTTCTCTTCTGGAACTTATCCAACCATTTTCAGTAAAAAGCAACGAACAGCTGTCGTTTATAATACTGTAGCCTTGTAAGCGTGACTGAATTCCGACTTCAAGAGGTATTGGCCCATCCGCCTGATCAAGAGTTCGCACTGTACCACCCAGATTTTCAGTAAGTACATCCTGATAATGCCATGTGCTGTAAATACCACGGCATGGGCTTCTCACTTTAATTGAGAGTCCGCCACTTGTAAAAGCATCTTTATTATAGTAAAGGCTCAGATATTTAGTATGTATTTCCAAACTATCTTTGCTTTCAAATACTGTGAAGTTCGGAGTATCAAAATCACGGTTAATTGCGAACTGACTTGGTCTATCCTCAAATATACCGTTTTTATCAAATTCCAGCCGCATCAGACGATCAGTCAATACAGTGAATCTATAGAAAGACCCTTGTACGATGTTGTCCTGTGAGCTTTCACCATGATAAATCTGGATATCAATCACTATTATCGCCCCTCACTACGCTGAAAATGATTGGTTGCCCTTTACAGTACGTCATTCCATGATGTATCTCAAACGGTTTTTTATCGATAAGGTTCGTATATGTCCCATCCGCTATAGCAACAGGAATAACGGCAGAATTTCCTCTTAAACTGAAGATTCCGTACATAGTCTCATTTTGGTTAGAATGAGATGCAAATAGAATATCAAAAGCACATGCCTTTACTTCATACCTACTGTCTGTAAAAATGTTTTTCTGTTTAATGTCATATAAAGTCTTTAATAATCCGCTTAAATTTCTTGATCCATACCAGTTTATGGTATCTTTTTCAAATAGACTCGGTAAGTGTCTGCAGGCTATTTCCTGCCCGGCATAAAGGAGTGTCATTCCTTTCTGAAAATACATAAAAGCTGTCCAGTTTACTAGTATTCCTTCATTATCAAAAAGGAAAGCAGCTCTTGGCCTATCGTGGTTTTCCAAAAATCTCAGTTTTATATAATTATCAGGATAAATAGCCTCCTGCTGATTAATACTCTCTGCATACCGAGACAGTGAAATTTCACCTTTTATATAACGCATAAATAAGCCAAAAATGTCATAATCATAACAAGCATCAAATGCTTGAAAAATCTCGGAATCAGAAAGGCTTACCATACCTCTTGATCTGTTTTCAACGGTAAAAATCGGCTCGACAGATTCACTTAACCAGAAAAACCCTGGGTGAGACAATTCAATTCTTCTTCGAGCTTCAAGCCAGAAATCAAGAGGTATAAGCGGGGCAACATCACAACGAAATCCGTCAACAATTGTTGCCCAGTATTCCAACGTTTCTATCAGGTATTCTCTCAGGGACTTGTTTGAATAATCAAGATCAATTACATCCAACCACTCTCCCACTTTATTGCCGAAGCTTCCATCTGTTTTATGATAAAACCATTCCGGATGATTATTCTTTAGCCATGAATCAGGAGAAGTGTGATTAAACACGACATCAATTATGCATTTCATTCCATTGGAATGGACATCATCGACGAGATGCCTAAAATCTTCTAAAGTACCGTATTCCGGGTTTACACTCCGATAATCGCTAATTGCATACGGACTTCCAAGTTTTCCTTTTCGGTTTTCAATTCCAATAGGATGTATTGGCATTAGCCAGAGCATATCAACTCCTAAGCTTTTAATCCTTTTCAAATCCCGTCTGAGTGCATCAAATGTCCCTTCATCACTGTAATTCCTCAAAAAAACAGAATAGATTACCTGATTTCTGTATTTTTTTTCTGTATCATATGCCATAACAGATCATCCTTCTTTTTACCCTTTTATTGCTGAAGCAGAAATTCCTTCTACAAAATGCTTTTGGAAAATAACATAAAAAACCACAACCGGAATAATGGCAATTGATGTAGCTGCAAATAAGCCAGCGTAATCCGTTGAATACCTACCGCTAAACATATTGAGCGCTATAGATAATAGCTGCTTATTTCCTGAGCGGATAACCAGATATGGCCACAGATAATCATCCCAAGCCCAGAGAAATTGAAAAATCGACATACCTATAATTGAATTATGCAGCATCGGAATCACAATGCGATGGAAAATAAAAAACTCATTTGCCCCATCAATACGTGCTGCTTCTAAAAGCTCATTCGGAACTAGCATACAGGCTTGCCTCATCATGAAAATTCCAAAAGGCGTGAATACACTTGGTATAATTAATGCTTTATAAGAATCCAGCCAACCGAGAAACTGCATCATACTGTATCTCGGTATAATTGTTACAACTCCGGGAACCATCATCGTAGACAGGATCATAGTAAATAGCAATTCACGTCCTCTAAAGCGGTATTTACTTAGCACAAATCCCGCTAGAGCACTGGTATAAACTGTAATCACAGTGATCAAAATCGCATAAATCAAACTATTAAAAAAGTACCGGAGAAAATTAAACTTTTCCAAAACATCCTTATAGTTCTGTACTGTACCATCTTTGGGGAAAAAGGATTGTATAAGTCCATTGATCTCTGCGTTTGTCTTGAAAGAAGAACTCAACATCCATATAAACGGTAAAATCGTTAAAATACTGCATATAATCAGAATGCTGTTTAGCGATAAGCTTGCTATTTTTCTTTTCACACGCTATCCTCCTCTTATAAAGTCTCACTTTTTCCAGAAATCCGAAAAGAGATCCCTGTTAAGGCTGCAATAAAAATAAAAAGTATAAATGAGAGAGCAGAAGCATATCCAAAATTATATTTGGAGAAAGCTTCTTCATAGACCATATAAGAAGCCAGATACGTTTTCGTTCCAGGTCCTCCCTGTGTCAATACCATAACAGGTATATAAGTCTGGAAATATGAAATCAGGGAAGTAATTACTACAAAAACAATTGTTGGTTTTAAAAGGGGCAGTGTCAGGTATTGAAATCTTTGCCATGATGTGGCTCCGTCTATTTCCGCTGACTCAAAACAGTCTTTTGGAAGTGAATATAATCCTCCAAGCAACATGATGACAGCATAACCAAAATCTTTCCATATCGTTAAAATCAGAATAGCTGCCATTGCGTACCTACCATCGAAGAGCCAGTTGATATTTACTCCAAGTATTTGGTTGAGCAACCCGATTCGAGGGGCAAATATAAACTTCCATACAAATGCAACAGCTACTAATGGCGTTATCGTAGGTAAATAATAAAGCACACGGTAGACAGATTTATGGCGAATCAACTTTGAAAAGAGCGCATTTGACAACAGCAAACCAAGTATTACCCGAAAGGAAGTGGCTACGGCTGCGAATAGAAAGGTATTTCCCATTGAGCGCCAAAAGAGAGAGCTTTTGAAGACTCTTTTCCAATTATCCAAGCCGGAATATATCATTTGGTTTTTCAGGGGGTTCCAACGGAAAAAGCTTCCGCCAAGCACTGTAAAGATTGGGATGAAAAAGAAAGAAACAAAAAATACTATCAGTAAAGCAACCACACTGTTTCTAAGTATTTTTTCGCTTCTGCTCTTTAGTGGATTATTCGTGTGTTTTTGTACTGTCATGCTTAATCACCCCTGATATTATTAGGCGAGCGCCGGCAAATGGTTTCTGCCGACGCTCTAAATAGTCTTATCCGATCGCTTCGCTTGCGTATTTGTACATCGGTTCCTGTGAGATAAAATCAATATACTCCAGATCTTCATTGATAGCTGCCTCTGCATCTTTCAGTGCAGCCTCAATATCCTTACCATTGTAGAAAATATCTTCAAGCATAATCTTTACATTGTTCTCAACGGTGCTTGGCATTGCGCCCGGCCAGATATACCGGTCTATATGATCGGCAAGAACCTTAATACTAGGAACTGCAAGGAGATCTTTATCTTCCTGAAGTGATTTTTTCATCGGGAAGACTGCATTTGCAAGGCAGAATGCTTTCTGTATTCCATCATTGGCGAAGAAGAAACGAATAATATCCTGCGCAATAGCCTGCTGTTCAGGAGATGCATTTTTGTTTACACCAAAGGTAGATTCTCCGTTGTATCTATGGAATGCATATGGCATTTCTTCGCTCACTACAGGGATTTCAAAGCACGCAAAATGCGTCTCCGGGAAGTTCTGAATAAATGAATTCGTCATAAAGCCCCATCCAAGATACATCGCAATGGTTCCTTGTCCGAAATTATCACCGGAGTTGTTTCCAAATGAATAATCGCAAATACCATCCACAACATACATATCTTTCAGGCGCTGAATTACATTTTTCATTGCCTCATTATCCAGCGTAACCTTATTGTCTGCTGTGAAAAGGTTTTGTCCGTATTGGTACTGCATGCCCAGCACATCTCCCTGAATACCGCCGTTGTAGCTGAAGCCTGCCTGTACAAGATTACCATCAGAATCACGAATAGTCAACTTTTTAGCAACTTCTCTGAACTGATCCCATGTTTTCGGGATATCTTCTTCAGTCAGGCCTGCTGCTTTCCACATATCCAGGTTGTAGTACATTGTAGCAGTCATAAGACCATAATCCGTATAGTAAATATTCCCATCGATTATGTGCCCAGAAGCTCCTACGAACTCTTCCAGTATATCTTCAACAGGGATATCATAAGGTGCAAGATAACCTATCAGATTATCGTGCTGACCATTATGTACATTGAAAATAGCTGGCCCGTCATTTCCCTGCAAAGCAAGCGGAAGTTTTGTCCAGTAATCATCCCACGGGTTTTCGACTAAGGTGATGTGTACATTTGGATGAACTGCCATATACTGCTCTGCCAGTGCCTCAAACAGATTTGCTGCGCCGGTCCAATACCAGAATTCAATATTGATGTCTTCTCCGTTATTGACCGGTATGTTTGGATCATACTTTACTACATTTCCCATAACAGGAGCGTCTGCCGCTTCAGCTGGCTGAATTCTGAAAATCCCGAAGCTGAAGACAAGAGCTAATGCCAGAACCAATGATGTTAGTCTTTTTGCTTTCATAAGCAACCTCCAAATATAATTTTTATTGCGCAGGTTAAGCGCTAAACTACTAAGAGTATATCTTTGCTAGCATTGTTTGTCAAGGATTTATTGTTAATATGCACAAAATAACTATAAAAGTGTTGTATTCTTAATTTGCTGTATTAATTTAGGTTTAGCGGTAAATCTATTATTATTCTTTAAAACAGCTTAATTATACTTTTTTAATTGCATTTTACGTAAAACCCAGTTATATTAATCTTAAGGATAAAAACTGGAGGCAACTATATGACCACATTAAAGGATATTGCCCAGGAAGCAGGAGTCAGTATGACTACTGTCTCTAATGTTATTAACGGAAATCTGAGCAGAGTCTCCAAGGAAAGTGCGCAAAGAATAGAGGAAATCATTAAATTAAGAGGATATATACCAAATTCTTCCGCCAGGAGCCTTGCAAAGAACAGAGCCAATATCATTGCAATTATTCTCCGGGGTGATAAAGATGAGAATGCACTGGCTAATCCTCATAATGCCATCCTGGTTGGAAAAATGATACAGGAAATACAATTACATGGGTACCACACCATGATTAATATGATGAAAGGCCCTGAAGATATCACCCAGAGCCTTAGAACATGGAATGTTGATGGTGCTGTTTTTCTTGGTATGTTTGATGATGAAATTGAAGAATTATATTCAGTATCTGATATCCCAAAAGTTTTCATAGATAGCTACAGCACAATACGTCAATTATCAAACGTTGGAATTGACGATTTTAAAGGTGGTCAGCTTGCCGCCCGTTACCTCCTGTCTTATGGTCATCAAAATATCGCTTTTGTAAGCCCTCCTGTTCTACGTACAGGTGTCGTGCATCAGCGCTTTACAGGTTTTTGCAGTGAACTGGAGAAGCACAACGTAAGCTTTCAGAAAAGCTATCAGTTTTCTCTTGAATCCGATGTTAAACCTAATAAAATAATTGCTTTAGGCCGTAGTCTGGCAGATAAAGCTGACAAAATCACTGCTGCTTTTGTTACAAGCGATCAGATTGCTTCATATCTGATTCAGGGAATGATAAGCGCTGGTATTCGTGTGCCTGAAGATATCTCCATAATTGGATTTGATAATTTAGCATTGTGCCAGCAGATGACTCCTCAATTAACTACTATTTCACAGAATCTTGAGGAAAAAGCAACTCGTGCAGTAGAAATTCTTTTTCATCGTCTTGACTCAGATTCTGCACCTGCAGAGTCTTTGGTACTGGATGTTTCTTTAGTCGAGAGGAACTCTGTAGCCGATAAATACTGATAACAGCTTTAAGGGCAACTGGTTCTCCTAGCATTAATTAATATGCCCCAGGACATTCACTATCCATACACAGTTAAAGTTAAACCACACCCGCGGGGATTTTTCTTCCCTGCGGGTGTGGTGATTTTATACAGATTTGTCAGCCGACAAACAAACAGCTTATTTGACGTTATTCTGCTTATCCATGGCCTTCTTTGCTAATTTAATGATCAGGGGATTGGTCATCGGGATGTTGGTGACATCCTTTTTCAGTTTCAGCACTTTCGTCGTGCGGTCAGCAGAGTCTACGC
>JAEEGL012683503.1_pt1 | contig 11866 bp, 8 predicted proteins | sample 9134231 | NCBI WGS metagenome assembly JAEEGL01 (sample SAMN16246548, study PRJNA631951) | gut metagenome | biome: gut microbiome; feature: rumen; material: fiber-attached | host: Bos | place: Iran: Karaj | collected 2018-10 | reverse complement strand
CGGTCCGGCGTTTGACGGCAGTGAGAATTGTGTTATGACAATGGATGACGTTTCTGATTTTAACCGGAAGTGTGGTTATACTGCGGCAGAATTTAATCCATTTACAGCTAATCGTGCTGGAACTGGTTTGCCAGAAGACAGATCAAGAGATTATGCGAAAGAGTTGATGAAACGTGGATCACTTGTATCTGTTGTAAGAGTGAACACAGGTGGTAGCACGGCTACTTTCGATATTGGTGGGGCTTCAACATCCGCACAGCCGAGAACTCCAAGTATTTACACAATTCCAAATTCTGTACTACCGACAATAGCTGATGATGATATGGAAACAGCACAGATTTCTGGAACAACTACCGGAACAACAACAATAACACTTAGTATCGGTGCTGGTCAGACAAGTCAGGTTGTTCCTGGCACAGTTTCATTTACATTAGATTCAAAAGAATACTGCGATACTGGAAATCGTGTCAGTGTTTCAGCAACATCTTTTAAGTGTGACATAATTGAAAAGGAATCTGGAAAAATTGTTGGTTCTATTGAGTATGCAAATAATGGTTCTAATAATGGATCAATAACATTTACAGATTCTACTATTGTAGCTGGAAAAACTGCAACTGGTAGCTATAAGACTTTGAAATCCGGCTCTGCTTGGAAATATACATTTGCTCCGCAGATTAGCGCAATAGAGGCAAAATATTTCGGTTCATTTGGAAACAGCCTGTTTATATCAATATCAAATATAACCTCTGCAAATGTAGCAGAAGCATATCAGTACGCAAACATATCTGTTTACTATGTTGACAGAGTTGTAAATTATGGATGGGACAGCACTGCACAGAAATCATATGTTAAGAGTCAAGTTGTTAAGAACGTAACTAGACTTGAAACAAAGAGGGTTTCAACTAATCCTAACGATCCGTTCTATTTTGAAGATGTTGAGTTTGACTTTATAAAAATCATTCCAACATCTAATGCCCGTAATGAACTTTCTATTGTTTGGAGTAATATAAACGGAAGTCCTGAGTCTGGTAATCAGTATTCTGGATTCCCAGTTATTCCTCTTAAATATGTTGATTCTGCTGGTTATTCTACATATAACTACAGCAGTGCTTTATCTGGTGGTTCAGACTTTGGATATAGCCCAACACTTCTTGGAAAGCTAATGTCTGGATTCAAAGGATATGCAGAGGGTGATAAATGGTCAAAATCAGATGAGGTTGACTATGTAAAAGCTGTATATGGTTATCAGACTGATCCAGGAATCATAGCAACAACATATAGTAACATCATACAGATGTATAAGTCATTTACTGATCCATATATTTACGATTTTGATTTCATTACATCTGGTGGTTTTACCTATGAGAAGTATTCCCCGTCTTACGGTGATGGAACATATACTATTCAAGTTATTTCACCGACAACAGACACAGTTCACGGAAATGCATCACTGTATAAGTCTGTTACACCTGTTCATGAAGCCATGAAAGATTTGGTTGAACAGCGTCAAGACTGTATTGCACTATTTGATCTACCGCCTGAGTATTCACCGGATAACATTACAGAATATTCAAGAATGTTGAACACATCTTATGGAACAATGCACTTCCCGTGGGGATATGTTCAGGACACTGAGATTTCAAATCACCTTATACTCATGTCTCCGTCTTTCGTTTTCCTATATACATTCTTATCAAATCTCGATAATAATGTTGATGCTCAAAAGTGGTTCCCACCAGCCGGAGTTGCTAGAGCAACTGCAAGGGTTGTTAAGAAACCTTATTTTGAAGTTGATTCTGTTCTACTCAATAAGTGGCAGAATGATACAACCGCAAGAGTTAATCCGATCATGCGCTTGAAGCAATACGGATATGTTATTTACGGTCAGTATACTACGCTTGAAGCTATTGACATGTATACACATTCTGCTCTTGAAAGTCTCAATGTTAGACTTATTTCCAATGTCGTTAAGAAGAAGATTTTTGATGTATGTCTGAATCTTGCTTTTGAACCTAATACAGAAACACTTTGGAATAAGTTTTACGCACAAATGGATGAGTTCTTACGGTATATGAAGTACAATGACGGTGTATATGATTACAGAATTGTTATGGATAATTCAACCGTTACTACGGATGATATTAACCATCTCAGATGCCCTGGCAAGGTTTATATTGCACCTACTAGAACAGCAGAGTTCTTTGACATTGATTTCATTATTACCGAATCTGGCGCACAATTTAATAACTAATAAGAAAGGGTGAGTGTTATGCCATTGAAACTTGGTTTTTATCACGGTATAGGTCAGGATGATTGGGAACCACAGCGTACTAATAACTTTGAGATTCAGTTCCCAAATCTAGGTCAACTGTTTACGATTGATCAGGGACTAGCACTTCCAGGAAATGCAAGTGATCTTCTCACACTTTCTGTTAAGTCTGTTTCTTATCCATCTACAAACATTGATAAGCTGACAATTAGTTATGGAAACAACTCTGTCAATTTTGCCGGAAGACCTAACTATGGTGATGTTGAGATCGTTGTAAATGATTTCATCGGAATCCAAAGTGAGAGAATCCTTATGGGTTGGAGCGGTCTTGTCTATAATCCAAAGACAGAGGTTATCGGTTGGGCTTCACAGTATAAGCGTGACGGATATCTCCTAGAGTTTGCACCTGACGGTACATGTGTTCGTAGAACACAGCTTAGAGGTTGTTTCCCTGGCACAGTAGCACCAGGAAACTTCTCTAATGATGATAACTCCCTTAGAGAGATTTCAGTTACATTCTATTGTGATGTGGCTATTCCACTTGACTAATTTAATTTCTATGAAGTGCCTGATATACAAAAAATATCAGGCACTTTTTATTAAAAATAAGGAAAAAATCAACTATAATCCTATAAGTTTGTTGCTATGCAACATTTGCCTGATTATATAATTTGGAGGATTTAATTATGGCGAGAAATTTAATCACAGAAACGCTTGTTCTACCAAGTGCCGCAACTCATCTGTACGGAGATCAGTTTGACGGGCATCTTACATTGAGAGCCATGACAACAGATGAGGAAAGAATGCGCCTTAGTGGGCAATCTTTTTATCAAACAATGTCAGCAATAGTAAATGAATGTATTGTTGACAATAAAAATCCAGATGGAACATATAAACTTGATTGTGTTGCATTTACAGATTTTGATTTCTTTGCTGTATGTGTTAAGCTGAGAATCATGTCATATGGTCCGAAGTATAGAACCATTGCAACATGTCCTAAGTGCGGTAGAAAATTTCAGACTTCTGTAAATCTTGCCGATCTTGCGTATAACCTTGTTCCGGAAGATTTCACAGAACCTTATACTGTAGGACCTCTGCCTTTAAGCGGTGATACACTTGGATGTAGATTCCTTAGAATAAAAGATAGAATTGATATTGAAAAACAGCGTGATATTATTCTCGCTAACAATCCAAAGTATCAGGGTGATCCTACCTTTAATCTTGAAATGGAACGTAGAATCATGGAAGTAAACGGTAAGCCACTTGATTATATAACAGCCGGAGATTATATTCGTGATATGGTTGCCGGAGATAGTGTTGTGTATCATGAGGAAGTTGACAAGAGTAAAGATTTCGGAGTAATTTTGTTTAATCTGCTTGATCATTGTGAAGATGAAGATTGTGACGGTCAGCCTTTCTGGATTCTAAGAGCAGATAGAGAGTTTTTTCGACCATGCCTCGATAGTTAATGGAAGACCTTACAGTGCATATAAGTATGAGCAAGTATTAAAGGAACAACTACTTATAGCATATCTATCTAAAGGGGCAGTAACATTATCAGAGACAAGAGACTTGCCTATAAATGATAGGAAAATTCTCTTAACAACACTTAGACAGGTTGAAGAAGAAAAGAAGAAGAAAATACAAGAGATAAAAGATGCTCGAAAGTATGATGGTATTCGCAATAAAGGCAGAAAATAAAAGAAAGTGAGAGGGGTTGACATTATATGCCGGAAGATTTAGGTAATCCTACACGTATGCCACAGCAGAATGATGATTTCGCTTCAAATGTTACCAATAAACTAGCTGCGTTTTTCGATAATTTGTCATATGAAGTGGCTGAAATCAAAAAATTCCTCTCACAATCTCAAAAAGCGGATAGTAAATATAAATTTGCATCAAGAGATTTTGATGATTTTCTATCTGATATACGAAGTTCATCAAAAGCATCTAAAGATACAGCAAAAGATATTGAAGAACTTATAAAGGATTTCAAGAGAGATGTAAATTATGCAAAAAGTTCTGCAACTGCAAAAAGAGAATCATTAAATAGACAAATATCATATTCAGGCGAATATGGAATTAACAAAATATACTCAACTAGAGTTGCAAAATCTACTGCTGATATTGAAGCTAAACTTGAAAAATTATATGAATCCGCAGACAATAGTTTTTCTAATTTATCAGCACATCTTGAAAATCTTGAAGCTAAAAAAGTGCGTGAAAAAGAAGCATCATCAAAGATGCAACGAAAGATAGACGAACTAGATGGAAAAATAGGTCTATCTAAAGATAGAGATGAAATAGATGCTCTTACTGTTTTACGTGATCAAATATTAGAGGCTAAATCTAAAACTGATAGTAGCATTGAAAGTACAACAGCTAAAATTGAAAGTGTAAAAGAAGAATTAGAAAAAGACCTATCAAGCAGATCAAAAGAATATCAGACTTTAGTAAGAAGTTTAAGAGATGCAGAAGATTTAATACACAGAGAACTTTCAAGTGTATTGAAAGCTGTAGATGATGCAAAAAGCGGCACTGAATCTCTGAGGGGCATGTCTGCATATCTGAATGAGAATGTAAAACGTCCAGAGGATGTTGAAACAGAGTTAGATAAATTAGCTCGTGCCGTAGAGAAACAAAAAGATATTATACATTCTGCAATTCTAGCAATAGAAAAAAAATTAGAAGATAAAACTCTTGATGAACAAGAACGTAAAAATCTTGACTATCAGAGACAGCTACTTGTTAAAGAGTTTGATGCATTAAATAAGTGGAATCCTAGACAGGAAATGTTCTCAAAGGCAGTAAAAACATTTGCAGATGCCGGAAAGAGTATTCTTGGTGCAATAGGAAATACTGCAATAAAGAGACTGGAAGATTACTACCTAAATTCATATAAGGAATCTTTCAACAAAGTTTACGATTCTATTGAAAATACGAGAAACACTGTTTCTGCTAGATTGAAATTAGATCAAGGCGGTTTTTCTGATTTACAGACAGATATTCAAAATGAAATAGAAGCGCTCGGTATCGAAGCATCTGTTACTCAGTCAGATGTAAATGATGCTCTTGTTTCATTACAAGCTGCCGGAGTTACTGATCCTGAAATGTTGAAGTCACTTGCTATAGAGCAAGCGAAATTGATTGCAAGTGGAAGTTCATTGAATCTTGGAAATGAGGAAATGATACAAAACTTGCGTCAGGTATATCAACAGCAGATTCAAGCTGGTGCAAGTCAGCAAGAAGCACTCAATGGAATAACTAACCTACTAGATGATATCGGCACATACCAGTCAATGACAGGAACTACTGGATGGGATTCATCCCTTGTGAACGGCGGAATTGACAGAATTGTTAATAATATGTTAAAATTAGGTATCACAGGACAGAAGAACATAGATCAAATGTCTAGTGATATTGGAGCATATATTCAGGCAAGTGAATCATATTATGGCAGAGGTCTTGATCCAGATCAACTGTATCAATATATAAACGATATTGCAAATAAAGGTATAAATGAAAATTCAACATTTGAAAAAATACTACAGCAATACGGTATTGATAGGCAAGCTGTTTTGACTAAAGGAATGGATGAACTTCTGCGCGAAATTGATGATGCATCAAGAAGTATACTACAAGAAACATCTAAGGGTGACGATAGATATATTTCTCAAATCTCAAATGCATATGAACTAGGTCTTGAGGGACTGGAAGCCATAAGACAGAGAGACAGTGATGCATTGCCAGAAGCATGGACAGAGGAACAAAAAGCACAAGCAAAACGAGATTCTGTATACAACATGCAACAAGGAACATTTATTTCTGAGACAAGAAAACATCAAAATAAAACTGAAAATTCTATGGCAGAAATTGCTACAGAAGCAGAAAAGATGTATAAAGGAAATGATCTTGTCAATGCCGGATTTGATATGGTTGAAACTGGTCTTGGTGCAATTAAGAATATTGCATCAGAAATATTGCATACAATGTTTGTACAATCCGCTTTTGGCAAACAGTTAAATTCAGAGGGTGCTTCTATTACATCTGCCGGAAACTTTTTAACAGGTGGTGCTAATTTTGGCGCTCCATTGAACGGTAAGATTTCAAATGGAAGTGCTGTAGGTAAACTCGGTAAAGGTCTGACTGTAGCCGCTGGCGTTGGTCAGATGGGATATGCTGTTATTGATACAATAAAAGAGTATGATTCTGGAGATTCAGCACTCGACACTGCAATAAATTTAGTTGATGAACCTGAATTGTGGAGTGGTATTGGTACAACAATCGGCGGTGCTTTAGGTGGACCTATTGCCGGAGCAGTTGTTGGTGGCTTAATGGGTGCTGGTGGTAAGATTGGAAATGTTCTTGCAGAACATATTGAAAATAAACTTGATCCATTTGAAGAAGCTGTAAACGAGTTCAAGGAAACAGCCGAAAAACAGCTTAGTGATGATGAATCACAGTTAAATTCAACGCTTTCAACACTTTCAAAATACGAAAGTATTATGAAGAAGAATGATAAGAACCAGATGAAGATGCTTCTAATGGAAGAAGCGAATATGTCTGCAAAAAAACTACAAAATATAACAGATGAAGAATTGCAAGAGTTATTTATGAATAACCTTGTAACACAGCAAGAGAATCTAGCACGAGAAAAAGAACAGCAAGTCACACTTGATAGAATACTGAATGATAATGCACAGGTGACAAAAGAACTTGAACAGGATTTCACAGGAACAGCTTTAACTCAGTATGGAACAGCGTTTGAATCAATGTCAGACGCAGACAAGAGCCAATATATAAAATCAAATATAAATCAGTTTGTTGGTCAAAGTAAAGACATCATTGCTGATGTTGGAAGTCAGATAAGTAGTATGTCTGATTCAGATATTGATGCACACTTATTGACAATGGGTGTTGATTCAGATGAACTGAAAACAATGGATTCTGACAAAAAACGAGAGGAACTTCATAAGAGATTTGTTAAGGAGTATTCTGAAAAATCTAATTTTACAGAAGAAACAGCGGCATTGTTTGAGAGAGCAATGAGTGATTATGAAGAAAGACGTAAAACATATGTATCATCTGAAAAGACATTCCAAGAGCAGTGGGAAACAGCAAAAGAGTTGACAGGTATGACAAATCCAGAAGCATCTGATATAATGATCGCATACATGGATAAATACCACAACGGCGGATCATGGGGAGATAATGTAAAGGATATTATTGTTAATTCCGATGGAACTGCAACTCTTGATCCTGGAAATCTGTATAGAAGTGCTTATGCATTTGCAACAGGTCTTACCGAAGTTCCGTCTGACAATTATCCGGCTTTGCTTCATAAAGGTGAGAGGATTCTTACAAAAGAGGAAGCAAAAGCATATAATGAAATGTCATCATTTGCTGTAAACAATCTAATGAATAACTTTAATGGTGGAGATACTTCATCTAATGTATTTTCTACTACAAGCTATGGAATTGATGTTGATAAATCAATAGGAAATCAAACTGATATTCTGTCTAGGAAATTAGATCAAGTTATTTCAGCAATTAACAATTTATCAATTAGGATTGGCAGTGCTTCATATCAGAGTGCCGCTCATAAAAATGTGTTGCGCGGAAATTCAAATATAACACAGTTAAATACTCTATAAAATAGGTGGTGGATACATTGAACAAGAAATTTGGAACATATAAGGATAAAAACATAGTTATTCAGTATATCCAAAAATTACTATATGAGACATATAATGCTAATGTTTTGATAAATGCCGAATACTATACTGTAAATGATAATAATTATGGTTTGCCACACTTTATATCGAAGTATCTTGATTACATGTATCCACCTCTCGATGAAGCAACAAAACAAGCCTACGAAGATGCAAAGACATTAAACAATCTAGGTCTTAGAAGCACATCTGAACCAATATCAATATCAAATTATTATCTATGTAGTAATGATTCAAGAAAATTGTATTATGGAAGTTCAGATTATATGAACATATATAGTAATAAGATGTTGCTTAATACGAATGTTAGTGAAGAACAACAACAAACTGGTTTCTTTGCATCAGACTATTTTAATAAAAATGATATACCACTTTTTATTTACAAAATTAGTGAAAATCCAGATAAATACAATATAAGAAACAACACTATATATCAAATTGATACTTGGTTAAAAGATAAAGATGTCTGTGAATTAGATGATCTTGTTACATCTTTCTTACTTGGTAGAGTTATAGGAAACAAGTCAAGTAGAGAAGATATTGCATATGTTCAACGATTACTTATACGGAACAGATCAATAACAGAACAAGAACTTGGTCAATGGAAAATGGGTGATGATCCGACATTTGACATGACACAGACAATCATAAATTATCAGAAATCAATAGCATCAAAATCAATGGTTCCAAATGTTTTTGTAACTGGATATTTTGATCCATTTACAGAAGCCTATGCTTTAAGAGAGTTTGGTGAAGAACACAATGGAATACTTGGACTATAAGTTTAAACCTACAGATACATTTGAAGATACGGCAGCTTTTTTTGGAACGACTGTAACAGAACTTCTAAGGATAAACAATCTTCAAGCACCTCCGCCAACATACATTGCAGAAACAGGTATAGAATCAATAGTTATTCCTGTTACTGATAGTAAGTATGTTCATGATGGAGTAGATACAACACAATCTAACATGAGATTGATAAGTGATCGTGGCGGTCTTGGAAGAATTATTGGTTTTGCATCACAGAATAAATGTTTCTTACAAGTTGAGGGTATTGGAACTGCTGTATTTCCTGGCTACCCTGAAAGTTATTCAGACTCACATCAGGCAAGTGTCTCACAACAGACTCCACTTGGAAGATCAGAACCATTCCAGATTTATCAGAATAGTGGACCGAGAACAGTTAGTGTTTCTTTTAGAATGGACAGAGAAATGACTAGAACAACTGAAATTGGAGATATTGTCGGAATCGTTCAATCAGCATGTTATCCAGTACAGATGAATGCAACAATTATACCTAGATGCACTTTGGTTATAGGAAACAACTGTTCTATAACTGGAATAATAACAAGCGTAAATACTAACTGGTCTGAGACAATTATAGAAGATCGTTACATGGTTGTAACACTTGATTTTTCAATACAAGAGTGTACAGGAACTCCAAAACTAGCCGGAACTGTTAGAGGTTTGAGAGGTGTGTAAATAATGAGATATGCCGCACCAAGAAAATATGGTTATCCGTCAAGATACGGAATATATCGTCAAATTGTAGATGATAAAGATACATACACAGAGACAGTAAATAAAACTATTATTGCAGAAAAAGATTCTGATATTTACCACGAAGTTCAAATGCATGAAGAAAATAGATTAGATATTATATCTAATAAATACTACAAGACACCTGATATGTGGTGGGCAATAGCACAGGCAAATGATATGGTTGATCCATTTGTATTAAAATCTGGAACGATACTCAGAATACCTGATTTTAGATCACTTTATGACGTTGACGCTCCGTTCTATGGTAAAGCATAAATTATATGGTTGGTGGTGAATACTATTGAATGATATATTAAATAGAGGTTTTGTAAGACCTTATGTTGAATTTAATTTTGCAAATGGTTCAATAGATACTCCAATGCCAAAGTATTTTGTAAGTTTTCATCAAGACAGGAGCGTTGAAGAATCTGCATCTTTTGAACTTACACTAACATACGTTCCAGGAATGTACAATGAGAAAGATGCGTTGGATATGCACAAGATGATACTAGCATCTGTCAATCAACCTGTAACCTACACTTACGGATATGTAACTCCTGGCGGTGGGTTACAGTTACAAGAAACTTACTATAAAGGAATATTTACTAAATATACAGAAGATTTGAATGACGGATATTTAACATATAAAATAATCGGAGTTGGAAGTTCTGTTGAGAATATTACTCCGGAATGTAATATAGAGACATTCTTATCAGGCGTTAGAAAAGCATCATCTAAAGCAAAGCCGAGTGAACTTGTTTCATCTGCAATTAGTGGTGTTATCGGTATAAAAGAACTTTTTGAGGGATTTGATATAACTGATATAGACCATACGGATGAAGAAGTTGATACTTCAACGCTTCAAATAAAGAATGGAACTGTTAGGGATGTTTTTTCAGGATCATATAACGCTGATGGAACACAAAGTCCGACTGGATTTGCATACTACAGCTACAGAAATTTTACACCAGAACAAGCACTTGCATCTGGGATGTTATCAAAGAGTGTTGCACGAGATAATTCAACATATAACATTGTTAATGCATATGCATCGTCTAGTTTAACTGATGGTCTTGTTGAAGCACATAAAACATATGAGATGACAAGAAAAATGCCATTTGTTTGTTATTTTGATAACTGCGTAGATAGTAAAGGTTCTCCAATGAAAGGTTCTTTTCACTATAAAGAGAAGTTCACAAGACAGGTCACAAATACATATTACTATAATGTTGGAAACAGTTTTATAGATAGTGATGTATTAAGTTTTAGTGTATCTGTAGATGATACAGTTGCTATGGCTACGGTATCAGGTCTTAATGGCGTAAGTACAGATATTGATTATACTGGTGATCTTATCGGATCATCGTTCAACCACGTTCAAACTACTGGATGGCATAAGAATACATATAACACAATTTCAGGATTTAATGAGGGCGCGTGGATGACTTCAACTGTTGTTGCGGATGCTCTAAATTTTCCATTTGAAGCAACTATGACAGTTATAGGTCAAACAAAATTGAATAAACTTCTTGATAAAGTTCACGTTGTTGTGATGCTTAACGGTGCAGAACACCCAGGACTTACAGGAGACTATGTTATTCTTGGAATAGAAGATGATGTATCTGAAAGCGGATATACAACAACATTTAGATTGCTTAGAGATAATGGTACATTTGAATCTCCACAAGATTATTTAACTTCTGCAAGTGATGAAGTTGCACAGCAAGTTCAAGAAGCACTTAAAAACGATTGGAAGTGATTTGATGTTGGGTAAGATTGGCGGACTTATGGTTGGAGTCGTTATTGATGTTAATGATCCGGCTGGTTACAATAGAATAAGAGTCCGTATTCCGGCACTGCATGGTTCTATTACAGATGAAGTTTATGCAAATGATAACAATGGTAGATCAGAAATAAGTAGCAGTGCATATATAAACAGATCAATAGATAGTTCGATACCGTGGGCGCAAGTTGCTTTCCCATTTGGAAGTGATGTGCCACCTGAACTAAATCAAGTTGTTGTTGTTGGATTTATAAATGGTGATCAAAATTATCCAGTTGTTTTAGGGTGGCTTGGATACGAGTATACGAATGAAGAAAGAGCAATCCCGAAATATAACGGCGATAGTTGAGGTGTAAGAATATGCTGTATACAAAATCTATAAAATATCCAAATCCCTTTAGCCTTCAATCCGGTAAAACAGAGGTTAGTGATGGAGTCAAGTCAATAAATGAATGCATAGGTCTTATTCTTACAACAGCAAAAGGTGAGTTGCTAGGCGATCCTGATTTTGGATGCACCTTATATGAAATACTGTTT
>JAEEGL012097934.1_pt1 | contig 11866 bp, 10 predicted proteins | sample 9134231 | NCBI WGS metagenome assembly JAEEGL01 (sample SAMN16246548, study PRJNA631951) | gut metagenome | biome: gut microbiome; feature: rumen; material: fiber-attached | host: Bos | place: Iran: Karaj | collected 2018-10 | reverse complement strand
TCTGCTTGATTCAATGCCTTCGGATGAACTTGCCGATCTGTTGTTCGCGAGTCCGTATTTGGAGCAGATGCTTACATATTATGGAGAGGACGGACATATAGATTATTCGATGATGTTCGAATTCCTGGAATTGCACTCCGATATTTTTTGTGAACTTCTTCGCAGAGAAGACGGAATAACAGAGATCTTAAAGTGGTATCAGAACAGCGGGGTTGATCTACAGTGGTTTGAAAGTGAAAGCTATAATTCTTCGGATGAGGAGCGGAGAAGATTTCTGGCCGAGATATTCGGATCACAATTCATCCGTTCATATTCCGGGGTGTTTACAAAAGAAGAAACCGAACTTGCAAAGCAGATCATCGCCGAGAAAAACGATATATATCTTGAAGCCCCTAATGCTGACGGGGAGTATTTTAATACATCGGATATAGATCGCAGTGACGGATATGTTGTGGAATAGTACGAGCATTTCCGCTCATATGTATTCCATTGTCATCACCGGTTACAGAGTAGCGGAAGAGGATGAAACCGGGTTGAATGAGATTGCTCCGATCACGGAACTAAAGATCAGGCAATAAAGGATGCTATCAGCAAGAGGTCTGATCGGTTTCGCCCGCGTGACAAAGTGTCACATCCGGATGAATTTATTGCGTGAGGAGGGTATAAATGCGATAATCTATAAGAACGGACTTTCTTTCAGGGGGATTGAGAGTAATGAAACGCAGGTCGGTATTTCTCGCCATTCTTGGCGGTCTTATATATATCTGGACAGGCACACTGTATATTTCCGTTGCCTATACCCTTTTTGATTATTTTGACGATATCACTGTATGCCTTATTACGGACTGCTTTTTTGCGCTTTTACAGGTATTCGGTTATGTCCTTTCCATGATCTTTATGAGGAAAAGCAAAATAGCGATGGGCAGTGCAGTACCGGCGGTCGAATCGGCAATTATTTTTGCTTCCGGAGCGGCGTCATTCCTTTCAAGTGAGGCTGTACCCACACTTGTATGGGGAAGCGTAATGAGCTTCTTTATAGGAACCGTCATGTGCTATGCCATTACCAGGGTCACATCGGATGTGCCTTTTTCCGAAAGAGGTAAAGCTTTTGGCATTATATTTGCCGTGGGAAGCGTAGGAAGTCTTGTCCTTTCTCTTTTTGACGGCGGAAAAGCCCTCAGTAACAGGTTTATCCTGATCGTATATGCCGTCCTTGCCATTGCTTCGGCCGGACTCGGTGCGGTTTTGTACGGAAAGAAGGATGAGGGGATGTTCCGTGCGAAGGAATATCTGTCCCCCGTGAAGATCAAACCCGGCAGGATGGAACCGTTGCTGTTTTTTATCATCTTTCTGTTTTTCGTGCTTAGTAATATCGGTCTTCATTTCAAGATAAACGGCGGCTCTGAATTTGATTCGGCTGTTTTTTCGAGAGCGTTTTATGCGATAGGTCTTCTTGCTGCCGGTGCCATAAACGATAAGAACAGAAAAATGGGTGCTACCCTAGCTTTTTTGGCTCTCGGCTTCGGGCTTTTAAGCCCCGCGCTTCAGGTGAATGCCGGCACAACCGCACTGGTGCAGGCCATTGCATATGTTTTCCTTGGAGCTCCTGCGGTGTACAGAATGATCGCTTTCTCGGATGAAGCCGAGCATGATCACGGAAAGCTTCCCTTTGCAACGCTCGGAGTAGCGGCGGCACTTATCGGTCAGGCTGTCGGTACGGTCGCAGGCATATGGCTGGAATCTAATATGACCGTACTGGTCTGCGTGATGCTGGTACTCTATATTCTTACGGGGGCGGTTTTCTTTACATATTTCTCATTATTGTTTCCCGTCCAAAAGAAAACGGATATACTGCCTGCCGGTGACAGGAAAGAAATGGCATTTGAACAATACGTGGACGAAAAAGGGCTTAATTCAAAGCAGGCCCAGGTCCTTAAATATCTGCTTAACGGAGCTTCAAACGGAGAGATCGCAGAAAGTCTCTTTGTTGCCGAGAGTACGGTCAAGTATCATGTAAAAAATATTCTTCAGGCAACGTCCTGTCATAATCGTAAAGAACTCATCGAAGATTTCAGAAATCACTATTTTAATACCTGATTTATCCCTGACTATACCGAAACTAACCCGACGTATCCTGTGATTTGTATTAGAATTTTTAATGCAGATCTGTGCTTACGTGTATTTTTTTGTAAATCTTCAGCACAGCGCGGGAGGGGAAAGAATGAGAATTTTTCAAAGGAGAAAGCTGTCTGTTCTGCTTGCGGGATTGTTCTGTTTCATGTCGGTAATGCAACCCGCCTTGCCTGTACGGGCTGACGGGGAGAATGATCCTGTGGAGCCCGTAGAGTCAGACGGGATCATATATGAATGGGACGGCTATAATTTTTTTGGCCATGTGGATTCCGGGTTCGCGGGAACCTCAATTTCGATACCTGCGGACTGTCATCTGGTGATGGATGATGAATCGGGTGAGAACCACCTGAGTGGAGCCACGGTTTCAATAGCTTCGGGCGCCTTCTTGGAAATAAGGGGAGGTGCATCGTTTGAAGGTACTATTGATCCAAGTAACGGAGCAATTTTACAGTTTGACGGAGAGGAAAATGTTCCGGACGGCCTGACGCTTTATGAAGATGATGCAACACCATTTGGCGATGCAACGAATATCTGGAAATATTCGTTTTGTTATGACGGTGATTCCGATAAGTGGTTGGCTGAATTTATTACTGGGCCCGCTACCGTAGTAATAGCCTTTGGAGGATTTGACCCCGGTGAAGACCAGGTAACCATAGAGTACAAATTCCAGGGTGAAAGTGAAGATGACTACAGACCTGCGAGCGATTATAATCTCGAAGAGGATCCGGATTTCCCGGGCAATTTCCAAGGCGAATTTGTAATTTCTGATGGTGTGAATAATGAAGTAGATATAAGAGTAACGTTAAGTTCAACGCGCTCGGCGGTAATTTTAGCGGCGGATAACGGAGCTGATGATCTGTCATCAGGTATTTCCGGTGACGGATCTGAATTTACCATGAACTTTACCTGTGGATGGTGGCAGTGGTATGGAATTTCCCTCGGATATGCCGATTCCGGAAACCCGGAAATTGCGGAAAAGGCATGCGAATACCTGTATGCATATTGTCCTACGGATCAAAAAAGTGTTAAAGACCTGTTTGCCGAGGAGCTTATATGCAGGCTGATGGATCCTTCGTTATTCGATAATTTCGGATTGCCGGAAATAAACGGCAATGCCACAACAAGAGCGGCGAATGTGGCCGAGATGGCTACAAATCGCATAACTGAGGATGGAGCTGCTTATACGGTAACAGCCAAGGATACAAATGGCAATGACGTTACCGTTTCCGTTCAGAATTATCAGGTTAACTGGGGTTGCAGCAACATTGACGGTTCGCCGGTTTCCTGCATTCTTCCCGTTTATACGCTTAACAGTATCAATGAAGTGCTTATCTGCACCGGATTTAACGCTGAAACCGGAACCGGAACCGGATTCTATATTTGCGATCTTTCCCAGGATGAGATCAATATTTCCGGTGGAACGGGATATGTCGATGGTATTAAATTCCGCGTGGATTCGATCAACCCCGATACCGTAAGGGTCGGCGGAATGGGACGAATAGCAACGGCACTCAATGATGACGGGCTTTATACTGTGGAAGTCGGCGGCGGTGCACCGGCATCATACCTTAGGGTTACCGACCCCGTACAGGATGCGTCAAGGATTCGTTTCTTAAAGACATCCGAGAAATATGTGGCGATCAGTGGAACCGGAGAAAGTAAAGAATATGGTCAGATAGGCGATAACGGAACGAACATTGATGATGTTTGGGCAACGGGCAATACCGAAAATGCCGTTGCAAGGGTATATGTCGGATACTCCACCATACATCTGCAGCCTTTGAGCGCCGGCGTTACCGGTCTTTCCGAAACGGGAATCACGTCAGTAGAACTGGTGGATTCCTCGCAGGAAGAAGGTGTAACTATAAATGCTACCAATCTTTCTGATATAACCCTGACATTTGTATCAAATTTCTATGACGAAGTTCCTATAAAGATCACCTTCGAAGGTGGTACGGTCAAATATCTGACCGTTATCCGTGTCGGTCTTGTTATCCAGTATCTGTATCTGGATGGAGATCCTGATAATCCGAATCTCGCCGGATATGATAGCGGACAGATCAGACAGGATTATTATCATGGAACCGGAATTCCTTTCACGTACAATTATTTTGGCGATGGCAATGGCAATGACGCCGAGCAGATAGCCATATGGGCAACCTATTATCATCCGACAAATGATAACACAGGTGCAACCGGAGACTGTGTGCTATACCTGACCTATAGTGATGGGACCCATAGAGTTGTGACACCCGATGATGCTGCTCATGGTTTCAACGGAAGACTGGCAGCAACTAACTCTGAAGTGGCTTCCACCACATTCCTGATAGGGTTTGCGCAGGCGCGGGATCATTTTGACGGCACTGTGTGGATAGGACAGCTGGATGAAGTCGAGTATGGCGGATTCTATGCAACGGTACTCAATGAAGGTTACGATGACCCCACAACGTACAGCGGTACCCAGATGGGTTCCGGCAAGGGCGTGTACTGGGACGGACATATATCATTTTATCGATGAGGGGAAGGAACTATGATGAAAAGACTGATACTTATGGCAGTACTGGTTTTTGCGATCATGTGGATCCCCATGACCTGCAAAGCCCAGAATGAAGATGTGACAATATCATCGGCCGACGGCACAAGTGCGGGAGCGACCGTAAGCGGCACCACGGATGCATCCGCCGTAATGATCCAGATCCGCGATTCAAGCGGCCAGATAGTTTCAATGGCATCATTTCCGGTAGTTAACAATGAGTATTCGGCAAATATAAGCCAGAGTCTCACGGCCGGATCCGAATACACGATATATGTCGCCGATTATGAAGGCGGAACTTTTTCAACACAGACGGTTACGATATCGGAAAGCACGACTACCACGACACCTGCCGCAAATACGAATCCGTCGACAACCACGACGCCGGAGACAACCGATAATTCCGATTCGTCAGACTCGAACGAAACAACCGACACACCCGTAACACCGGTGACACCCGTTCAGCCCGTTGTTCCGGACCCTGTTGTTCCGCCGGCACCCACTCCTGCACCTGTAACACCTACAGCACCGGTAAAACCCGAAGCTACGGAAAAACCCGATGAGATAGTTTCGCCTGAAAAGCCGGCTGTCACCACGGAAGAAAAAGAGGAACATGCCGTAGCAGAGCTGTCGGAAGAGCCCGCAGAAGAGGAAGAAACCGTGATTGAAAAACCTGCGGCGGATCCTGTTGATCAGAAGGATAACGAGAAAGAAAGCGGGAAAGGTTTTATCTTACCTCTTGTGATCGTAGCGGTCGTTATAGTCTGCGGCGGAGTAATATTCCTGATCATCAAGAAGAAGAGAGATGATGACTACGGGTATTGATGATCCGTCCGGCAAAATGACAATGTAATATCTTTCATACCGCCATCCGGATACGGGTGGCGGTATTTTTGTATTTTCGATATCCGGATAATAGGGTAAAGTATAAGCGTGGGCAAGCGATTGAGACCGTGAGGGCAGAAGATGAGGAAAGCAAACATTCCGGGATCCGCGATATTCGGATTTGTATTATTAATAGTGTGTATGTGCGGACTGATCAAGAATCTGGACGATCTTGCCGGCACTGTTCCGATTATCCTGATCGGTATCGGGATCTTTGCCGTTCTGTTTTTCTTTTCCTTTAAGAAGATCCATGTAACCGAAACCGAGCCCGAGGATTATACCAGGAAATCGGCCAAATCCAAGTTCAGGGCATCCGCCGAAAAAGATACCGAGCATATGAAGAGAATGCTGGAGATATATCAGGGCGAGCTTAAGGATATCAGGCGCAAATCCCGGAACGGAATGATATATGCGGGCCTTGCGTTGGTATTTGCATTCATCATGTGGGGATGCGGAAGGTTTGCGATCACGTTTTTCATGATGTTTTTCATTGTCTGCGTCGCATATGCCGGATGGTGTATGTGGACATATTTCCTTAATTCCGATGATCCCGAAGCGGTAAATGTTGCGGCTAAGTTTAATATCACGACGCTTCCGATGAAGATAGAAGACACGGAAAATATCATATGGATGAATGAAATGGAAAGACAGGAAAAACTGAAGGAAATAGACAGTAAAGATGACAATTCATCCGATATTACGATCCGTGATGAACAAAGCCGGTGACAAAAAGCGATCCCTCCGGAAAAACCGGAGGGATTTTGCGCTGTGAAACCCGCGCAGATTTGATAAGACCCGCAATTAGCGATATAATAATAGTTTGTCAGAGTATGTTTTTCGGGGGAGAAAAATAAAATGACTGACTACAGTTTCGAGGATCGCAGGAGAGCTTTCCTTTGCGCTCGGCGCGGATTTCGCCGGCAAGGATATAGATATAGAAAAGATACTGCATGCCGCAGATCGGAATATGTACAAGAATAAAGCGGAGTATTACTCGAATACCCCGGGAGCGGACAGAAGACGCAGGTAAGCTCCGGAATTCATTCCGTCATATAAGGAAGATTTTGAATGAAGAGTAAGAATCTAAAAAAGGTCGAAAGCTTAAAAAAGGGTCACGGATGGCTGTCCATCATTGTGTATCTGATATTCTTCGCATTTGCGGGCGCAATGCTCACATATGTTCTTGCGATACTGGGATACTATGTCATACAGGCAAAGCTTGCATCCGAGTATGAATCCGTATCCTATATGGCCAGGATCTATGACAGGAGCCTGAGCGAGGAGACCGAGGGATCGGTATGGGCTCTTTTGGAGGAATCGGAAAAGGAATTCATCATCAGGGATAAATCCGGAGAACTGATCTATGGTGATAAGGATAATACCTGTGCCGATAAGAGCGGAAAGGTCACCCTTTCCGGGATCACCGAGTCGGTCATCATGTATCCCGACGAGGATTACCCCTTCATAAGCGCGGGCAGGAACGGAAACGTCGATCTTGAACTGTTCAAGGTGTTCAAGACGCTGGACGGAATGGATGACGATGACTTTGATTCCGAGATACTGACCTTGTCCGAAGATGAGGAAGAGGAGCATTTCGAGACCATCGGATTCTACGTTGATGTCACTTCCAAGTTCCAGCTCAGACTTCCCGTATGGATGGGCTACAGAGTCAACAAGGGAAAAGAGATATTCATAGGAAAGGGTTATCTTACCTTTAAGATGAGCGACCTGTCGATGCTCGCACTCGTGGTTGTCATGCTCATCGTGATGTTCTTTACCATATTCAATATGTTCATAGTAAACATGGTAAGGGAGATCCGTTCCAGGAAGAGATCGCTCAAGATGCTCTTTATGGATATAGTGACCGGCGGAAAGAACAGGACATGGTTCTTCTATAAAGGAGACAGTATATTAAGAAGCCGCTTCAATGCTTCTTACCAGTATGCGATAGTCAACCTGATCTTCGTAAAGTACACCACATACTGCGCATGCCATTCCGTTGCGGAAGGCGAGGCCGTGCTCCGCGGTATCAGCGAATGCATCGGTAAGCATATCTCCAGAAGAGAGCTTAGCGCACACGGTGCACCCAAGGAATTCATGCTTCTTCTCAAAGCACCGGATACCGACCGGCTTACCGCAAGACTGAATTCGCTCATTGCGGATCTCGAGAGGCTCAATGAAGTCAACGCCTTTACTTATCAGGCGGGAGTTGTCATCATTCCTCCTTTGAGGGATGCGTCGGGACGAGTTGTTCGCCGTAAGGATATCGACATCGAGCAGGAATACAACAATGCCTGCACCGCAAGGGGAACTCTCGGAGATAAGGAAGATTCCGGAATAGCATATTTCGATCTTACCCTTATCGAGGAAAGAAAATGGCAGGACTGGGTCGAGGCAAACTGCCGACTTGCTCTTCAGAACGATGAGTACATGGTCTATTACCAGCCCAAGTATGATCCCGTAACAAGCAGGCTCATGGGTGCCGAGGCACTAATCAGATGGAGACACAGGGATGAAGAGGGCAGGGAAAATCTCATTGCTCCCGGAAAGTTCATCCCCATCTTTGAAAAGAACGGTTTTATCACCAACATCGACCACTACATGCTCTCGAATGTTGCGAAGGACCAGAAGAGATGGCTTGACCAGGGCTTTGATTGTGTGCCCGTATCGGTCAATATCTCGAGGGCGCATTTCATAGAGAACGATCTTGCCGAGCAGATCAGGGATACCGTAGATGCAGTCGGAGCTCCGAGAAATCTGATCGAGATAGAGCTTACGGAGAGTGCGTTCTTCGATGATAAGAATTCCCTTATAAGGACCATAAACAAACTCAAGGAATACGGATTTAAGGTATCCATGGATGACTTCGGATCCGGATATTCTTCGCTTAATTCGCTTAAGGATATGCCTCTGGATGTGCTTAAGCTCGATGCGGAATTCTTCAGGGGCGAAAATGCCGGTGAAAGAGGAAGGATCGTTGTCGCCAAGACCATCGAGCTTGCGAAGAAGCTGAATATGCTCACCGTTGCCGAGGGTATAGAGGATATGGAGATGGTCAATTTCCTTGCCGACCCCGAGCACCGCTGCGACATGATCCAGGGCTATGTATTTGCACGTCCCATGTCATCGGCGGATTATGAGGTTAAGATGAAGGAAAAAACCGCTGTTTAAAAATTTTCCCGCATATGGTAGAATATCTGCGGTTTTGTATAACTAACCCACTCTATTTTGAGGAGATCATATATGGAAAAAATAGCCAGCTTTACCATTGATCACATAAAGCTCCAGCCCGGAGTGTATGTATCAAGAAAAGATCATATCGGAAGCGAGACCGTCACCACTTTCGATATCCGTATGACCAGTCCCAATGAAGAGCCCGTCATGAACACCGCGGAGATGCACACCATCGAGCATCTCGGTGCCACCTATCTCAGAAACCACGCCGAGTGGAAGGACAGGGTTGTTTATTTCGGACCCATGGGATGCAGAACGGGATTCTATCTTCTTCTTGCGGGAGACCTCGAAAGCAAGGATATAGTAAACCTTCTCACCGGAATGTATGAGTTCATAAGGGATTACGACGGAGAGATTCCCGGTGCTACCGCCAAGGACTGCGGAAATTACCTCGACCAGAATCTTTCGATGGCTAATTACCTTGCCAATAAATACCTGAATAATGTACTGTACGGTATTTCCGAGGACAGACTTATTTATCCACAGTGATCGACAGGGGGAGAGTATGACTAAAGTAGGCGTTATCGGTGCAATGGAACTGGAGGTCAGTGCCCTTAAGAGACAGATCGAGGGCATATCCGTTAAAAAGAAAGCCGGCATGGAGTTCTGCGAAGGAACCATCGGAGGCACTGATGTTGTTGTGGTCAGATGCGGTATCGGAAAAGTAAATGCCGCACTCTGCGTACAGATCCTCTGTGATGATTTCAAGGTAACCCATATCGTAAATACAGGTGTTGCAGGATCGCTCAATAATGATCTGAACATCGGAGACATCCTTATTTCAAAGGATGCCGTTCATCATGATGTCGATGTCACCATCTTTTCATATAAAGTAGGTGAAGTGCCCCAGCTCGGTATCAGGGAGTTCCCCGCAGATGAGCATCTGATACAGGTTGCCGAGCAGTCCATCAAGGAGACCCAGCCCGATCTCAATTACCGTATCGGAAGGGTTGCCAGCGGAGACCAGTTCATATCCAGCTCCGAAGCAAAGGACAGGATAATCAGTAATTTCGAGGCAGACTGCGCAGAGATGGAAGGCGCATCCATCGCCCACGGAGCTTATCTCAACAAGGTTCCCTTTGTCATCATAAGAGCCATCTCCGATAAGGCTGACGGTTCTGCCGAAGAGGATTATCCTACATTTGAAAAGGCGGCAGCCGCTCATTGCGCAAAGCTTGTAGCGGATATGCTTCCCAGAATCTGATATAAGGAAAGGAATTAATAATGGAACAGAGCATTGAATTCAGATACGACACCCAGCTTCTCATCGAGAGCGAGAACGAGGATCTCGACGAGGATGAGATCAGGGATTATATCACTGCCAATTTTGTAGGAGACAGCCTTGTTGCTGCAGGCGATGAGGAACTGGTCAAGATCCATTTCCATACCAACGAGCCCTGGAAAATACTTGAGTATTGCAGAAGCCTCGGCGAGATCTATGATATCGTCGTAGAGGATATGGACCGTCAGGCAAGAGGCCTTCACGGCTGATCAATAGATTTACTTCGATGCCTTTGGGATCGTGGTCCCGAAGGCATCTGTTTGAGAACGGAAAGAACTGGATATGAGCAGGAAAGAATCACCAATATCTGAAAAAAATACCGGAAGAAAGGCATCTTATCCGTTAACTGCACTGGGACTTGCTTTATTCTTCGGACTGTCGTTCTTTTATATGGAACTGGTCTTTAAATTCTCGGTTTCGGCGATGGTATTAGATGCATCCGCGTTAAGGATGCTTGCGATCTCCTTTATCACGGGAAGCTTCATCGCATTTCTCATCTATATGCTGCCCAATGTGCTTGCACGTATCACCGCGGCTCTGACCCTTCTGGTATCCACGGTCTCCTTTTTGATCGAGTTTTTCATCCAGAGAGAATTCAGCGTATTTTACGACATCAATACAATACTGAATGCGGCAACGGATGCCCTTAAGGGATTTGCCGGAGACATCAAAGAGCTCATATTCTGCTTCGACGGAATCTCACATATTCTTCTTTTTCTTGTTCCCACATTCGCGTGGATCATTTTCGGAAGAAGACTTGTCAAAGGAATAAAGCGTACCAGAATGATCGAAATGTCATACCCCGTTCCCGAAAAGGATAAGGGTATCGAGATGATAGATCTTTCCGAGACAGAGGAAGAAGAGGAAGCTCCCAAGACCATGGAGCAGCCCTGCGGAGGCCCTCTTTCCAACAGGGGAAGACGCTTTATCGCGGGACTCATTCCCGCAGGCATCCTTCTTCTTGCGATATCATCACTATTTATCATGTCCTATGTGGGCGTGATAGATAAAGAAAAGCTCGGACCCAAGTACAGCTTCCAGAATTCGGTTGTCGACCTCGGACTAGCGGGTTCCGTTGCACTCGATGTGAAAAATATCGGTAATTCCACCGTTACGGAGAGTGAGTTCGTTATCGTTGATTATACCGATCCGTTGGCGGATGTTCCCGTTCCCGTAACTCCCGACATTACCGCATCGGGAACAGAAGACGGGACAATCACCGCACCCGAACCCGTCGTATACGGCGTCAATGCGTATGATATAGACTTTGCCGCGCTTGCCGAGGCGGGCGGTGCTTTTTCGAATATGAATGCGTATGTCGCATCCCTTACTCCTTCTTCCAAGAACGAGTACACGGGACTTTTCGAGGGAAAGAATCTCATCATCTTCTGTGCGGAAGCTTTCTCATCGAGCATCATCGATCCCGAGCTTACTCCCGCACTTTACAGACTCACCACAAAGGGGATCAATTTTACCGACTACTATGAGCAGGCTACCGCAGGAACTACCGGCGGAGAATTCGAGCTTATCTACGGACTCATGCCTCTTGCGGGCGGTGACTCTATGCTCACCATGACCGCACAGGGTTCATATACTAATATGGGCGCCATGTTGAGCTCCGATATGGGCTATTACGGAATGGCCTTCCACGATAACGATGACCTGTATTACAGCAGGAACATAACCCACAATCTTCTCGGATACAGCGAGGGATTCATGGGATTTGGAAACGGAATGGAGAAGCTGATCTCAAGGGCATGGCCCGAGAGCGATCTTGAAATGATGCAGGGAACCCTTCC
>JAEEGL011673712.1_pt1 | contig 11866 bp, 11 predicted proteins | sample 9134231 | NCBI WGS metagenome assembly JAEEGL01 (sample SAMN16246548, study PRJNA631951) | gut metagenome | biome: gut microbiome; feature: rumen; material: fiber-attached | host: Bos | place: Iran: Karaj | collected 2018-10 | reverse complement strand
GAGGCGGTACCTCCGAGATCGCCGTCATCGCCTTGGGCGGCATCGTCAACAACAAGTCCATTCGTATCGCCGGTGACGACTTCAACGCCGACATCGAGGAGTACATGCGCAAACAGCATAACATCATCGTCGGTGAACGCTCCGCCGAACGTATCAAGATCGAGGTGGGCGCCGCCATCCCGCAACTGGACAACCCGCCCGAGGACTTCGCCGTGCAGGGACGTGACATGCTGAGCGGCATCCCGAAGGAGATCAAGGTCAACTACACCGAGATCGCCCACTGCCTTGACAAGAGCATCATGAAGATCGAGACCGCCGTGCTCAATGCCCTTGAGTTGACGCCTCCCGAGTTGGCCGCCGATATCTTCCGTACCGGCATCTATCTCACCGGCGGTGGCGCCTTGCTGAGAGGCCTCGACAAACGTCTCGCCGCCAAGACCAAGCTGCCCATCCACGTGGCGGAAGACCCGCTGCGCGCCGTGGCAAGAGGTACCGGTATTGCCTTGAAGAACTTCGACCGCTTCACCTTCCTCATTAAGTAATGTATAACCTCATCCGTTTTATACAAAAACACCTCTTCGTCATCCTGTTTTTGGTGCTGGAAGTGTTGTGTATCGTCATGTTGACCTCCACGCAGAGCTTCCACCGCCAGAAGAGGATCAATACGACCAATGACATCGTGGGGAAGATCTATGAGACGGGCAACAACATCGGCGACTATTTCCGTCTCGGGAAGATCAACCGACAGCTAGCGGAAGAGAACGCAATGCTGAGAAAGGAACTCGCCGTCGTCACCGACACGACACAGGCCTATCAAGAGTTCATCAGCAAGGACACCATCTACGAGTTCATCCCCGCCCGCGTGGTCAACAACACCGTCAACAGGCCTAATAACTACATCCTCATCGACAAGGGCAAGGCCGACGGCATCGAGAAGGACATGGGCGTCATCTCCACCGACGGCATCGTGGGCATCGTCACCGACGTGAGCCAACACTACGCCTCCATCATGAGCCTGCTGCACAGTTACTCCACCATCAGCGTGCGCTTCAAGAACAACGAACACCTGGCCAACCTGCACTGGGGGACGACCAACTACCGTTACGGCATCATCGACGACATCCCGACCCACCTGCTGCTGCAAAAAGGCGACACCGTGGTGACCAGCTCGTATTCGTTCATCTTCCCGGAGAACCTGATGGCCGGCACCGTGATGGAACTCATCGAGTCGCCCAGCGGCACCCTCAACAAGGCTAAGATACAATACGCCACCGACTTTTCTTCCTTGAAGAACGTCTATGTGATCCATCATACCAACAAGGCAGAACTGGATTCCCTCATCTTAAACCAAAACAAGCTATGAACAAGGTCTTGATGAATATCCTCCGTTTCGTGCTGCTGGTGATCGCCCAAGTGCTGGTCATCAACCACATCCGTCTTGGCGGCTATGTACACCCTTACATCTACCTCATCTTCGTGATGCTGATGCCGATCAACATGCCGGGATGGCAACTGCTATTCACGGGCTTTGGCATCGGGTTGACGATAGACCTGTTCATGGGCACCCTCGGGATGCACGCCGGCGCCACCACGCTCATGGCGTTCTGCCGTCCCGCCATCATTCGGTTGATCTCGGGCAACCAGAAGTTTGAGAACATCTATGAGCCGAATATCGGGCAGTTGGGGTTCCCGTGGTTTTTGCGTTATACCCTCTGTATGGTCACCGTGCATAATTTCACGTTGTTCATGTTGGAGGGATTCAGTTTCCATTTGGTGGGACAGGCGTTGCTGAGGATTTTGTTGAGTGTGCCAGTGTCGATTTTTTTGATTTTGTTGATCATTTATTTGTTTTCGCCAACGAAAAAGAGAGAAAGGATTTGACCGTGCTGCCGAGCTGTAACCCCTAACGGGGTATCCTAAAAGACGATAAACCATCGGATAATAAGACATTCAAAATAAACGATAATAAACACTATGAAACGAAATTTCTTTATCATTCTCTTTATGGCTTTGGGACTGGTGTCCTGCAAGCAGAATAACTTCAATGTCAATGTCAGTCTCCAGAAGGCTGACGAGAACACCATGATCTATCTGAGAAAGGTCGTGGACGGCAAGGCTGTGACGATCGATTCAGCGTTTTTCAAGGATGAGGTCGCTACGCTGACGGCGCCCTACGATGACCCACAGATGCTCTATACCATCAGAATCAAGGGCATGCGTGGCCTCATGGGATTCTTCCCCGAGAACAAGGATATCACCGTGGTCGGTGCCCTTGACAATCCTACCGATGTGGAGATCCTTGGCGGCGAGGCTCAGACCCGTTACAACGAGTACAACAAAGGCTTCAACGCATTCAACAAACAAATCATGGACCTCTATGGCCAGATGGATGCGGCCTATGCCAGCAACGACACAGCACTTATCGCAAGCATCAACGAGCAAGGTGAGGAGATCATGAAAAAGCAAGAGGCTTTCGTGGACGAGTTCATCCAGAACAACAAAGACTATTTCATCGGTCATTTCGTCCTGGACCAGAAGAAACAAGACTACAACCTGGAAGAGCTGAAGGCGCTTGTCGCCGGCTTCCCGAACGAGTCGCTCTACACGAAAGATTTGCAGCAATATATCGAAAAGATGGATCAGGTCGGTGTAGGAAAGCCCTTCATCGATTTCACGCTGAAGACCAACGAGGGACAAGACGTCGTGCTGTCCGAGTATGTGAAAGGCGCCAAGCTGACCTTGGTGGACTTCTGGGCTTCCTGGTGCGGTCCCTGCCGTGGCGAGAACCCCCATGTGGTGGCAGCTTATAACCAATACCATGACAAAGGCTTCAACGTGTTGGGCGTGTCGCTCGACCAAGATGTCAACGCCTGGCTGAAAGCCGTCGCTGACGATCAACTGACCTGGACGCAGGTGCGTGACGCCGAGAACAAAGTCAGCGAGCTATATCTCATCTATTACATTCCCAGCAACCTGCTCATCGACGAAAATGGCATCATCATCGAGAAGAACCTGAGAGGGGAACAACTGGAAGCCGCGCTGAGTTCAAGACTGTAAAAACCTCCGTCATGGCAGCCAAGGAGAAGACCGTGTTTTTCTGCAAGTCGTGCGGCAACGAGTCGCCGAAATGGTTTGGGAAATGTCCCGCCTGCGGCGAGTGGAACACCTGTGTCGAAGAGACCGTGGTCACAGGCACCGACAAAGGTGTCAAGAAGGCCATCGTCAACGAGTTCGACAAGGTCGTCCCCATCCCGATCCGGGAGATCACCCATGCGGAAGAGCAACGCATCAAGCTGCCTTACGAAGAGCTTAACCGAGTGTTGGGCGGCGGTCTCGTGCAAGGTTCCCTCGTCCTCGTCGGCGGCGAGCCAGGCATCGGGAAATCGACCCTACTGTTGCAGACGGCTTTGCGGCTGCCCGACAAGAAGGTGTTGTACATCTCCGGTGAGGAGAGCCAGACGCAGATCAAGATGCGCGCCGACCGGGTGGGCATCCACAACGACCAGTGTCTCATCCTCACCGAGACGGACACCAAGGAGATCCTGAACCATTTCAAGAATGTCAAGCCCGACATCGTCATCATTGACTCGATCCAGACGCTGACCTCGCCGTATGTCGACGCCACCGCTGGCACCATCACCCAGATCCGGGAGACCGCGGCGGAGATGAACAAGATCGCCAAGTCATATCAGGTGCCTGTGTTCCTCATCGGACACATCACCAAGGACGGCAGCATCGCCGGTCCCAAGATCCTGGAGCATATCGTCGACACGGTGTTGCAGTTCGAAGGCGACCGTCACTATGGGTTCCGCATCCTGCGCACCATCAAGAACCGTTTCGGCTCCGCCTCGGAGTTGGGCATCTTCGAGATGAACGCCGCGGGGCTTCGCGAGGTCACCAACCCCAGCGAGTTCCTCCTGTCGCAACGTGAGGAGGAAGTCAGCGGCATCGCCATTGCCGCCACGTTGGAGGGACAGCGTCCGATGCTCATCGAGACCCAGGCCTTGGTCAGTTCCGCCGCCTATGGCACGCCTCAGCGCTCCAGCACCGGTTTCGACATCCGACGTTTCAACATGCTCCTCGCCGTCCTCGAGAAACGCGCCGGCTTCCGGCTCACCATCAAGGATGTCTTCCTCAACATCGCCGGAGGCATCCGCAGCGATGACCCTGCCATCGACCTGTCGGTGGTCGCCGCCGTGCTCTCCTCCAATGCCGACATCCCCATCGACAACCGTTACGCCTTCGCCGCCGAGGTGGGGCTTTCCGGTGAGATCCGTGCCGTGACCCGCATCGATGCCCGCATTGCCGAAGCCGACAAGTTGGGTTTTGAGAAGATCTTCATCTCCAAATACAACAGCAAAGGACTCGACCTGAGCCGATACCATATCCAGGTCGTCCCCGTGGCCACCGTATACGAACTGGCTTCAGAGCTTTTCGGATAAGGCAAAACATTAATTCCCGACCATAATGGCGAGATTTTTGTTTTTTTATTCTATTTTTGCAATTAATTTGGATAAATAGAGTTATAAAAAAGCAAAATACACTGTTATGAAGAACAAAATCACCACTATCCTGTTGGTTCTCCTCGCCACTTTCATCACCTTGGGAGGAACCACAAGTTGCAAAAGTAAGAAGAGACTTGCTAAGGAAGCTGCCGAGGCCGAGTACAAAGCCCGGGTGGCTGACGCCGTGAGGGATCTCACCGCCATCCTCGACGACGAGACCCCGTGGACTCTGGAGGAAAAGGAGCACCGCGTGCAGACCATCAAAGACTGGAACCTGCAGAACGCCGAAGTCGACGACCTGTTGTTCCAGGTTGAGAAGAAACTCGCCCGTGAGCGTGCCCAGGCTGAGCAGGAGGCAGAGGCCGCGCGGTTGGAAGCCGAAGCCAAGGCACTGGCAGCCTTGCCCAAGAACCAGCTCGAGACCAACTTCGGCCGTATCGCCGCCTCGAGCAACGCCACCCAAGCCAACAGCATCATCAACGAGACCCTGAAACTGTTTGAGTCCAACAACGTGCCCGTGCTCATCATCATCAGCCAGGCCGGAGGCTTCAATGACTACGACAAGCCCACCACCATCGAGAACTACCTCAACTATCTGAAAGACCAGAAGGTCTCCCGGAACAAGGTGGACAACCTCAAATTCAACGATAACGGTAAGATAACAGAAGTCGAACTCATCAAAAAGTGAAAAAAGAAATGAAAAAGATACTGGCAACATTAGCCCTTGTCATGCTCGTTGCAGGCGTCGCCATGGCACAAGACGAGCTGAGTTTTGAACGCAAGCAAGCCATTGACAGTCTGGCCTTGGAGAAAGTCCGCGACCTGAGCAAGTACATCAAGATCGTCGGATCCAAGGAGACCGCCTGGAGCGAAGCCAACCGTGTCATCGACCGTGCCGAGGAACTCTTCATGACCAACGCCGAGATCGGTGTCTCTTCCGTCAACAGCACCAACATCAAATATTATAAGGTGCGCCCCTATCTGGAGCATCTGATGAGGCTCAACTACGACCGCGTGGAGATTGAGTGGTACAACATCGAATATGTCTCCGACCTGCAGCGGCAACCCGACGGCACCTATGTGGGTGTCATCACTATTTTCCAGACCTTCCGCGGCTACGACAAGGAAGGCAACCTGGCCTATAAAGACACCACGAAGAAAGACATCACCGTCTATGTCAAACGCAAGGAGACCCAAATCGGCGGCCGTATGATCGGCTTCTGGGATGTCCTCCTCGGTGACATGCGCGTCAAGGAAACGGCGAATAAATGAGAAGGCTCCTGGTTTTATTGCTATTGTCCTCCATGGCCATGCCCGTGTTGGCCCAGTCCATCGGAAACTTCCAGATGGACGAGTCCAACCTGTATGCCATGACGAAGCAGATGGGGCAGTTCATCCGCCGCTTCAACTACGAGGAGGACCAGTTCGGGTACAAGATCAACCCGAAAGACCCGGCCTATCACAACAGACAGAAACGGCAACAGTCGCTCTCCATCCTCTTCGACCAGGAGACCTACGGCAGTCAACCAGACCTGCAACGGTTCTTCATCGAAGACGTCACCGCTGACGACTCCACCTTCATGACCTTCCTCGGAGGACGTTGGTACTCCGAGGTGTCGGCCACCTTCAAATACAAAGGCAGAGAAGTCAGCCTCATCATGATCCTCGGCGTCGAGAAAGAAGGCCTCGGCTCCAAGTGGGTGCTCAACAACATCTATTTCTCCGAATTCAACAAGCTGTTCCCCACCGGCGAGATGGCCGAGAAGGAGAAACACTTCCTGCACCCTATGAGCCACGAGTTGGACTTCATGAACATCTACAAGATCTTCAAGGAGCCGGAGATCATCGAATACTACGCGTCTAAGAACTTTGAACCCGACTACCTCACCTTGTTCTTCTATGAGGTGAAGAAAGGCAACCTCATCTTCCAAAACGTCGACTCGGTCAAGTTCCATGTCTTCCAGATCAAGGACTGGTACTTCGAGGTGTCGTGGTTCAACCGCAATGGCAGCAACGCCGGTTGGCTCATCTCCAACCTGATTTACCTTCCCGAAAAGGAGAAGAAAGACCTTATCAAATTCTACGAACCACAATGAAAAGACTAGTCATATTGGCTTTTTTGCTGTGCTGTCTCATCGTCGACGGTATGGCTCAAAACAAGAACAACGGCCTCACCAAAGAGGAGATCGCCAACTATGAGATCGAGATCCATAAGATGGTGAACTACCTTCAGGAAACCCTTAACTTCATTGGCGACCCCACCCAGGCTGCACAGGAGAAGGAAATCATCTTCACGCAAACCTTTGCCAAGATCTTCCAAGACGATGAGGTCCAAATCGAGGACGACCTCGACACCCAAAGAAGCACTACCCTCTCCAAAGACGTTCAGGCCTACCTCAAGGACATTGATTTCTTCTTCCAATATGCCCAGTTCGCTTTTGACATCCAAAGCATCGCCACCCTCACCAAGCCCGACGGGAAGCCTTACTTCAAGGTGACTATGAATCGAAAACTCACGGCCAAGACCGTCACGAACGACTCCATCAACGATGTCAAGAACCGGTTCATGGAGATCAACCTCGACAAGAAAAACAACGACCTCAAGATCGCCAGCATCTACACCACCAAGATCAACGAGAGACAGTCGTTCCAATACTGGTGGAACGCCATGCCCAGTGCCTGGAAAGACTATTTCGGAAAGGACATCAAGGTCAACGACAGCATCCCGTTGAAGTCGGTCATGCAAGTCAACGAGACCGATTACATCTACTCCTATCCCGTGCTCTCCGAGATCGATGGGGAGACCATCATCACCGATTGGAAAGAAGTCGTGATGAAGACCGGGCTGGACACCCTTTACAAGCAACTGAAGTCCTTGAGTTCGACCCAAGTCGTGGATGTCAGCGGCATTAAGACCATCACCTCTTTGGAGCCGCTGAGCGAACTTTCCGACCTCACCACGCTCAACATCTCCGGCACCAACGCCAACGACCTCACACCCTTGCGTAACGCCAACAAGCTGCAAGTCCTCAAGATGGCTGAGACGCGTATCAACGACCTCACGCCTTTGAAATACGACCTCACGATCCACGATCTGGACATCGCCCATACCGATGTCAACGACCTCTCGGTGCTCAGCGCTTTCAGCAAGCTGGAGAAGTTGGACCTCTCCTATACCATGGTCAACCAACTGAAGATCGTTGAGCAATGCCCGAACCTGAGACGACTGATCGCCGAAGGCAGCAAGATCTCCAACATCCAATCCGTCGGCAAGTTGGAGAACCTGGTGGCGCTCGATGTCAGCAACACTAACGTCAGGGACCTGAGTCCGATCAGCGGCATCAAGACCCTGCAAAGCCTCAAGATCTCCAGAACGCCCATCAGCAACCTGGAGGCCCTCCGTGAGTTGGAGAACCTCAAGGAACTATATTGCAGCAACACCTCCGTGAGAGACTTGTCACCGCTCAAGAATCACCGCAGGCTGAGCAAGATCTACTGCGACAACACCAAGATCGACGTCAACCATGCCAGCCAGTTCAGCAAGGAAAATCCCTTCACCTTGGTCATCTACGACACCAACGCTTTGGAAGAATGGTGGAACAACCTCCCGATCTATTGGAAGGCCGTCTTCTCGAAGCAAGTCAACCTCACCAGCGAGCCTTCGACGGAACAGTTGCACGAAGTCATCAACATGACCAATCTCGACCTCTCCGGAAGCGACTATCTGCAAAACCTCATCCCGGTCAGCCGACTCACCAACCTGGTCAACCTGAACATCTCCAACACCGACATCAACCGTCTTGACCCCTTATACGGGATGACCAACATCGAAAACATCAACCTCGAGAACACCCATGTGACCGACCTCTCGCCGCTTTCCACGATGAGCAATCTCAAGGTTTTGAATATCAACAACACCCCGATAGAGGACCTCACTCCCCTCTGTGGGAACAACCATCTTGACATCATCTGGGCCAACAACACCAGCATCACCCAACGCCAAGTCATCCCGCTGAAAGACCAGGTGCCTAACGTCACCGTGGTCTTCCAGACCGAGGCCTTGCGGGAATGGTGGAACAAACTGGACGATGCCTGGAAGGCCATCCTACGGGAAAATGTAGGATGCGAAGACTACGAGCCTACCCCTCTCGAACTCCACAAGATCGTCAACTTAAGAGAACTCAACATCGAGCAGGAGAACCCCATCCAGTCGTTGGAGCCGCTCTGGTCCTTCCATTGGATCGAGAAACTCAGTGTGGTGAGCCAAGGCGTTCGCGACATCAAACCCTTGTCCGACAAAATACATCTCAGCGAGTTGCTGATCCAGAACAACCCCATCAGCGACTTAAGTCCCTTGGAGCACGACACCACCCTCACCGTGCTCAATATCGAGAACACGCAAGTCAGCGATCTCTCTCCCCTTGAGGAGCTGAGCCATCTGCGCATCCTCAACGCCAGCGGCACCGAGGTCAAATCGCTGAAGCCCCTCTCCAAGATGATGGAACTTGAGGAGTTGCTCGTCAACAACACCAACGTCAAGTCCATCTCCCCTGTGGAGGACATCCCCTCGTTGAAACTGCTGAAGATCTACAACACCAGGGTGAAGAACAAGACCGTCACGGCGTTGCAGCAAAAACGATTCGACTTGAACATCATCTATTATTAATGTATCGTCATCCTATCATGAAAAAAGCACTTGTTTTCATCGTGATCCTTGCCCTATGCTATGGTTGTGGTGAAAAGAATACGCCCACGGTAAAGCCGAATGACCCGCCTAAGGCCACGGTTGTCGTTCCTCCTTTCAATGCCGACTCCGCCTATGCCTTCGTGAAGGCGCAGACCGATTTCGGTCCCAGGGTGCCTGGCAGCGAAGCCCATAGCCAATGCTGCGAATGGCTGGTCAACAAACTCACGGCGTATGCCGACACGGTGTATGTGCAAGATTTCCGTATGCGCATTTTTACCGACAAGGGCATGGACGGGAAGAACATCATCGCCTCGTTCAATCCCAAGGCTACCAAACGTATCGTGTTGTGTGCCCATTGGGATTCGCGTCCTTTTGCCGACCACGACCCTGATGAAGCCAATTGGAACAAGCCCATCGACGGAGCCAACGACGGAGCCAGCGGCGTAGGTGTGCTTTTGGAGAGTGCCCGCTGCTTCCACAATCAACCCTTGAACGAGAAACTGGGCGTGGACATCATCTTTTTCGACCTCGAAGACTATGGTCCGAGACAAGACCAAGCCGAACAGTATTTCGACGATCGGAGAAACCATTGGGCCTTGGGCTCCCAGTATTGGGCTTCTCATCCGCATATCCCCGGCTATCAAGCCAATTACGGCATCTTGTTGGACATGGTCGGCAACAGCGAACCCAACTTCATGAAAGAGTATAACTCCCAAGGCTATGCCGCATGGTTGGGAAACAAGGTTTGGAGGTTGGCTCAGGATTTGGGCTACCATCGGAATTTCGTCAACGAGTTGGGAGATCCCATCAGTGACGACCATCTGCCGATGAACGAGATTGCCGGCATTCCGACCATTGACATCATTGACTTGAGGCCCGAGAGCACCAGCCAATGCTTCCCTGAGACCTGGCACACCCTTCAGGATAACTTCGAAAACATCGATAAAAACAGCTTGGAGATGGTCGGAAATGTGCTAAATCACTTCGTTTATCAAGAATAGTTGATAATTAATTGGACAGGTTTATTTGTTTTTTTTAAGATATCTATTATTTTTGCACCATACAAAAAGAGAAATCAACATTTAATCACTTTATTATTCATCAAAATCCAATGATCATGAAAAAACTATTACTTGTTTTGGTTGCCGTTATCGGTTTATCATTTGCTGCTAACGCACAGAATGCCATCGGTGGTCGTTTCGGTGGTGGCCAAGGTTTTGGCGCTGAACTTTCATACCTCCATGGCATGAACACCGGTCGTATCGAATTAGACCTCGGTTACAAATCATGGACTGGTGCCAGCATTATTTCTTTGACGGGTATTTATCAGTATGTTGGAAACCTCACTGGCCAATTCAACTGGTTTGCCGGTGTCGGTGCTAACCTGGGCATGTGGACTGGTGGCAATAATGCTCAATTTGGCGTTGCTGTCGTTGGACAGGCAGGTGTTGAATTCGTACCGCAATCGATCCCGTTCCAATTCTCTTTGGACATCCGACCCAAATTCTATTTCCTCCCAGCGACAGAATTCGAATGGGGTGATATCGCATTTGGTATCCGTTACGTGTTCTAAAGAACATACGTGAAATAAAACATGAAAAAAGAGACACTTTTCAGTGTCTCTTTTTTTATTGTCCCTTTAGGAAGGCATCCAACTCCCGTTTCGTGGCGTCGTAGGAGAAGGCGCTGTTGACCAAGTAGTATTTGTTCTTATCCTTGCAGTAGGGATAGGCATATTTGGCGAACTCCAGTCGGTTGCTCTCAAAGGAGAAGAGTTTGCATATCTCCGTCACCTGGGAGGCGGTCATGGGGTTATGCGCGACGATCTGTTTGGCTAAGGTCAATCGGGTGTTGTCGTAGGATTCAGCAATCAAGGCCGCTTTAGCCTCTTCGAAATCCATAGCATCCGCCATTGGAATATCCGTAGGGTGATGGCCCTTCTCTTCCCAGCCGAAATAAGGACCTTGTCGGTTGATGACCAAGACCTTGGGGAATGAGGTGAAGATCATCTGTTGGCCAAAGGTATGGCGAGCCGGGTCATCCAGCACCACGCGGAGTTCGTGGTTACCCAAGGGGATGGCGGGAATCTCCAAGGACAAGGTGGCATAATCATTTTGGAGCACCTCATCAAGGAACAGCCAGAACGGCGTATGAAGTTGGGTAGAGACCGACAGCGAGGTATGCTGGGCGCTCAGCGGGTGCAGGAAGGCGAGGAGGAGTGCAAGGAAAAGAATTCGTTTCATAGTCCAATGATTTATGCAAAGATAGGAAAAGATTCGGGTAGAGGCAAAAAAAATCCCGCCGGCGTACCGGCGGGATTCTGTCTCCTTTGAAGAGGGATTACTCTTCGTCCTTCTGGCTCTCTTCGTATTCCTTGAGCAGGCGTTGTTGCACGTCGGCAGGAACCTGGGCGTATTCGGCGAACTTCATGGTGAAGGTGCCGCGGCCTGAGGTGAGGGAGCTGAGTGAAGTGGAGTAACGGTCCATCTCCGCAAACGGGACCTTGGCGTGGATGGTCTGGTAGTTATGGTCACTATCCATACCCATCACGATGCCACGGCGGCCAGTGAGGTCGGTCATGACAGCGCCCATGAGGTCGGCGGGCATACGCACGTCGAGGGCATAGATAGGCTCCATGATCTTAGGACCAGCGTTCTTGAAGGCCATGGAGAAG
>JAEEGL011337047.1_pt1 | contig 11866 bp, 11 predicted proteins | sample 9134231 | NCBI WGS metagenome assembly JAEEGL01 (sample SAMN16246548, study PRJNA631951) | gut metagenome | biome: gut microbiome; feature: rumen; material: fiber-attached | host: Bos | place: Iran: Karaj | collected 2018-10 | reverse complement strand
TAAAACGGCATTTCTCCAAGCTAATGCCATAATGACAAATATATCCAACATTTCCAGAGAATTTTGCCTCTGTTAAATCATAGATAAAATCACAATCTCTAATCACAATATTGTTTTGTAGTGTAGTGTCATTATACAAAACATCCTTGCCAGAATATGCAAAAAAACTTGCACATCTTCCAGGATTGACTGCTTTAGTACCCTTGAAATTCCCTGTGCAATGGAAAGAACTATTTTCAATAGTAAAGTCAGACACATTATATGTTAACAACAAACCATATCTTTGGCAATTATTAGCTGTATAGCCATTAATATTTATATTTGAAATAGCACTTTCCCCAACAACACACAACCCCGACCAAACATTATCCACCTCAATATTATTTATATTTACATTATTAATTATTTGGTGCAAGGAGTAATCAGTCTCAATATCTATCCCTGCACAAGGTCCACGAAGAGCAGATGTAATATTATTAATATTACAGTTATTGACTGTTATATCAGAACCTTCACCTATACTGATCCCCTGTCTCTTTGCATCTTTTATAACGCAATCCCTTACTATGATATTTGAATTTAGGTTATTACCAACTCCCCATATACAGATGCCGTCACCTGCTGCTTCCAATAAATTAAGCCCTTCTATTAGGACATTCTTACTATCAACAATAGATATCAAATGACCTGATTGAGCTCTACCATCATATTTGAGGAGATTGCCTCTAACTGTGCCTGTGCCTTTGCCTTTTATTTTAACATCATGTACATTGTTTAAGTCTAATAGACCATAGGTGGCCCATATAGAATCCTCAAGATATATAGTCCCATTTAGTTCGACATCAGTCCTAGACCTAATCGAGATAACTGGTTCATGCGCCTTCTGTTCTCTAATAGTTACAGAATACGTACCCTTACTAATAAGAACAACATTATCAATACTGTCATTACTCAAGTTGAATAGTTGTAAAATAACATCCTGTTGATCATAAATATCTTTAAACCATTCACTATGAATTTTTGGTATATCCCATTCTCCATCAATAACCATATTTGCAAAAATAGCTTTCGCACCTGCTTCTATTTTGGTGAATGTACCTTTAAGAACTCCATTTCTCAACAATCCATTCTCAAATATAAGAGTACTATTCTTAGGAATAGCAACCGTATCTCCATTTAAGTCAAACTCATATCTTATTATGTAAACAGTACCCTCAGTTATTATCTGCTCGCCAAAACTCTTGTTTCTATCAAGAATCACCTGGTTCACATCGGAGTATGACTTTCCCCATGCCAATGTGCTAAAATCAAGAATTACAGAAAGTACTATCAAAATTAACATTTTCAATTTCATTTCCTACAGTATTCAATTATATGACATTATTATACTACTAAGATACTGGGTAAGATTATTTACACAAGTTTCTTCATCAACATCACTGTATTGCTTGTATCCTTCATAATGATAAGCCTTAACTGAATTCTCAGAAAAAGCCATCAGATAAGCTAAAACCGTTTTCTCATCAAACTTGTAATTCTTGATAAAATCATTAATTTTAGTTGCTGAAACAGAATCTGTGATCCTCAACACTCCAGGCATTTTCTCATACCATATTAACCCAAATATAATAACAGGTATTCTGTGCATCAAAGCTTCCCATCCTACTGTTCCTGTAACTGTTGCGACAGCAGTAGCATTCCGCATAAGTGAATAAGAGTCCATATCTAACGGCATAAGCCTTACTCTTTTTGACTTCAATAAGTCGGTATAGAATGTTTCAATCCTGCTTGTCTGCCCAAGTGTATGGCTCTGCAGCTGCTGTGGATGCTCCTTAACATAAACGAAATATTCCTTAGGCAAATTTTTGAGTAATGTTTCAACACAAAGAGTTTGATTTACAAAAATATCACCAGCAGGAGAGGTTGTTGCTTCTGGTTGATAATGTAATGGGAGGAACACATATTTCTCACCCTCAACAGGAGAAGATACTAAAGAGTTATAAAGATTTCTCATCTTCCTGTTGAATTTGAGTTTTGTCCTTTGCCTATTCGCTGCTTCCCATAGAGTATCTGTAGAATTTTCAAGACTAAATTTCCTGTTCTTTCGCATCGTCACGGTCACTTTCCCCAAAGAAAGTAAACCATTTTTGCCAAAAAGCCCTTTTTTCTTTAAATAAGACCAATCAACATACAAAGCACTGTTATTCTTCTTAGCATTAATTTCATGTGCTTTCATGTAAGTAGGTTGGGCTTCATTATAGTTTTTTTGCACCTTATCATACTGTTTTCTGATATCTTCGGGCAAATTGTCTTTGGTCAAAGAGTCAGCACCAAGATATTTCTGATAGCTTAAAGAAAGCATATCTCCAATAGTATAAATATTATCTAACGCATATATTCTACCTGGGCATAAAGAATATTGGAAACAGATAAATTTAATATTCCTTTTTTTGCATAACAAATACAACACATAATCATATACACGATGAGGATTCACAGCACTGATTACTATATCAATATTGTACATATCAATGACTGCCATCCAACATTTTAACAGATTTAAATAATGCCTTTCCCTTTCCATAAAGTTAAAGCTATATCTGTCAAAATCCATTCGATCCATCATTTTTATAGCCTGTAGCTCATAACGTGCAAAATCATTTAGAAAATCCACGTCAATATAACATTCTGTAGCTTTCTTTGCTATCTCTTCAGAAAAGATACCTTTCCAAGCGTCGGGATAAGACTGATAACAGATTCCCGGGAATGCTTCAGGAATGAGCCTCTCAGAATCATCATAGTCAAACCCGATCCAATAAGCAGGCTCAAATCCATCCTCTATCTGTAGTTTTTTGGCAACCGCAAGAAAAGGATCTACTACGCTCGTATTATAAAGTACTCTTTTCATCAGTCAAATGCTATACCATATTTACTCGAAAGGATTTCCTTTCCCTTATTATATGATGTCAAATCCAGTGAATCATCAGTTGAAAACATCACATCAAACTCATCCTCTAAATAAGTTATCAAATTAAGCTGATGAATACTGTCCCAAGTAGCCGTGCTTTCTCGACTAAAGTTTTCGTTCAGATCGCTTTCTCCTACAGAAAAAACCTCTTTGAAGATCTCATTATACTTTTCTAAATTTTCCATAAATAAACATATTAAAATATTTTCATAAAGCAAAACTTCCATCTACCCCCAAAACTTGACCTGTTACATATTTAGATCTATCTGATGCAAAAAACGTATACACATCAGCGATTTCTTCCGGTGTAGCAAATCTCCCCATCCCAACATTTATAAGTCTATCTTCAAAACGACCTTCGATTTCCTTCAGAAATCTTTCTGTAGCCACCATCCCTGGAGCGACAGCATTAACTCTAATATTGAATTCAGCCAGTTCTTTTGAAGCAGACTTTGTCAATGAAATCACAGCTCCTTTTGTAGCTGAATAGGCCAATTGCCCTTTTGCACCTTTCACCCCTACTATACTTGCCATATTGATAATAGAGCCGCCACCTTGCCGTTTCATGATTTTCGACACCATCTGTATGAGGTTGATCATAGCTATCACATTCACCTCAAACATCATTCTCAACTTATCCATGTCGATAAGCATTAGCGGTTCGTATGTCACTATGCCAGCATTATTTGCAAGCACGTCTAATCTTCCCTGTTCCTTCTTTATTTGCAAAACAGCCTGGCGAACTGCATCAAAATTGCAAATGTCAAAAGACAAAGGAATTACTGTTGAGGAACATTCCTTTGACAAGCTTTCCGCCCAATTATCCATGTCACAACCAGGCAAATCGTTTGCATAGACAACCGCACCATCAGCAGCAAATTTTTCTGCTATTTTCTTTCCTATACCTTTTCCGGCTCCTGTAATCAGGCACACTTTATTATCTAATAACCTCGCCATATTAACAATCTTTAATGCAAAATAACCTTCCCTGCTTCATTCCTTTTAATCTCATCTATGATTTCTACATTCACGTTACTATGATATAGTTTAGTTTTTGCCAAAACAAACTCAAGTACCTTATCCTTCACCTTTGCATTTGTTATCAACACCTTCAACATATCATCAGTACCGGAACAAACACAGTCTGTCTCAAAATTAGATTTGACCAGATACTCCACCTCGTCCAAACCTATACGCAAACCATAAATCTTTAAGAAACGTTTCATTCTTCCTATGATAAAATAACATCCGTCTTCATCCCTATGTGCGATATCGCCTGTTTTAAGGATTCCCTTATTCTCATCTCCTTTTATCAAATCCTCTCCACATACAGCATAACCTAATGTAACATTTTCACCTCTATACACCATTTCACCAGTAGCCTCACCTTCGAATGATTCGTTGCCATTGCTATCTATAACAGATAGTTGTCCATTGGGCTCAGCGAAACCAATGCTCCCGTTCTTTTTAGAAGCCCATTCAGCAGGAAGATAAGCCATACGAGCAGTGCCTTCTGTTTGACCATAAGTAGGTATAAACTTTTTACCTGTCCTCTCCGCATAATCGCAACATTCCTGGAACAATTCCTTACTCATCTTTCCACCTCCTTGGGTAATTACCTTCAGGCTTGGTAAATCCATTCGGAAGAACCTAAGTTTATGTAAAATTTCATAGCTGAAAGGAACGCCTGTAAAACTTGTTATCCCATCTTCTTTCATTGATCGCCAAAACTCCCTGTCTGTTAACGAGCGTCCTGATAGAAATATCGTGGCACCCACATACAAATGACTTGCTATAACAGAGAGCCCCATAGTATAATGCATTGGTAGAATTGCCATTGGACGTTCATATTCATTCAGCCCGAACATCTCAGCCACATTCCTGGCATTAGCTTCAATATTACGATAACTATGCCTAACGAGCTTAGGACTCCCTGTTGACCCAGAAGTAGGAAGCAATAAAGAAAGCTCGTCGTATAGAGGCGCTGATTTCATGCCTGTTTTTATAAGACTATAACTTCTGGCATTATAAACAATTTCTCCACCAAGTGTTGAAGCCATTTCCTCTGGAGCCCAATAATACGACGGCTTATACATGTTTTTTAATCTTGCAAATAGCTCTCCATCAATATTATGACTTAAAATCAGAGGGACTATTCTATTTGAAAGGGAACCGATATATCCCAGTAATGAACCTATACAGTTCTCAGCCAATATAAAAATCAGGCTTCTCTCTGGAAGAAGATTTTTAAAGCTATCGGCAAACTCACATAATTCACCATATGTAACTGAAGTCCGGCTGTCATCAACCACAGCTACAGAAAGCTTGTCTTTTTTATCTAAATCTAAAAACATAATACAACTAATTACATACCTATCTTTCTTGCAGGATTCCCCTTATAGACAAAACCATCAGAAGCATCATTCATCAAGAAACTACCCATAGCCAATTTTACATGATTCCCAACAGTTATTCCTTGAAGTACCGTTGACCTAACGCCAAACATATTACAGTCTCCACATGTGACATGCCCTGAAAGGCGCACTGCAGGGTAAAACACATTATAGTTTCCCACGACATCATCATGTCCAAACACACAATCGTTAACAACAATGTTAAAGTCGCCAAATTGAACATTAATAGCCATCCTGCTTACCTGACCAATAATGTTTCCTTTCCCTATTTTGAAAGAATCAAAGTCCATAAACTGAGTATCGGGATCAATTAAATTAGGGAACTCTACAAAAGGATTAACAATCTTCTCAACTATAGTTCTCAACACATTAACATTAGCCACTGCCACAGCTACAGCCAATGTTTTTCCCCACGAATTCAGCATGGCAGCCCCACCTAATACAGAACCATAAGGTGTTTCGGTTTTCCATAGAGTTTCATTATCATCAAAAAAGCCTATAAAATTCCATAATCTCTCATCAGAGACTCTATTTATTCTTTTTATCATACAAGCCACTTCTTGTCCATAAGCGCCTGCACCGAATATTGCTATGTCCTTCATTTTTCAAATATTCAAAGTTTTATCATACATTTGGCAGAATTCTCTTTCCATTCTTTCAAATGTAAATTCATTCTCAAACCTAAGCCGCGAATAATGCCCCATCTGTTCCCAATTATACTCAGGCAATTTTAAAAGAAAATTATATAATTCATCAACATCAGGATTTAGCAGGAAACCATTTTTACCTTCTTCTATCAATTCGGGGATACCAGAAACTTTTGTAGAAATAATAGGTAATCCTACCCGCATAGCCTCAATTATCGATATTGGCAATCCCTCATTTTTACTCATTAATATGTAAATATTGTTTTCTGCCAATCTTTTATAAACGTCCTGATTAGGCACACTACCAAGGAAACGAATCTGTTTAGACAACCCTAGTTCCAGGGATAGATCTTCTAACAAAGGTTTTTCAGCGCCATCTCCTATAAAATCCACATGAATCTGGTTTCGAATAGCTTCTGGCAAACGTGCAATTGCCTCTATTATTGTACGTTGCCCTTTTCTAAAACTTACTGTTCCAGTACAGCATAATCTATATTGGGGATTACGCACCTCTGCTTTTATTGCATCAACCTGCTTTTTTTGTTCATTTTCAAGATCATTTATGCCATTGATAATAACAGAAGTATTCTCAAGCGTTCGGCAAGGGAAATACTTCAAGAAATTCAGCTGACCTATTTTAGCAATGAAAACAATTCTATCTACATTTTTTACGGTCCAAGCCAGTTCTTCTTTCTGTTTTTCCAAATAGTTAGTCCCCTGAAGACCGGGTAATGATTCCAGGAGCATCTTGAAAGGAATGCCATCAGAATGCAAAAACATTACCGTTTTAGGCTTAGTATCTTTACGCTTCTTTAAATAAAGATAACAATCAACATCAGAATGGAATTGGACAATATCTGGATGACGATTCAATGAAATATAATAATCAATCAGGCTCTCTGCTTGTTTCCTGTTCTTCTTGTCAATAAGCTTAGCAGCCCACGCATCTTTCCTTGCCCGAGACCTTAGCCATTTTGAAATGTGTTGTCTCAGCCATGAATTATTATTCAAGATACCCTGTAATGCTTCTCCAGGTAAATCTGAGTACCCCCCCTGCTTAAGAGACTCATTGGCAAATAATGTCACACTATAGCCTCTGGAGCAAAAAAAATCCTTATGGCTCAACATCCTTTTCAACGTCCCTATTGGACCATTAATCGCATTAATAGAACTAGGGCGAATAATATCAACATTTTTCATGTACTTTTTCCTTTCTATAAGAGCTGTTTTCTAAATGTATAATGGTAAATGTAATACACAACAAGAATTGACTTAAATCGTTATAATATGCAACCCAAAAAATATCAGAGAACATAATAACAAATAATAAAATCAATATAGCCTTACTTATTTCATTAGAATTTTTTTTTAATCGAAAATATTTTTTAAGGACATGAATATGAGCATAATAATAAACCAACATTCCTATTATTCCTATATCCACCATCAATTCAATATAGTTATTGTGAGCATAAAAATTTTTCCCTGCAAATAAAGACGTGTTGTCAGATAATGCTCTAAAGCAATTAATGCCATAGCCCAGAATCGGTTTATCCATGAACCAATCTAATCCCATCATTGCCAGCATCAACCTAGAAACATCTTCAGTTCCTTGCTCATTTCCACTGGCTATATTAAAAGCATCTACTATCCTTACCCCTATAATATTATACAACTGGGGTACATTCATTATTAAAACTAATACAGCCCCCAATATTGCAGAAACAATAATTAAATTCTTGAGAATATTTTTATTTCTTCCCATATAATAAACAATTAGAGGAATGATCATAATACCCAAGGATGTCCTAGAACCTGATATTGCAATAACGTACAACATTAACGTAGAAATCAATAAGTACATTATTTTAATCATCATACGATAATTATTTCGGAAAAACAAGAAATAACCAACATACAAAGAGATTACAAGTCTGCCAGCTATATAATTAGAATTCAGACTTTCAGCAAAGTCTGCGTCTCCAATAGCAGATTCTATTCCTCTTTCCTCTCCCAACATACTAATATCAACAATTGAGAACAAATACAAAACAAAAATAACTGCTGATAGATAAAAGGCTTTGAAAACGACCTTAAGTTCACTAAGTCCTTTAACATACATAGAGATAAAGAGCAAAACTACATATATAGGTAGCATCCTAATAACTATAACAAAAACGCTTAATTTTAGAGATATTGACCATAATGATGATAGCAAACAAAAAAAAGTGAAGAAGAACAGCCATCTGAAGTACGTCTTATTGATGGGGAATGTGTGGATCGATAAATAATATACATCAAGTAAAAAAAAGATTCCCGTTAAAATAAAAGATATGACGCGTGGAACAGGCAAAGCAAAACATAGAAAAGCAATTATTAAAAGAATAAGGACTAGCCGACTTGACATAGTGGTAAAACGTTTAACTCACAAAAACAGGTGAGGTCGTTTGGTCAATATTCTCTTTAACTATTCTAGCGGGATTACCAGCAGCAACAGCATTGGCAGGAACATTATGAGTAACCACAGAATTTGCCGCAATAATTGCATTATCGCCAATTGTTACACCCTTGCAAATTCTAGAATTAGATCCTATCCACACATTTTCGCCTATAATAATCGGTGAATTGGCAGAATGCCAAGGCTGCCTCTCATCAGAGCCATGAGGTGTATGACGCATATAACGACGGTCTGATGGGCATAAAGGGTGGGTATTGTTATCTATTATTAATACATTGTTTGCTATCGCAGTATCCTTTCCAATTTCTACTCTGTTTACACAATTAACTACAGATCCAGGACCAATTTTACTCCATGATCCCATAACAATTTTTCCATGATGATAAGAGACGAGCCTACCATATATATCACAATGCTCATGAATGACAACATCATTTTTTGTTGAGCCACCAGACAAAGCAATGAAGGCATTAGGGCTACAACTTTGCCCCTCTCCAACAAATGTTGAGTGAGAGCGTAAAACATGTAACCTCAGAGACGATTTAATTTGATAATTTTTCTTTTTTAAATACTTGTAGAAACTGTGTAATAGCATAATTTAATTTATTTTTAGCCGTTTTAAAATCATTTTTTGTATAACATGCCGCTCAGAAGTTGATAGCCCAACATAATATGCTGAGATAACTGAAACAATGATGATAATAAGAGTTACAAATAATTGCTGCCACAAATTATCTGCCATTTGATAAAGCAGAAACGCAAAAGCCAAAGTTAATAACGTTGAGGCCACCAAAGGAAGTAAGACTTTTTTACAATAGTCCCATACCGAAAATGTCTTAACTTCTATTTTTGTGAACAGCAATCTAAGAAAAACCATAAACGCATTGAGAAACACTTTTACAACCATTGCTGTCGTTGGAGGAAATCCCATCGTAAATAATATGTATATAACGACTATTTCCGTAAAGTAAGCTATCGAAAGTGCGATCTGGTAGTTTCGAATGTTACCTGTTGCAAAGATGCTTATCCATAATGGAGTCGCTAGAGCATTAAAAATTGCAGCAATCACATACAATATGCAAAAAATACCAGAATACTGCGGTACTTCAGTCAACCATATACCTAATACCAAATTAATGTTAATCAAAACTGGCAAGGAAACAATGAACAACAAGAAATAAGACACTTTCGATGCATTATAAATCAGGCTGTTCATGTACTTATAATCCCCTGATGCATAAGATTTTGTCAATTGCGGCTGAAAAGCCATTTGAAAATTAGATGTAAGACTAACCATTGCAGAACTAACCTGATGAGCTACTCCCATCGCTGCGTTAGCAGCAAGTGCATGGAACATGTTTACCAAGATATTTTTACCTTGTGCAGAACCTACCACAGCCAACTGTCCCCATATAGTCCATCCCGAAAAACTAAAAATCTCCTTAAACATCTCACTATCCCAGAACCTAATATATGAAGCTTCTGGAAAATGCTTTTTACTATACCACCAATACAAAAAAAGATTGATAACACTAGTAAGCATCATTAGGCCTCCAAATAATATGAGCCTATCATTCGAGAAAAGCATAATCGCAAAGGCAAAAGCCAACTTTAATACAGCATCCACTATACTTACACAAGCGAAAAAAGTCATTCTCTCATGTGAAATGACACATGCGTGATAAGGTACCGTTATCATACTTAAAGCAAGAGAAACAACAGAAAATTGATAAACCCAATTTGCAGCAGCCTCTCTGCCATCAGGAATTTGTATATACTTATTCAAAAACCAAAGCCCAATAGTTTCTGCTAATAAAAGTATGACAATCGTAATCAAAAGATGAGCTGACAGACAAATAGAAAAGACCCTCTGAAGACGATTCCCTTCATCACGCCCCATCTCGTAAGATAAAAAGCGTTGAGTCGAAGAGGTCAGAGAGGATTTTAGAAAGGCTAACATCAACACGACTCCGCCCACGACATTATATAAACCATAATCATCTATACCCAAAGCTTGTAATATAATGCGCGAAGAATAGAGTGTAATCAGCAATATTACAGCCATCCTCATATATAAAACTATGGTATTCTTCACTATTATTTTACTACTATTTGCTGCCATACCTCTACAACTAAATTCTCTATTAAAAAGTCTTATAAGGTTTTAAACAAGTTTCCCCTATATCATCCTCACCATTCCTTCCTCTGCCTCCTTATTTCACATCTTTTGCTTCACCTCACTCAGATTATGCTCAAACGATTTGGCTATCCATTCCATCTCCACGCCTTCATTTGTTGCAAATTCTTTCAAGGCATCCACTGAACCCCATTTCGTATGCTTCGCAGAGTTAGCCACATCACAGACTTTCATCTTGAAATAACGACAATTGCTTTCTACAATCTCCCGCGTATCACCACCAGGTGCTACACTTACGATAAGTCCATTATACTCGAAAGTCTCAGGCATATCGCTCCAAGGATGAGACTCCGCGCTGATATCGACTTCACACTGCGAAGCAACTCCTTTAGCTAATTCAGCGTCTCCGACTTCCCACAGTTACTATGACCATATAATCCTATGATGCGCATTTATCTGGTTTTTGTCAAGACATACCCGTTTGCATCGTTTTCGCTCTTCTGATAAACATTCTCTATATAATAACTGGAGTTAGACAGAAACTCTTCCTCCTCAACTATTGCGATATAACTTCCGTTAAGCCTATTATAACATTTGCAAGTTGGGCAAGAGTACACTGGCAGGTTCTGATTGAATCTATTCTTATTGATAATGTCATAAAGCTTATCGGTATGGTAATAACTTACCGTACAGCCATCGTCCTCCCTTACAGAATACTTCAACCAGTCATAACTTCCATTAACCTTCATGATAACACCCACTACACCATTTGTATGCGAAGTGCGGTCTTTTCGTGAGATACTCTTCAAACTGTACTCTATCTCCCAGTCAATCCATTTACTTTGCTTGATATTCGGGGACAGAATAACTATTGTAACAGATGTACCGTACATCATATTGCGAAGATTCCGCTTTATATTCTCAGTACTTGTATCAGTAAGATCGGGTGAGTCTGAAGTCTCTCCTCTATAATACGTAGCATCATCACCCATAGCTGCAATGATTCGATCTCTTAACCCTCGAGCCTCACTGTACTTGTACGAAATAAAAGTTTTACGCGCCATAATGCTTATCCTTTACAATTAATCCATCCTGATATTACAGGCCACAGGCATATAACCATTACTATCAAGAACACACAAGATAGAAAGATATTGTTGACTTTGATCCCATAGCTCTCCACGTGGTAGCCCTCTTATCTCTTACGCTCCCAATATTGAATGAATATAGTCCCTCTGTATG
>JAEEGL011080606.1_pt1 | contig 11866 bp, 9 predicted proteins | sample 9134231 | NCBI WGS metagenome assembly JAEEGL01 (sample SAMN16246548, study PRJNA631951) | gut metagenome | biome: gut microbiome; feature: rumen; material: fiber-attached | host: Bos | place: Iran: Karaj | collected 2018-10 | reverse complement strand
CTCCGACGCCGGGTTCCCGCTGGGCCACGCTTCCCTGCGTGAGCCTGGTCAGTTTCTTCTGTGCCCGCTGCCTCGCCTGTTCCTCCTCGGCCTCCTTCATCTGCTGCTCCGCCCGGTAGCGGATCGCTTCCTCGATGGGACGGATGGTATAGAGCAGCGTACCGTTGCGCTTTTGCCCGCGCTTGGTGACGATGGTCGTGTGCTCCACGGTGATGAGACGCTTTTCCACGAGGCTGCAGATATGCTTCCGCACGGTGTTCTTCGAGAGATGGACGTTCTCACTGATGTTTCTGTAGCTGGGGTAGCACTGATGGGTCTTCCGATCCTCGCACTGCATGAGATAGCTGTAGACTGTAAACTCGCCCGGCGTGAGTCCCAGCATGCGGATCTCATTGGGCAGCGGAAAATAATCCTTGATGGGGTCGCGGGTGGGATAGGGATAGTACTTCCTCATGCTCCACCTCCAATCCTCTGCTCTACCCATGCCTGCAGCTTATCCTTCGGGATCACGAGGCGCGACCCGATTCGCAAAACCGGAAAGCCCTTCTCGTGCATGAGCTCATACATGCTGGAGATGGAGACCCCCAGCAGCTTCGCCGCCGTCTCCGCGTTAAGGAAAAGCGGCAGGTCATCGAACGATTTGTAGCTTGATTCTTTCATGTGTCCTCCTCTGGAATAGTTATTCTTGGATGCATCCGAGATTTATGATAGAATATGTTGCAGAGATCGTACATTGCGAATGGCTCGACCTGTTTTGGGAAGAGTTTGCTTCGAAGGAGGTGTCCGAAATGCGGCGGACCAGATCGGCAATCTATGTGACCGCGACAGAGACGGGGCACATCTCTTTGACTACTGTTGATGCCACCGGGCAGCAACAGAGTTTTCCAGAGGCGACGCCTGCGGAGCTTCTTGTGCAGAGAGAGGAACTCAACTACACGCCGCTCCGTGAAAAGGTCATGCGCTTGTGGGAAGCCTACCCGTTGGACGGATATGACCGCCCGCAGAAAAAAGCGGAGCTCTCCCGTCTGGCACAGGAGGTGCGTGAGAGCGCCGAGCTGCTTCGGAAGTTTGACCCGCTGGGATACTTTTGCGTCACATCACAGCTCGACTTGTATCAGCCGCAGCTCGGCGCGGCCCTGCGCTCTGAGAACATTGATCTTATGGATGTCGGCGCTGCGTTGCTATACGCTTTGGAGGAGCCGGCTTTGGCGCAGCTTCCCCTGCGGAACATGTTTGAGGTCGCGTTCAACGGTATGGAGCGCGCAACACAGCGGGACCGGTATGAGCTGCTCACCAAGACCTATGCACATGCGGAGCCACCCGTCGTGGATCGGTACTATCCCGCACGCCGCCGCGCAGCGGTCGAGGGTGATGTGCCCCTCGGTTCGTCGCCGGAGTACAGAGTGGTGTCGCTGGACGACCTGCATCACCTCTTGTTCTCTCTGTACTTCGCGCAAAAAAAGCAGCGGATCGTCCGCTGCGAATGCTGCTGGGGCTATTTTATTCCGCCGACCACGCGCCCTGCGCTGTACTGCGACCGCATCATTGACGGCAAGAGCTGCAAGCAGGTCGGCCCCGGGCTGCGCTACACGGTGGAGCTCAACCGTGACGCCGCCTTGCGCACCTACGATGCGCTGCGCCATCGGATGACCTCGCGTCGGAATCGCTATGTCGATTGCAAAGCCCCGGATGGTCAGGGCAATCTCATTTTCATGGATTACCTTGCCTACGAGGCTTGGGATCAGAATGCGCAGACCGCACGGAAAGCGTATCTTGCGAACGAGATCACCGCGGAGGAGTTTCTTCACCGGATCGACATCTATCACGACCTTGAGACTTACAAAGTCGACGCGCCGTGTGAGCGCGGCAAAAGTGAATGGCGAAGACGGATCGAGGCGGATATCCGCTTTGACCCATATCAAGAATACGCAGGCATGATGACTCTGGATCTTGGCGCGGAAAATCCGCAGTGGGAGCTCACGCCCGCAGAGGAACGCATCCGTGAGGCGCACGGCGATTCGCAGCCCCTGCGGATACGGAGGGACGACTGAGAAAAACGAAATAAGACGCGCAGGCCGTCTGGGAATCTGATCTTCCAGGCGGTCTGCGCCTATTTCTTTGTTTATTGCCCCGCAGCTTTTACGCTGTCTGGCGCTGCACACATCGGCCGTAAGGCCGTCCCCAAAATGTAGGGATGCCCTCGCTTAAAGACAGCATTCTCGCTTTTTCGTGCTGATGCAGCACCCTTCTACTTGCTTTTTCGTGCATTATCTTTCTTTTTAAACTTGCTTTTTCGTGATTTTAGAGGTATAATAGGCGCGACAAACCGATTTGGAGGATCACAAGATGCTGAAACGCAAGATCTATGATGAACTTCTTTCGTGGAAGCAAAAAAGCCACGGGCAGACGGCGCTTCTGATCGACGGCGCACGTCGTGTCGGCAAGAGCTTTATCGCGGAATTGTTCGCCAGGCAGGAATACAAGAGCCATATCATCATTGACTTTGGCAACGCACCACAGGATATTCTCGACCTCTTTATCAACGAGAGCGCCGATCTGGATCTTTTCTTTGCCAAGCTCAGTGCTTTCTACTCCACGGTGCTTCATAAGAGAGAGTCTCTTATCGTATTTGACGAGGTGCAGCAATTTCCGCGAGCGCGGCAGCTCATCAAATATCTCGTTGCGGACGGACGCTATGACTATCTGGAGACCGGGTCGCTGATCCGCCTGAAGAAAAACACCGAGAACATCATCATTCCCTCGGAGGAGGAGCACATAGAGCTGTTCCCGATGGATTTCGAGGAGTTCCTCTGGGCGTTAGGAGACGAGGCGACCGTTCCCCTGATCAGAACGTGTTTTGAAGGAAAGAAGCCGTTGGGCCAGGCACTGCACCGAAAGGTGATGAACGATTTTCGCCAGTACGTGCTGGTTGGCGGCATGCCGCAGTCCGTTCTGGCCTACATTGACGGCAAGAACTTTGCAGCGTCGGATGAAGCCAAGCGCCGTATCCTGCGGCTGTATCGGGACGACGTCTCCAAGTTCGCCGCCGGGTATGAGGAAAAGGTCTATGCCGTCTTTGACGGGATCCCCGGTCAGCTCACTAAGAAGGAGAAAAAATATAAGCTGTCTTCTCTGAACAAGAACGCCCGCTTCCGCGCGTATGAGGACTCCTTCATCTGGCTGAATGAGGCGATGGTCGTCAACGCCTGCTTCAACGCCACCGATCCCAATGTCGGCCTTGCGCTCAGCGCCGATCACGCCACGCAGAAATGCTACATGGCCGACACCGGACTGCTGGTCACGCACACCTTCATGGACCGGGCTTTTACCGACAACGAGCTCTATAAAGCCATCCTGTTTGATAAACTGGACGTCAACGAAGGAATGATTATGGAAAATATCGTCGCGCAGATGCTCCGGCGCAATGGGCACAAGCTGTATTTCTATTCTCGAAGCGACAGCGAAAACCGGGAAAATCACATGGAGATTGATTTCCTGATTACGGAGAATAAAAAAATCGCCCCGATTGAAGTGAAATCCGCCAACTACCGTTCACACGCTTCGCTGGATAAATTCAGAAAGAAATTTTCCAATAAGATCGGCGCATCCTACATTCTCTACCCAAAGGATGTAATGCAGAAAGACGGCGTCTGGCATCTGCCGCTTTACATGGCGATGTTCCTTTGATACGGAAAGATAGAATAACATACCGCCTGCGGTTATCTGCACCGCAGGCGGTATTTCCATCTTTGCTTGATACTGTGCACATGAGCCTCGAGGTTTACCCTGCTTTTTAGGGCAAACCTCTTTCCCGCCAGTCGACAGGCTTGCTTTGATGTCAATGTGGTACGAAAAAGATGGATTTGCGTTTTTGATAGATAGATTCGAACCCACGGGCTTAATGACCGTCTTTTGAAACCGATTTATAATTGACAGTAAAAATCAAATCCTTTAGCTTTTCGGATTCTATGCAAGTAGCAGATGCTAAGTTTCCAATTCTAATAAAGTGATCCTCCGGGATCTCTATCGCAATAGCTAATCGATACTCTCTTTGATATGCTAAATCTGGATTCTTATATAGAAATCGCTCTTTTGCACCAGTCTTGAATACTTCAACCCTATCGATTCTGTTTTGGTCGCAGTATTCTACCATGTTTCGAGGAAACGCTTCAGGAGAAACGCGCAGAAGTATGGGAAGGTGGTGATTCCGCCGCTCTCCCCGATGTTTCCTTTCGTGAGCTTCAGCCCGTGCCGGATGTCCGCATATTGCTCGTTCTTGATCAGAGCGGACAGGGACTTGGAGCGATTGGTACCGTGTGAGGCGGTTGTGTCAAGCGAATAATCACGAAAAATGAGCGATTATTGTTTTGTTTCTCACGAAATAATAGCGTTGTTTTCCATAATCATCACGTTTTCTTGATTCAATTCTGTCTTTATCCTGAATTACCCGTGCAGATAAGCCGCCCAGCCGACGAAGCATGCGTCTTCCGGCATGACCAAAACGCCGTCGTTTCTCCCCCGCTGATGCACGAAAATGCATCTCCAGGCAGTTCCCCTCTTGCACAGCGCGGCATTATCCTCAATGAATAGCCGATCCGCCAGCATGTCGGTGGTGAAGTTCTCATAGTCGATTTTCGCCAGCGTTACCGTCGCCACGATCTCATACAGGCGTTCCCGCTCAATCAGATGCGGCGTCATCAACTCCGAAATAGCACGCGGCTTCCTTACGAAATACGCATTCCCGGTCAGTTCCATCTCTCTGTCTTCCCTCCCAGAATTAGTGTACTTATATTAAGTACATTTTGCACATTCTAACATGTACTTGAAATAAACTCAAACTATCTCTTTACAAGTACACGGAGGGGTGCGATTTGGACGCTCTGAAGAAGGAAAAGGATAAGCACTTGGGCCTGCGCATTGACACGGAGCTGCATTACAAGCTCCACTATATCTCACAGTATGAGGGCCGCTCCGCCAACGGCGAGGTCATCTATCTGATCCGCAAGGCGATCGAGGACTTTGAGAAACAGCACGGCACGATCAAGCTGCCGTGATGCGCCCGCCCTTCAGCTTTGGATCGTAATAACCGCAGATCATCCGAGCGCTTCCCTGCTCAGACGGTCTGCGGTTATTCTTTGTCTATAGCGGCGCAAAAACGGTGCTATCATCCATGATACTTGCAGCCTTCATAATGGAGCACTCGCTTTGGCCTTCGTCTATAGAATACTATAATGATTGAATGTCAAAACCGTTTTTTAGTTTTCTTTTGCGGAATCCTAGCCAACTTCCATAGGAGTCATTTGTAAATACGGCTCAAAGTACCTATCAAACCTATCATAGGAATAATACGAAAGCGTTTTCAATATCATTATTTCCAGTTCTTTTGTTGTTTCATTAACGCACAGCTTCAAGTAGTCATTATATGCGGGTGGATTTCCCTGCAATGCATTATAATCATACTTAGTCACTTTCCAAGACGGAGAAATAATACACCAAGCAGATTCAGAAGCAGACATTGCCTGACCGCTATAGTAGTAGGATGTCGCTTTGTTTTCTATTTCCTTATATGAATTATAGACTTCTTCCAGTACTTTTCTCAGGTCATTATCGGAAGGAGGCAACAAGAGTTTCGCTCTGTTGACTGCTTGGCATATTGCATTCGTTGCTTGATTGATGCTGTTTATCCACTGCATAGGCATATTAGAAATATTTGAGAAATTTGAAAATATAATATGTATATTATTACGCGCAACTGCGAGGATACTTTGAGCTAAGCAAAACTCATCGTATATTTTCAAAAAATCTCCGCGCATTTGCGACTTTTCATCACGCTCGCTCAACTTCTTTTGCAGGAGCTCGTTATTGTTCTCGATTTGCTTTTGTAACTCATTATTCTTCTTGTTCTGCCTGTAAGATTGCCAAACGACCAGAAGTGAAACAATAATCGGGCCAAATGCCCCGACAATTGTAATCCACATCGGAACCATATTACTGCCAACCACTTCAGTCAGTTGTTCAACCTTCTGTACAATTTCCTCCACTTAATTATCCTCCCAGATACGCAGGTATGGCGACCGACTTTATCTCATTTCAGTCTTATCATGTTAAACGCAATTGCGCAATCAGCTGGCTGAGTGTTGCCTCATGTGTTGCGGGCTTCAACTCGCATTCCCATATCACGAGGACCTTCCATCCCATTTGCTGAAGCAAATCATGGTTTCTCCTATCTCTTTCAGCATTGGTTTCGATCTTATACTTCCAAAACTCAGCGTTGCTCTTGGGCCACACGAAATACTTACACCCATCATGTTTGTGCCAAAAGCAGCCATTTACAAATATTGCTGTTTTATACTTGGGAAGAACGATATCCGGTTTGCCAGGAAGCCGGGCATCGTTCTTTCTGTATCGAAATCCTTGGGAAAACAAATGCTTTCTTACCAGTTCTTCCGGTTTTGTATCCTTATTACGGATTCTGGACATATTATAGCTTCGGACTTCGGCTGTATGAACATCGGACATGACTCATCTACACCTCAACAAAAACCTTTGAAAACAGAAGCTGCGTGAAGACATCCTCAACCTGTTTTGCAAATGCAGGGGAATCCACAAGAGTTCCCAGCTCAATATTGCCAAGTTGACCATGATATGAAAGGTTGGCTGATGTAATCAGAGTATACTTCTTGTCGGTGGATATCACCTTTGCGTGCAGGGCAGCCATTTGGTCCTTTTTCTTCTTATAATTGTATATCTCCATATACCTGCCTTTATTTCGCAGTAGCTTTTCGAACCTCGGTTGAGATTCAATGTCGTTGACAAAGAATTTCACCAGAACTCCTTGTCGGCTCTTCTGAATAATCGTTTCTATCATCTCATCAAAGTATTCGGACAGTGAATAACCGGTAATCAGGATACTGCTTTCAGCCTCGGATAACAGTTTCTCAACAGTATTCTTTGTTGATTGCGTTCTGACAGAAAAAGATGGTGGTGCCGTCGCAACCAGCTTCGCGCTTTCTCTCGGTGCAGTCTGAATGCCATAAATAAGAGCATAGATTTCCTGAGCTTCTTTCTCTGTAACCGCGGGAAATTGCTTCCTTATTGCGTTCAACGTCTCACCAGAAGGAATACTACCGTACACTGTATTCTCTTTAATCTTCCCCAGCAGAATATCCAGATTCAGATTTCCAGTTGACACAGATCTGACACCAACTCTCTGAAATACGCTTGTGTTTCGCGTCCGGAAACGGGAACGACGAGCCCACGATCAAGCATTCGGTTTCCATTTTCACACGCTGTTTCGGAGATCATACAACAAGAATGACATGCTGCACCATTTGAGTTGCTTCCTGCAGGATAGTGACTCATACACTCCGGATCGTTAGTGCATAACAGTGCTTCCTGAAACGCGTCCCGTATCAGGGGCAATAGCCTGTCAATGTTTCCCAATTCAACAAGCCCACCCAGTGATCCCTCTTTGTCGGCGCTCCCGGTATAAAGCAGTATACCAGACATTTTTTCGCCAAAATAGATTCGTTCCCTTATGGCAGAAGATGAATAACCGGAAGACAAGGACATCTGTTTAATCAGCAGATGGGAAAACGTGTGCATTAACACATAAACCGCATCCCGGAGTACCGGAACAGTCCATCCTTTTGCCTCGCAAAATTCCTTATGACAATCTGCATATCGTTTTGATAACGTCGGCAAATCTCCGGAAGATACCCATGAGTTGAGCGTTTCCTTGTTGAACTCAATAAAAACTCCTTCGCCGTTCACCTCCGCAGCAGGAAGCCATTTTTCTGTGCTTCCTCTGTTCAAATAAACAACATTTGCCTGTTCATCCGCATCGGGATCAGGTGCGTCCACTCTGGTAAATCCAAGGAGGACCCGCACCTCGCGCAGTCTTGTTATTCGAATGACTCGACTAAAAAACGGTTTCAGTGGATCAGGCAGGGCATCTTCTTCAGCCTTGAAGTGTATTTTGTTGGAAGCGTAAACCGGGTCGTCATGATGAGTAATTGCTTCATATTCTGCCAGTTTGATTTCTTTGAATTCTTTGATATTGTTCAACCGACGGTTAAGGGCATCATCAAATTCGTCCCTGTTGAACGAGGAAAAATACATTTCATATATTCTGGAGACACCTTCATCTCCCATGAGCTGTTTTGCCAGCTCAATATCCCGAATGTGATCATCAATCAGATTGTACAAAGGATTGATCCAAGGTGGGATGGAAATCGCGCTTTTGGTGACTGAAAAGTATACATTGGATGCGCCTCGTTGGGAAGGAATCAGCGGCTTCTGACAATTCTGGTTCCTGGCCTTCGGTCGGAATGGGTGTCTTCCGGAGCAGTGCAATCCGCTAAAATTCTCTTTCTGAGTGGCACCGCTCATGCTCCGTCTATCTCCACAAGTGCATTCTACCCACATATCAGCAAGCGTCGAAGTATTGCCGGTAGAATATATCCGAAGCGTTCCGTTGCATTTTTTGTCGCCTTGATGCACCCACCAACTCCAAGGGAAATCATCCATATGTCCATCTTCGCAGATGGTAATAAAACGCGAGGGATATGCAGGGCGGTGGCAATCAGGACATGTCACGCCAAACTTGAGATATCGATCCAGGTCAAAATTTTCGCGGGCATCAAATAATCTGCCGCATCTCAGATTGGAACAAACATGCATATACGGAAAGGTGGTCACGGGAATATCTCCCGCGCTGGAGGTTCTGGGCATGTAAAACAATTGGACTTTCAGATAGGATGCCAACCGTCCATCAATGATTTTCTTGCCCTTTTGTTTCCAGTAATCCGTATCAAGGACCGTTACGGAGTCCTTTACAGCATCGACAATCGAACCTGGCCCAAAGGTAGTTATGATCTGGTTTGGTCTGAGCTCACCAAGCTTGTTATTGTCAAAAGCCATGGTTTATTCCTCCGTGTAGTAATACATGTTTGCTGCGCTTTCCACTTCCCTCATGGAATTGAGGGTAGCTTTTTCTGTTTTGTCGCATGGCTGACCGTAATAATTCATCAGGCGATTATAGCGGTCAGTTTTATAGACATAGTAACGAAGCGCCTTTCGTTGAGCAGCCAGCAGCTTCCAGTTGTCTATAAACATGTCAATCTCGTCCACAACATCCTTTTGTACTGACGGTTTGACGATTTTCAGCCTTTCCATAATGATGTTTTTAACTTCAGTCAGTTGCTCATTTGTAAGGCTTGAGATATTGCCGGCTTCCGCATTGGATGCAAATTGCGGATATTTCAAACGGATTGCGGAGACTACAAGTGCATGAAGCACGCGGTCTCTTGCTCTGGCAGAAAACGGAGTTGCAGTTGTCCCTTCCACAAAACGATACAATTGAGAATGGTACCCTGTGAAATTCTCATAGTGAGACAGATCTCTTGGTCGGTACGGATTATAAAGCGTAACTACGAGGCCGGGAAACGCGCGTCCAATTCGGCTGGTTGCCTGGATGTATTCCGAATTCTGCTTTGGTTGACCGGTAACGACCATTAGGCCCAGTCTGTCCACATCCATGCCAACGGCAATCATGTTGGTTGCGATAGCAGTATCCAGGCACTCTTTGGAAGTATACGGTGTTTCGAGTTTTTTCAATTGATCCGGTATCTTATAAGAAGGCATACGGGAAGTAATTTCCACGCTTGCGCTCTTGTATAGAATACGGGTCTTATCCAGACCATAACGCTTTTTCAGTCGGTTGATCCTTTTCGGAATGTCGTCCTGCAGCAGTCGGACTGCACCACCCAGCTCACGAATACTGTTATAATAACCGACCAACGTGTAGTAAGGATCAATGGCGTCCTTATACTCATCTTTCAGAGATAAATCATAAACTGTCTGAAGTATGATCGCATAGGTTCGCAACAATGCGGTCTTAACAGATTGACCGGGAGCACATATCCCAACGTATTTACGGAAAGGATCATCTTTAACCGGGATCTCCCTTATAAAGAAGCTGTCGCCTATTTCGAATCCGTTGGGTGGGAACTGTGCAGTGTCTCTTCTGGCGTAAAGGCATCTGGCCTGTTCACTCGCATTCTTTATGGTTGCAGTTGAAACCACATACTTTGGCCGAATCGTCTTCTCGCCGTCCTGATATGTACACAATTCTTCTATAATGGTCTCATATGCGCCGTAAATACTGCCCAGTGGCCCTGTGATCAAATGAAGCTCATCCTGAATAATCAGTTCCGGTGGCAAGAAAGGCTTTACAGGGAGTAGTGTCGATGCAGGCAGTTCTGCAGTTCTGTTATGCTTTGAATGGTCTTCGCCGATTGCGACATAACCATCCCTGCTACAAAGGCGATCGATACGGCCAAAAAGGGCATTCGTTTCCGCTCCCCAAGGCAGAGCTGCGAATTTATCAACCGTTGACAAAAGAATTGTGGGGCATTTTGCGTAGATTTCCTCATCGACAAGCAGAACCGGTATTGGCATTTTCTGCTGCTTATACTTGTAAAACATGCAGTCACGGTCTGCACAGTAAATGGAAATAGTTTTTCGGGGAGGATCGATATAAAACTCTTTTTCTGTCAACGGTTTGCCACAGAATGGGCATGTCGGAAGCTGTTTATAGACCAGTCTTCTTGCACGTTGTGCCTCTTCAGGATTCGCCGGGTCTTCAATCAATTCCTTGAATTTATTGGGTGTAACTTTCCCGCCAACCCAGAATCCGATGCTGATCGGAGCGTTTCCATATTTGGGGCATTCTTTTTGCCGAATCAGCTCCGCCGCAACAACCATTTTTGTAATACGATCTCTCTGCTGCGTAGTCAGCAGACGGAGAGTATAGCGAAGGATGGCTGTCACACCGCCATCATGATTAAATGCGTCTGAATCATCGGACGTCAGTCTGCGATGCGCGATCACAAAAGCCATCAGTCCCAGATAGGCTTCTGTTTTACCACCGCCAGTGGGGAAATAGAGCAGATCGACAATCTCACGGTCTTTGTGTGCAGGGTTGACAATTCCTGACAGATTCATGAGGATAAAAGCGATCTGGAACGGTCGCCAGGCGAAATCATTCTTCGGGTCTCTTGGGTCAACAAAATCCCGAAAACTACAGGCAATCCCTTCTCCGTGCTTCCTTGAATAATTCATGATATTGCGTTGCAACAGCATGGCTCTGTTCATAAAGCAGAATGAATCAAAAGCAATATCATTTTCCCTGAGAAGCTGGATTCCTTCCCGGATACGATCCAGAGCGCCAATACACTTGGAAACAACATTATCGCCAATTCTTTGCTTGAATGCACGGTCCTGCATTTTGGGATCTGCAACGATCTTCTCCTGAATCCACTGATCATAGGCGCTGGCCAACACAGTCAGGCGAGTAATGATATCGTCTTTCCGCTTTATTGCAGCCATTGCACGCATGGAGAAAAATGTGGGATCAAACCCTTCCAGTGCAGGACTGACACCTGGGAACTCATACTGAGGGATGAAGTCAGACTGTACCCATGCAGCTTTCCCGTCGATTACATCTCCCCAGACCGCAGCGCAACCGCGTCCTCTTCCAAGAATTGGCCGTTGTTCAAAATAGAACTCATCCGGCTCCAGCACTTCTCTGCAAATATGCTCAGCAATGAAGACACGGGACCCATCGTCAGAAAAAGCCTTCAATCCGACCTGGAACATCATGGATTCCACATCGTTTTCTGCATTGTGCCGCTTGTTTATAATATATATGGTCACAAGGGAGTATCCGTTTTTCAGATGAATTCTGGATACATGCAGATGTACATCTGAATCGTAAACGAGCTGATACCCCTTCGTCTTTTCAAAAGAAGAGAAATCAATTACCAGGTTTTCCTTCACCTGATTGCGCGCATAGGTAGCAACG
>JAEEGL010844096.1_pt1 | contig 11866 bp, 7 predicted proteins | sample 9134231 | NCBI WGS metagenome assembly JAEEGL01 (sample SAMN16246548, study PRJNA631951) | gut metagenome | biome: gut microbiome; feature: rumen; material: fiber-attached | host: Bos | place: Iran: Karaj | collected 2018-10 | reverse complement strand
TTGTTCGGGACCAGGTATCGCAGTTCAAATGTGACCGGTTTCGTCTGCCGGTGCAGCTGCAGCAGCCCGTACGCGGCGGCGCCCAGCAGCAGGAGTTCCACGGTCAGCAACAGGGTCTTTACCAGGGCATCGGCTCTTCTCCTGCGGGCGGCCGCCCTCTGTACAATCCTAGCCGTGGCCGTGCTGGACGCGGGAGAGGAAGTGCGAAGGGATTCATCCGGCAAAGCACCCGGAACGAGCTGTGCAGATGCATCCTTGCTTTCCGCATCCTCCGCAGCACTCTGCGGGCCGGCGTCCCGAACCGTTCGCCTCGGCTGGCGGAAGCGCCTTGCGCGCTCCTGCCGCTCGCGGTGAAGTTGCAGATCGGAATTACTCATGCGGCAGGCTCCTCTTCGGGCAGCAGCTGCGCAAGGTTGCGCTCAACAATTTCCAGAATGACCGTGTCGGCGTCCACACTTTCAAACGCGGCGAGGGAATAATCCGCCGAGCGCGAGAACTCCGCCGTTTCAAAGGCTTCGGCCAGATACGGGTACAGCGCGATGCCGAAGGAATCGCGCAGGCAGTAAAGGCTGCCGGTTCCGGCTTCGCATGCGGTCCGGATGGTGATGGCGTTGCCGCCGCGCGGGTCCGATGCGGTCTCATACGTAAAGCCCGGCGCGTAGACGAGTTCGGCCTCCCGCCCCTTTCCGGTGGGGTACATCATCTGGTACAGGTCTCCGGCGTGCAGGCCCTGTTCCGTGAAGGGGCCGGCAGAGAAGCCGGATTCCCGGTCAAGTGCGGCGAGCAGCGTGTCCGCCGCGAGGGCCGCGCCTTCGGCGGTCCAGTGCGAATCGGTCCGGTAGTAGAGGTCCTGCCTGCCTTCGAGAGGGGCGTACAGGTCCGCCGTGTTGACGCCGGATTCCCGCAGCAGCGGGAGCAGCCTGCGGGCGTTGGAGCCGTCGAGATCTTCCGGATAGCGGTCCGGCATGGAGCCGGGAATCAGGGAACTCTTGTTCGGCGCCACCGCAAACAGGAAGCGGACGCCCCGGGCCTCCAGTGCATCCTGCACTTCCTTCAGGTGCGCGGCGATCTGCCGGAGTTCTCCGTTCGACAGGCCGGTTCCGGTGTAGTCGTCCACGGTGGAAGCGTAGAAAAGCTCGCCCTCTTTCCCGAGCACGACCTGCGGCTCGGCGGAGGTGTGCAGAAGCTTTTCATACAGGAAAGATCTTACCGAAACCAGATACGGCCGAAAAGCGAAGCGGGTCTCCGCGTAGTTCGAAACGTCAGCAAGCACGCCGGTGTTCAACGTCCCGTCCCGGCTGATCAACGCGGGCGTACGGGGCGCGCTTTCATTCGCCAGCAGGGGCGAAGGGCCGAGCACCGCCATACCCAGCGCCGGAAGCAGGCACAGGGCAAAGAACAGGCAGATATACACGATGGTGAGTCCGGATTTCTTCATGGCGTCAGAACTGGAAATAAATGAAAGGATGGAAGCCGCTCTGCGCCAGCGACATCACGCTCAGCAGCAGAAGCAGCAGGCAGCACAGCGCCGGCAGCAGCGGGCGGCTGTGTTCTTCGGTCAGAAATGCGTGCACGCGCATGCCGGGTCTTCCCGCCAGCAGCAGCGCAAGCAGCACCGTCAGTACGCAGGCGGGGTCCAAGAGCTTCGCAAGCAGGACGGACGCGGCGGGAACGGTACGGAAAGAAAACATTGCGCCGATCATCCGCAGCCCCTGCCCGACGGTGTCAGCCCGGAACAGCACAAACAGCAGGCACACCGCGAGCAGCGTATACAGCCTGCAGATCAGGCGCCCGGCCGGGCTCTTCTGCAAACGCTGCACCGGGATGATGCCGCTGCCCTCCAGGCTGGAGAGCAGGCCGTGCCCGAGGCCCCACAGGACGAAGGTCCAGTTCGCCCCGTGCCACAGGCCGGTGCAGAAGAACACGATCAGCCGGTTCAACGCTGCGCGCGCACGGCCTCTGCGGCTGCCGCCCAGAGGAAAGTAGAGATACTCCCGGAACCAGGTGGAGAGCGAAATGTGCCACTTCCGCCAGAACTCGCGGATCGAGCCTGCGGTGTAGGGGAACAGGAAGTTCTCGCGGATCGAGAAGCCGAACATCTTCCCCATGCCGATGGCCATGTCACTGTAGCCCGAGAAGTCAAAATAGATCTGCAGCGTATAGCAGATCCCACCCAGCCACGCGGCGCGGAAATCTCCGGTGCCCGAAGCGAACACCGCGTCGGCGACCGCAGCGGCGGCGTCGGCCAGAAGCAGCTTCTTGCTGAGGCCGACTGTAAAACGCCGGATCCCGGCCCAGGTCTTTTCCGGTGTGCAGCTGCGCTCGCGAATCTGCGCGGAGATATCGCCCCAGCGCACGATGGGTCCGGCAATCAGCTGCGGGAAGAAGGAGATGTACAGCAGCACGTCGAGAAAGCTGCGGCTGCAGCTTTTCGGGTCGCGATAGCCGTCGATGACGTAGCTCATCCCCTGAAAGGTGAAGAACGAAATGCCGATCGGCAGCACCAGCCCCACCGGCTTCAGCGAAACGCCGGGCAGCAGGCTGAGGTTTTGCAGAAAGAAGTCCGTGTACTTGAACACGCACAGGATGCCGAGGTTCAGCAGCACGCTTACCGTCAGCACTGCACGGCTGCGCGCAAAGCGCCCGCCGAGCAGCAGGCCAGTCACATAGTTCAGCAGGACCGAAGCCAGAAACAGCGGGACGTACTGCAGGTTCCCGAATGCGTAGAACACCAGGCTGGCGGCGGCCAGCAGCAGGTTCTGCCACCGCTTTCCGAGGGGAAGGCGTGAAAGAAGAAAGACCGGGGGCAGAAAGAAGAACAGAAAGATCGCAGAGCTGAATACCAAGATTCTTCCTCCTTCCGCCGCAGTCTTTCGTTTTGCTTCAAAAACAGCAAAATATTATAGCATTATCCGCCGGGTTTGACAATAGCGGAAACGCGGCGAATCCCCGGCTGAAGCCGAGAGAAAAGCCGGAAAACCGCCATGCGGTTTTCCGGCTTTTGTAAGCTGTCGAACGGTTTTGCAGGGCCTTACGGTTCTTTCTCCTCCGCTGCGTTTGCTTTGGGCAGCGCGGAGGGGTTCCCGATTTCCACGACCCCTTCCGCCGAGACGGCGCTGACCGGTTCCGGTTCGTCCTCCGTATCTGCATCCGCGTCGGGTTTCCCTTCCTCGCCAAAGTACCGCAGCACCATCATGGTGATGTCGTCCGCCTGCGGCGCGTCACCCGCAAAGGCGCCTACGGCGCCGCGCACGTTGTCCACCAGCTTCGCAACCGGCGCTTCACGCTCCAGGTTCAGCGCATTGACCATGCGCTCCAGACCGAACTCCTCGTTGTCGGCGTTCGTCGCCTCCGTGACGCCGTCGGTGTAGAGGAACACCGTGTCCCCCGGCGCCAGCTGGATCTCATAGCTGCGGTACTCAGTTTTGTCGAGCGCGCCGAGCACCAGCCCGTGCGGGTCCTTCAGCAGGATGAAATCCCGGTTTTTGTGCATCAGGCAGGGATATTCATGCCCGGCGTTTGCAGCGGAAAGCAGGCCGGTGGAGATCTCGAGAATTCCGAACCACAGCGTCACAAACATGTCGGCTTGGTTGTTGGCGCCGATCTGCTTGTTGACGGCCTTCAGAATTTTCGCCGGATCGTGGCTGCGGCTCTTGGCCATGTTGTGGATGATGATCTTGCAGACCATCATGAACATGGCTGCGGGGATGCCCTTTCCGGCCACGTCGGCGATGATCAGCGCGAGGTGATCCCTGTCGATCATCTGGAAGTCGAAGAAGTCACCCCCGAGTTCCTTGGCGGGTTCGGTCCGGGCGTAGACGTCAAACTCCTTCCGCTCCGGGAAGACGGGATAGATGCTGGGCAGCATGTTGCTCTGGATGGTTTTTGCCAGTTCCAGTTCCATGGTAAGGCGCTGGGTTTTCTTTGCCTCGGCGTCCTCCTCCTCGATGATGACCCGGTCGCAGCGCGCGTTTTCCGCGCAGTAGACGGCGGAAGCTAGCAGCAGCAGAAACACGGGAATCAGAACGGCCAGCATCGCTCCGCGTGAAACGGCAAGCCGGGACGCCAGCGCCAGCACAATCAGCAGCAGGACCACCGCCGCGGCTGCTGCCATAATCCTCGAAACGGCCAGATTCACCCGCACGGCGTCCTCCCAGGGGAGCCGGTCCAGCCGGAAGAATCTGCCGAAACCGCCGCCCTTCTGCCCGCGGGCGTCTTCGGGCTGCTGGTTCGCATTAGGTTTGGATTCCGCCATGGGCGATGACACTCCTCTCGGTGCGGTTTTGATCCTGCCGTTTGTATTATACCCGATCCATCCCGTCAGCGCAAGAGTTCAGACGGCGGAAAGGACCCGTAAAACGCCCGCCGGAGCCGCAGTTTTTACTTCCGCCGGACACTTCCCGTCTTGCACGGGAACCGAAAAAAGGGTATACTGATTTTGTATTCCCACTTGAAGACGGAGGGATCGTCAGATGGCTTACACTGCGATAGAATCGATGCGAAAAAGAAACGAACAGCGCTTCGGAACGGACCTGGGGCCGATGCAGCCGCCGCTTTACGTCAATGCGGCGCAGCCGAACGACCTGAAGTCCTCCGCTCTGCGCTTCCTGCACGAACGCTGTGAGGGTCTCCTGTTTGAACCCGCGGTCGAAGAGGAGGAGGCGCGTACGGGTATTTACCAGGGCAGGAGCATCTCCGCGCATCAGATCCCCTACAACATGGAAAAGGACATCGACCGCCTCTGCCTGGAAAAATCCCTCGAAGCCTTCATCGACTCCGGCACCGCCGAGGACGCCTACACCGTGTACTTCTGCTATCTGGAGATGTATCTGAGCCGCTACGGCAAATCCAAGCGGATGGTGGAACTCCTCTCGGAATACGAGTCGAACGGCAGTTCCCTGCTGATGACGCACCGCGACCACTACTCCCATTCCGTGTACGTGTTCGCCCTCGGCCTTGCCGTTTACGAAACCAACGAAAGCTTTCGCACGCAGTACAAAGCCTATTACAACCTCAGCGGCGCTGACGAATCCGCGGCGGCGAATCACTTTCTGGAATACTGGGGTTTGACAGCCCTCTTTCACGATATCGGTTACCCCTTCGAGCTCCCTTTCGAGCAGGTGCTCAGCTACTTCGAGGTGGAAAACCAGGAGCGCGGCAAGGGCAGCCTCTATCTGTCCTACCGCAACGTGGAGTCGCTGACGGAGCTTGATGAAAAAGCCAGGGACCATTTCGAGAACCTTTACGGGAAACGCTTCCAAACGACGAGCGAGCTCTTCGCCCACAACATCGCGCAGAAACTCGGCACGGCGTACGGCTTTTCCGAGGAATACCTGCTGGACATCCTAAACACCAAACCCACGGAGCCGAGCCGTTTTCTGTATCACATGGACCACGCGTTCTTCAGCGCGACGCGGCTCTACCGCGAGCTGGTCGAGCAGCTGGGCGTCAGGCTTCTGACACCCGCGCATGTGGACGCGCTTTCCGCCATCCTCATGCACAACAGCCTCTACAAATTCTCCATCGCGTTCTTTAAGGACAAGGATGTGAAGAAGCGCAGGCCGCCGATGAAAGTGCGGCAGCATCCGCTGGGCTGGCTGCTGGCCCTCTGCGACGAGCTTCAGTGCTGGGACCGCACCGCGTACGGGCGGAACACCCGCACGGAACTCTACCCCATGGCGGTGGACTTTGATTTCAGCGGCAACGCCATCTCCGCCGTCTACTACTACGACCAGGACGAGCAGAAAAAGATCAGCGCCTACAACGAACAGTATCGGGTCTGGGAAGACGCCGGCCGGCAGGGGGAAGCCCCGCGCCTGAAAACCTACAGCGACATGGCGGGGGAGGAACAGCGCTTCGCCTCGAACATCAGAAAGATCGTCGACACGTCGGAAATTCCCCTGACCGTCCGGCCGAGCGTCCGCCCTGCGGACCACCGCAGCAAGCACATATACCTTTCCGGCAGCAATTTCCTGCACCTGTATGATTTCGCCGTGGCGCTCCACGCGCGGAATATGCCGGAGGACACTTCGGCAAAGGCGATGGAAGCGAAGTTCAACGCGATGTCGCTGGAATATCAGCTTTCGGGCATCAACCGCGCCAAAAGCTTCAGCCGCTATCTGAACGCGCTCGGCTGCTTCTACACCGACCGGCCCGTGGACTACGCCATGGTGACCTCCTTCACTCCTGAACAGGCGGAGAGCATCGCACCCCTGGAGCATGAGCGCTGGGTTCGCACCCACCGCGACATGGGCTGGCGCTGCGGCACGGAATACGAAACGCTCCCGATCGATCCGGATGGGGAGGCAGAGCGCGTAACCCTGCGCGAGCAGCTGCGCATCCACCGCAGCACCATGGACGGGGATCCGACCTCCGAAGAGATCCGCGCGCACTACTACACCCTGCCGGAGAAAGAGCAGGACAAGGACTGGAAACCTCTGAACAGCATGCTGGAACTGCTGAAAAAATTTGACGGACTCCGGATTTATCATCTGTAAGCGGAGAAAAAGCCATGAAGAACTGGCAGAAGCGTTACCCTCCCTATGAGGGGAGCGAGCCCTATCTGTATTTCGCCTTTGCCGAAGCCGACGGCGCAAAGGCCTGGCCGGTCATGCGCATCCTGCTGGAGCGCGGCTGCCGCGTCTGGTACGGCAGCGGCCCCTCCGGCAGCGCGGACGAGCTGCTGCACCGGCAGAAGCGCGCGGCCGGCGCCGACCGGACCCTCCTGTACCTGACGGACGCCGCCTGCGAGGACAAGGACACAAAAAGCAACATCCTCGTCAACCAGAAGAACGGGAAAACCATCCTTTGTCTGGACCCGGACGGCGCAGACCGGCGCCTTTCCATGGGCCTGTATGAAACCGCGCCGCACCTCCCGCTGTACCAGCTGAAGAGCGCGGCAGAGGTCGACAACGCCCTGATCCGTGCGGAGGGCTTCTCGCAGGAGCTCCTCGGCGAGCCCGTGAAAGTCGTTCACGACAGCCCCGTCGGGAAACTGGCGGCGCTTTTCTGCGCCCTGGCAGTCCTGCTGGCGCTGGTTTCCTTTGTCGGGTTCCGGTACCTGCACTGGTTCCGGCCCGAGGTCCGGGACGAAGTGCAGTTTGCCGACCCCGTGATTCTTTCCGCCGTGCGGGACGCCGCGCGCGGCGATGCGATCACCGAAGAACTGGCGTCGGAAATCACGGTTCTGCGCCTTTCCGCCTTGCCGGAGAACTGGGAGGAACTCGAAAAGCTCCCCGCGCTGGAGCGGATTACCCTGCCGCAGCAGGCGCTGCTGGACGGGGGCGCGCTTCCGGACGGTGACCTTATCGTCGAACTGAGCGGAGGCGGCGCATGAGCATCTTCTTTAAACCCTATGAAGGGACCCGCCCCTTCCTCTTCATCAGCTACGCACACAAGCAGTCCGAAGCGGTCGTCGACACCATCCGCATCCTGCACGACAAAGGCTACCGCCTGTGGTACGACGAGGGCATCCCCGCCGGCAGCGACTGGCCCGCCAACATCGCCCAGCACATGCAGAACTGCGAGAAGGTGGTCTTCTTCCTGTCCGAGCGGGCGATGGAGTCGCCCAACTGCTTCAGCGAAATCCGCACAGCTTTCCGGGCGGAAAAGCCGGTCCTGGTGGTCCGGCTGGAAGACGTCGAAGTAACGAACCCCGACTGGCAGGAGCTTCTGGCCAGAAAACAGGTCATCCCCCTCCTGAACAGCCCGGAGGAGCGCGCTGCGGCGATCCTGAACACGGGCTTTGTTCCGCGGCGCTTCCGCCGTTCCCGGCTCGAAGGCGTTTCCTGGCGTGCGCTGGGGCTTGCAGCCTCGCTGCTCTTCTTCCTGGCGACAGCCGGCACGCTGGGCATGCTGGCCAGCGGACGCTGGAGCCCGGTACCGACGCCCGGAGCCCCTGTTGAAACTTCTGCGCCGACTCCCGCGCCGACCCCGGTGCCGGTGGTGGAGCTCGGTGAGGCGGAGCGATACTTTGCCATCACCTTCCCCGACGCCCAGCAGGAACGTGCGGTCCGCCGCGCGCTCGGCGTCCCGGAGGGGGAGATCTATCGCTGGCAGCGTGCGGAAATCCCCGCGCTGTACTTCTGCGGAAATATGGTGACGGACAGCCTGGAACCCGTCCGCTTTGACCTGGACGGCACCTGCCGCGTCAACGGCGCCCCGGTCTTGACCGGGCAGGTCTCGGACCTGAGCCTGCTGGAGCACGCCGTCAGGCTGGAAAAACTGGCGCTCATCTGCCAGCCGGCGACGAAGCTCGCCGCCCTGAACGGGCATTTGCTTCTGCGCGAACTGAGCCTCGCCGGAAATGACATTTCCGACCTGAGCGCGCTGCAGGAGCTGCCCGGCCTGGAGACCCTGCACCTGGAACACACGTCCGTTTCGGACCTGACCCCGCTGTCAGCGTTCCCGAACCTGAAAACCGTAACGGTCAGCCGCGAAATGCTCCCCCTGCGCTGGAGCGACAAAGCCGGGTTTGCCGTTGTGCTGGTTGGATAACCGATTTGATTCTGTTTCGGAGGATAGAAGAATGAGCAAGAAGATCAAAGTCCTGTTCACGGATTCAGACCGCGAAGCGCTGCAGCCCGTTTTGGAAGCGCTGCGCGCGAAGGGCCTGCACGTTTCCGAAGCCTCGGGAGAACTGGGGAAAGACGACGTGGTGCTTGCCGCACTTTCCGAAGCCTTCTATGCGGACAAAACCGCCGAAGACCGGCTTCTGAGCCTGATCGGCGCTGGCGCCGAAAACGTGCTCCCCCTGCAGATGGACACGGCGCCCATGCCCGAAGCCCTGAAGAACGCGATCTACTCCCGCAACATCATTCCCGGAACCGAGCGCAGCCCCGCGCAGATCGCCGAGCGCGTCGCCGCCGCGCTGCCGCAGAAAAAGAGCGGCATGCCGAAGGCACTTCTGATCGCCGGAATTGCGCTGCTTGCCGTCGTCGGCCTTCTGATCTGGCGCGCCGCACAGAACAAAGCCGCCGCTCCGGAAGCGCCCGCGGACGGAATCACCATCCCAGTCTCTCTCGGCCTGACCGAGGAGGAACTGGCAGAGGTCCGCTGTGTGACCATCATCGGGGAGCACTTCAGTTACTTCAAGGCGGAAGACAAAGAGGCAAGACAGGACAACAGTTCTTCCCAGTGGCGGGACATGCTGTATGAACTGGGCAGCGACCAGCACATTGATGATTCCGACAGCTTCGACTGGTACTGGAACGAGGACGGCACCCGGGTTTCCATGACGGCTTACGACCTGCGCTTCCTTTCGCTGATGCCGAATCTGGAAGAGCTGCACATGGCTATGGTCGACGTGGAACAGGCGCCGGACCTGAGCGGGCTGGCAAAGATGAGCGTGATCTGGGCGCTCGACTGCCGGCTGGACGACCTGAGCTGGATGGCTCGCTCCAACGCTTCGAAGCTGCAGCTCCGCTGCCATGCGGACTATGCGCCGCTCAGCGAGAGCGAAGCGCTGAAGACGGCGATTCTGGACGTTTACGGCGACACACCGACCGACTTTTCTGCGTTCACCCCGAAGAATCTGCAGGAAATCCACCTGAACGGCCACGGATTGGACCGCATCGATCTCTCCGGGCTCAAAGCCTGCGGCAAACTGAAATGGGTCAGTCTGGGAGCCATGCCGCTGCGGGATCTGTCGTTCCTGGAAGGCAAGAAGATCCTGACCCGGCTGCAGCTGGACAATGTGGATGATCTGCGCGACATTTCCGCCCTGCGCGGTCTCAGCGGTCTTCAGGAACTGGCCATTTCCCCTGTTGAACGGATTGACGATCTCTCGCCGATTGCCGGCTGCACATCCCTGCACAGTGTTTTGCTGGATACGCACGACGGCAGAATGCAGGATGTTTCCTTCCTCGGGGAGCTGAAGAATCTGGACAATATCGGACTGTATGGAGTGGATCTGCAGGATCTGGGCTTCCTGGAGGTGCTCGGGCAGCAGAACCGGGGGATCCGTCTTGCCCTGGAAGGCGACTGCCGCGACTGGTCCGCGCTCGGTGCAATCGGAATTTACAACGGCCTCGAGGTCTCCCCCTGGGATAATCCAAACGTTCTTGACGATATTCTTTCGGCCCTGGAGAACGTTACCATCCGCGACTTTATCCTGCGCCGGTTTCCGGCAGTCGACTTTTCCAGACTGCCCCGTATCACAGAGCGTTTGGAACTCGACCGCTGCAGCATCGAGGACCTCTCCACCATGCCGGCGGAGTGGGAGGTGCATAAGCTGAACCTCAACAAGTGTTCCAGTCTGCGGTCGCTTGATGGCCTGCAGAATCAGAATACGATTGGAAACGGCGGCGATCTTGATGTGTTCCTGTGCCCGCGTCTTACGGACTGGAGCGCCCTCGACGGGATGAAGCTCAACCAGCTCCGCATCACGGGCGGCTTCTCACTGCCTTCTTTTGAAAATCTTTCCCTTGGCGAACTGCATCTCGACAGCGTGGCAGATGTGAAGGATCTGGACTTCCTGGAAGGCCTGGACACCGATCGCAACTGCAGCTTCGCACTGATCGGGATGGATGAACTGTGGAATCTCGCCCCGCTCAGCCGCTTCCACGGGCAGTCTCTGGCGGTATCCCCGCAGCTTCAGGAACAGGCGGAGGACCTCGTGAAAGCCGGCAACTTCCGTGAGTACCGCATCGAATACCCCGAAGGCGGTTGGGAGATTGACAACATGAACATCGCCCTCCTGAGCCTGGACGAGCTGGACACCCTGCCTCCCGCCTTGCTGCGCCGGGTGAACCGACTCTGCCTGGCCGGCGACCAGGTCGTGGATGCGGAACGCTTTGAAATCTGGGACGACTGGGAGCACCGCGATGCGCATGGTCATCCCGGCGTGATCCTTCACAACCGGGATACCGGAGAGGAAACGCCTGTCAAGACCGGCAGCATAACGGATCTGAGTAGATTTTCCTGCCTGACAGGCCTGCATGAACTGAAGATTTTTGCTCAGCCTCTCGCCAGCCTGGACGGCATTCAGGCCTTTTCCGAACTGGAGCACCTGGAAGTCTGTTTCTGCTACGAGCTGAAGGATGCGTCGCCGGCGTTTGCCCTGCAGGGTCTGAGAGGTCTGCAGCTGCGCAACACCGGGGTTGCCTCCATTCAGGGCGTGCAGAATCTGACGGAGCTGAAAAACCTGAACGTGTCCAGCACCGAGGTTTCGGACATCTCTCCGCTCAGCGGCTGCGATTTTTCTAGGGCTTATAACGAGGGCGGACTCTGGCTCGGGCTGGGAGGCACGCATATTCAGGACTTCTCGCCGCTTGCCTCGCTCGGGAAGCTTGAGACTTTGGACGTCAACGCCTATGACAGCGCCGAGTGGCAGGACGCCGTCAGCGGCGTGGAGATTCTGCGCATCGACGGCCGCCTCGATAGTGATGAAGCCCTTGCCGAACTGGTGCGCCGGCATCCGGAACTGGAGGAACTCCATTTCCCCTGGAGCGAACAGGTCACCGACCTAACGCCGCTGCTGCAGCTGGAGAACCTGCGGTACATCAGGGTTTCCCGCAACATGGACAAGGCAATCGCCAGTCTGAACGGGCAGAACGCTCAGTTTGAGATGGAGATCGAAGGATAAAGGAACGCGGGCGGGCAGAGCCCCGCAAACAGCAGGTGCTCTGCCCGTATTCCTCCCCGATGCTCCTGCCGACGGGGCAATAAACCGGACGTCGGCAATTGAACCCTTTCACTTGACACACTTTCCGGTTGGTGTTACATTGAACAGGCACAAAAACGCCGGCGTGGTGGAATGGTAGACACCAGGGACTTAAAATCCCTTGCAGGAAACTGCGTACCCGTTCGAGTCGGGCCGCCGGCACCAGATCTGAAACAGCAGATTGATACAATCGGTCAATCTGCT
>JAEEGL016955800.1_pt1 | contig 11867 bp, 20 predicted proteins | sample 9134231 | NCBI WGS metagenome assembly JAEEGL01 (sample SAMN16246548, study PRJNA631951) | gut metagenome | biome: gut microbiome; feature: rumen; material: fiber-attached | host: Bos | place: Iran: Karaj | collected 2018-10 | reverse complement strand
TAACAAAATAAAATAAAAGGTAATGTTTCATTGCCTTTTATTTTATGCATTTTATTTGAGATTTTAGGAAAATTGATTAAAAAATTACAAAAATGTCATTTACGATCAAACCTAATTCGATCAGACAGAATACTCCAAAAATTAAAATAAGCTTCTTAATGAATAATCTCTTTTCGCTTTTCCTTCTGGAAAATCCACAAGACGGACATACTTCAAATTGATTCCCGTATTTCTGTTTACAATGCTGACATTTCATTGAATCCCCTCCTTAAGACGTGAACGCGAACGTTAGGCAACAATTTCTCTTACCTATATGTTAAAATATTTTTCTTTTAGGGGATTTTTTATTATCTTTCTTCTTTTTCCTGCCTTTCCTCTGAAAGTTCCTCCAAGGCACTCTCAATTTTCATGAAAACTTCCTGATGAAATTCATCCGGAACGGGAAGCCCGTTCCAATCCATCTCAGTAATAACCGGAATGACGTATCCCTCTTCATCCTCATCCATGTAATGGGAAAAATGACACAAAAGGTTCATTTCCTTAAGCGGAAGTCCGGTCTCATCTCCCTTATGAAGATCATCCGTTCCGTCATGATATTTTACGTTTACTTCAAAGGTCCCCTTTTTCAGGTTAAAATCCTGCAGCGTAAAAGTTCTGTCATTTTCATCGGAAACCATAAGTAATTCCTTTACGGCTTCCCTTGCCTGCCATCCATTATAAACTTTTTTCATTTTTATTCCCTTTCCGGTTCTTCCAGCTCCACTTCTTTCCATTTGGCAACCTGTATGTATCCATCCTGTTCAAAAACGTAATATTCCTGACCTTTCAGGAATTCAAAATTCTCTTCCAGGATTTCCCTTAACTTATCCCTGTTAAAATGAGTGTCCGTAATAATGGTGGAACTTACGTATTCCCCGTTTTCATCTTCCACGCTGATCTCCATAAGCTTCCCAAAATAAAAATCTTCCAAAAGCTGCAGGTCAAGATCTGAATCCTTGGAGTCATATAAGACGTTCTGCCATTCACTCTGAGAATAGCCACGAATGCACTTAATCTCATATTTTCTGTCTGAATAAATGAGGTTTAAGGCATTCATCTTAAAGGTAAGGTCATCCCGTCCCCGAATCTCATAATTTAAGTATGCATGAGCGATTTTATAAAATTGCTCCTTGGAATAGCCATAATCCTTAAAAGATTCATGGAATTGATGAAATGCCTGACTATCCGTAAGTTCCGGACTGTTTACGGACAACTTTTCATAATCCGTCGCATTATCAAGGTCATTAAAGAATTCATCGAGACGCTTATACCAGGACGCCTCTTTAATGCCTTCATAATCCCTGTTTCCAAGAATGACGAATTTCTCATCAAAATGATCCGAAACGGATTCCTTCCATTCCTCATTTTTGCCGTAAAGGTAACTGCCGACGTCTTCATTTTCCAAATAAACCTTATACATGTTTTATTTCCTCCAGCATTATCCTACCGTTCCGATTCATATTCTTCCTGAATCTGGGAGAATTCCTCCGCATATTTAACGTTAGGCTTAATGCTCATGGTAACGGCACGGCCGTTACTTAAAAGAATTCCCTGCAGCATCTTTTCCTCAATGGTATCCTTCGTAATTTCATCCGGAATCTCAAGCCATACGTATCTAAGGCATCTGCCATACTTATCCGTATCTCCTTTATCACTTTCCAGATATACTGCCTTATAATGGGCCAGCAGTTCCTTTGTGAAGGCGGATGCATCCTTGCCTTCCTGCGTATTTTCCTTACCGGTCTTATCCAGGTATTCCTGACTGGCAACGGATTCAGGGGTATCAACGCCAATGAGACGTACCTTCACCTGTTCATTGTCAATGGAAACAACAATGGTATCTCCGTCAACCACGCGGACAATGGTTGCCTTCTGGAATTCTCCAAGGGATTCATCTTCCTTTGCAACACCATTGGCCCAGTCCCTTATGCTCTGTGCCCATTCCTCCGTTTTTCCTTCTCCGGGGAATGCTTCCAAAATGTTTGCAACGCCATTAAAATAATCCGTTTTCACGATGTCGGCAAGTTCCATTGCCGATCCCTTTACTTCATTTAGGGTATCCTTCATTCCCGGATTATATTGAACGGTCATGGAAGTCATGATGGTTGTGGAAATCAGGGAAACCAGAAGTAATTTTCCGAATGCCTTACCAATTGCCTTTCCGATTCCGGAACTTTTCTTAATGACGGCACCAGCCTGTTTTGCTCTCATAAGATTTTCCTCCAATAAAAAAGCTTTCTTTCTTCTATATGAAAGAAAACTTTTCAAAAAAGGGCTTATCCCTTGGAAGAAAAGAAAAAATTTGGATGCGACTTATCTTTTCTCCTTTCTTTTTTGTTTGCATACCTTTTTGCATACCTTTGAAAAATCACGAAAACGTGCAGAAAATAAAAAATGTCCAGAACTCTTATAAAATAAGGGTTTGGACAATTTGTGAAGAAGAATTTAAGAGCAGCTGATAGGGGAATCGAACCCCTGTTTCCGCCGTTTTCTTTCCTTATTTTACAAGGTTTTTCCTTATTTTATTTTGCATACCTTTGCATACTTTTTGCATTCCTTTGGACAAAATCACAATTCTTCTATCTCATTTAGGATCTTTTTCTTTTCCGCTTCGCTTTTTCTGTTCCTGTAATAATGCGTTTTGGTTGTCTGAATGTCCGTATGTCCAAGCTGCGTCGTGATCATGCCTTCCGGTACCCCGTGATCCAGCATGGCCGTTGCGACCTCCTTTCGGATCTTATGGGGGGATTTTGGTTTTATGCCAACCTTTTTACAGATCCACCTAAGCCTGTTTCGAAATTGATAAGTCAAAACCCTCTCTCCCTGAATTTCAAACAGCCATTCTCCCTTGGATGACATCTGTTCGATCCTTTTTAAGATTGGCATTGCTTTATCCGATAATACCACGTCACGAATGCCAGCCTTCGTTTTTGGACGGTTACGAACTTCATAAACCGCAGTTCCTTTTTCCTCTCCGTCATAACGGATTTCCGTCCTGCAGACGTGAAGGACATTCTCACGGACGTCTTCCTTTTTTAATGCAGCCAGTTCCCCTACCCGGACTCCGGACTTAAAGGTAAGCAAAAGTCCAAGATTTTTTACGTCAACGTGTTCCTCCAGGTAGGATACAATGATTGGCGTTTCTTCTTCCGTAAAGACTTGGTCCTCATCGGATTTTATTTCCTCACGGAAGGCATTCTTTGATATTTCCAATTCCTCAAAGACCTGAATGACACTAAAGGATACGTATTTCTTCTTTTTTGCCAGCTTAAAAATCCCAAAACATAAGGTTCTGAAATTTCCAAACCCTTTTGTTGTCAGTTTCTCCTGATAAATGACGTTTAAGATAAATTCCTCTAAGTCATAATCCGTAATGGATTTTACGTTTACGTCCTTAATCGTCTTAAAACATTGCGTAAACTGTCTTTCATAACGGTCTTTCGTTGTTCTGGAAATCTCTTCCCTTGAAAATTTTGCCAGGAGCCATTCCTGAAACAAAGCTTCAATGGTTGGATTTTCCTGTTTCTGTTTCCAGAAGGATATGATGACGTCTTCCAGTTCCTTCAAGGATTTCCTCTTCTTTAAGATCCTTTTTTCATCCCCGGGGAGATAAACGTACCAGGATCCTCCTGACTGGTACGGCTTATATGGATTTAATGCCAGTATTTGTTCCCTTTCCTTCATTTTGATCTGTTGATAAATCGCATCCTCATCGAGCATACCATTTTCGATGGCGTATTGCAACAGATTCAGTTTTTCGTCCTTTTCCATGATTTTCTTCCATCCTTTACCAGAAAATCCCCTGTTTATAAGGCTTTCAAGGGTTATTTCTCCATGAAAAAACAATTCTCAAATCAAAAATGCCCTCCCCAAAAATGAAGCATTTTATCCTGAAAATAATGGGCAAAATTTGGTAATATTTCACAATAAAAACATTTTTTTGAAACATATATTTTTAGTAGAAGGAATCCGATTGTCTTTTGTGCAAAAGGGAGAAATTAAAGGAGGAAGTAACTTTATGGCAAAAAAGATTAAAATTCAGCTAATTCCCAAGACCTGCAGTGGACAAAACGTCCGAAATAAATATCCAAAGGCCTGGAAACACATGTCCAGAATGATCAGGATTAACGCCGGTGAGAAGTGTGAAATCTGTGGGAGCTCCGTTCCCCGTTATACGGATCTGGAGGCTCATGAGGTCTGGGCTTTTAAAAAGGAAGAAAAGGACGGAAAAATCATAAGAACGCAGGAGCTTAAGGACGTCATTGCCGTGTGTTCCAAATGTCATGCAGCCATTCATCTTGGACATTCCCTGCATAATGACCTGTATGACGAGGCCGTAACGCATTACATGGCAGTCAATGACTGTAAGTTTTCCGACGTGCGTCAGGCGGAAAAGAAGGCATATCTGAAATGGAAAAAGCGGTCCAAGCATGACTGGAAAATGACGACAACCAAGAAACAGGCATGGAAGATCGTAAAAAAGCACTGTAATGCATAAAAGGAGTAAAGAATCATGATCAGGGTAACCAGTTTAAGTAATTTAAGAAAACTTGAGGATTCCTTTGACGTGACGTGGATCATTGCAAGAAGCGTCAAGAATCAAATGAAGGACATTTTACAGGTACAGGACCTTTCTCCTTCCTATGCCCTTCTTCGGAAATTCAAAACCCTTGAAGATCAGGGGCTTTGGAATGACAAATCCTTTGATGAGGAATATCTTCCTGATTTCATTAAGGAAATGGCTGCGTCCGATTCCGTCGTAAAGAGACTGAATGAACTCTGCAAAATGGATAAGGAAGGAAAAAGCGTCTGTCTTCTTTGTTTTTGTAAGGATGAGAGGGAATGTCACAGAAGCATCATCGGAGGCATCTTACAGGGCGTGGGCCGGAACGTTGTTTTTGATGATCCGAATGCAGATTATTCCAGATATTACGGAATGTATCAGGAAGAAAGAAAAAAGGTTTTGGATAAAAGAAAAGAAGAAGAATTGGAAAGATAAAAGAAAAGCCATGATGAAAATCATGGCTTTTTGCTTTTCTTAATAATCAACGTGTAATTCCTGATCGCTGTCTTTTATTAAGTCCCGGGACTTAATGTAATTTTTAATCAATTCATATTGAGCGTTTACGTAAGCACGGATGTCACAAAATTCAGAGTAGGATGGATAATCATCATATCTGGCCCTGCTGTATTCTTTTCGAAGATTACGAAGAAAATCTTTCGTGTCACGCCATGCCTGTCTGTCTACCCTTGGAAAAACGTCAGGAAAATTTTCCTTGATTTCAAGAACCATACCCAAAATGTCATGATCTTCGTTTAAGAAATTTTCAGACGGGAGACTATACCATTCACAATGGATGGTGGCTGCTTTTAAAAACCCTTTATAAATTCTCTCAAGAGAATTTATTGCCATTGATACGTGATCATAACAATATAATTCTTCCGTCATTTGATTTAATGATTTTAATGCATTCTTTGCATGAAGAAAAAAATCATTATCCATCGGATCCGAGGATTTTTCAAAAGCCTGGATGATGGATTTTGGAATTTCAATACCCATAGGCATTAACCCTCCCTTTTCCAGAGGATGGTCCCGTGTCCCCTCTCCACGGTATCCGGTTCCACGGATATTACCAGGGTAAAGGGCCATTTCTCCTCTTCCATGTCATTGATGACATCGTAAAGGCTCTCATTTGTAAACTCTGGGTCAACCTCAACCATGAGGCCAACCCAATTTCCAAATTCACCGTTTACGATGGATCTTTCTTTTGCATAAATTTCCGTAACGAACTTAGCGTCGCTACAGGAAAGGATTCTATTTACGATTGCTTCAGCATATTTATTCATGTATTTGCCTCCATATTTTGAATTACTTTTGATCCCGTATTATCATACCATATCTTGTGGTTTATTGGAACTCTTATCTATATATGTAACAACTATTCTCAAAAGTATCAAAAAATTGAAGAAAATTTTTATGAGGGCAGAAAATAGGACTTAATCCCGTTCAAATTCTGTATCCCTGGAGAGAAAAGTTTCTGCTTCTTCATGGGTTAAGACGTTTCTATTTACAAGCTCATCAAGGAGCTGCTGCGTTGAGGCATTACTGATCTCCAGGTTTTCCTCTTTCATCTGATTATCGGATACCTGAATCAGGACATTGTCATAATCACGGTAATCAGACTTAATCTCAACGTATCCGTTAAGCTTAAAATCATATTCCTTTGCTAAGTTAAGAAGTTTTTCCAAAGGATTTTTGATTCCATCCTCTATGGGATCAAATCCCTCAATCTCTTCACCATACAGGACAATTTCGTCAGCCTCATTACATACAAACGCTCGACTGTTATAATTATCCCGTATCATGTTAATCATGAGTCTTTGTTTATCATCTAATTTTTTATCCGTGGTAAGTTCCATGCTTGGATAAATCATTACTCCCATATACTTTACCTCTCTTCTTCCATTTCCACTTCCCTTTCGGGAGAGTCCTTCCCCAGGGTAAGCAGTTCCTCATATCCCCTTACCGCAGAAATGCTTTTTGTTAAGACTTCCTGTGCAAGGGTTCTTGCAACGTACTGGTTTGCCGCATCAAGGCCGTCTCCTCCTGCCTGACATAACCGAAGTTCTTCCGTAATTCTTGCTTCATTAAGGGGTTTATCATAAACCGTCATGACCGAGCCATCTTTTTTCTGATAGGTTACCACGATGGAATCATCACAACATACCGGATCAAGATTCTTAATGATCTTACGATTACTTCCGGGAACGTCTTTCCAAAACAGTTCCCTTAAGGATTTATTGATTTCCATGATAAGTTTTTGATCTAACATTTTATTCCCTCTCCTGTTCCATCTCAACTTCTTTTTCCTCAAATAAAGGAGAAATATTTCCGTCCTCATCCTTATAAACAGCATAAATGACGCCATTTAAGCCATAACTTTCATCTTCAACGTATGGAGCATCTCCTCCGTTTTCCATTTCCAAGGCATTTTCCTCCGGAATGAAGGTTTTGCTTACGATGCCATAAGTATTTGGATTCCCGTTTTTTACGTATTCAGAGGCATCTCTTAAGGCTTCCTCCTTAGAAAGGACGTAATATTGATTTTCGTCATAATAAGCCCTTGTTCCGCCATATACGTTTGGATTCTTATACATTTCATATTCAGAATTAGTAGGATCCAAAAGAATTCCGACCTCAACAAGATAACATTTCCTTACGTCAGCCATTATTCCTTTTCTTCCTCCTCTTCAATATCCAATCCCGCAGCAAGATCATGATCCCAAATTTCCAGCATTTCATAAGGGGTTATGGATTCTATGCCATGTTTCTGATAAATCTCTTCCGGTACGTTGTTAATGAAATCAAAAACGGAAAAATATCCATCATAAAAACGTAAATGATCCTGACCTTCCGTAGTATTTAAGAGAAAATCTTTTGCTGCTGCCTCTATGGCATCCATTAAGGTAATGCCTGATTTTACTTTAAATGAGTATTCGCAGGAACCCATTTCATCTGAAATTTTTACCGAAATTGATTCAAATTCGTCTTTCATGTAACCCGTTTCCTTTCCATTTACAAGAATGGGGGATGATATGCATATATCGTCCCCCTTCATTTTTGTTACGATTTCAAACTAAGAATTAGAACTCCAGATCTTCCTCTTCCTCTTCTTCCTCTTCATCGGAATCGTCATCATACTCTTCTTCAGACTCCTCCTCGTCCTCGTCGTACTCCTCTTCGTCTTCGTCGTATTCCTCATCCTCATCAGGATCATCATACTCTTCGGACTCTTCATCGAGTTCTTCCTCTTCATCTTCCTCGCGGATCTGCTCCTCTTCCTTCGCAGCTTCCTTCTTTGCGTCAAGGGCATCCCACATGTTCAGATTCAAGGACTGATCATTGGCATTTACCGCAAATACCTCAAAGTTGACGTCCTCCAGCTCATAAAGCTCTTTAACTTCCTTCTTCGCAAACTTCTCAACCTTCTTTGCGGTCTTCAGGATTCCCTTTACGTCCTCCTTTACGTCCTTCTGAAGGTCACTCTCCTTAGGAAGTACGCAGGTAAATCCCTCTACCTTAGAGAAATCCACGGGCGTCTTATCCTTCTCCAGGAAATTGTCAATTCCAGGCTTTGCAACCTTATCAACGGCCTCAATGGAAGCAAAGGTTCCCGCAGCAACGGCTGCCCCAGCATAATTTGCAATCAGCTTCTCAAACTTGGATTCTGCCTTCTGTTTGGTTACTGCAGTAACGTACAGTTTTCCATCGGGAGCATAAGGCTTATAGAATTCCTCTCCGTCTTCCTTCTTCAGTTTTGCAAGGTAATATACGTTACCTCCCTCAAGAACGGCAGTATTCAGACCACTTCTCTCAAACGCCTCAAGATCCTTGCCAGTCAGCTTTTTAACCTGCCATTCCTTATCCTTCTTATCCTTCTTTGCCATTTTTCTTTCTCCTTTTCTACTAAAAAATAAAAGCATGGATTTTACGTCCATACTTTTATGTTCAAATGATTCTCAAAAATGGGTGTTTAGTCCCTTTCAATTAACTCCGGAAAAAATCTGTCTTCCATCCCTTCCATCGTAAAGTCCTTTCCGGTAACTTCCTTTACGGTTACAAGCGTTTTTTCATCAATGCCGGCATCATCAAGAAAAGCCTCATATGCCGTTTTCGTAAATCCCTTGCTTGCGTAATTTTCCAAAACGTTTGCAATGCCATTTAACTTATCTTCCCTGGTCTGATTGGCAATGTCCTTATATACGTAAAAGGAAGACTTAAAGGTATTTGCAACTCTCTGAATGTCGGATTCCGTAACTCTTTCAGGAAAGTTCTCTTCATAGGAATCAAGCCGAAGCATTTCCTGCATGGCAACCAATAGATTGCTTTCATGGAACAGAATGGCATTTTGATGCGTCTGCGTAAGGGTATCGAAATTTGACGGCAGATATAGTTTTGACTTATCCAACATTTCGAACGCTTCTGCATTCTCCTTCTTCTGAATGATAGCCAGAAGGTTCATCTGAATGACGTCAAGTTTTAAGTTCTCGGGAATTCTCATGGGTTTCTTTTCCTCCTTTTTATTCTTCATACCGTTCAATCTCCTGAGCCGAATGGGGATTGGGTCTTTCTTCCGTATAGAAGTCCTGTTTCCTTTCCTGATATAACACGGGACTGGTATTGATCACGTGATTATTATTTCCAAGATCCTTATCAACGATAAGTTTAAGACCTCCTTTTTCATTGATTTCAGGAGGAAATACCAATTGTCCATATCCCTCGGGGAATAAGTACCTATCATTGAAGATTCCGCCGGTGATCGTCTTATTTTCTTCATTATAAGAATAAATGGAATTGTTGGTCTGATAAACCTGCAGAATGGGTCCGGGATAGGTTACCTGCTGACTCTCCATCTTTTCAATCGCCTGGACACAGCTCGTTTGAAGCTTTTCATCCTCACTTAAGTCAATGATCATCGGTTTCCCGTTTTCCAGCTGGACAATGCCCTCAAACTTTCTTTCATGAAGACTTAAGTTTGCCTGGGCATCCGTGTCCATAGATGTAATTTCACTCATGCGAAGCACGGTTTTCTTTGCCAGGTCAATGAGATAAGTCGAAACGTAGGGCTCTCCAGTAGCTTTCCGAATTCCTCCCGTTCTTACGTTCAAAAACATTCCTTTTTCCTCCTTTATCATTCTCTTTCCAGGTCTGTCATGACGGCATCCTTCTCATCCAAGTATTCCGATCCCTCAAAAAGAACGGTGGGACCGTCATAATGCCTTGCACGGTTCAGCTCAGCATTTATCTCCGGATGTCTTGATAAAAACTCCTTACAATCCTTTCCTTCCTTTCGAAGCTCAAAATATTCCTGAAAGGCCGTTTTCGTAAACCTTGGAACAAAATCCTCATAAATAAGAAGACTTGGCTCCACGCGATTATAGGCTACGTCCGTAAGACATTGATAAGCGTTTCCCTTAAATGCCTTTTGTACTTCTCCATAAAAAGAAACGTCTTCCGTGGTAACGTTAAACAGGAAAAAATTATCTCCCTTTTCATTCATTTCCTTTGCTAATACAATTCCTGCTAAATTTTTCATTCTTATTCTCTCTCCGTTTCTAGTTCCGGTTCCAGAAGAAGGAACCATTCTTCCTTTCCAAAATTTGACAATAATGCCATTAAATTTTCCTGATCCCTTTCATTTTCCTTAAAATCCATCAAAACTGAAATCTCATTGATCCTTTGGATCATTCTTTTTTCATTGTCATTTTGATTTAATTTATCAAAATCAACAATGAGTCCATAAATGCGGTCTCTATCCGGACTTTCATTTACGGCTTTTATAAAGGAAAAATCATCATCATTCCAGACGCCTTTTATGGATAACGTCATGTTTTCGATCATCTCAAAATACTTATATCCATTTCTCTTTCGAACGTCCTTTTTTAATTGACTTAAGGCCTTTTCTTTTTCCGTCTTAAGTGCCTTCTTGTCCAAAATGCTTTCTTTATGATCGACGGCTTCCTTGGCTACTTCCAGTGCTGCTCCGGCTTCCATCAGTTCCATGCACGCATTTTTATAAGAAAGAACGTCATCAATGAATTCCTTAAAATTTACGTTCATTATCTCACTCCCTTAATCCCGGTCAAAATCCCGAATTGACGCATTTTCGAATTCCTTCTTTCCCTGCTGATCTACGTGATTTAAACTCATTTATTCTTCCGCTTTCATCAGTCGTCATAATCATAATGGCATGGAACATGATCCTCGTCGTAATCATCTCTGGGGTCGTAGTTCGCCGCCTCGTCATTATATCTGTCCTGCAGTCTGTCTTCATTGTCAATGTCAACGTCATATTCAATTTCCTCAATGTCTTTCTTGGAGATGCAGATGGCGGAAAGCATGTCGTTGAAATCTGACTCTACCTGATCTGGCTCATAGTAGTCCGTAAATTCCACATAGCCGCCTTCATCTGGCTCCCACATAGTAGCGGGGGAATACGGCTCAATATCATAGCTCGTATCATACCCAAACTCAAAATAGACTTCAGCAGTCGTTTCTGAAACGTCAATATTCAGTCCGTTCTTCTTATATCCAATCTCAAGGTAGGGTACGTTACTTTGATACCAAGAATTAACGAGTTCCTTAAAATTCTCAGGGAAGGACTTTCCTTCCTTTAAGGTTACGGTAAATCCACATTCTCCTGACTGTCTTACGTTAATACTCATCCTTTTTCCTCCATTCTTTTAATTCCATGCCTCCTGTGTGGAAGAACTCCGAAAGGTATTTTCCAACAAGCGGTTCATCCCATTTCGATTCCGTAAGGATGACCGTTTTTTGATTGCTTTTTAAGGCATCGTTTACGCCGGACTTTTCACAGATCTTTCCAATTAGCGTTCCAAATCCGATCTTCCCGATCCTTTCCTTGTATTCCTGCCCAAAAAGAACGCTTGCAGCGTCACTTCCGTATTTCTTTTTGTTCTTTTTGTATTCGCACCGTTCCTTCATCGTAGGGCACAGCTCCCTGATGCAGGGACCCTTTAATCCGTCGCTTACGGGAACGATGACCAGTCCTTCCTGTCTGACAACGTCCTCAAAATATCCGGTAAAGATCATCTTTCTGGTTCCTCCATTTCTTCCGGCTCCTGCACTTTCTCCTGATCCTTTTCTTTCAAGACAAGTTCCTTAAGTCCTTCCATTCCTTTTTCCAAAATAAGGTTAATGGCTTCCAAATCCTTTTCAGGAATCGGTCTGTGAACCCATCCGGATCCATATGTATAAGTGGAAGGCATTTCTTCTTTCTTTGGTCCATACAATTTTACGTATTCCG
>JAEEGL016308977.1_pt1 | contig 11867 bp, 4 predicted proteins | sample 9134231 | NCBI WGS metagenome assembly JAEEGL01 (sample SAMN16246548, study PRJNA631951) | gut metagenome | biome: gut microbiome; feature: rumen; material: fiber-attached | host: Bos | place: Iran: Karaj | collected 2018-10 | reverse complement strand
TATCATGAAGTAAATTAACAATAGATAAAGAATCTTTATATTCTTCATTATCTTCATCAATTCCTTTTAAAGCTTCTTTTGCTTTTTTTAAAGTTTCATTTGCTAAAGAATAAGCTTCTTTAGGATTTGATGCAACTTCATAATAAAAAACAGATAAATTTAATAATAAACCTAATTTTTCAGAATTTTTATAATTTAAATTATGAGAAATTGCAATTGTTTCATTATAAGTTCCTAATGCTAAATCTGAATATTTTTTTTTTATATCACCTTCAGTATTTTCTGCAATATATCTATAATAATCACCTTTCATTTTACCAAAAAATACTTTTGTTTCTTTTGAAGTTAATTTTGGTTTTATTTTATTTTCTATATTATTACATATTTTAACACATTCTTTTTCTAATTCATTTCTTATTTTTTCTTTATATTCTATTATAAAGTGTAAATAAGGCGAATCACCTTTTGTTGTTTCTTTATTCTCATATGCCATTATTACTCTTATTGCATTTCTTATTTCACTTATGTAATTTTTATATGCTATTGATAAAAGATTTCTTTCATCAAAATTTAATTCTTCTTTTTTTAATGATGCTAAATCTTCTAAATAATTTATCATGTCATTATATCTTTCACATTGTTCTGATAATATTTATAAATATAATAACTTTTCCTTTTCTGAATAATACATTTGTAGAAAAATAAAAAAAATATTTTAAAATATAATAATTAATTGTTTTATTTTATTTAAATTAGTAAATAATATGTCTATTGAATTTATTTTTCTTCTTTTTTTTAAATTTTTATTTATGGATTTAAATATTAAAATTGTCTATTTTATTATGAAAAAATAAAAATAAATATTGATAATTAAAAGACAAATAATCTTATTAATAAAAAATATAAAAAATAATTAATTTATAAGAAAAGAATATATATTTAAAAATTTGAAAAAAATATAAAATAATTGCAAAAAAGTAAAAAAAAAGTAAATATGAATTATAAAAAAGAAGAAAGAAAATTTACAAATATATCATCAATAAGTAAATATTTAATATGTTCAATATGTCAAGAAGTATTTTTTTTTCCAATAAGATTATCATGTGGACATACATTTTGTAAAGAATGTATAAAACATTGGGAAAAAGAAACAAAAAATAAATGTCCAATATGTAGAAAAAAATATTCAAAAAAATATTCTTCACCAGATATTATAGTAAATAATATAATAAATGAATATTTAGTATTATGTATTTATAAAGAATGTCCTTGGAAAGGACAATTATGTGAATTAAATAATCATATTAATAATTGTTGTTTTAATCCAAATATTATGCCTAAAAATATAAGAGAAGCTTTAGGAATTTCTAATTCAAAAACTAATATTAGTGAATATGATGATGAACAAAATAATAATTTAAATTATAATTTAGATGTTTCTTTAAAGGCAAGATTATATAAAAATAATCCTGAGTTAATTTCTAGAATTTATTGTAAAAATGAAGAAAAAAATAAGAATAATATTTCTAAAGATATTGTTGATATAATAAATGATGCTGGAATGGGTGATACTATAGATTTATTATTTAATGATCAACAATTGATTAATAAAAAAAGAGAAAGAAATGAAGATTAATATAAAATAAATTATAGTAAACATTATTAAAATATTAAAATTAATAAATATTTTTTTATGAATTATAAATATTTATTGATAGAATTAAATAAAAATTGAATGAAATATATATAAAGAGAATATTATATTATAAAAAAGATAAAAAAGTTACATGAAAATTATTCAAATTTATATATGAAAATATTTATTAAAAAAAATAAATGCAAAAATAATATTTTTTAATATAAAATTACATATTTAATCTCTTTTATTATAAATTTAATTATTTAACTAAATAAAAAAAAAAATAAAATATTTTTTTTTTTAAAACTTTCAACAAAAAAAACATAAAAAAAAAAAAAAAAATGAAAGCAGCATTATTAATAATAGATGTACAAAATGACTATTTCAGAAATGGAGTTCTTCAAATAAAAAAAGCAAAAGAAATAATTCCAAATATAAACAAACTTCGAAATGACTATTCAACAAAATTTACAAATGTATTCATATCAGAAATAAATAATAATCCAGAACACATTTCATTTAAAGAATCTCCATTATCAAAACAAGAAGATTTAAATTTAGATAAAATAACAAATGCATATAAAGGAAAATTTCCTTATTTTTGTATTTCTGGAACAGAAGGTTCAAATTTACATTCAGATCTTCAATTAAAAGGAAATGAAATTATAATAAAAAAAAATGAAGATAAATTAAAAGAAGAAATGAGTTGTTTTCAAAATCCAATTTTAAATGAAACTTTAGTTAATAATAAAATTAATATGGTTTTTTTATGTGGTTTTACTTTAGATTTTAATGTTGGATTTACTGCAATTAATTGTTCTAAATTAGGTTTTGAAACTTATGTTATTAAAGATGCTTGTAAATCTTTTTCTGATGAAAGTGCAAAGTCTATGGAAAAAATTTTTGAAAAAAATAATGTTAAATGTATTATTATGGAACAATTTGAAGAAATTATTAAAAGAGTTGGTGAAGTTAAAGTTGAAGAAGAAAAAAATGAAGAAAAGAAAGAATAGAAAATTTTTTAATTTTTTGAGTTTTTTTAATTTTTTTTTTTTTTTTAAATTTTTTTAAAAATGCTTTTTTTTTTTATTTTTAATTAAAAAATATTTTTCTTTTTTTTTATTCTTCATAATTATTTATTCTTTTTTTATTAACTTTTCCTATTTTAAATCCTCTTTTTATAAAAATTATTAAACCTAATATTGTTATTATTAAAAATAATATTTGTATTATTAAACTAATTGTATTTGATTTATTTGATTGTTTTTTAAATTTAAATAAAAGAGTATTTTTATTTGTTGAAACTAATGTAAAATATTTTGATGAATTATAATTAAAATTAATTAATTGTTTCATACTTTCAAATTCACAAGAATAATTTCCTTCCATAGATAAAGAATAAGATAAATTATTTGGATAATATTCATTTGATTTATAAATTAATATATCTGAACTATTTAATGATAAATCAGATGAATTATCACAATTTATTTCATAATATTGAATTTGATTTTGTTTAAAATTTGATAATATTTGTTGATTATCACATACTAATTTTATTGGTAAAGTTTTAGTTAATCTTAAAAATTCATAAATATCTTTTTCTAAATCTGTAAAATAAAATATATTATCATAAAAAGAAAAATTTTCTTTTATAAAAATATCTTCATTTAAAGAATATTTTCTAGATGTCATTATTAATAAATTAAAATCTGTTTTATTTATATTTGGAATTGTTTTTATATTTGTTAATTTATGATTATATATTATTTCATTTTCAATTATATCTTCATCAGATAATATTACTAATATTTTTTTTATTCCTTTATCATATTCATCAAATAATTTTTTTTGGTCTTTTAAAATTAATTGAAAATCTAATTCTGATTGATTTTCAATTGAACCTTTTTTATATTTTGAATAATCAAATTTTTCTAAATGATGAATAGAAAAAGGTTCAAAATTATGAATTAATTGTTTATTTTTTTTATTATCATAAGTTGTTAAACTTATATAAACTTTCATAAGAGAAACTAATTTTTTTAAAAATTCAAAAAAAGTTTGAGATTTTAATATTGATTTTCCTATTACAAAACTTATTAATATTGGAAATTCTGTAAAAGTATTTTTTTTTTCAATATCAATAATTATACTATTAAAAAGTTTTATTTCATTCTTATTTATTAATTTTAATTCTTTTACTAGTTTTTCATTTTCAATTTCATTATTAGTCAATTGAAAAATTAATTTTATTAATTTTTGATATTTTGCTTTTAAAAGAAATCTATTCATATAAAATAGAAATTTTAAATTACTAGAAATTTCATTAATAGAAGTTTGTGATAATATTCTTGCAATTATATTCATTTCTTCTTGTTTAGTTAAATTTAACAAAAAGATAATTTCTCTTTCTAATAATTCAATATTTTCTTTTTTTAAATATTTATTTAAAGTTTTGTTATCTTTATGATCAATAGAAATAATAGAATATAATTTATTAAATAAAATAATTGGAAAATTTTTACTTAATAAATTAGAAGCAGAAATTCCATTTAATTTAAATTGATTTCCAATATAAATATTATTATTATTTTTATCAATATAAATAGTAGTAATAAACATTTTAAAATATTTTAATAAATCAATATTTAAAAAATCATCATCAATTGTATTATATCTATGAATTCCTCTTCTACAATATTTTAATAAATTAAATATTTTTTTTTCTTGTTTTAAACCAAATAATGTTGTATTTAAAAAAGGTTGTTCTTTAAAACTATAATATCCTATACTTTCTATTAATTTATTATATTCATTTGATGAATTAAAAAGACCATTTGATTTTTTTTTATAAGAAGTCTCATTTTTAATTTCTGAAATATATATATCATAATTTAATACTTCACCTATTACTGAAATATAAAATGTATTATTTGTTTTAATAAATAATTCTGGATTTGAATCTCCTATTCCATAATGTTTATTTGTATAATCTTTAATATCTGGAAATGGATTTTTTCTACTTACAAAAATATTAAAATATGGATTTATTTGATTTTTTCTTATATAAAGTGAAATATTATAAATTTTTCTTTCATTTGAATTTGGTATTATTTTAAAATAATGAGGACTTTTTTCATCTTCGATATATAAATTTGTTATATTTCCTTTTTTAATTGATTCATTATTTTCTTCTAATAATAAAATTTGAAAAGGAAAATAACAAATTGTACTTTTAAAACTAAATAAATATTCTTTAAATGATGCATAATTTTCTAAATAAACAATATTTGAATCATTTAAATAAAATAAATTAACTGATGAATTAGAATAAATTAATATATTATATCCTTTTCTTTTCATAATATCAATTAAATTTTTTGAATTATTTTGATCTGTAAAATTTTTATGAACAAATAAAACAATATTTTTTTTATTAGTATATTTATAATTATATTCTTTTACAATTTTTTCAGTTGTATCAAAAGCTTTTTCTAAATTAATTCCAACATCATTTTTATTATTAAATTGATCATATAATTCAGAAATATTTGTTTCAGAAGTTAAATTTATTTTTTTAATTACTTCTTTATCATTAACTATAATAAGAGAATATTTATGATTAGTTGATGATATTAATTTTATCATTGAATCATTTAATGAATTTTTTTCATTATTATCATTAATTATTCCAGTAATAAAAATAATATGATTTTCATGATTACAATTAATTTTTTCAAGAGAAAGGAAAATAGAAGAAATTTTTGTAGAAAATCTTGAACCCATTATTTGATAATTTATAATATTTGCTAAATTTTCAAAATTGTGATTAAAATCTTTTATTTCTTTATCATGATTAAGAATTTGAATATAAGATGCAATTAAAGGAGAAATAATTCTTTGTTTATGATAATTTGGATTTAAAATTTTATAAATAAAAGGTGAAAAATAATTAATAATTCTTTCATTTATTATATCCATTTCATATTTATTAAAATTAATATTTTTATTTTTATAATTATTAAATGCCTTTTCTCCTTTTACATTTAAAAAATCTCTAACTTTATTTTCAAATGTATAAGATAATTTTAAAAAAGACAAATTTTGAAATAAACCTAAATTTAATCCAATTCCAAGAAATACTCCACTTTGATTTGGATATCTTTTAAGTAATTTTTTATTAATATAACCACGTTTATAATTATTATTAATTGATTCAATAAATACTTTTGATGTTTTATTTGAATTCATTTCTTTCATTGTCATTGATTTATTGATTAATCCTGATGAAAAATAATATAATTTTTCTGTATCATTTGTAAAATTGTAAGGATCTTCTATTAAAGAATCACAATTATTATAAATTATTTCATCATCTTCTTCTTCTTCTTCTTTTTCTTTTTCTTTTTCTTCTTTATTAGTATTTTTATTATTAGCATTTATTAAAATGAGTTGAATATAAAAAAATATTAAAATAAATTCATATTTCATAATTTATTATTTTTAATAAAATATTTGTTTTATTTTTATATGGAAAGTTTAATTGGAAAACAAATATTAAATGAAATACATAAAGAATTAAATAATCATGATATTGAAAATTATTTAATTGGAAAAAACGAAAATGAAACTTTTGGAAATATATTTAGTAAAACTAAACAAATTGAAAAAAAATTTTTATCATATAAATTAAATGAAGATTTATTTAAATGTTTAAATTTAGATGATATTATAAAAGAACCTTTATTACAAAATGAAAAAATTTCTTTAGATAATGAATATTTATTACCAGAAAATGAAAAATCTTTAACATCAAAAAATAAAATTAATTTTTTAGATAAAGATATGAAAAATTTATTAGATAATTTAGAAGAAATTTGTAGTTTGGATTATCCAATTAAAAGTTTAGATGAAAAAATATTAGAACAAGATAATTTTTCTGAAATTTCATCAATTTATAAATCATCAAATAATAATATAATTAATAATAATGATTCTAAATTTAATTTATATGATAATATAGAACAAAAATCAATTTTTGATAGACATTCTATTTTTGAAAGAAATTCTATTTTTGATAGACAATCTATTTTTAGAGATTCATTGATTGGTAAAAGTAAAACAATATATGAAAGAGAATATACTATTAATAATAAAAATAGTATTAAAAATAATTTTAATGATGAAAATGATTCTTTAATTGAAAATAGTTTTAGTTTTGAATTAAATGATAATAAAAAAGAAAATATTTCTCCTATTAATTATCTTTATATGTTAGAATCAATAAATGAAAAAAAAAATGAAAAAAATATAGATTTTAATGATTATTATCCTTTAGAAATATATAAATCAAAAAATGAATTTAATATTGATATATTAAAAGAAACAAATAAAGATTTATTATTTAAAACAATAGAAAATATTCAATTAGAAGATAAATTAAATTGTTTTTCATTAGATAAATCTTCTTCAATTATTTATTCTGGTTCTTCTTTAGGTAATATTTATTTATTTGAAATATCAACTGGTAATATAATAGAAAAAATAAATACAAAAGAATCAGAAATTATGAGTATAAATATATATAATAATTTTATTGTGACAGGACATAAAAATGGAATTATATTAATTTTTCAAGATAATAAATTAATTGATACAATTAAAGATAGTAATTCTTCAATTATTTATGTAGAATTAATAAAAATTAATTTGACAAAAAAAAAAATTGAATTAATTAGTTCTGATTTAAATGGAAATGTTAAATTAATTATTAGAGCTAAAGGTTTTTTTTTAAATAAAAATATATCAGAAATTATTTTTGAATCAAAAAATACTCCAGTTTATAATATTATAATTATTAATAATGAAATTGATTTATCAAATACAAAAAAAAAAAATATGATATTTATATTTTGTTCAATTTTTAATATTGTTATAAAAAAAGTTTCAAGAAATCATAAAAAATTTGAGGATGAAAAATTAGAAATATTACCTTTTGAAAATAATTTTGAAAAACAAATTCCAGATTGTTGTTATGGAAATTGTTTTATTCAATTAGAAAAAAATAATAAAAATTCAATTAAAGAATTAAATACTATTTTAATAAGTTGGGGAAAATTAATTTTAATTTATGGAGATTTAAATAATATAAAATCCATAAAAGATATTAAATTAATTAAAAAAGTTTCATATGATAATGAAATTATTAAATTGGGATATTTATCAGATTCTTTTATTTATATTATTGATTCTAAATTTAATTTAAAAATCTTAAATACTTTTAATTTAGATGATGATAATAATGAATCTGAAAAAATAAATTTTAATGTTATTTCAGTAAAAAATATTGATTTAAAAAGTAATGGATATTTATATTATACATTAAATGATTTCACTAATCTTACAATTTTTTATTTAAAAAATATATTAACCTATGAAAAAGGAATAATTATAATAGGAAATAAAAAACTTATTTTATATGAATTATTAAATTGGGAAGATGTTTTAAATTATTTTTGTGAAAAATGTGAATTTGAAAAAATGTTTTGTTTAGGAATTATAATTTTTGATAATTCAAATATTATTTCTAAAATTAATGGAAATCATTCAGAAAATCATAAAAATAAATTAAGTTTTGGATTAATTCATAAATATTATTATCAAATGATTGAATCAAAAAATAAAGATAATATTATTAAAGCAATTAAAGTTTTTATTGAATTTTGTATTAAATCAAAATTAATAAATACATTAGTTGATTTTTTTGCTATAATTAAATATACAAATCAAGAAGAAACATTTTATGAATTATTTACAGATTATGTTATGAATGGTGATTTATTAAATTTTTCAGAAATTGATGAATTATTTTTAAAAAAGTATATTGAATATTATGTAAATAAAAAAGAAAAATTAAAATTATCATCAATTTTATTAAGATTTAATACATTAATTTTAATTAAAGATGGAATATTAGAATTAATAACAAAATATGATTTATTAAATCCTTATATTTATATTTATATGAATGTAAATTTAGAAGAATTTGATTATTATAAACCTATTCAATTTATGTTTGGAATAATTGAAGATAAATTTGAATATTGTAATTATTCAACATTTATAATTTTTCATAATAAAAAATTTTATAATGAAGAATTATTATCATGTAAACAATATTTTAAACATAAATTATTATGGTATTGTGATTTATGTTTAAAAGGAATTAAATATCCATCAAATAAAAAAATGGATAAAAAAAATCATGAAGATATTGTTAAAAAAATAAGTTTATTTTTAATAAATGAAAAAACTTTAGATTGTTTATTAACTTTTGATTCTTTTACATATTTTAATATTTTTAGTAAATTATATTTAAATAATAATTTATATCAAATTATTAATTCTGATTATCCAGAAGATTTTTTATATATAGTTGGTTTAGTAAACTTTAAAACAACTAATATAAGTCCAAAATATTTAATTTATCAAATTACAAAATATATTAATTCAATGAAATCAGATAATTTTTATATTAAAAAAGATTTTTATGATTTTATTGGAAATATTTGTAAATCAAAAGATATAATTTTTAATTTATCAAATGATTTATTATTAAATGCAGCATTATTTTTAATTGATTATAATTTACAAAAATCTTATATAAATGATAAAGATACTTTTAATTGTCATTCAATTGAAGGAATTAATAATTATAATGAAGAATTAGAAAATCAAGAAGAAATAATTTTATCAATAGTTAATAAAATGAAAGAAGTAAGATTATTTTATAAAGAAGATGCTGAAAATTTATTAAAACATAATATTCATACTTCTTATAAAAAATTACAATTATTATTATTAAAAGAAGCAAAACATTATAAAGATTATTTAAATTGTCAAATTGAATATTTTAAAAATATAAATTTAAAAAATGAAAATATAAATTTAGAAATTGAAAAATTTTTTAGATGGATTCAAAAAAGTTTAACAGAAACTAAAAAAATGAAAGAACAAAAATATTTTTTAGAATTTAAAAAAGAAATAACAAATAATTTACAAAATTTATGTGAAATTTCAGTAAATGAATTTTCTCTTTTAATTGATTTATGGTTTAAAAATAGTATTGAAGAAGTAATAGAACATTTAGAAAATTCACCAAATTTTCAAAATGTTTATATTGATAAATATATAAAATCATATTTAAAAATGGAAGAAGATAATGAAATAATAAAAAATTTAATATTAAAAAAAATAAAAATATTAATAAAAATAAATCAAGAAGATAAAATAGTTGAAACATTAAAACAATTTAATTATGTTTGTGATATGAAATTATTAAATTTTTTAAAAGAACAAAAAATATATGATGCTTCTATTTATTTATATCAAATTTTAGGTTTAGTTGATGATGGTTTAAATTTAGTAATTGATATATTACAAAAAAATTTTAAAGAAATAATAAATAATTTAAATAGTGATAAATTTAATTCAAATATAATAAATAATTATCGTGAAATTTATTTTAAATTTTTATCATTAGGTATTAAATTATGTAGAGAAAATTCATTTAATAATAAATTAATAAAAGAAGAAAATAAAGAACTTGATGATTTTTGGTTAAATTTTTTAAATGCATTATATAAAATTAGAACTATATTTAAACCTTTATATAAAGAAAATTTAAATAATGAAAAAACATTTGATTTTAATATTGTTAATAAAGATTTAGATGATAGTATTAATTTAATAATTAGTGCAATGACTGAATATGTACCAATTCCTTTATTAATTGAAATAGTATCAAATAAATGTAAAGATGCAGGATTAAAAGAATTTTCACAAATTATGAAACAAATGTTTTTTTCATATGATATTACTGAATCTATTTTTAAATATGTTTATATGTGTATAAGAAAATCAACATTTAATAAATTTAATCAATTATATCAACAAAATATTAAAGGTTATTATATTCAAAAATTTATTTGTAATTATTGTAATAAAAATATTGAAAAAGGAAATATTATTTTATTTAAATGTAGTCATATTTTTCATCAAGAATGTTGTTATAAAATAAATCAAAATTATTATTGTAATATTTGTGAAGATATTAATGAGATAAAAGATATAAAAAATAATGAAAATAATAATATAAATCAAACAATTATAAATGAAAAATTAAGAAAGAATGAATTATTAAAATCAATCATTAGAAAAAAAAATTTAACAAATCTTGAAAAAATTAATAAACATATAATTGAAGATTTAAATGATATTGATAATATTTAAATTTATTTATTAGTTAAATAAAAAAATTAATTTTTGCTCTATTTATATACATAAAATTATTATAATTTATGAAAATTTTTTTTTAAAAATTTATCTATAAGAGAAAACAAATATTATAGATATAAGAAATTTAGAAAATAAATTAGATATTAATAATTTAAAAATATGAAAAATAGAATATAGAATAAGAACAAATATTTATAGAATATTCATTTTAATTTAATTATCAATAAATATTAAAATTATTTTTTTTTAAAATATTTATTCTGAAGAATAAATATCTTTTTTATTTATTAAAATTTAAATAAAATCATTTATAAAAATTTACTTTTAAATATAAAAATGCATTTTTTTCATTGTTAATTATTTAAAAAATTAATCTACATAATGACACGAAAATTTTTTTAATAATAATAATTATTATTTTTAAAATTCATAAATATTGAATAATAAAGATTAATAGTAATAGAAAAAAAAAAATATTAAAATTGTAACTCATAAAATTTTTTGATTTTAAATAAAATAAAATATTCTATCTTCTTATTTTTTATTTTTATTAAATATACATTCAGTATCTTTTAAATCTTTTAAACAAGCAAAACAAGAAATACATTTTGATTCACTTTTATCTCCATTTTTCCATCTTTTAACAATATCAGGTTCACATAATAAAGGTCTTGCTAATCCAATATATTGAATTTTACTATTATTTAAAGCAAAATCAATATTTTTTAAATCTCTAACACCACCTAATAAAATAACAGGAATATTAACATAATCAGCAAGTTTAGAAGCAATATCATAAAAATCAGGTTTATTATGTTTTCCTTTAATAAAATTAGTTCCACTAACTTCAATAAAATCAATACCAGCATTTTCTAATAATTTACAAGTATTTAAAAAACCTTGTTCAGAAATACCATTTTCATTTCCATCT
>JAEEGL015952736.1_pt1 | contig 11867 bp, 11 predicted proteins | sample 9134231 | NCBI WGS metagenome assembly JAEEGL01 (sample SAMN16246548, study PRJNA631951) | gut metagenome | biome: gut microbiome; feature: rumen; material: fiber-attached | host: Bos | place: Iran: Karaj | collected 2018-10 | reverse complement strand
TGGCGCCCTGCGGCGTGCAATAGAAATGGCACAAAAATAGTAATGCAATGAAGACCGTTATAATAGACAATTACGACTCTTTTTCGTATAATCTTGCACACATGTTGCGCCATCTTGGAGCCGACGTCGACGTGCTCCGCAATGATGCGTTTAATGTAGACAGTCTCAACATCTACGACCATATCGTCCTGTCACCGGGACCTGGTATCCCTGACGAAGCAGGGCTAACCTTGAAAGTCATCGAATGTTGGGCCCACAAAAAGCCTATTTTAGGTGTATGTCTTGGCCATCAGGCCATAGGACAATATTTCGGCGCTAAATTGTCTAATTTACCGAACGTATCCCATGGAATACAATCGCAGATATGGGTTAAGAACTCCGATCCTATCTTCCGTAACATTGATAGTTTTCAAGCTGTAGGACGCTATCATTCGTGGGTTGTTGACCGCGAAGGATTTCCTGACTGTCTCGAGATAATTGCTGAAAGTGCAGAAGGCCATATCATGGCTTTGCGCCACCATACGCTCAATATTTATGGTTTGCAATTTCACCCCGAGTCGGTCTTGACTACTAATGGAGAACAAATGATAATTAACTGGTTAAAAATTTAAATTATGAAAGAGATTTTACTGCGCCTCACTTGCGGCGCACACCTGAGCCGTCAAGAGATAAAGCAAATCATGGTAAATATTACCCGTCAACAATACCCTAAAGAACAGATTGCCGCCTTACTGATGGCTCTCCAAGTCAAAGGAATTACAGACGAAGAATTACTTGGCTTTCGCGATGGATTGCTTGAAACTGGTACGCATGTAGACCTAAGTCCCTACACACCAATCGACATTGTTGGTACCGGTGGTGATGGCAAGAACACATTTAACATTTCCACTTGTGCCTGCTTTGTGGTAGCTGGTGCTGGGTATAAAGTGGCCAAACATGGAAATTATGCCGCTACTTCTGTGTCGGGCGCTAGCAGCGTGCTCGAGAACCATGGCGTCAAGTTTTCAAGCGACATTTGCAAAATCACTGAAAGTATAGAAAAATCTAATGTAGCATACCTCCATGCTCCATTATTTGCTAACGGTATGAAATATGTTGGACCCATCCGAAAGGCTCTTGGTATCCCCACTTGCTTTAACCTATTAGGTCCACTTATCAATCCGTGTAGTCCAAAATATCAACTTTTAGGTGTTGCAAATTTAATGCAAATGAGATTATATAGCAGTGTCTTGCAAAAAATCAATGTAGAATATGGTATCGTAAATAGTACAGACGGCTATGATGAAATCTCACTTACGTCACCATACAAAATGCTTACACGTTACCGTGAAAGTGTTCTCACGGCAGCCCATTTGGACTTAAAGCAAGTCAAGCCAGAAGAAATCTATGGAGGGGCCACTCCACAGAAAGCCAAAGAGATTTTCGACCATGTACTTGACAACACTGCATCCCCCTCCCAAATTGCGGTCGTATTGGTAAACGCAGCCTTTGCCATACAGATAATAAAGCCTGAAAAGTCTATTGAAGCATGCCTTGAAGAAGCAAAAGACAGTTTGTACAGTGGTCAAGCATTGGCAAAATTCCAGCGTTTTATAGAACTCAACAGTTGAGTTATGCAGAATTAATTTATAGAGATAATAATTGAAGCGAGATGAGTATACTTAATGAAATCGTTGCAAGGAAACGTTTGGACTTGCAATCCGTAAAAGAAACCTATTCACCTTCATATTATGAAGAAATAGAGGAATTGACACCGCTGACTCCAAAGCGATCGTTTGCTGAAGCCATAAAAAACAGTTTATGGGGAAGTGTAATTGCAGAATTTAAGCGGCGCTCACCTTCCAGAGGCTGGATAAACCAAGAAGCCAAACCCGAAAAAATAGTTCCTTATTATGCCATGTATGGTGCAGCCGCATTGTCGATTCTTACCGACACACCGTTTTTTGGTGGTACGATTGAAGATATTCGTAGGGTCAGGCCTCTCGTTGATACCCCCATCTTGCGGAAAGATTTCATTATTGATGAACATCAAGTGTACGAATCAAAGGCAGTAGGTGCTGACGCCATTTTACTTATCGCATCATGCCTCACTACCGCCGACTGCCATCGGCTGTCACGATTAGCTCGTCGACTCGAGCTGGAAGTCTTGCTGGAAATTCACGAAGAGCGCGAGCTAGATTATATCTGTGAAGCCACAACAGCCGTAGGAATAAACAATCGCAATTTAAATAACTTCAGTATCAATCTTTCAAATTCAGAAAAGCTCATAAAATCAATACCTGAAAAGTTTATTAAAGTAAGCGAAAGTGGTATAACTAATATCACAGATATCCTTCGACTGCGTGAAATCGGTTTTGATGCTTTCCTCATCGGAACGGCATTTATGACAGCAGACAATCCAGGTAAAGCCTGTGGCCAGATGCTCCGCAAGTTGACCAATGCACTTAAGAAAACAGACGAAAAGAATGTCAGCAAATGATTATCAAAGTATGCGGTATGCGCGACGCCAATAATCTTCGTGCACTTGAGTTCTTGCCCGTTGACTGGGCAGGGTTCATCTTTTGTCCCCAGTCTCCCCGCTATGCCGGTGCATATCCCGCCTACCTGCCCCAAAAGCAGAAGAAAGTGGGTGTGTTTGTCAATGCCGATAATAACACTATTGTGAGCCGCTCGCAGTCATTTCATTTGGATTTCATCCAACTCCATGGTCAGGAGTCACCTCTTCGCTGCACCGAGATAAAGTCTCTGACCGGTTTGCCTATCATAAAGTCCATTGCTGTAGGTCCTAACGACAACTTACAATCATTGAGCTACCCCTACCGAGGTGCCGTTGATTTCCTACTATTCGACACGCGTTCTTCACAACCCGGCGGCAGTGGCAGGCAGTTCCCACACAAGCTGTTGGATACATACGGTTTAGACATACCTTTCCTGCTCAGTGGAGGTTTGGGGCCCGATGATGCAGAGCGTTTAGCGAGACTAACCCACCCTATGCTTGCCGGCTTTGACCTCAACAGTCGGTTTGAGACAATGCCTGGCATTAAAGACATGAATAAACTGCTTAAATTCACAAAAACAATACAAGAAACAAAACCATGAATAGAATCAAAAAAGTATTACAAAGCAAACCATCGCATATCCTTTCCGTCTATTTCTGTGCCGGTAGCACCCAGCTCGACGACACGTGCAACATACTGCTCGCTCTCCAAGAAGGCGGCATCGATTTCTGCGAGATAGGCATTCCTTTCAGTGATCCCATTGCAGACGGCCCCGTCATACAAGAAGCCAGCACGCGTGCCCTACGCAACGGCATGAGCTTGGATATACTGTTCAAGCAACTGGAGAATGTGCGACAGAAGATAAGTATCCCCCTCCTGTTGATGGGCTATTTCAATGTCATCTATCAGTATGGCTTCGAACGCTTTTGCCAATCGTGTGCCAGAGCAGGCATAGATGGAATGATTATTCCAGACTTACCATTTGAAGAATACTCAAAAGAGTACAAAAGCATAACTGAACAATACGGTCTTTCATTCATTATGCTTATCACTCCCGAAACCGAAGAAACCCGCATCCGTGCCATAGATGCTGTCACCGACGGTTTCATCTACGAAGTGTCCACCAACGCGACAACAGGCACGCAAGAAGGCTATGGTGCTGACACCCTCGCCTATTTCAAGCGCACAGCGGCGATGGAAGTGAAAAATCCATTGATGGTTGGTTTCGGTGTATCAAACCAATCAACCTTCAAAGCCGCCTCAGAACATGCAGCGGGAGCCATTGTAGGCAGCCTGTTCGTACAACTTCTGCAAGAGGGACCAACGCCTCATGTCGCAACAAAAAAGCTCAAGCAAATTCTTGGTCTATGAAAAAAGTAAGTGGCGCGACTCTCGTCGCGCCACCAAGACTATTATACATTACTTTTACATCTCTAATCTTGCCATGCTTGAAGTATAATATCAATTTCAGGTTTATGATATGTCTTTCATTTTTTTATTTACGAAAACGGAGATGGATATTTCTAAATCGGATTTAGTAGTGACGAAAACGGAATTAGTTTCTTTGATAAAAACTTTTTTCATTGCGATGTAGGGCCTATGGTCTGCGTGATGGATTATGGCGCACACAGGATATTAGGCCGGGCCTTTGACATGTGAAGATTGAGACAAGTATTCCGGTAATGACCGGTGGTTTTGAAGTTAGTGGTGGTTGAGAGTGATATTTTACTGAAAAAAATTTGGGCTGTATGAAAATTTTATCTACCTTTGCAGTCGCATTTCCGAAAGGAGTGCCAAAGGAGGCGCGGTAGCTCAGCTGGTTAGAGCGCATGATTCATAATCATGAGGTCCCCAGTTCAATCCTGGGCCGCGCTACGGAAAGAGGAAGAGAAGCAGTCACTCGGTTTTTGGGTGGCTGCTGTTTTTGTTTTCAGCAGATGGACAATACATGATGTTTAAGACATTGTACAGACAGATTGGCACCTATTGGAAGTCATCGCTTCTGACTCCGGTATTGACTGCGGCAGAGGTGGTGACGGATGTGCTGATACCCTACGTGACGGCTCATCTGATAGACCGCGGTATAGTGGCTGGCGACATGGAGCAAGTGTACCGTTATGGAGCCATGATGATGGGGCTGGCCCTTCTGAGCCTGCTTTTCGGCATTCTGGCAGCCCGCCAAAGTGCCCGCGCAGCCACTGGGTTTGCAGCCAATCTGCGCAGTGCCATGTACCGCAACATCCAGACATTTGCCTTTTCCAATATTGACAAGTTTTCCACAGCAGGACTGGTGACACGCATGACGACCGACGTAAATAACCTGCAGAATGCATACCAGCAAATCTTGAGGATTACGGTGAGAGCACCCTTCCGGCTAGTCCTGTCAGTGATTATGTGCTTGGTCATCGATGCCAGGCTGTCGCTGATTTTTGTTGTAGCCATCGTCGTGCTGGGATTTTCTTTATACCATATTATAACGCGTGTGGCCCGACTGTTTGCCAAGGTTTTTGAACAATATGACCGGTTGAACCAGAGTGTTCAGGAGAACGTGCAGGCTATACGGGTGGTGAAGGCTTTTGTACGCGAGGATTTCGAAAACCAAAAGTTTTCGCGTGCCGCCGAGGGGCTTTACCGGCTTTACGTGAAGGCTGAGGGGCTGATGGCGCTCAACCATCCTGTGATGAACCTGGTGATGTACGGTTGTATCATGGCCCTGTCATGGTGGGGGGCACACTTCATTGTAGGGGGCTCACTCACAACGGGTGAATTGGCCTCGCTGTTCACATACGTGATGTCGATACTGATGTCATTGATGATGCTGTCGATGATTTTTGTCATGCTCACACAGAGCGCAGCCAGCGGACGGCGCGTGGCAGAGGTCATCGACGAAAAGGCGGACATTGTAAACCCGGTCAATCCCGTTACTGAAGTAAACGACGGCAGTCTGGTTTTCCGTAATGTGCGTTTCGATTACCCTGTCTCCCAATCCAGCATTACTGATGAGTCATCTGAGAAAAGCCATCACCGGCGTTCGGCACTTTTCAATGTGACCTTCGAGATAATGAGCGGGGAAACTATCGGCGTGATAGGTGGCACCGGTTCGGGCAAGAGTACACTGGTTAATCTCGTAAACCGTCTCTATGACACCACGGAGGGCGAGGTACTCGTCGGAGGACACAATGTAAAGGACTACGACCTCACAGCCTTGCGCAATGCCGTGAGCGTGGTGCTACAGCAGAACACGCTGTTCAGCGGAACTTTACTCGACAATCTGCGTTGGGGACGTGCTGACGCCACAGAAGAAGATTGCCGCAAAGCATGCCAGCTTGCCCAAGCCGACAGTTTCGTTATGCAAATGCCGGAGGGCTACCATTCACACATAGAACAGGGAGGCGCCAACCTGTCAGGCGGGCAGAAGCAACGACTCTGTATAGCCCGCGCACTCTTGAAGAGCCCTAAAATTTTGGTGCTCGACGACGCCACGTCAGCTTGCGACACCGCCACCGACGCTCGCATTCAGCGGGCGTTCAAAGAAGAGTTACCCGGAATGACAAAGATAATAATAGCCCAGAGGATTTCCAGCGTACGTTCATGCGACCGGATCTTGGTCATGTCAGGTGGACAGGTGACAGGCTTCGACAACCATGAAAATCTGCTAAAGACAAATCAACTCTACCAAGAAATCTGTGCCATACAAAATGCCGACCATGGTGACTTCGACGCCCATGAGAAAGGAGGCGAACGATGAGACAGCCCAACTTCCATCCCAGAGGGGAACGCCCACAGGCCGGTTTCCAAAAAGTCGATAAGGAAAAACGTGCCATACTGTGGCGTCTGACAAAATATGTCTTGCGCCAATATAAATATACCATCCTCCTTGTATTGGTTTGCATCGTCATCACATCGTTCACCACGCTGGCCTCCACACTTTTCACCCGCACCCTTATCGATGATTACATCGTACCGCTCACACGGATGAGCGATCCACAATACAAATCGCTCGCCCAAGCTCTCTTCAAACTCGGAGCTGTGTTGCTCATCGGCGTAGTGTGCTCCTATGCCTACAACCGTCTGATGATAAACATCAGTCAAGGCACCATGCTGCGCTTGCGGCGCACCGTATTTGAGCGGATGCAACACTTGCCGCTCAACTATTTTGACAGCCGCAGCCATGGCGACATCATGTCGGTTTACACCAACGATGTCGACTCTCTCCGACAGATGATATCCACCGCATTGGCACAAGTATTCAGTTCTGTCATCACGATCACGGTCACTTTCACCGCCATGATAACCCTCAGCATACCTCTCACCCTCGTGTCCATTGTCATGGCCCTCGTTATGATGCTCTCCACCACTTGGCTCGGCAGTATCTCGCGGCGTCATTTCCGCGTACAGCAGCAAAGTCTCGCCCAAGTCAACGGTTTCATCGAGGAAATGGTATCTGGCCAAAAAGTAGTCAAAGTCTTTTGCCACGAAAGACGTGCCCTTGACCAGTTTGAACAAATCAACGAACAACTACGTCAGAGCGCTTGCAGTGCCAACCGCATTGCCAATATCGTCATGCCCGTTAACGGCAACCTCAGCAACCTCGCCTACGTCCTCATAGCCACCGTGGGAGCACTCATCGCACTTCATCCCGAGAGCACTTTCTTAAACATGCACTTCAGCCTTACCTTGGGCACACTTGTAGCCTTCCTCACCCTCAACAAGAGTTTCACCCAACCTGTCACCCACCTCAGCCAGCAGCTCAACAGCGTGCTCAACGCTTCTGTCGGCGCCGAACGCGTGTTCAACCTTATGGATGCCCAACCTGAAACAGATGAAGGCACCATAGAACTCACCCAACCACAAGGCGACGTCGACTTCAGCCATGTCAACTTCGGCTATACAGCCGGCAAACAGGTCCTCTTCGACATCAACATCAACACATCACCCGGACAGAAGATAGCCTTCGTAGGCGGCACCGGTGCAGGCAAAACCACCGTCATCAACCTCATCAACAGGTTCTACGACATTCAGTCGGGCACCATCCTCTACGACGGCATACCCATAGCCGACATCACAAAGTCCTCCCTCCGGCGCTCCATGGCCCTCGTCCCCCAGGAAACCCGCCTCTTTACCGCCAGCGTGCTCGACAACCTGCGCTACGGACGGCTCGACGCCACAGACCAAGACTGCATCCGTGCCGCACAAATCGTAGGTGCCGACGACTTCATCCGACGGCTCCCCCGGGGCTACCATACCGTCTTGAGCCCAGACGGAGGCAATCTCAGCCAAGGCGAACGGCAGCTCCTTGCCATTGCACGTGCAGCTGTAGCCAACCCCCCCGTGCTCGTGCTTGACGAAGCCACGTCCTCAGTCGACACCCGTACGGAACAACTTGTACAACGCGGCATGAACCGACTCATGCAAGGGCGCACCACATTCGTCATAGCCCACCGCCTGAGCACCGTGCGCGACGCCGACCAGATCATCGTGCTGGACCATGGACGGGTCATTGAAAACGGCACCCACCACCAACTGCTCGGCCAACACGGCAAATACCGGCAACTCTGCCAAGGCAACGAACTTTAATCTTGACACATCATGGACACCAACAAAACAGACAAACACTGGGATATTCTCCAGAGCGAATATCTCCACCGACGCCCCTGGCTTACCGTTCGCAGAGACACCGTGCGCCTGCCCAACGGAACGGTAAATCCCGAATTTTACATCTTGGAATACCCTGAGTGGGTCAACGTCATCGCTCTGACAGCAGACGGCTTGTTTGTCCTCGTCCGACAATACCGGCACGGCATTCGCAAAACCCTTCTGGAACTCGTTGCGGGCGTTGTTGACCCGACCGACACCTGTCCTCTCGAAGCGGCCCGGCGCGAATTGTTGGAAGAAACGGGTTTTGGCGACGGCCAGTGGGAACCGTTCCTTACAGTAGCCCCCAACGCCAGCGCCATGACAAACTGCTCCCACACCTTTCTTGCCCGTGGCGTCCGCCAAATCTCGACCCAGCACCTTGAGAAAACGGAAGACATCGACGTCGTCCTTCTCAGTCGTGACGAAGTTTACGGACGTCTCCAAGCCGGCGAGTTCGTACAAGGGCTGATGGCGGCTCCTCTCTGGAAATTCTTTTGCGAAGATGAACAGTGCAGATGAACGAAGAAACAGGTCCGATATGGAACATTCCAAATCGGACTTGTTTTTTATGAAAAGGGACACGGTGTGTCCGGACCGGGTGCTACTCCACCACAGGCCGGTAGCTGTCGGGGGTATGGGCGGAACGTATGCTCCAGGACATTGGATAGAGGTTGTTGGCCCGGGTGCCGAGATTATTGACAAAGCCAAGGGGGACGTCCAGGAAGGTAACAAGGACATGACCTCCCGGAGTCTGTGCGGGTAAGGCAAGGGCCTCACGACGCAGGTAGGCCAGAGCCTCGGGATAGGTGAGCGATACGCCGGGGAAGGCTGCGCGCCGGAATTGACGGCTGAGGGCTAACGGGTGGACGGGGCGGAGACGGTTTCCCTTCTGTTCGGCCAGTGGCACGCCGGCCGAAACTATGCGGACGGTATGCAGGAGCCGGTCTATTGTCGGCGCCACTGAGGCGGGTATGGCATAAAGTGTGTTGCCAAGAGAGAGACTGACGTAGTCGCCGGGGAGGAGCCATGATTTCAGTTGGGGGTTAAGCGCTGAAAGTTGAGCGTTATTCGGCTGGCGTTGCCTCTTTTTCTTTTTCCCGATGTTCCGTTGCGGGCTTTGGGCCTCCTCGGGTTTTCGCAGCAGGGCGAGGAAGAATCCTTCGCTGTCGGTGCGGTGGGGCAGGAAACGGTAAACAGGCAAACGGGTGTCGGACGTGAGGGAGCCGAGCAGGTTCCACTCCGCCTTTATCGGGATGGGCCGTATTTCGGCACCGAGCTGGTCACGGAAGTAGGCAACGTTGTTTTCGTCTTCCTCAAGATTGTACGTACATGTGCTGTAGATAAGAAAACCGCCGGGCTTGAGCGCTCGCCATATATGGCTCACGATGGTGCGTTGTTGCCGTGAACACTGTTCTATGAGCGAGGGTGACCATTGGGTGACGGCTTTCTCTTCTTTTCTCATCATCCCTTCACCGGAACAGGGGGCATCGACGAGGATGAGGTCGAACACGGGGCCGAGCCGTTCAAAGTCCTCGGCATACGACTGGGTGACGGCAGTGAGGGGATGGCCCCATTTCCACACATTTTCGCACAATACCTGCACACGTTGTGACATCGGTTCGTTGGCTATCAGGAGGGCATCGTCGGGAATGAGACTTCGCAGGAGTGTGGTTTTGCCTCCGGGAGCGGCACAAAGGTCCAGACAGAGCGGAGCGGACCGTTTGGGGGCAAGAGATGAGATTGTAGCGAGTGCCTGCTCCACAAAAAGGGTAGAAGGTTCTTGCACGTAGTAGCAACCGGCGTGAAAGAGAGGGTCGAAGGTGAATGCGGGACGCTCTGTCATGCGGTAAGCGAGTGAAGACCATGGTACGGGCTGGCCTGCGACCGCCTTATGGTTTTTCAGGGGATTTGGCCGGACGGCAATGCTGGGATTGCGCTCCATAGCCTCAAAAAATGCGTCGGCTTCAGTGGGAAGCAGTTCACGCATCATGGATGGAAAGTCAGCGTAGTCTTTCAAGCGTCACAAAGGAATAGGGACATTCGTTTTCGGCATCGGCAGGGAAACTCTCACGTGACACTTCCCGCCACTGCTCGCGGCTGAAATCGGGGAAAAATGTGTCGGCATCGGCAGGGCAATCATCTACCTCGGTAAGATAGAGGGTGTCGGCCTTTGAGAGAGCCTCGTTGTAGACGCTACTCCCGCCAATGATGAACACGTGCTCGTCGTCGGCGCAATGGGTCAGGGCTTCTTGCAACGAGGGATAGACTTCGGTGCCTTCAAACTTTCGACGACTCCGGGTAAGTACTATATTACGTCGGTTAGGAAGGGCGCCCTTGGGGAGGGACTCGAAGGTGCGGCGTCCCATGAGCACGGTGTGCCCCGTAGTAAGTGTCTTGAAGCGTTTCATGTCCGCTTTCAGACGGTAGAGCAGCTTGTTCTGGTAGCCTATGGCGCCGTTGCGTGCTACGGCTACGACAATGGAAATTCTGGGCATGAGGTTGGTTTTCTTTTTATCTGATTAGACAGAGACTTTGCCGGGTATGTGTGGCCAGGGGTCGTAGTTTTCCAGCGTGAAGTCCTCGTACTGAAAGTCAAAGATGCTCTTCACGTCGGGATTAAGCCTCATGGTGGGCAATGGGCGCGGGGTTCGTGTCAATTGTAGCTTTACCTGCTCGAAATGGTTTGTATAAATGTGCGTGTCGCCCGTGGTATGGATAAACTCTCCGGGTTCAAGTCCTGTCACCTGCGCCATCATCTGCAGCAACAGGGCGTAAGAGGCGATATTGAACGGTACGCCAAGGAACGTGTCGGCGCTACGCTGATACATCTGCAGGCTGAGGCGTCCCTTGGCCACATAGAATTGGAAAAACATGTGACATGGCGGCAGGTTCATATTGTCCAAGTCGCCCACATTCCAAGCGTTGACGATGATACGCCGCGAGTCGGGCTGGTTTTTTATCATATCTACCGCCTGAGATATCTGGTCTATCGTGCCACCTTTGTAGTCGGGCCAACTGCGCCACTGGTAGCCGTAGATGTGTCCCAGGTTGCCGTCAGGGTCAGCCCACTCGTTCCAGATACGCACGCCCCGCTCCTGCAGCCACCGGGCATTGGTGTCGCCACGGAGGAACCACAGCAGTTCATAGATGATAGATTTCAGATGGAGTTTCTTCGTCGTCAACAGGGGAAAGCCTTCGGTAAGGTCGAAGCGCATCTGGTGACCGAACACGCTGCGTGTGCCCGTGCCGGTGCGGTCATGCTTGTCCACACCCTCGTCCAAGATGCGTCGGCAGAGGTCAAGATATTGTTTCATTTGGACTTGTTCTTATTAGGAAGCAAAGGTACGAAAACTTTCTTTAATCTGTGGCGAACGGACTGCGGAAACGTGCCGTAATATCATTAAGTCCGTCAGATGTGACTCTGTAGAGCCGTTGGTTGGTGTTGGGATTTTTCAGCGTACCCCGTTCGGCAATCCATGGACCGAGTTTGATGTAGTCCATACAGTGGATGTCGAAGCCCTCGGGTAAAAGTTGGCGGCCGCTATACCAGGCTACTTTCAGCCCGGGATAGGTTTCCCTCAGCCAACAGGCCAGACGTTGTATCTCCTGAGGGTCTTGGTCGCCCCCCATGAGCCCTACGCAGGTGACACTCTCCAGGTAAGGGCCGATGACCTTGCGCAGGGTGTCGGCCGTCATGTCGATGCCCTCGTCTTTCCAAAGGTGCATACTGTG
>JAEEGL014461851.1_pt1 | contig 11867 bp, 11 predicted proteins | sample 9134231 | NCBI WGS metagenome assembly JAEEGL01 (sample SAMN16246548, study PRJNA631951) | gut metagenome | biome: gut microbiome; feature: rumen; material: fiber-attached | host: Bos | place: Iran: Karaj | collected 2018-10 | reverse complement strand
TTTTCCCCAGATACTTGTACCCGCCCTGGCCTTTTAAATATTCTTTTACGATCATCATCTTAAAATCAAAGTTGTATTTTGCCATAGTAAAACTGACCTCCTCCAGTTAGATTTCAGGTCTAACTTTCTGGGGTCAGTTCACAAGGGGTGTTATTTTTTTGTGGAAGAATCAAAGTCTTTGTGGTATATTAAGTTATACAGTGGGTTATTGTGTCCTGAGGGAGAAAAAGTGATTTTCAAAAGAACGGAAAACAGCACAGAAGAATATATCCTGAACGGTGAAGCCATCGACATCATATCCGTTAAGGTCGAGGATTTCCTTACTTCTCTCAACATGGAGAGAGCCAACGTCCTTGGTATCAGACTTTCGGTGGAAGAGGCCCTTTTAAGGTGGCTTGATTACTTCGAAAAGAAGGAAGAACCGCCAAGGGTCAGATTTTCTGTGGGATCTGTTCTGCTCAGACCGGTCATAAACATTGAACTCAAGGGTGAGGCTGTTGACCCTCTGACTCCTGTTGATGAAGAGGATGATGTAGGCGACTGGGTAGGCAATGTTATGGCTAACATCGGACTCAGCCCCAGATACTATTACCTCAAGGGAATAAACACCCTGCAGCTGAGGCTGCCGAGGCCCCATATCAATCCGGGTCTGGCGCTCCTTCTGTCCATTTTCATAGGACTTATGGCAGGTTTCATGTGCAAGGCTGTTCTTTCTGAAGAAGCCATGAAAGCCATAACCAAGGTCTTCTTCAGACCTGTGGAGGATGTTTTTTTCAGATTGCTTGAGGCGACAGCCGGACCTGTCATCTTCCTTACGGTACTGACCGCCATCTGCGGCCTGGGAAGTGCGGCTCTCATGAACAAGAGCGGTAAACGGCTTCTGGTCAGGTTCATACTTCTGAGTACCATCATGACAGCTGTCTATACTATTTTAGGCATTGGTGCCTTGAACCCCGATATCACAGGCTCTATCCTTTCGGGCACCAGCTTTTCGGGAATATTCGAGTTCTTTCTCGGGATGGTTCCCACCGATCTGGTAACACCCTTCATAAATACCGATTCGCCTCAGCTGATCCTTATTGCCATAATCATCGGCAATGCCCTTCTCGTTCTGGGAAGCCAGGGAAACAGGCTGGTAAAGATAGCCAATCAAGCCAACTCTTTAGGATTGCTTGTGGCTGAATGGATAAGCAGACTGATACCCATCTTCGTGGCCATCCTGCTGGCCATCAGGGTCATGGACGGCACCATCGTAAGATTCAAAACCATATGGATCCCACTGGTAATGTTCCATGTATTCTGCGCCATCTTCCTGACCGGCTCTATGATGGTCATGTCACATAAGATGAAAGTGTCGGTGAAGCTCCTTTGGAAGAAGATCAAACCGTCCTTTATGATAGCCCTTAAGAACGCCAGCGTTGATGCGGCCTTTGGAGAAAATCGCATCTGCTGCGAACGAAAGCTGGGCATCAGCAGTAAACTCACGGAATACGGACTCCCTCTGGGTCTGGTGATCTACATGCCGGCAAGCACTGTGAGCCTTATGGCCAGCATCCTGTACGCGGTTTACTGCTACAATATTACCATATCACCTCTATGGCTCTTTATGGCCATGCTTCTGGTAGTTGCCCTGCAGGCGGCCAGCCCTCCCGTGTCGGGCGTGGATTCTCTGGCCTATGCCGCCATATTTTCCAAACTCGGGATCCCTACGACGGCTTTGATCATGGCCATCGTGTGCGATATAATTTTCTGCTTCCTGTCATCAGCCGTCAATCAGGCGCTCCTGCAGATGGAACTCATCAGAGAAGCAGACAGACTCAACATGCTTGATCGAAATAAACTTGAAAAAGATATTAAATAACTAAGCGAAAATTTTTTGCGACAAGGAGAAAGAAATGACAATCAACAAGACATCAGAAAACGGAGTACTTACAGTAAGCTTAGGCGGCAGACTGGACACAGCCACAGCTCCTGAACTTGAAAAAGAACTTAACGAGTGCCTCGAAGAGTGTGAAGAGCTGGTATTCGACCTGGAAGGACTGGAATACATGTCTTCTGCAGGTCTCAGGCTCATGCTTTCCTCTCAGAAAAAAATGGCTGACAAGGGTGGCATGAAAGTGACCAAGGTCAACGATATGATCATGGAGATCTTTGACATCACAGGCTTTACAGACATACTGACCATCGAATAAGGAGGGCGTGATGCCTAAAAAGAACATACGTGAAATGTCGGAGGCGGAGAGGAAACGGTACTCTCTTGCTGCCAAGACTTTTCACGTGACCATTGTAAGCGCGATCATCCTGGAAATCGTGGCGCTCTTGGTCGGACTTGTCATCTATGGATTATCCCTGGGTGAAAAGTATGTGGAAGAGACATATGTCCTGACGCGAAATGTCGAAGCTGTAATTCAGAATGTTGCCGATGTCAATGGCTATGGAAAAGAGACCATGCGCATCTATAACGAGGCGACAGACGAAGCCCGCGAGGGGCAGAACGTGCGCTATCTTTCAGATTTTGCCAAGGTCAGGTTCGACGAGAACTATATAGACATGATGGCGGTCCTGAGGCAGTTCTCCTACAGCAGTAATGCGGACTATCTGTACATCGCCATGTACGATGATGAGAGAAATGCCCTGGTCTTCATAGCAGACGCCGATAAGAATACTGCTACCGCTTACAGAACGGGCATGTGGATGTCTGTCTCGGAAGATGAGGTGGAGAAATTCCTCAGCGTCGGCGGTAAAGAGCGTATATATCACATTTCCCATGATCCTGTGGACGGCTGGATCTGTACCAGCGGAGTTCCGCTCTATGACAGAGATGGAAGCATTTCATGTTTCATACTGGCAGACGTGTCGTTGATAGGACTTATCAAGGGAATGCGTGATTTCGCCATCAATTTCTTTGTGGCAACCACCATAATGGTTTTTGTGCTTTCATACTTTATGGTAAGGCACATGAAAAAAACTCTGGTCAAGCCCATAGACGACATAGCCATGGCCGCGGAAGCCTACGTCAATGACAAAAAGAGCGGCAAGAACATAGTGGATCACTTCAAGGGACTGGATATCGATACCGGAGATGAAATAGAGAATCTCTACTTCATCCTGGCCGATATGGAAACAGAACTGAAAAACTATGAGACCAACCTGACGGCGGCGGTCAAGGAGAAGGAAAGGATCGGCACCGAGCTTGATCTGGCCAACAGGATCCAGGAGGGTATGCTGCCCAGATACTTCCCTGCCTTCCCTGACAGGAAAGATTTCGACATCTATGCTTCCATGATACCTGCCAAAGAAGTCGGCGGCGATTTCTATGACTTTTTCCTCATTGATGAGGATCATCTGTGCCTGCTTATCGCTGATGTCAGCGGTAAAGGCGTGCCTGCGGCACTCTTCATGATGGCTTCCAAAATACTTTTGAAGACAGAGGCCATGTCGGGCAAATCGCCTGCTAAGATCCTGGAGACTGTCAACAACCAGATAGTCAAGAATAACAGTCAGGAGATGTTCGTCACAGTCTGGCTGGGCATCCTTGAACTCAGCACAGGCAAACTCACCGCAGCTAATGCGGGACATGAGTATCCTCTGATCATGCATGCCGACAAGAGTTTCGAACTCTTCAAGGATAAACATGGCTTCGTCATCGGAGGCCTGGAGGGGATGAAATACAGTGAGTATGACATCCACCTGGAGCCGGGAGCCAGGATATATGTATATACCGACGGTGTGACTGAAGCGACAGCCGTAAGCGGAGAACTTTACGGTATCTCAAGACTTGTGACAGCTGTCAATGAGATAAAAGAGGGCACGCCCAAGGAGATAATCAATAAAATAAACCGTTCCGTAAAGAATTACACCGGAACCGCATCGCAGTTCGACGACGTGACCATGCTTTGCCTGAGTTATGCCGGACCTGATGCGATGGAGGATCCGGAGCACCTGGGAAATACTGAAGGAGAAATACTGATGAAAGAAATGACTCTGGAAGCTACGATTTCTAACATCCCCAAAGTCACAGATTTCGTAAATGCCGAACTGGAGGCTTTGGAATGCCCCATCAAAGCACAGATGCAGATAGATGTGGCCATCGATGAGCTTTTCGGCAACATCGCTCAATATGCCTATGATCCCTCCACGGGCCCTGCGACTGTCAGGGTCGAGGTAGAGGAAGACCCCATGGCGGTCATCATCACTTTCATAGATAACGGCAAACCATATGATCCGCTTTCGGGACAGGATCCGGATGTGACTTTGAGCGCTTCTGAACGCGAGATAGGCGGACTGGGAGTGTTCCTGGTCAAGAAGACTATGGATGAGATCACCTATGAATATAAAAACGGTCAGAATATTCTGAGAATACGCAAGAAAATGCAGGAGGGGTCATGAAATACATTGACAGTAAAGTAGAAGATGATGTAATAACCATATATCTTAAGGGACATATCGATTCTGCCAACGCCATGGAAGTGGAGAAGGAGATCAACGATGCCAGAGATTACGTAGCTGCGGAATCTTTGATACTGGATGCTCAGGATCTGGAATACATTTCCAGCGCCGGCCTCAGGATCATACTGAGACTGAGAAGAGAGCTGCCCGACCTTAAGATCATCAACGTATCACCTGAAGTATACGAGATCTTTGACATGACAGGCTTCACTGAAATGATGGAGATCCATAAGGCTTACAGAGTCATATCCGTTGAAGGTTGTGAGGTCATAGGACAAGGCGCCAACGGAAAGGTATACAGAATAGATCCCGACACCGTCGTCAAGGAATATTTCAATCCGGATGCTCTTCCGGAGATCCACAGAGAGCGCGAACTGGCCAGAGCAGCTTTCATTCTGGGAATACCCACAGCCATTCCTTACGATGTTGTAAGAGTCGGTGATGGATATGGCTCAGTATTCGAGCTTCTGAACGCTAAGAGTTTCGCCAAGCTTCTGATAAACAACGAGAAGTCAGTAGAAGAAGTGGCTGCCATGAGCGTGGATCTTCTGAAGCAGATCCATTCCACCGTCGTCAAGCCGGACACCATGCCGGACATGAAAGAGGTCGCTCTCAACTGGGCGGATTTCCTGAAGGACTATCTGCCGGAGGACAAGTGGGCTAAACTTCACAAACTGGTGGAAGACGTTCCTGAGGACATGCACATGATGCACGGAGATTATCACATCAAGAACGTTATGCTCCAGAACGGCGAGGTGCTCCTTATAGACATGGATACCCTCTGCCACGGACATCCCATCTTTGAACTGGCCAGCGTATACAACGCTTATCAGGGCTATTCCGATGTGGATCACCAGATAGTTAAGGACTTCATCGGCCTTCCCTATGAGACCGCAAGGGAATTCTGGAACGATACCCTCAAGCTCTATCTCGATGGAGCTGATGAGGAGACCATAAAGAGCGTGGAAGATAAAGCCAAGCTCATAGGCTATACCAGGATCATGAGAAGAAGGATCAGAAGAAACGGCTTCGACACTGAAGAGGGCCGCAAAGAGATCGAAAACGCAAAAAATCATATTCTGGAGCTTGTCGACAAGATCGACACACTCACATTCTAAAAGTCTTGGATCATAAAAACTGCTGCCCGCGCAGCAGTTTTTTGATGCAATAAACCGAAAAACAACCGTTTATGGTAAACGGTCTGCAAACGGTTGACAAACGGTAAGAAGATTCATATAATTATATATACAAAAGACTTTAAGCAGGGGGTGTCAGATATGAATATTGAGAAGTTAAAACAGAAGAAGAAGGAACTTGGATTTACCAATAAGCAGATATCAGAATTATCAGGGGTCCCCCTTGGTACCGTTCAGAAGATCTTCGGCAAAGAGACCAAGACTCCAAGAAGAGAGACCTACCTGGCTTTAGCCGGAGTTCTGGATCCGGAGGAAGTTCACTATATCCTCAGCATGAGTACAGGCGTAAAAGAAGAAGCGCTGGCTTATGAACTTAAAGCCCTGGGTAAGAAGCAGGGGGAGTATACAATAGAAGATTATTATGCTATGCCTGAAGACAGAAGGGTGGAGCTGATAGACGGCATAATCTATGATATGACTGCGCCAACGGTGCCTCACCAACTGATTGCCGGTGAGGTACACAGACAGCTTTGGGATTGTGTCGAAGAGCATGATGCTGAGTGTTTCCCCATGATCGCACCTGTGGATGTACAGCTGGACAGAGATGAGCGGACTATGGTCCAGCCTGATGTGATCATAGTATGTGATAGAGAACTGATGACTGCGAAACTGATATATGGAGCGCCGGAATTCGCTTTGGAAGTGCTTTCACCATCCACTAAGAGCAAGGATCAGATGATAAAGCTGTATAAATATATGAACGCCGGCTGCAAGGAAGTCTGGATAGTCGATCCCGATAAAAGAAGAGTAACGACTTATGACTTCAGAAGCGAGAACTGGCCGGACATCTACAGCTTTGATGATAAGGTACCTGTAGCCATATCAGATGGGCGCTGTGAGGTAGATTTTTCAAGGATAAACCGCAAACTGAAGAAATATGAAGAAATAATATCCGATTAAAAAGCAGCAGGTCAAGCCTGCTGCTTAATGCATTTATTATAGAAATTAATGAAATCTTCAGCAAGATCCACATCCGTCTCGGACATGAGCTGCCAGAGCTCAGAGATGAGGTGATTTCTATCTTCATCCTCTGCAGTGCGCAGAGCCTTTGTGATCTCGCGCTGGCACCGGTCATTTTCAGGCGGGAAGATGAGACCGTGATTCCTGCCGTTAAGCTGGATGAACTCGACCTTGGGGTCATCCTTCAGCTCCTCCTTCATGACTTTGAAAGACTCGTCAAAGTCCACTAAGGTGTCATCTGTTGAGTGATAAACTCTGGCGGGGCAGCCCATCATGGCCAAGCCCTTGGAAGATATGAAGGAAGATGATCTGCCGCAGATGATCCTTTCCACCACAAGAGTCCAGAAGAGGACAAAGGCGGCCGTTCCGCGAGGATATCGTCTCTTAATGGTGGGATACATCGAAGAGGATGATTTTCTGAAGGCTGCACAGGTTATGATACCCAGTACAGGATACTTGCCCAGATAGGAAACACAGGCAGCCGCATATCCTCCCCAGGAATGTCCGAAGAGGAGAAGCGGCAGGGCCGACAGCTCCGGATCATCCCTGACCGCATCCAGGACTGACTTCATGTTGGATATCTGCTGAGGCAGGCCGTAAATGCCGGAACCTTCGCTCATACCCACTCCTATTCCGTCGAAAAGCAGAACTTCATATCCATTTTCAGTGAAAAAGTGAGCCAGGGAGACATAGTGCTCCGAGGACAGATTGAAACCGTGGGTCATGACGATCAGAGCCTTTGGTTCACCTTCCGGGATCAAGCGTATGCCGCGGATCAGAGCCCCGCGGGATGAGGGGCAGCTGAAGTCAGCGTGCTTTAATTCTTTGTGATCCGAGAAGTACTTGGCCATAAAACCCGTGGGCTCGCTCATTCTCGCAAAAAATGTCCGTCTGTACTCCAGGTATGATAAGGCGCATAATATGACCAGGATGAATAATACAGTTGTAAGTACGATGATCGTTGTCTTCATGCCTGTATTATACTTCAACCTGAGCCTTTTGTGGTAAAGTTTTATCTGTTTTTCTTTACAAGTTTTCCGGCTTTATCTGCCCAGATGCCCCAGGCTTCAGTTATGAGCTTGCGGCCCGCATACATGGCGGCAAGGGAATCGTCCAGAGGCGGGGCTATCTCCACAACATCGAAGCCGATGATGTTGAGCTCGGTAAAGAGCTTCTGGATGAGAGTCATGGCCATTCTGGAGGTAAGGCCGCCGAACTGAGGTGTGCCGGTGCCCCCTGCATAGGCAGGATCCAGACCGTCTATGTCAAAGGTCAGGTAGACTTTATTAAATTTCTTCATTTTGGAAATGCAGTCGTCTGCTACAGCTTCGATACCCTCATGGAAGCAATCATATGAGGTCTTGACCTGAATGTCGTTTGCCATGTAAAATTCGAATTCATCGGGCTCGATGGAGCGGATCCCGATGAAATAAAGGTTCTCCAGAGACTCGATGTTGGACATTTCCAGGGCTCTTCTTTCGGTGCTTCCGTGGGAAAGCAGGTCTCCCTCAAGAGCTTCGCTCATATCCATGTGAGCATCTATGTGAATGATGCCAAAGGGCTCTTCGAGGGCAGCGTTAATGCCTCTTTCGACGGGGATGGTAACGGAATGATCTCCACCCACCATAGTGAAGTGCTTACCCTGTTCCACAAGGCTTTTGACACAGGCTTCAACTTCTGAGAAGATCTCATCCCTGTCATTTCCCTGGAAGTTTCCCAGGTCCAGGATCTGAAAGTCGCTGAAAAAGTCCAGCCTCTCGGTGCAGGGAGTTGCATGGTCTGTATTGGCTCTCAGGAGATCCGGTGCCTGAGCGGCGCCTCCTCTGTAGCTTACTCCGCCGTCAAAAGGAATACCGAAGATTACTGCATCGACATCTTTTGCCTCTTTTCCGGGCTTGTTGAGACCGAACCAGGTCTCGGGGGCTTTTGCGTGATCGTTCTTGAAATTCATAGTGGACCTCCTGTTTTTTTGCTTTATTTTTCTGACAAAAATAGTATAATACAGATGTAGAGTAAAGTAAAACTGGAGATACTTTACGATAAAATATAGAAAACTTTACATTTAAGGAAGAAAAATGGAAAGAATCAACGCTGAAGTCTTCGTGGCCATTGTGAAGCTGGGGAGCCTGAGCAAGGCGGCGGACAAACTTGGTTACACCAAGGCAGGCATAAGCTACATCGTGAATAATATGGAGGAAGCCGCCGGGTTCAAGTTCTTTGAGAGAGAATACGGCGGAGTACGCCTCACCCCGGAAGGGCAGGAACTCTTGCCTGCAATGCAGAGGGTCTATGAGGCTGAGCAGACTCTTCTGGAAAGAATGGACCGTATCAAAGGGATCGAGACCGGACGTATACGGTTGATATCCTTCAACTCTGTCATAGTCTGCTGGATGCCGGAGATCCTCAGGACTTTTAAGGAAAAGTATCCCAGGATAGACATTGAATTGTCCTCCTGCGAGGGCCCGGAGGAAGGAATGAGGCTCATCAGTGAAGGCGACGCGGACTGTGGCTTCCTGGCTACGGACAAGCCTTGTGGCATTGAGCTCTTCCGCATTAAAGACGAGCCGGACATGGCTGTAGTCTCTCTGGATCATCCCATGGTGGACAAGGAGGTGTTTCCCATAAGGGAGATGCCGGACTATCCCTTCATTGGATATTCAGAGGACGAGGCACCGTTCTTTTATGAATTTATAAGGAGTCACGGAATAAAGCTGGACCAGATCATGACCGTAGACAACGACTACGGCAATCTGTCCATGATAAGCCGGGGCATGGGCTTCGGGGTATACCCGAGGATGATAGCTGAGAACGGAAACTTCCCTGTGAAGGCCATTCCTTTGGATGAGCCCACATACACGCCCATATCTTTGGGCATAAGATCCTATGAGAAGGGTTCTCTGGCTGCCAGAGCTTTCGTGGATCACGTATTGAGCATGAAACTATAGAGAAAGAGGAAAGAAATGAAAGTTATCGATCTGACACATACAATTACAGAAAATACGCCTGTTTATCCGGGGACTAAGCCACCGACGCTGGAACCCATCAGCAGCTATGAAAAGGATGGGTATAAGGAGACTTTGATAACCATGTTTTCCCACACCGGGACTCACATGGATCCGCCGGCGCATCTCTACGCTGACAGGACTACTCTGGATCAATTCCCCGCTGAACAGTTCATCGGGAAGGCTCTGGTAATAGACTGCAGGATGCTCAAAGAGGGCGAAGATATCACCATGGAGCAGCTCAAGCCTTACGGAGAACTGGTGGCGGAAGCAGATTTTTTGCTCTTCAATCTGGGCTGGGACAAGCGCTGGGGAACTGATGATTATTTTGGCGACTATCCTTGCGTGGACGATGAGGTGCTGGATCTGATCATGAAGGGCGGCTACAAGGGCATCGGCTTCGATGTCATCGGCCTGGATCCAATTTCGGATGTGAAACTGGCAAGACATAATAAGTTATTTAAGGAAACGGACATAGTAAACATAGAGAATCTCTGCAATCTGGAGCAGTGCGGGAGAGAACTTTTCTGGTTCAGCTGCTTCCCCATCAAGATAGGAGACTCTGATGGCGCACCCATCAGGGCCGTGGCATGGTTTGAGTAAGGCAAAGGAGAAGAAAATGGATCTTTTAGAAGCGATCGAACAAAGACATTCTGTCAGAGACTATGAAGACAGGCCCATAGGGGCTGAGGCGAGGGGAGAACTGGAGAAATTAATCGAGGAACTCAATGCCGAGAGCGGCCTTCACATGCAGCTCATAACCGATGAGCCGAAGGCTTTCACAGGAGCGAAAGTGCTTTTAGTGGCGGGCTACGGCTCCTTTAAGGGACTTAAAAATTATATAGCTCTCGTTGGAAAGAGCAGCGCCGATCTTAACGAGAAGTGCGGCTATTACGGCGAGCAGCTGGTGCTTCGGGCTCAGCAGCTGGGACTCAGGACCTGCTGGGTGGGCGGTTCCTACCGCAAAGTACCTGAAGCCTGCGACCTCAGGCCGGGGGAGAAGATAACCGCCATCATAGCCATCGGCTATGGAGCGACTGATGGCAAGCCTCATAAATCCAAGCCTGCTGGTAAACTCATGAAGGTGGAGGGAGAGGCTCCCGACTGGTTCTATAAGGGCCTGGATGCCGCTATTCTGGCGCCTACGGCCATGAATCAGCAAAAGTTCGTCTTCGAGTGGAAGGACGGCAAGGTTTCCGCCAAGGCGGGGCTTGGGCCCTTCAGCACCATGGACCTGGGCATCGTCAAATTCCACTTCGAAGTAGGTGCGGGCAGGAAGATCACCTGGTGAGGAATTCCTCCATGTGCTCGAGGAACCTTTCTGCGATGGGAGTGAAGGTCTGCCCTTTGCCCCATATCAAATAAAAAACTGTCTTAAGGGCAGGATCCAGGGGCCTGAAGACCAGGCCACTCCCGGGTGAAGTGTTGATAAGTTTATCGAAGGTCAGAAGATAGCCCAGACCTTCCTTGACAAACATGGAAGCATTGTAGGAAAGACGGAAGGAACCTTCCTGATGAAGCTCCTTAACGCCTTCGCCGCACCAGCGAGGCAGGTCGTAACGCCAGCTCTGGTCGGATACGAATAAAGGCAAACCTTTAAGGTCATCATATCTGATGGCCTTTTTTGATGCCAGGGATGAGTCTTCGGGCATGACGACTCCCCAGATGTCGGCTTCCGGGAAGGGCAAAAATTCGTATTTAAGGGAATTGGGCTCATCGCAGATGACGGCGAAGTCCAGGAGACCCTTGTCCAGCTTTTCTGTGACCTGCTCAGTATCGCCGCTTGTAATGTGATAGCGGAGATTGGGATAGATTTCCTTGAAATCGTGGATGCCTCTGGCCAGATGCCTGATCTGGTAGGATTCTGCCAGGCCCAGATAGAGATCGCCGCCTGTGATATAGTCCAGGACACGGAATTCATTTTCGATCTTGTCAGCCATGTCGATAAGGTCTGATGCCCGGTCGCGGAGCAGCATGCCTTCTTCGGTCAGTTCTATGCTGAAACTGTGGCGGGTGAAGAGCTTCTTACCCAGTTCATCCTCCAGGGCTTTGATGGCTTTGGAAAGGGTGGGCTGGGTCACGTGAAGGACCTCTGCCGCACGGCTCATGTTTTCGAGTCTGGCCACCGCCAGGAAATATCTTACGTTGCGGATCTCCATGATTCTGCCTCCGAAAGTTTTTTGCGATGATATGCAAAATACGAATATCATCATATTCATTATAACCATTCGCGCAAAAAACATCAAGCCCGTATAATATA
>JAEEGL013138019.1_pt1 | contig 11867 bp, 6 predicted proteins | sample 9134231 | NCBI WGS metagenome assembly JAEEGL01 (sample SAMN16246548, study PRJNA631951) | gut metagenome | biome: gut microbiome; feature: rumen; material: fiber-attached | host: Bos | place: Iran: Karaj | collected 2018-10 | reverse complement strand
CCAAATTTTTCCAAACAGGACGCCCTCTGTAAGATATACAGAGGGCGTTTATTTCATTTGGGCGTCCTGTTTGGGAAAATTTAAGCTGGAAGTTTTAGGAAAGGAGTTTGAGGAAGAACCCTTTTTCAAAAGGGTTTTCCTCAATAAATTCTCACATATACTTCTCTATGCGTATCACACATATGCCGTACTCTTTTTTTATTATCAGGACACGCTTTCCTCGTAAACAGAGTGGAATCTTTCCCTGTCATACGGTATCTCATTCTGAACGATACTCTTGTATTCGATGTACTTATCACAGCTTTCCAGCTCATCTGCATCGGAAATATCAAGCTCAACCGCTGTATTCGGCATTCCGCCCTGCCCCAGACGCCCGTCCTTTTCGGCAGAAGCAAGAATGATGTAATATTTCCCCGCTTCAAGGAAACTGTCCCCCTCTATTAGGCTAATACTTTTTCCGTCATAGCTGACTCCCCCTTTTTTGCAAAGCTCTATGGGTTCGTTTTTTTTCAGCTCTCCTTTAAGATTATCAATAACAGTCACACTGTAATATGTATACGGACTGCCTATCACGACGCCTTTTTCATTTCTTCTGACATTTTCGTATTCTGTCCGGAGCTCTTCATCAACTCTTGCGGCAAATACATAATCCGACCAGCCTGCCTGCTCTCTCGGCTCATTGACATTTATCACAAAACAGGCTTCGCCATAGTTCACAGGCAGTTCCCTGCTCAGGGCAAAGCTGTCATACCTGACGTTTTTCCCCTTAGGCGGTATAATAAACATGCCGATAAAAGCCGCTGCTGCACAGACTGCGGCAATACCGCTCAGCTTTATTGCTGTTCCGACGCCGTTTTTATACTTTTTCGGTGAAAGTTCCGGTATAAAACTGCCGTCTATCTCGCCGATCACATCAAGAAGCATTTCGCTGCCTTTCATATACCAACACCCTCCTTTTCAAGGTATTTTCTCATTTTTTTCCTCACACGCTGGAGTATCATTTTCACAGCCCCCTCTGAAGTGTCGATTTGCCTTGCTATCTCGCTGACAGGCTGCATATACCAGTACCGCATCAGAAAAATATCCCTGTTCCTTTCGGGAAGACTGCGCAGGAATTTGTTAAGCAGCTCTCTGAGAGCGACTCTGTCTTCAATCGAAGCTTCCTTTCCGATACATTCACTGAGCTCGTCAAGGCAAAGTGCAGTCTGCCCGCCTCCGTATTTTCCCGATCTTTCCCTGCGGAACCTGTCTATTGCAAGATTTCGTGTGATCCTTCCGAAAAAAGATGACAGTACAGACGGCCTTTCGGGCGGTATGGAGTCCCATGCCCTCAGCCAAGTATCATTCACACATTCCTCGGAATCCTCCTCCGAATGCAGGATATTGTCTGCAATTTTACGGCAATACCGACCGTATTTGCTCCTGCTCTCATCTATAGCCGCCTCGTTTCGCTGCCAGTAAAGCTCTATTATTATATTATCCTCCATATTTCACCTCCGAAATTGTCCTTCACTATTAAAGACGTAATTATGCCCGCTCAGGTAACGCATATAAAATAATTTCAGCCAAATTATATCACGAAAGCACAAAAACGGCAACATTTGGAGCCATACTCCTTATTTTTATGAATATATAATATAAAGAAAGCGAAGCTGCTCGATGATTATAAAATATATCTTTTTACAATTCGATACAAGCATATAAAACATATCCTGAATATCTACCTTAACATATGAAAATTTTGTATTTTCATGCAGCTACTGTATTGATAAAACGCCTTTTGCCGCGGATATCGGGGAGCGATCGCTCATTTTCATTCAAAGTATCATGCTTCGGGAAAGCGATGATCATTTTTTAAATTATTTCAATCAATTAACGCTGTTTTTACTTCTGTATCTCGTTAACAAGCGCAACAATTGCATTGACATTGACCGTTTTTTATGATATAATAGCACAAAGTGCTTTTGAAAATCAAGGATAAAAATGTACGTTTTTTCCCTGGCTTTCCGAAGCTGAAAAATTACGTTTCTATCGCGTAAATAAAACGAAAGGAAGTATTGCAAATGAAAAAGTTTATTTCTGCAATCACATCACTGAGCATTGCTGCTACAATGATAGGCGCAGTGGTTCCTGCAACTGCAGGCGCCGCAGACGCTTCAAAGGGCTTCTCTGTAAAGACTTACGACATCACAAAGCCTTCAGCAGCTGACGCTAATTCCACAGTAACTATCATGAAGAGCGATATCCCGTCAGAGGGTTATGTTATTCCCTCTGCTGTCTACTACAGCGAGGGTGTGAACGGTTCTACAGACTCTCTTCTCGTTGGTATCACTACAGATTCAAAGGATATCTCCTTCAAGCTATACAACCCCGAAAAGGGCGGCTACACAAAGGAAGAGAAGGAGTACACCTTAAACGGCACCAAGTTCAAGACAGATAACTATATTACATTTGCAGGCTCTTATGACGATCTCGACGGCTATGCTCCCGCAGGCAAGCACATCTTCGGTATTGACTCCTCACAGACCGCAGCAGGCACAGACAACTACTATATCGGTCTTTCATGGACAAACAACGGCAAGCAGTACAAGTGGGCAGGTGAAAAGTCGGATTCCTATCCGTTATACGCTTTCGATACTATAATTCCTCAGAATATCACTGCCGGAACATACAGTATTAAGTTCTGCCAGTACAATACAGATACAACAGGAGTGAACGATAATCCTTCTCCTCTCGTAGAGGGTGAAAAGAAGAGATTCACCGTTAAGGACGGAACTCTCAAGCTTGAGACAATGACCATAAAGGTAGTTGACAGTGAGGGCAATTCCGGCACATCGGCAAACGGCGATATCAGCTTTGCTTTCGTTGACGCAAACGGCAAGGACTCTGTAACTGCCAAGCCCGGCGACGAGATCACCGTTATGGCTAACCTTAAGGCTAACAAGCAGCAGATCTCCGCTATGGACGTTCAGTTCAAGACTACAGGCGGACTCAAGATCTCACAGATCGGCGCCAAGTCCCCTGCTCTCGAAAATTCATCAGTATCCTCCTATCTTGAGGAGAACCGTGCTAACTTCACTGCTGTAGGTGAGGACGGCGAGCCCCTTATCCCTGCTGACGGAAAGGCTGCTTTCACACTCAAGGTAAAGGTTCCCGATGACGCTGCAAACGGTGACTACACAGTTGGCTTCGGCGATCAGTGCAAGGTATTCAAGGACAGCACAAAGTTCAATTACGCTACATCTTTCACTCCTCTCAAGGTCACAGTAACAGGCGGCAGCGACAGTGGAAGCGGCAGCGGCTCACAGGGCGGCAACTCTGATGCCGATATCAAGTTCACATTTGCTGATTCCACAGGCAAGAGTGAGATCACAGCTCAGCCCGGCAGCGAGATCACCGTATCCGTTAACGTTGCTGCAAGCGGCAAGGCTGTTTCGGCTATGGACGTTCAGTTCAAGCTCAACGGTCTCGAGCTCACACAGATCGGCAGCAAGGCAGCAGCTCTTGAAAACTCATCCGTTTCTTCAAGCATTGAGGAAAAGCGCGCTAACTTCACAGCTATCGGCGAGGACGGCGAGCCCCTTATCCCCACTGACGGAAAGGCAGCCTTCATACTTAAGGTAAAGGTTCCCGCTAATGCTGCAAACGGCACATACACTGTAGGTTTTGCAGATCAGTGCAAGGTATTCAAGGACAGCACAAAGTACAACTACTCAACAGCCTTCACACCTCTTACCATCACTGTTTCCGGCGGTCAGGATATCCAGTACAAGCTCGGTGATGTAAATCAGGACGGTATCGTTGACGCAGTTGACGCTTCAATGACACTCAGATACTACGCTAAGCTCTCTGCAAACGCAGACGGCGGCTTCACAGAGGCTCAGAAGCTTGCAGCAGACGTAAACAAGGACGGTATTATCGATGCAGTTGATGCTTCCAAGATCCTTGGCTACTACGCTTACCTTTCAACAGTTAAGGAAGGCACTCCCAAGTCTATCGAAGAGTTCATCGCAAGCAAGAAGTAATATTCGGCGCATGTATAAAAACTAACGCTCAGCGGCAGTCTGTATATTGTGTACAGACTGCCGCTTTTTATTTTTCCGAGACAGTACTTTATGATGAAGCTGCTTATATATTGATATAACGGAAATATCTGACTTTCTGACTTTGCTGTGATTGACTTTTTACTGAAAATGTTATATAATATATTTTGATATAATAAGCCGTTTAATCGACTGACAGGGGTGAATTTATTGAAAAAATACTTGGGGCAGATAATTTTTAACCTTATAATAGCAGGTTTCGGCATGCTTTTGTTCGGGGGAACGAATATACTCGACTCCGCAGGGCTCTCCATAGCCGCTATAGTAATTATAGTAGGACTTCTCAGCATCGGAAACTATTACTTTGTGAAGCTTGCCGCACTGGGCAAAAAAGCTTTCAAACGCTCATACGTCATCGACGAGCACACCTTTGAGTCTCTCAATCAACCAGAGGACTACTTAAACGTCATGAAGGACATCAGGGACTATCCCCTGTGCCGTCAGGAAGCAACAAGGATAATAGAGCAGTGGGAGCTTTTTGTAAAAAAGTCTGAAACCCTCGACACGATCAGCACAGGCGGAGGAGTTTATGAGCTCGTAAATCAGGATATCCAGTCGGTAATGCTGAACAATATGACAATGTTCATGAAGCGTACTGCTATCATGCAGTCTGCGTCAAGGTATGAGGAAGTCAGCACCCATAAAAGCTACCTCAGAATGCTGACGGAAAGAAACGACAAGATACTGAACGACTATACCAATCTCCTCGTCGAGGTCTCGCAGATGAACGACAACGAAAGAAGCAATACCGAGATAAGATCGCTTAAGCTTATAATAGATTCCATACACGAATACAAAAAGGAAATTGAAAGTGAGGACATGAGATGAACAAAAGCAAAACTCCCGTCATTATCGCTGTTATCGGCGCACTCGTTACAATGATAATGATAATCACAGTTATCAAGAACAGCAGCTCAAAAAATGAAACGCCCGTTTCAGATACGAATCCAAAGATAACTATCGACAATCCCGAGCAAAAGCTGGAAAAATGCCTGAAAAAGATTAATATCCGTACTGCCGACAAGATAAAGGGAACTGTTGATTATTCCGACAAAGGCTCGGCTAATCTGCCGAATATCGAAACAAAGTATCCTCTTACCGTAACAGGCGATGGCGACGTTGATATCGAGATATTCTCCACCTCTGAAAAGGCAGGCAAGAACAACAATGGATGGCTCAACGAGACTGCTCAGCAGTTCAACGAACAGCGCAACCGCCTTTCAAACGGCAAGATAATTTCCGTAAGCGTAAGAAGCATTCCCTCGGGAGCTTCATCGGACTATATCTCCAACAATGTCTATCTCCCGCAGGCTTACACCCCGTCAAACGAGCTTTTCGGCAATCTTGCCATCGAACAGGGTGCTAAGCTGAAGCTTGAAGCAGAGTCACTGGTGGCAAATACAGCAGGTATCGCTATATCCCGTACTGCTGCTTCAACAGTAGCCTCAAAATACGGTTCAGTGAACTATGAGAATATAGTTGACGCAGTTGTGAACGGCGAGCTCCAGATGGGTTATACCTATCCATATACCTCGGCTACGGGACTTAACTTCCTTGTAAATGCGCTCCAGCACTTTGACGGTGACAATATACTCAGCGACGCCGCAGTAAGCAAGTTCCAGCAGCTCCAGAAGAGCATACCATTTGTATGCTATACCACAGACCAGATGGTAAACGCTATGCAGAGCGGCACGCTTCAGGCGGGAGTCGTTGAATATCAGGCTTACACAAACAGCGCCGTTCTCAAGGGCGGCTACGACTTTGTTCCCTTCGGCTACAAGCACAGCAATCCTCTTTACAGCGTTGGCGAGCTCACAAATGAAGAGCAGGAGGCGCTCGACACCTTCCTCGGCTACGCTCTCAGCAGCGGTCCTCAGCAGCATGCCAAGGAGTACGGCTTCGATCCCGACAACAACTTCAATTACAACACCAGAGCAATAAGCGGCGCCGATATCATCAGCGCTCAGCGCCTGTGGAAAGAGGAGAAGGACTCCGGCTCACCTACTATCGCACTCTTTATCGCTGATGTTTCGGGAAGCATGACAGGCGATCCCCTTAACCGCCTTAAGGACTCTCTTATCGAAGCTTCAAAGAATATCCGTTCAGACAATTATGTAGGACTTATTTCCTACAGTGACGATGTAACACTGAATCTTCCCATAGGACAGTTTGATCTTGAACAGCGCTCATACTTCGCCGGAGCTGTTGAAAAGCTCAAGGCAGGAGGAAACACATCTACATACGACGCTCTACTTGTCGGTATCAACATGATAAACGAATATAAGCAGAGCATTCCAGACGCAAAGACCATGATATTCGTTCTCAGTGACGGTCAGTGCAACCGCGGCGTCGAGTACGGCACCTCAGCAGGCATTGTCAGCCACTATGGAATACCAATATATACTATCGGCTACAATGAGCAGATCGACTCCCTTAAGGATCTTTCTTCCATAAACGAAGCAGTATATATAAACGCTGACAACGATGACGTTGTTTATGAGCTTGCGGCTCTCTTCAACGCCCAGATGTAACATGACTGAAAGAAATGCAGTATGGTTATCCATACTGCATTTTTTTCGCTATACCGTAATATTCTCCTGCTGCTCCGATTGACAGTTCAACCCAGTTATGATATAATGTTCATAATAAATCAGAAGATCACCAAATAGATATACTATACAGCAGAAAAGGAGTGTTAATATATAAATGAACGTAAAAAAGCGATTCAGTATCCTCTTCCCGAATCAGGACAGCGTGATCTACAAGCAGCTTTCGGAAACTGCCTGCCACGACCTCGGACTTGATACTCTCTGCCGTGAGCTATCGGCGGACAAAAGAGAACAGAATATCATAATGAACGTTATCTCCAGTATAACTGCCGACCCTCAGACAGCATATTACAGACAAAAGGTATTTGCGGACATACTCAGGCTCCCCGAACTAAGGAACAGGCTCTCAGAGCTTTTTGACAGGATAGAGTACATCAGGAAATTCAACTCGGGCAACATGGAAACGGATGAAAAACACGGCTTCTGGCTGCTGATGCACAGGCTCGACGAGCTCAGCGACTATATCAAATGCGTGGAGGCAATGAGAGACTGCCTCTCTGATGCAGATATACAGTCTGATGGACTTATTAATTTCAAAAACTACCTCGACGTTCTTTACGAGGAAGCCCGCTTCAAGGCTATGAAAAAGGACATCATAGATATAAAATCCAGGACATCGGTCATTCAGAGCGTCACCCTCGGAGTAAATGTAAACTCACGATTTGAAGCCGTCAGTCTCGGACTTGTTTCAGTAAACAGCAAGCCCTTCAAAAAGTCGAATATAGTCAGTAATTTCGCCGACGCTATTTCAGAAAAGGACAAGATACAGGACACCACTGACTGGGACGGCAACATGCACTACCATTATGTGGACAAGGAACACAGCAAGAGCTTTGCAAAATTCATAGAAAATGTCGGCGGTATGATATCAGCCACGGGTACTCCTTTTGTTGACGGCAGGATACGGTCAACTGTGGTACAGAACATCAACAACGACGAGACTGTAGGATCCACCTTTTATCTTGACAAGGTCATGAACAAAATGCTTGGTTCGGTAATAAAAAAGCTCAGGGACGTACTCAGCGAATATGCTGATATAGCTATAATCGACATTTCCAACGTTATACCCGAGTTCCTGTATTATATCAGGTTCGCGGAATTCATCGAAAAGCTCACCGCAAACGGCTCAAGGTTCTGCGAAGCTCAGGTCATCAGTGACGGAAATGTCTCAATGGACGCAAAGGAGCTTTACAACCTCAAGCTTGCCATCAGCACTGAAAAAAGCGAAGAGATAGTCTATAACGACCTCAGCTTCGATAGTGAGCACAGCATCTATATACTCACTGGTGCCAACCGCGGAGGAAAGACTACCATCACGCAGGCTATAGGACTGCTTTACGTGCTTGCACAGGGCGGTATATCAGTTCCCGCCGCTTCCTTTGCGTACAAGCCTGTTGACTGTATATACACACACTTTCCTGCCGACGAGGATAAGACCCTCGACCTCGGAAGACTTGGTGAGGAATGTGTAAGATTCAAGTCACTGTACTCAGAATGTACAGCCGACAGTCTGATACTGCTGAATGAGACCTTTTCCACCACCTCCTTTGAGGAGGGCTTCTATATCGCCAAGGACTCCGTAAAGGCTATAATGAAGAAGGGCTCGCGCACCATATACAACACCCATATGCACAAGCTTGCTGCGGAAATTGACGAGCTAAACAAGGACAGCAGCGTTAAAGCGGCTTCACTTATCGTAAAGAATGAAGGCGGCAGGCGCTCCTTCAAGGTGGAGGTAGCCCCACCTGCGGGTATGTCATACGCTAAAGACATAGCCGAAAAGTACGGCGTCACCTATGAAATGCTCACAAACGGTGAATAAAAAAAGAAACCCACAGTTCATAAAGAACTGTGGGTTTTAAAATTATACTGAGTTATGACATTACTTACTGTCCTTCATGGAAGAAGTAAGGAAGTGCGTCATATACATAATGTCTTACATTGCCCCACCAGTGATCCTTACCGTTAACTACCATGAAGTAAAGATTACCCTTAGAGAAGTCAGATGTGTAAACAAACTGGCTCATCTTCTTCATTTCGTCGATCTGAGGACTAACATTGGGACAAGCTATATCAGTAGAACCTGTAGCGCAGAATATGAAGTACTGATTCTTCTGGAGACCGGACTTGTCAACTGCGTTGGCAATGTTCTTAGCCTTCTCGTATGCAGAGCTTCCGTTCCAGCTGTCGCCGCTGAGAGGCATGAAGTAGCCTACGATATCAAGGCAGTTCTCGAATACAGCCCATGTTGAAACGCCGCCCATTGAGAAGCCGCCGTATGCTCTGTGCATTCTTGAAGCCTTGAGTGAGCTTTCAGATGTATCCTTGTTAGCATAGGTTGAGTATTTACCCTCAACGAAAGGAACTAAGCTCTGCTTGAACTCGCTGTAGAAGCGACCTGCTTCTGTCTTGTTGAATGTCGGGAATACAACGATAAGTGGCTCAAGCTCGCCGTTCTTGATCATATTGTCAAGCATATTCTGAATCATTGTATCGTTCTGTGAGATCAGAGTGTTCTCGTTCTCTCCGCCGCCGTGCATGAGATAGAATATGTTGTACTTCTTGCTCGGGTCATAGTTATAAGGAGTATAAACATTGCAGCTGTTATAACCATTTATGCCGTTATAGCTCTCCTTTGTGACCTTACCCTGCTGCTGGCAGCCGTTGAAGTAATAATCAGGAGCTGCCTTGTACTGTAAGTTAGCATTGTAATTGAAGTTTGACTTAGGCTGTGTTGTAGTTGTAGTAGTTGTAGCTGCTGGAGTTGTTGTAGCTCTTGTTGTTGTCACAACAGGTTGAGTAGTGTTCTGCTGCTCATTTCCACCATTGCTGCCCTGTGCAGATACAGTAAGTATCTTGTCAGCGTAGTTCTCGGGGAATGTCTTGATTATACCGAGGAGGTACTTCTGAATTGAGTTAGCATCGATAGTTGTGATACCTGCGCCTGCCTCGTAAACGTCTGCGTTGAACTTGCCCTGATCTGTGAGCTTGTACTTGTTGGGGTTAGCAAGTGACTGCATGATGATTACTGCGTCACCCATATCGATACCGCCGTCGCAGTTAGCGTCGCCCCATTTTGAAACCTTCTCATTAAGGAGTTCCTTAAGGTCAACCTGTACAGCAGGAGCTGTTGTAGTTGTAACTGTTGTAACTACGGGAGCTGTTGTAACAGGAGCTGTTGTGTAAACAGGAGGATCGATCTTCTTTGTAAGAGCGATGATATCGTTGTAGAACGACTTAGGCTGATAGTTGCTGAACGGAAGCGGTGAACCGCCGTTTTCACGGTATCTCCAGCTTCTCTCATCTGTTGTACCCCAAAGAGTTACAGTTGAGATGTTAGCCGCATGCTTCATAGCAACCTCAAAGATCTGAGGATAGAGAGTTCCGTTTGAACCTGTGCTGTTTGTGATATCCAGCTCTGTGATCTGAACGTCAAGGCCGAGCGACTCAAACTGCTTTATAGCTGTTTCAAATTCGCTTGCCGAAGGATACTTGGAATCAAGGTGAGCCTGCATACCGATACCGTCGATATAGTCGCCTTCCTTCATGACTGTTTTTGCCATGTTTACAAGATCCTTGGTCTTTGCGCTCATGTACTCGTTATAGTCGTTGAGGTAAAGCTTACAATCCTTGGGAGCATACTGTCTTGCATACTTGAATGCATTTACAACGAACTCTGAGTTGCCCTCACCGTATACTCTTACCCAGTTTGAGTTGGAGGAAGGTCTCATTCCGCCGCCGTCGTTAACAAAGAGCTCGTTACATACGTCGTAGGAGTGGAGATTAAGATTCGGGAACTGTGTCTTTATAGCATTGAAAGTATTCTTGATCATGCTCTCAAGACGCTTGTTCATTCTGTCCTTCGATACAGTTCCTCCGTTATCCTGGAACAGTGAACCGGGAGTCTGGCTGTACCATACGAAGGTATGACCGCGGACGCCGATACCGTTCTGCTCAGCAAATCTGAGTATGCTGCTTGCAGAATTGAGGCTGATATTTACATTATCACCGTTTACGCCTGCAACGATGGAATCAGGCTTCATTTCGTTCTCACAGGTGATGGAGTTGTAGTTCTTCTTGATGAACTGCTGAGCCTGCTGATTGCCTATCTCGTTGCCGCTTACGGAAGTACCGAGACGGAAATACGGTCCCATGTAATCCTTGAAGCCGTCGCCGCCCTTTGCGTACTTATAGTTTAAATTCTGATGTGCCTGTACACCTGTACCACTTGAAACCGGTGTATCGTAGCCGCCGCCGGAGCCGCTTCCGCCGCCTGCGGAGGTGTCGCCTACTGTGCCCTGACCTGTTACAACAGATGAGGACTTACCCGACTTGGAAACCTGAACAGCATCTACGAAGAAGTCGCAGAGATCACCTGAGCTCTCGGGAGTTTCGATATAAAGTGTAATATCGCCCGAATTTGAAGGGATAGTGAACTCTGTATTCTCAAGCTTTGTCCACTCGCCGCTCTTAGCGTCGCAGTCAGCGATCTTTGTGTATGATGCGCCGTTGCCGTCGCCCTGCTGGAGTGACATCTGGAGAGTTACAGCGCTGCCTGAGTTCTGAAGAACCGCTGCACTGAAGCTGTATGTCTCACCGGGAACAAAAGCACTTGAATCCAGCGGGATAGCGCAGCCGTTCCATTCGTTCTCTCTGCCTGATACATAAAGTGAAGAAGATCCGTCATAGAAATTCTTGCTGTTAGTATCTACAGAAGCGCTTCCTCTGCCTGACCAGTCGCCTGCGCCCTTTTCAAAATCATTTGTGAAGTAGTCGCCGTTTCCGTCGGGCTCTACAGACTTTACGGGTGTGACAGTTTCTTCTCCGCCGCCGCCTCCGCCGCCGATGCCGTTCTCGTAAACAGCAAGGCTCTTAACGTTTGCGGAACCGTTTGATCTGTATCCTTCGATATTGAGTGATACTTCATAAAGAGTACCCGACATGTCGAGACCAGCCTTTGACCATGCGTCAAAGTGCTTGCCTACGCTGATAGTGCCCTTCATGTAGTTTGTGGTGTTATTTCTTGAACCGCTTGTCTGGCGAATGCTCCAGTACTGCGGGAAGGTAGCTGTACCGTCAAGAGAAGGCTGATTGTAACGCATTGTCTTGCAGATATCATAGGTATTGCCGTTAAGAGTTACGTTACCCTTTCTCT
>JAEEGL012837213.1_pt1 | contig 11867 bp, 11 predicted proteins | sample 9134231 | NCBI WGS metagenome assembly JAEEGL01 (sample SAMN16246548, study PRJNA631951) | gut metagenome | biome: gut microbiome; feature: rumen; material: fiber-attached | host: Bos | place: Iran: Karaj | collected 2018-10 | reverse complement strand
GGGGGTCGAAAAGGAAATCTCCATCGAACGCAACCGGCCCTGCCCGGACTGCGGCGGCAAGGGCGCCAAGAACAGTTCCGACATCAAGACCTGTCCCAACTGCAAAGGCAGCGGCCAGGTGCAGCATGTCGCATCGACGCTGTTCGGCCGCACGATGACCTACACCACCTGCCCGCAGTGCGGCGGTGAAGGCAAGATCGTCACGAACCCCTGCCGCACCTGCGGCGGAACCGGCCTCGTGCGCCGGAAGGAGACGGTCAGGGTGAAGATCCCCGCAGGCGTGGAAGACGGCATGCAGCTGACCCTCCGCGGCGAGGGACACGCCGCGCCGCACAACGGCGTCAACGGCGACTTGCTCGTGCTCATCGAGGAGATCCCCCACGCCAACCTGAAGCGCGACGGCAACAACCTCTTCTATTCCACCACCATCCCGGTGACGGACGCCATGCTCGGCACGGAGATCACGGTCCCCTGCCTGGACGGGAACTACAAGGTGAAGATCGACGCGGGCACCCAGTCCGGTTCCGTCATCAAGCTGCGCGGCAAGGGGCTTCCCGCCGTCAGCGGCTACGGCAGCGGCACAGGCGACCTCTACATCAAGATCCTCGTCTGGATCCCCCGCAAACTCGGACGCGAAGAAAAAGAGGCCCTCGAGCGCATCCGGTCCAGCAAATCCTTCACGCCGGACCTCAACCGCGACGACAAGAACCTCTTCGACAAGCTGAAGAACATCTTCTAGCGGACGCTAGAGGAAGATGGATTCCGGCACTTCGCCGGTCCAGCACAGCGGCTGTTCCACGCCGAAAAGGCGCAGGACGGTCGCTGCGGTGTTTACGGTATTGTTCGGTTCCGTGATGGTGAAACCTTCCTTGATGCCGGGACCTGCAATCACCCACGGAACGATCATCTCTTCCGTGCTGATGCCGCCGTGGCCATATTCGATCCCGCCGTGATCGGTGATGAAGAGGATGTGCGCGTCGTCGTACAGTCCCTCCTCCTTGAGGAAACCGACCAGCCGGCCGACCTGGACATCGCCCTCCTCGATGGCCGCGATGTATTCCGGGGACATCCACTTGTATTTGTGCCCCGCATGGTCGGTATGGACGGTGTACAGGAAGGTGAACGTGGGGACGTCCCGGTTCTCCGACAGGAAGGCCATCGCCCGGTCATACAGGGGGATGAACGCGTCCTTTTCCGCAAACAGGGGATCGTCGATGTAACGCCGGTTGATCGGACCGATCAGCGGTTCCCAGTTCCAGTAATAGGATGTCCTGATCTTCGGCACGGCTTCCTTCAGCGCCTGGTACACCGACGGGAAATAGCCGTCTTCGTCCGTCACGACGGCCGGAAGGGCATGCTTGGTCGCCCAGCCGTTGTCCGTCACGCCATGCACTTCGGGGCCGGCGCCGGTCAGGTGGCTCGTAAAGTTGGGCAGCGTGACGGAAGGCATCACGTCGCGGGTCGACATGGAGGCGGACCCGCTGCGGATCAGGGCATCGATGTTGGGCGTCGCCGCCCGGGCCAGGCCGTCCACGCGGATGCCGTCGAAGGCAATGACCAGGACACGCTTCGCGGGGCGTCCCCGCCGTGTTTTCCGCCGGGCCTCCAGAGGAGCGGGTGCGACCATCGCCCCCAGGGCGAGGCCGCCGGCGATCTTGCAGAAATTTCTCCGGGAAACAGTCATCTTTCTTACTTTTTATCGGGTTCGACATAAATCAGCCAGCCCCGTTTCGGCGCCACGGTGATGCGGTCGCCGACGCGCCAGGAAGACGCCGGCTGGAAGTCTTCCACCTCGGGAGCGCGCAGCACGCAGCGGGATGGATCCAGCCCCATCCCCTTCCAGTCGAGACGGAGCGAGACCGTGCGGGGCGTATCGGCGTAATTGCCGACGGAAAGGAGCGTCCGCCCGTCCTTGACATAGGCCGTCACCTTCACGTCGGGGTCGGAAGCCTGCGCTACGGGCGCATCCTCCCAGTAGCCGCGGATCCGGGCGTCGGCGATGCCGAAGGAATCCCAGACTTTCCAGACGGGACGCGGATCGCCGTCTCCGCTCCAGGGCAGCCGGGCCGTCATCGCGTATTGCATGCCCAGCCAGCGGTTGCCGCCGTCCTGGAGCATCTCGCCCGGCAGGCCGAAGGGCACGCCGGAACATTCGACCAGCCAGCAGGCCGGACGCATCGCATTGTACTGGAACGACTCGCCGAACCAGATCTTGTCGATGTACGGGAAGATCTCCGTGTACTGCACCGCCGGGCCTTTGGAGAACCAGGTGTTGGAGTGCAGGTCGATCAGGCAGCCGGGCTTCACGCTTTCCATCGCGCGGCGCATCCGTTTGAGGATGCGGCGGTCGAAGGTGACGTCGTCGATGTAGAGTCCGTCCACGTCGAGGTTGCGGATCACCCAGGCCAGGCCTTCCATATAGTAGTTGAACCACCGGGAATCCCCTTCCGCCGTCAGCAGGGCGGCGTCGGCGCCGCGGTGGCCCGGGACGTCATAGTCGAAATGGTGGTACCACTGGTGGGTATAACCGCCTTCCAGATGCTCCTGCAGCCAGGGATGGCCCTTGCCCGGGGCGAGACCGTTGTCGTCGCTGAGCACTTCGTGGCCCAGGCTGCGGAGCGCCCAGATCTCGGGCAGCGCATTGCTCAGTTCGCGGGCGGTGTAGTAGATCTTCACCTTGACCCCCTTCGCATGCAGGTCCGCCGTGAAGCGGCTGAGGGTGTCCCTGGTCAGGAAAGGATAGTTGATGAAAGGGTTCACCGGCGTCCCGTGATGGACGTTCACGACCCGGACACCGGATGCGATCACGTCGTCGGAAGGCTTGAGCGTGGCCGGATCGCCGGTATGGTAGTAGCGGTCGGTGAAGCGCGCCGCGGCAGGCACTTCCTTCACCGGCGTGATGACCATCGCATACTCGAACGAGAGCGGCTGTCCGGCGGCGAGGGTGCGCGCACCGCCGCTGGCGGTCAGCCGGACGGTTCCGGGGGTCCGGCGGAGCGAGAAGCGGCCCTTTCCGCCGTTGTACCAGCTGTCGGGATAGGCGGGATGATAGACGTTCAGGAGCGGTCCGGTGTAGGACGCGCCCCGGAAATCGATTTCGAGCCCGGCTTCTGCCCGGCCGATCCAGCATCCGTCGAAAGGCCAGAGAAGGTCGTCGCCCTCCGGTGCCGGAACATTCCGTCCGGCGGCATCGACCGTCGCCAAAGGGCCGTTCCACCCGCCGGTGAAGGAGCGGGGCGTCTCCTGTCCGTGAAGGCCGAGCCCCATGAAATACCGGCCGACGTCTTCCTTGACGGGGATCTCGAGACGGACATCGTCCAGGGAGAGATCCTTCCGGGGTTCGATCGTGTAGCGGGTGCAGAGCCAGCCGTCGAACTCGAAGCGGACGTCCAAACGGAGGTCGAAGTCCTGGAAACGGCTGACTCCCTGGCCGGTAAGGGCTCCTTCCGTCAGGTCGAGGCCGGTGATTTCAACCGGGGCGGCGCATTCCTTCCCACCGGCGATGACCGAAAAACGCAGCGGCGCCGAAAGGATGTCGTGTCCCCAGGCGCGGATCTGGCGCGGGGCGCCGGAGGCGCGGTCGAAAGCGACGTCCCTGCCCAGGCAGCGGACCGTGTCGCCGGAATAGGACAGCGGCACATACGGAGCGGTGGGCTTGTCACCCTGCCCAAGCCGGGAATTGAGCCAGCGCAGGCGGCTGTGCCGCCAGGGCTCGTCGTCGCCGCGCGCCACGACGGGCTTCCCCTTCACTTTCAGGGCGATGGGCACGTCGGCCGTCCGCCCGGCATCGTCCTGCAGGGTCAGCGTCCCCCTGTAGGTTCCTTTATGCAGGCCGGCCGGCAGGTCGACGCCGAACCAGAGGGGCTGCACCGTCCCCTGCGGCACGGTGACGTCGAACGAGACGGGATCCCCGTATGGCCCGACGCCTTCGGTGTTGAAGCAGGTGACGGCCGATGCGCGGATGACGTCGCCGCCGCGGCGCAGGTCGGAGATGCGGTAGGAGAGTTTACCGACCGGGGCGTCCGGGGCCCAAACGCACACCTGGAAGGCATAGTATTCTTCAGGCGCCGCCGTCCCGCGGAATCCGCTCCCCTGCTTTGTCCGCAGCCAGCGCACGGGGATCTCCGTCCGCATCGCAGCGGGATACCTGCGGTCTTCCGGGAAGACGAGCAGGCGGCCTTCCCCGCCGCCCTGCGCGGCGAGGTAGCGTTCCCGCTCGGCGGACGAGGCGGGCAGCTCCATCGGGAAGAACGTATCCGGAACGGTCCGGGACTCGACGCGCCGGACTTTCGCCGGAACGGGGGTTCCGGCGTCCCACTCCGGACCGGGCGCCGGTTCCGCGGGCAGGTACCGGTCCTGGCAGTACCCGAATCCGTAATGCACGGTGTAGGGCAGATAATAGAAATAATAAGTTCCCTTTTCCACCGGGCCGAACACGATGTCGCACACTTCGTTGTCGACCTGGCGGCGGAGGACGTTGCGGACAGTGTCGCCGCTGGCGGCGTCGATGAGCAGGAAGCGGTGGTCGGCGACCCCTTCTCCGTGCCGCCTCCAGTGATAGACCAGGTGGGCGGACGACGCGGCGCGGGGAACGCGGATCACGGCGCGGTGGTTGCCGAGGGATTCTTCCCAGGGCGCATCGGGACAGCCGTATGTGTATTCCAATCCCTTCTCCGTACCGGATCCCTTTCCGGGCCAGATGTCCGGGGATGCGCCGTATTCGGGGCGGAGCGGAACGGTGCCCGCGGCGAAGACAAGAAGGATCGCCGGCAGGAGGGCCGGCAGCAGAAACGTCTTTTTCATAAGCAAGGCGACAAGAAAACCAACTTTTTACAAATATAACATTTTTGGAAGAATGTTCCGGATGCCGGACAGATGATGGAATGTCGCAGGAATTCGTTATTTTTGTAAGGTAATGCAATGACAAGCATGAGCAATATTGACGAAGTCCTCGCGTTCAACCGCGAATATGTCGCCTCGAAGGGATACGAGGCGCATCTGACGGACAAGTTCCCGGACAAGAAACTGGCGGTTCTCAGCTGCATGGACACCCGGCTGTCCGTCCTGCTGCAGGAAGCGCTGGGGCTGAAGAACGGCGATGCCAAGATCATCAAGAACGCCGGCGCCGTCGTCCCCTCCCCCTGGGATTCAGCGATGCGCAGCCTCATCGTGGCCGTCTACGAGCTCGGCGTGGAGGAGATCATGGTGGTGGCGCACACCTCGTGCGGGGCCTGCCACATGTCCTTCGGGCATTTCCGGGAGGAGATGCGCCGGCGGGGCATCCCGGAAGAGGCGCTGCAGCGCAGCGACGTCGACCTGGACGCCTGGCTGGAGGGATTCCACGACACGGAAGCGTCGGTCCGCCGGACGGTGGCCGCCATCCGGGAGCACCCGTTGATGGCCCGCGACGTCACCGTACGCGGCTTCGTCATCGACTCCGCGACCGGCGCCCTGCAGGAGGTCCGCTGACCTTCCTCCGCGGACGGACGCTCCGGAATCATTTGCATTTTACTGTAATCGATTGTATATTTGGAAACAAAACCATACGGAATGAATTACTTGAATCTGTTTTCCCTGAAAGGGAAGAACGCCTGGGTCACTGGCGGCGCATACGGCATCGGCTTCGAGATCGGAAAAGCGTTCGCCCTCGCCGGCGCGGACCACATCATTTTCAACTGCAGGACGGAAGAAAACCTCCAGGCGGGCCTGGAGAACTTCCGGAAGGCCGGTATCGGAAACGTCAGCGGCTTCATCTGCGACGTCACCGACGAGAAGGCCGTCGCCGCCCTGGTCGGAAAGATCCACGCCGAGATCGGCCCCATCCACATCCTCGTGAACAACGCCGGCATCATCAAGCGGATCCCGATGCATGAAATGACGCGCGCGCAGTTCCAGCAGGTCATCGACATCGACCTGGTGGGCCCGTACATCGCTTCCGCCGCCGTCGTGCCCGAGATGATGGAGCGCCGCGAAGGGAAGATCATCAACATCTGCTCGATGATGTCCGAACTGGGCCGCGAGACGGTGTCGGCCTATGCCGCCGCAAAGGGCGGGCTGAAGATGCTGACCCGGAACATCTGTTCCGAATACGGCGCCTACAACATCCAGTGCAACGGCCTGGGCCCCGGCTACATCGCCACGCCGCAGACCGCCCCCCTGCGTGAAAAGCAGGCGGACGGCAGCCGGCATCCCTTCGACGCCTTCATCTGCGCCAAGACGCCTGCGGGCCGCTGGCTCGAACCGGAAGAGCTCGGAGGCGCCGCGGTGTTCCTCGCCTCGAAGGCATCCGACGCCGTGAACGGACAGATCCTCTATGTGGACGGCGGCATCCTCGCCTATATCGGCAAACAGCCGTAACATCCCGACTCGAAACAACATATGGAAAAAGTATTCAGCTACATCATCGGACTGGGCGCCGCGGTCATGATGCCGGTCATCTTCACGATCCTCGGCATCTGCATCGGCATCAAGCCCGGAAAAGCCCTTGGCAGCGGTCTCAAGGTAGGCGTCGGTTTCGTCGGTCTCTCCGTCGTGACGGCCCTGCTGACCAGCAGCCTGGGCGCTCCACTGGCGGCGATGGCGGACATCTACCACCTCAACCTCGGCATCTTCGACATGGGGTGGCCGGCCGCCGCGGCCGTCGCCTACAACACCACCGTGGGCGCCTTCATCATCCCGGTCTGCCTGGGCATCAACATCCTCCTGCTGCTCCTGCGCGCGACGAAAACGGTGAACATCGACCTGTGGAACTACTGGCACTACGCCTTCATCGGCGCCGTGGTATACTTCGCGACGGACAGCATCTGGTGGGGCTTCTTCGCCGCCGTCATCTGCTTCATCATCACGCTCGTGATGGCCGACCTGACGACCAAAGACTTCCAGGCCTTCTACAAGGACGTGGACGGGATTTCGATCCCGCAGCCGTTCTGCCAGGGCTTCGTCCCCTTCGCCGTCGTGCTCGGCAAGGCGATGGACAAGATTCCCGGCATGGACCGCCTCGACATCGACGCGGAAGGGATGAAGAAGAAATTCGGCATCCTGGGCGAGCCGCTCTTCCTGGGCGTCCTCGTCGGCTGCCTGATCGGCGGGCTTTCCTGCCGCAGCTGGAGCGAGGTCGTGCAGAGCATCCCGAAGATCCTCGGGCTCGGCATCAAGATGGGCGCGGTGATGGAGCTGATCCCCCGGATCACGACCCTCTTCATCGAAGGGCTGAAACCCATCGCCGAGGCGACCAAAAGCCTGGTGGAAAGGAAGTTCAAGCATTCTGCGGGCTTCAACATCGGCATGAGCCCCGCCCTGGTGATCGGCCATCCGACCACGCTGGTCGTCTCCCTGCTGCTGATCCCCGTGATCCTCTTCCTGTCCGTGGTCCTGCCCGGCAATGAATTCCTGCCGCTGGCATCGCTCGCGGGACTGTTCTACCTCTTCCCGGTGGTGCTCCCCTACACGAAGGGCAACGTCGTCAAGACTTTCCTCATCGGTCTCGTCGCCCTGGTGGTGGGCCTGTACTTCGTCACCGACCTCGCCCCCTTCTTCACGCAGGCGGCGCAGGACGTGTTCGCCCGGACGGGCGACGCCGCGGTGCAGATTCCGGAAGGTTTCCTGGGCGGCTCGCTGGACTTCGCCTCCAGCATCTTCTCCTGGGTCATCTTCCACTGTGTCCACGACTTCAAAATCGTCGGAAGCGCCCTGCTCGTCATCCTGACCACCGTGATGGCCGTCATCAACCGCCGGCGCATCATCAAGGAAACCCTCCTCATGCAAGAAACGAAAGAAAACGGAATATGAAAAGAATCCTTACAACCGCCGTCGCCCTGCTGTGCATCGTGTCCGCAGGCGCGCAAACTTCCTGGACCATCCAGCGGGCCTGCCATCCCGACGATGTCAAAAACTACGACACGCAGCGTCTGCGCGACAGTTTCATCATGGAAAAAGTGATGGCGCCGGGCAGGATCCTGCTGACGTATTCGATGTACGACCGTCTCATCTTCGGCGGCGCCATGCCGGTGGGCAAGACCCTGAAACTCGAGCCGATCGATGCGCTCAAGGCTCCTTACTTCCTGTTTTCCAGGGAATTGGGAATCATCAACGTAGGCGGTGACGGCATCGTCACCGTGGACGGGCAGAAATACGAGCTGCACTTCAAGGACGCGCTCTATGTCGGCCGCGGGCACAAGGACGTGACCTTCCAGAGCAAGAGCGCGGCGAAGCCGGCGAAGTTCTACCTCAACTCCGCGACGGCCCACAAGGAATACAAGACCCAGCTGATCACCATCGACGGACGCGAAGGCAGCCTGAAGGCCAACTCGTTCCCCGCCGGAAAGATGGAAGAAAGCAACGACCGCGTCATCAACCAGCTGATCGTCAACAATGTCCTGGAAGAAGGCCCCTGCCAGCTGCAGATGGGCCTCACGGAGCTGAAACCGGGCAGCGTCTGGAACACCATGCCGGCGCACACGCACGGACGGCGCGTGGAAGCCTACTTCTATTTCAATGTCCCGAAGGGCAACCGGATCTGCCACCTGATGGGCGACCCGCAGGAGGAACGCCTGCTCTGGCTGTCCGACGAACAGGCGGTGATGTCGCCCGAGTGGTCGATCCACGCTGCGGCGGGCACCAGCAACTACATGTTCATCTGGGGCATGGCCGGCGAGAACCTCGACTATGGCGACATGGACAAGATTCCCTACACGGAAATGCGATAGAAAGGGCCCGGGAAGGAAAAATATTTCAAATAATCTCGAAAAAAGTTTTGCGATATAAAAAAAATTCGTACTTTTGCAGTCCGAAAATGAAAGCAACCGCTTACGGGTCGTTATCAAATGTGCGTAATGTTGCGTAAAACAGATTGAGAGATGGATTTAATGAAAGTTGTTGAGCAGTCTTTCGCTAACGAGAAAGTTGCTTCCTTCCCGGACTTCAAGGCCGGTGACACGGTGACGGTCACCTACCGCATCAAGGAAGGCGACAAGGATCGCCTCCAGAAGTTCAGAGGTGTCGTGATACAGATGAGGGGTGCCACCCCGCAGACGCGTACCTTCACGGTCCGCAAGGTCTCCGGCGGCATCGGTGTCGAGAGGATTTTCCCCTTCCAGTCCCCCTTCATCGACAGTGTGGAACTGAACAAGGTCGGTAAGGTCCGTCGGGCCAGGATCTTCTACCTCCGCGAGCTCTCCGGTAAGAAGGCGAGAATCAAGGAAAAGAAGTTCTCCGCTCCCAAGGCCAAGGCTGAAGCCGACGCTGAATAATATTCCGGAGCGATCCGAAATTCCGGCTCCCTAGCTCAACTGAATAGAGCATCTGACTACGGATCAGAAGGTTACAGGTTTGAATCCTGTGGGAGTCACTTAAAACCGCAACAGAAGCATTTCTGCTGCGGTTTTTTGTATCGTACAGGCAACCCTATCTGCAGAAGAAGACGGATCGCAGCAGATACAGCACCGGGAAGATCTCCAACCGGCCCAGCAGCATTTCAAGCATGCCGGTCAACTTGAGGAAGACAGGGAAACCCGCATAATTGGACATCGACCCCACCTCGCCGAAACCCGGGCCGACATTTCCGATGCAGGCGATGGATGCGGTAACGCCCGTCGTGAAATCCAGGCCGGAAGCGATGTTCACCGCCGCGAAAACAACCATGATCAGCAGATAACAAAGGATATATCCGTACTTTCCCGAGGATTCCCTTGTATCACGAACGCTTTTTCGCCTATGTCTCGCCGGAGAATCCTGCCTTTGAACAAGCGTTCATCAAAGCCGACTCCCTGCCGGGACAGGACGTCTGGATCATCAGGGACGGACTTCGGAAACTGGATCCGTCCGATGCGGCAGGAGGCCGCTTCAACTATGAACAATTCTTCGAGGGAGGCCGCGTGGGGACCTTGATACAAGTCGTGAATGACAATGGAGGCATTACCATCCTCCCGGAAACGCACACCAACCTGATTATGTACAGTCAGCAAAAATGCCTCCGCCCCATCGTGGATCCCGTGCCCGGCCGGACCGTCTCGCTGGTCATCCGGAGCGATTACATCCACGAAGCCAAAGTCAACGCCGTTGCGGATGCCATCAAATGCATCATCCCGGTCGTGCTGCTGGAAAGCCAGATCAGGAACGGACCGGTCCGATTATAGGAATAAAGGTCCTCTCCTGTTCCGGAGACACCGGAAAAAACGTATCTTTGTCACTGCCCCGGCCTGAATGATAAAAAGGGGCATGGCATGGACATGGAGACAACCTTCCGGCCGATGCGCCGGTTCAAGCAGGAACTTCCCCGGGAAGATTGCGACCGGATCCTGCATTCCGCCTACAGGGGCTTCCTCTCCGTCATCGGCGACGGCGGGTATCCGTATACCCTTCCCATCAACTTCGTGTTCTCCGACGGGAAGCTGTACTTTCACTGCGCCCGGGAAGGCCACAAACTGGACGCCCTCCGCGCCTGCGACAAAGCCTGCTTCACGGTGATCGGCGAACCCGTCCGGGAGCCGGACGACTGGTGGTATCACGTCGACAGTGTCATCTGCTTCGGCCGCATCCGGATCGTCGAAGACGCCGCAGAGGCCCTCGGCCATCTGAAAGCGCTGGGAGCCAAGTACTTCCCCGATGGATACGACCTCGAAGGCGACCTCGCGAAAAACGGCCCGAGGGCCGTTGTCCTGGAAATGGCCCTCGAGCACGTCACGGGGAAAAAAGTGCGGGAGAAGTGAAGAGAAACCGTTCCGTGTCCGGACAGGACAACGAAAAACCTCCTCCCCGGAGGGAGGAGGCGGCAAAGGCAGCCGGCACGTCGGTTGTGCGGAATAAACGATAAAGGATGCGCCTGTACACGGTGCCGGGCATGACGATACTCGTTGTGTTGTGCCCCGACCCACAGATCTGATTGACGGCTTGCCTCCTGCCGACGAGGTCGCGCCCGCCCTGCCTTGCCGATGTGCTAAAGAAGGTCCGTCATCCAATTGGCCTGCTGCAATTTCACATCCAATTCACGAAGCTGCTTGGAGTAATCGTCAATCTGCTTCTGCAAAAGAGCGATGTCAATGGTGCGGACGAACTTGATTTCGTTCCTTGAGTAACGGTCGCTTCGTACGGATGCGCCTGCAAGGACGTCGCGAAGGACGGACAGACGAAGCGACAGGATGTCCTTCTCGGCAATCATGTCCGTCAGGGTGCGCCCCTCCCAAACGGTGGAAAGGTTGGTCTTGTTGATGCGGAGAATCAGATCCTGCAGGGACTTCAGCGCGGCGTCCAATTCGGAGAAAAGGGCTTGGGGCGCTTCGGCAGGTTCATCTCCCTCCTGCACTTTCACGTTGGAAAGAAGGCGTTCCTTCAACTGCGCGACACGCGTCTGCGTGTCCGCGCGGAGATTCAAGGCTTCTGCTAATTTCATTTTCGATGCTTTTGTCACACAAAGATAGGAACTTTTTCTCCATATATCCCTTTCCCCGTCCGATTTTGCAGATATGATAAAAAATGTTATCTTTGTACCACCAATGCGGAATTAGCTCAGTTGGTAGAGCATCAGCTTCCCAAGCTGAGGGTCGCGAGTTCGAATCTCGTATTCCGCTCAAAAAGGCAGCCTGAAAACGGCTGCCTTTTTTCGCGGAATAACGTCCCTGGATGCGGCCTGCGGCCGGTCCCCCTGGGGACATTGCGGCCTGCGGCCGGTGCCCTCACTGCTTCGATGCCTGCGGCATCTCGCGGACGTTCCGGCACGGCGGCTGATGCCGCCTTCGTCGCTACGCTCCTTAAAACAAAGCTCGAAACCGGCTGCCTTTTTTCGCGGAATAACGTACCTGAATGCGGCCTGCGGCCGGTGCCCTCACTGCTTCGATGCCTGCGGCATCTCGCGGACGTTCCGGCACGGCGGC
>JAEEGL012410805.1_pt1 | contig 11867 bp, 11 predicted proteins | sample 9134231 | NCBI WGS metagenome assembly JAEEGL01 (sample SAMN16246548, study PRJNA631951) | gut metagenome | biome: gut microbiome; feature: rumen; material: fiber-attached | host: Bos | place: Iran: Karaj | collected 2018-10 | reverse complement strand
CTGCGTGTTGGGCGAGTAGCCGGGATTGCGGCGTTTATCCTTGATTTCCAACATTCTGCGTTCATACCAGTCACGTGTGATACCGAGACTGTGACACAGGTCCAACGTATCTACGCCCACCTGTTCCTTCATCACTACCATGATGTCATAGGCTGGTTGATTATAGACCAACAGCTTATTGTTCCGGTCTGAGATAGCGCCGCGAGCGGGGAACTGTATGCGATGCAGGAAAGCGTTGGAGTCGGCACGCACCTTATAGTCATCCGACGATAGTTGCAGCGAAAAGAGGCGCAACACGTAGATGACGATGACGAGTGCGGCAGAAACACCCAGTACATAAGCTCGGTATGAAAGACTCTTGTTGATGGTTGTCTGTCGTTAAGTGGTTCGGATCAAAGTTTCTTGTTCTGCCTGCCTCCACGAACACCCTCTATGGCCACGCAGATGAGCAAGGTGAGCAGCCAGCTGGAAAGGAACGAGATGGCCAGGTCCACTATATGAAAGAAGTTGAAGGATTGTAGCAGGAAATAAGTGGCTGAGAACACAAAAGTGACCACAGCAGCATAACGGACGTAGGGCCAAAAATCCATGGAGGCGAAACTCGCCTGCATATCCTCCACCGCGTCCTTGGGTGCCAACAGTGCCAACAGTGGTGGTTGGATGAAAGCTGCTGCCGTCATGGCCGCAGCACCCACACCTGTTGTCAGCGAGACAATGTCACACAGCAGCCCGCAGCAGAAACCCCATAGCAACGCCGTCCAGCGCTGTGTGCCCAGGGGAAAAAGCAGAAGTAGATAAACATAGGGCATGGGTGTGGCATAACCCATGATATGAACGTAGTTGAACACCATCATCTGAGCTGCGACTAACGCCACCAGCCATAACAAACGTTGCAGGAAAGAGATCACCATATCTTCAAACGTGAACTTAAACATAAACGGTCGTCTGACGAATAAGTTACAGGTGGCTCATTCGCTGAAGTTCAGGGAATCAACCCGTTCCTCCAACAACCGCACCTCAGGCTGGAACTGCTGTGCTACCACGGCGACGTTTTCCAAACGTGAGAAATCTGTGCCCAGATGCACTCGGAGTTTGTAGGTCTGACCATCTTCGCTATTCTCGATGGCACTGACTTTGCCCACGAAGATACCTCGTGGAAAGACAGCGCTGAAGCCACTGGTCTCCACGATGTCTCCCACCTGGAAGCGGGCATGACGGGGTATATCGTCAAGAACGGCATAGAGCGAATGGCGACCATCCCATTTCAAGTAACCAAAATACCCTGTTCCACGTAGGCGGCAACTGATATGAGACTGGCTGTTGAGCAGGGGCATGACAATGGAATAGTGGGCAGATGTCATATACACGATGCCAACAATGCCTGTTCCACAGACGACACCCATCTCTGGCCGCACGCCGTCCCGCTCACCACGGTTAATGGTGAGGAAGTTGTTGCGACGCAGGACGCTGTTGGTGGTGATGCGTGCCGAGATAAGGTGCAGACTGTCATAGCGCTCGGCCTGACGCAGTTCGGTGTAGGTGCTGTCATGAGTGAGTTCGGTCAACCGTTGCTGCAGGTACGAGATATTGTATTCCAACACCATATTGCGGCGCATCAACTCTTCATTCTCTACACCAAGATTAACATAGCGCATAGCTTGTTGTTCCCACAAATCGACTTGTCCCACCACAGCGTTGGCTGTGGTCAGCCACACACTGCTCTGATAATGATTGAACCGGAAGAGCAGCACAAGACTGATCCCTTCCAGCACAATAAACAGCAGCCAGTGATAATACCTGACAAGAAAATCAAGCAAAGCTCTCACAACCTTAAAACCTTAAAACCTCAAAACCTTACAACCTTTATCTTAATATTTCACCACAGATTTCACATATTACACGGATTTCATGTCCTCTTGATAATCATTGTTTTCTATATTTCACAGATGAGTCATCGGACGAACAGACAGAACCACAGATTTCACATATTAAAGACAAGAGGGATATATGTAATCCGTTTAATCTGTTGAATCTGTGGTTCTCTGAACATTCTACATGAGGAACGAGAAGTTGCGAATATTCTTCAGAGCTACACCTGTTCCTTTGGCCACGCTGTGCAAGGGGTCGTCTGCTATGTGGAAGGGGATGTTGATCTTGTTTGTCAGGCGCTTGTCCAGTCCGCGCAGCAGGGCACCGCCTCCCGTGAGGTAGATACCATTCTTGACAATATCGGCGTAGAGTTCGGGCGGTGTCTCCTCGAGAGCGGTCAGCACAGCGGTCTCTATCTTGGCGATAGTCTTTTCCAGACAGTGGGCAATCTCCTGATAGCAGACGGGTACTTCCATAGGCAGGGCGGTGATGCGGTTCGGACCGTGAACAATGTAATCTTCGGGAGCCTGATCGCCCAGATCGGTGAGGGCGGCACCCACGTTGATTTTGATGCGCTCGGCCATGCGCTCACTCACCTTGACGTTATGCTGGCGGCTCATGTACTCCTGAATATCGGCGGTGAGCTCATCACCAGCGGTGCGCAGGCTCTTGTCGGCCACGATGCCGCCGAGTGAAATCACAGCTATCTCGGTGGATCCACCTCCTATGTCAACAATCATGTTGCCCTCGGGAGCAACGACGTCCAGGCCGATACCGATGGCTGCCGCCATAGGCTCGTAAATGAGATAGACCTCGCGGCCTCCAGCGTGCTCGGCAGAGTCACGCACGGCACGCAGTTCGACCTCTGTGCTTCCCGATGGCACACCTATGACCATGCGCAGGGAGGGAGTGAACAGGCGACTGCCGGTATGCACCATCTTGATGAGGCCGCGCATCATCTGTTCACAGGCGTTGAAGTCGGCTATCACGCCGTCATGCAACGGACGGATGGTCTTGATGTCGGCGTGCGCTTTCTCATACATGAGTTTGGCTTTTTCGCCGACTGCGATCATCTTCTTTGTGTGGCGATCCAGTGCCACCACGGATGGCTCATCAACAGCAATCTTACCATCAGCAATGATGATGGTATTAGCCGTGCCCAAGTCCATAGCTATTTCTTTGGTGAAGGAAAAGAGTCCCATAGTTGTAAATAAAGACAACCTCACCTCCCGTCCCTTTCGTCTTGGAGAGGGGATTGATTATTTATTGAGAGATGAGGATTTGAATGTTAATAGTGTTGCGTTTGAATAATAATTGAATGAATAGAACACACCTTTACAGAGTGATGATACTCCCCTCTCCAAAGGCAGAGAGGGGCTGGGGTGGGAGGCTACCCTTTGAACCACCCATAGATGGCGGTATCATAGTGGCTGCTCACACCAAAGGCAGCAGTAGCAAAGGCACGCCGCTGTGCCAGCGTGGTCTGTGCGCCCTGGGCATTGAGAATGTCAAGCAGGGGTTTGTACTGTTCCTTGGAGGGAATGATGACCACGTCGTTGAAGTTCTTGGCACCGGCACGTATGAGTGATATGCCACCGATGTCAATTTTCTCGATGATGTCGGCCTCCTCTGCACCACTGGCTACCGTCTGTTCAAAGGGATAGAGGTCCACGATGACAAGATCTATCTCGGGAATCTCATACTGCGTCATCTGCTGACGGTCACTCTCCAATTCACGGCGTCCCAGGATACCGCCGAAGACTTTTGGATGAAGTGTCTTCACGCGGCCACCCAGAATGCTGGGATAAGTGGTCACGTCTTCCACTTTCTGGCAAGGATAGCCCAGACTCTCTATGAAGGCTTGTGTGCCACCAGTGCTGAGAAAGCGCACTCCCTCGGCATTCAGTTTCTTGAGGATGTCCTCCAACCCGTCCTTATGGAAAACGGAAATGAGGGCGGTTGTTATTTTTTTCATTAGATTGATGGAGCTTATTGGATTTGTTGTTTTACTTCAGTCGGGCTAATGTTTCCTTAATTCTCTTCATGGCCTCGACAATATTCTCATCAGAAGTGGCATAGCTCATGCGGAAACATTCGGGGCTGCCGAAAGCATCGCCGCCCACGGTGGCCACGTGACCCACTTCTAATAGGTACATGGCAAAATCTGTGCTGTTACGGATGACGCGTTCGCCGTCGGCCTTACCAAAGTAGCTGCTGCACTTGGGGAAGAGGTAGAAGGCACCCTGCGGGTTGTTGACCTCAAGACCGGGAATCTCCTTGGCCAATTGCACGATGAGGTTCTTGCGGCGCTCAAAGGCCTGACGCATATCTTCCACACACTGCTGAGAGCCCGTGTAAGCGGCTTCGGCAGCTTTCTGGCTTACGGAGCAGGGACCGCTGGTGTACTGGCCTTGCAGTTTGTTGCAGCCCTTGACCACCCACTCAGGAGCAGCTATGAAACCGATGCGCCAACCTGTCATCGCGTATGCCTTACTTACGCCGTTGATAATGACCACACGGTCACGAATCTCGGGGAATTGTGCAATGCTCTCGTGCTTACCCACATAATTGATGTGCTCATAGATTTCGTCGGCCAGCACCATCACATCTTTATGGCGTACCAATACGTTGGCCAGCCCACGCAGTTCCTCCTTTGAATAGACAGAGCCGGTGGGATTGCTGGGTGAGCAGAGGATGAGTGCGCGCGTCTTAGGGGTGATGGCTGCTTCCAGTTGCTCGGGTGTAATCTTGAAGTCCTGCTCGATAGGTGCATCAATGAAGACAGGCGTACCCTCGGCAAGCAATACCATCTGTGGGTAGCTGACCCAATAGGGAGCAGGGATGATGACTTCGTCACCAGCGTTCACCAGTGCCATCACGGCATTGCAAACGCTCTGCTTGGCGCCGTTGGAGCACAGAATCTGGGCGGGGGTATAGTCGAGGCCATTCTCGTTGCGGAGCTTGTCCACGATGGCCTGCCGCAGTGCGGGATAACCCGGAACAGGCGAATAACGGGAGTAATTCTCTTCCACGGCGCGTATGGCTGCGGCCTTTATATGGTCGGGGGTGTTGAAGTCGGGTTCACCGACACTCATGTTGATGACATCTACGCCCTGAGCTTTCAGTTCACTGCTGCGTTGAGACATAGCCAACGTGGCAGACGGGGCAAGACGATTAAGGCGATCTGAGAGTGTATTCATATAACAATATTATTGTGGGCGCAAAAGTACAAAAAAGGTTTATTATTTGCTATCTAAAATACCAAGAAATTACACCTTATAGTATAAAAAATTATTTTTTATCATGTAACCGTCAATCTATATAGAGCCTCACAGCAAATGCAACTGCTATTTGTTGAAGTGCAACGTGTGTCCCATGCGTTCCTGTTTGGTCTTGAGATAACGCTCGTTGTAGGGATTAGGCTTTACTTCAATGGGAACATTCTCCACTATTTCCAGCCCGTAGGCCTCCAAGCCTACACGCTTCACGGGATTGTTGGTGAGCAGGCGGATTTTGTGGATTCCTAACTGCCGCAGAATTTGTGCGCCGACGCCGTATTCACGCTCGTCAGGACGGAATCCCAAATGGATGTTGGCTTCCACCGTGTCATCGCCTTCTTCCTGCAACTTGTAGGCTTTCATTTTGTTAAAAAGCCCTATTCCGCGCCCTTCCTGGTTCATGTAAAGCACTACGCCCTTACCTGCCTGGTCTATCATTTGCATCGCACGGTGCAGCTGCTCGCCGCAATCGCATCGCTGGCTGCCGAAAATATCGCCCGTGACACAGCTGGAATGAACACGCACCAACACGGGCTCGTCTGGTTCCCAAGAACCTTTGATTAGTGCCACGTGTTCCAGACCGTTAGAGAGCTGGCGGAAGGTGATGTCACGGAAATGGCCGTAAGCTGTTGGCAAGTCCACCTCGGGAGCTGCTTCTACCATTTGTTCGCGTTGGAGACGATAGGCGATGAGGTCGCGGATGGTGATGATGCGTATTCCGTGACGTTGAGCAACTTCCTGCAACTGTGGCATCCGCGCCATCGTACCATCAGGGTTCAGGATTTCTATGAGTGCGGCAGCAGGTTGCAGGCCTGAGAGTCGTGCCAGGTCGATGGCCGCCTCTGTGTGCCCTGCACGGCGCAGCACGCCGCGGTCTTGCGCGTAAAGCGGGTTAATATGTCCTGGTCGACCAAAGTCGGCAGCTTTGGCCGTAGGGTCGGCCAGATGGCGGATGGTGGCAGCACGGTCGGCGGCGCTGACACCTGTGGTGCAGCCCTCCAACTTGTCCACCGTTACTGTGAAGGGAGTACCCAATACGGAAGTATTATCTTGCACTTGATGAGGCAGTTCCAGTTGCTCAGCTCGGCTAATCGTAATGGGGGCGCAGAGCACGCCTCTACCCTCGCGCAGCATGAAATTCACTTTCTCGGGCGTGATAGTCTCGGCAGCAGTTATGAAATCGCCTTCGTTCTCGCGGTCTTCGTCGTCAACCACGATGACGAATTTGCCTTCCTTGAAGTCTTTGAGTGCGTCCTCAATGGAGGACAACACGGTATTTAATTCATAATCCATAATTCATCTTTTATAATGCACAATTTATAATATCGTATATTTTACAATTTCATCATCCGTCTATTGACAGAAAAAAATATTTCACCTTATAACCTTACAACCTCTTAACCTTACAACCTTAACCTTATAACCTTGAAACCTCACAACCTTATAACCTTATAACCTCACAACCTTGAAACAATATACTTGCATTGTTTCTGCAGCTGTTCCAGGTCTCGCCACAGCCGCAGGCGATAGCGCCAGATACGAATCCACAGAACGATACCGACAGGGAAGATTACACCCACAAGGATATTCAGCCTCGAACGACGGAAGGGGCGTGTGTGTGCATCGGGTACCAAAATTGGCATACTATTCAGGGTACCTAAGACGCGGTTGTCACGGCTATTGGAAAGCTCTTCAACCATCGCTTCCAGACGATCACTGAGGCTGATGACCACCGTGTCTGGCTCATAGCGGAAGAATATCTTGAAATAGTTGGGCATCAAGTGCAGGTGGTGCGTTTGAACGTAGGCGTGACAATCTTCGGCAAACTGCTGTAGTTCAGGAATCAGTCGCTCGTTGTCGGGATCTACCATAATGACTTCCTTGCGGGCAATGTTGCGATGCAGGCGCAACCCGAACAGTCGGCGGAAGAACCGCTGATAAGCTTCTACGTTAAACACAGCGGAATCCTGATTAGCCTTGTAGGTCAGCCACGCACCAATAGGTGCCAAAACGATGGTGCTCAGCCACAGCCCAAAAGTAACGTCCCAGTCACCACTCTTGGCCAACTTCTCTCCCGTTATATTCACCATATAATAAAAAATGAAGAATACAACAGACACCACCACGGGCACACCCAATCCGCCCTTGCGGATAATGGCTCCGAGAGGTGCGCCGATAAAGAAGAACATCAGACAGGCCAGCGAGAGGGTGAACTTCTTGTGCCGCTCCAACTTATGGATGCGCAGGGAGCGGTTGACCTGATAGCTGAAATCTTCCATCATCGAAGTTTGGCTCTCTCCGCTGGTGACGCGGTCCAGTGCCAGTCGGGCCACACGTGCGCGCTCGGTCTCGGGCATCGTCGTATATACGGTATCGAAGTTCACCGAATTGGCAGCTGCCTCGTTGACAATACGTGCAGAGTCGCGGTGCCCCTCCAGACGCGTCTGCTGCAGGAAACCGTAGCGATACTGACGCAACTGTGCGTGTCCCGTGGAGTCCAAGTAATGTGAAATGCTGTCAATACCGCGGTTGAGCATCTTCAAATTTTTGGTCTGCGCATTGTCGTTGAACAGCTCCGCATCCATTACACTGAAGTTGTTGTCAAAAGGAATCAAGTCCACCTCCACCTTGAACGTCTCGCGCATATAGGGAACGGTGGCCTTGTCCATAGCGCTGCCCGTATTCTGCATATTACGGAAACGCTCGCCGTCATAGAGCGTGAGTTTCAGGTGCATCTGCTCGGCTGTCGTCTGGATGCGACCCGAGTCTGCCAGAATAACTTGAGTGTCGTCGAAACCATTGCCCTGAGTGTAGATCATGATGCCGTAGAGCATACCGCTCTCCATGTCCTTGTGTTCCACAAAAAGGTTATAGCCGGGAATCTCGTTATAGAATTGCCCTTCTGGAATCTCCATCTCGGGCGACTTCTGCTTCATAGAATAGAGCAGCGCCGCCAACTGTTTGGCACTCTCTGGACCCACAACGTTCTGAAAATAGAAGGACCCCACAGACACGGCCAGCGCGAAAACCAGCGCCGGACGCAGGATGCGCAAAAGCGGTATGCCGGCAGCTTTCATAGCCAACAACTCCAACCGCTCTCCCATGTTACCGAAACTGATGAGCGACGCCAACAGCAGGGCCAGCGGCAACGAAATGGGCACCAGCGTCATCGAAGCATAGAAGAAGAACTTACCCAAAACGACATAGGACAAGCCTTTGCCAATCAAATCCTCCACATAACGCCACAGAAACTGCATCATAAAAATGAAGAGGCAAATAAAGAAGGTGCCCGCAAAGAGCAGGCAAAACTGCTTCAAAATATATAAATCCAGTCTCTTGAAAATGCGCATGGGACAATGTTTCTTCGCAAATGCGGCGCAAAGATACAATAAAGTTTACAGTTACTTGTCACATTCTGCACAAAACAAACTCACTTTTCAGTATTTTAGACATAATTCGCCAGCTATTTCACAAATATTGGACAAAATAGATGGTAATAAAAGCAACCTTTCGTAACTTTGTGCCGTCAAATGCTTATCTGTCATATTATCTGTCACAATAAATATTCCGTTATAAATGAAACAGGAAATCAACCCCGAGGAAACCCCTCGCGCTCACGCCTTCGAACTATGGATGAAGTCACCGCAGCCTATGGTGACACTCGTCAAAACCTTCGATGTTACCCACCTGATCCTCAAGAGCCGAAGCCTCGGCCTCAAGTTCAATATGCTACTCTGCTGGTGCATAGGTCGCGCTGCCAGCGGGATTGATGAAATTTACCTGCTGCCCAAACAGGGTCGGCTTTTCCGCTTCGACCGTCTGGCCATCAACGTCATAGTGAATAACTGCCGCGGTGGAATCAGTAGTTGTGACATCCCTTACAACGACGACCTGCAGCAGTTCGCCCGCGACTACGATACCCTCACCCAACAAACCGCCACCACCTGCAATGACATCGTTGACGACGAAGCAATGGCCGTCGGAACCTCAGCCGTCACGGGTACAGACCTCGACTGCATTGTCAACCAATACACAGGCATCTTCAACAATCCCTTCCTTGCCTGGCCACGCTACCGCCGCAGCTGGCTGCGCTACAAACTCCCCATCTCCCTCCAGTTCCACCATGCACAGATGGACGGTGCCCAAGCAGCACGGTTCCTCGAACAACTGCAGAAAACCATCAAATCGTTGTAATTCACCAATGGTTCCTGCCATTTATTTCACACTACAGGGTCACATACAACAGTTTTCTTCATAAAGGGTAAAACAAAGAGTGAGAACAAACTCAATTATAACCCTCTTAATCACAGAAAACTATGTTACTCTCAACCACTCCAACCATTGAAGGTCACCCCATTCGCGAATACAAAGGCGTAGTCACAGGAGAAACCATTATCGGCGCTAATGTAGTGAAAGACTTTATGGCCGGTCTCACCGACTTCTTCGGCGGCCGCAGTGGCTCCTATGAGAAAGTGCTCATTGAAGCAAAAGACACCGCCATCAATGAAATGATGCAGCGAGCACAAATGATAGGTGCTAACGCTATTGTCGGCATCGACATCGACTATGAAACAATCGGTGCCAACGGATCAATGCTGATGGTTGCCACCAGCGGAACGGCAGTCACTATTTGAGTGAACCCGTTGCCTGAAAGAAGTGCCAAATGACGATGCCCGCTGTGACACTCACATTCATTGAATGTTTGGTTCCAAACTGCGGAATCTCTATGCAACCGTCGCAAGCATCTACCACTTGCTGCTGCACACCTTTCACCTCATTACCCAAAATCACAGCGTATTTCTGAGTGCGGTCCGGGTGAAAATTCTGAATCATCGTACTGCCCTCACATTGCTCCACAGCCAATAAAGTATAGCCTTCGGCTCTCAGCCAGGAAACAGCTTCCATTGTATCCTTAAATTGTCGCCAGGCTACACTATCTTCAGCGCCCAACGCCGTCTTGTGAATCTCGGCGTTGGGCGGTGTTGCTGTGATGCCACAGAGCACTACACCCGTGATGCGGAACGCATCGCCTGTGCGGAAGACAGAACCTACATTGTAGAGAGAACGCACGCCGTCCAACACCACGACCAGCGGCAGCTTTCCCGCTTCACGGAACTCTTCGAGGCTCATGCGCCCCATTTCCGTCACTTTCAGCTTGCGATAGCCCATCACTTACTCAATTCCAGCATCCGTTGAATGGGCAGGATGGCTTTCTCGGCGATCTCTGGTGCCACCGTGACAACGGGTTGTTCATCCAACAGACAACGGTAGAGTTTCTCAAGAGTAATCATTTTCATATACTCACATTCATTGCAGGCACAGGTGGAGTCGTCCGGCGGCGCCGGCAGGAAGAGTTTGTGGGGTGCTGCCTTTTGCATCTCATGCAGGATTCCGCTTTCTGTGGCCACAATGAACTCCGAGGCCTCGTCATGAATGGCATACTGTAGGAGCGCTGCCGTGCTGCCCACCTTGTCAGCCAATTTTACCACGGGTCCCTTGCATTCCGGATGAACCAGAATCTTGGCTGTGGAATGTTGTGCTTTCAGTTCCAGTATCTTCTCTACGCTGAAGCGCGCGTGAACGTGACAAGCGCCGTTCCACAGAATCATGTTGCGACCCGTGATTGAATTGATATAATTGCCCAGGTTCTGGTCAGGACCAAAGATAATAGGTGTATCTGGTGGCAGGGATTCCACTATCTTGCGGGCGTTGGAGCTGGTGACAACTATATCTGTCACAGCCTTGGTGGCAGCGGTTGTATTCACATAGCTCACCACAGTGTGTCCGGGATGCGCCTTGACGAAGGCAGCAAACTCATCGGCGGGACAGCTCTCTGCCAGCGAACAGGTGGCGTTCTCGTCGGGCACCAGCACTTTCTTGTCGGGGCACAGGATGGCGGCTGTCTCACCCATGAAATGCACGCCGCAGAGGACGATGATTTCGGCATCTGTCTTGGCGGCCTGCTGCGCCAGCGCCAGGCTGTCGCCGATCACGTCTGCTATATCCTGAATCTCGCCAGCCACATAATAATGTGCCATGATCACGGCGTTCTTCTCTTTCGCCAGCCGGCGTATCTCTTTTTGGAGTTCCTTTGTACTTTTCACCATTGTATAAATAATATTGTTTATTTCTTTTTTCGAAAAAGACGGTTAATGTATATGATATTTATCCGTTCACTATGTTAATAACTTTGTTAAGTTATGTAATTTCAATAGAATAGGTTGTCAATAATTATAGAATAGTTGTTCGTTTGTGGTTAATAATTGCGCGTTAACTTGTGTATTGATTCAAAAGTGTGTGTTTTCAACAGCAATTATCAACGTACCGTCGAAGTTAAATAAGGGTTATGAACAAGGTTTGATGAAAACTGTGAATGAGGATTTGCAATATTTTTAGGTTATGAGATTGTGAGGTTATAATCTCACAAACTTATAATCTCACAAACTTATAATCTCACAAACTTATAACCTCACAAACTTATAACCTCACAAACTCATAACCTTGCAACCTCATAACCTTGCAACCTCATAACCTTGCAACCTCACAACTTTATTTCTTGATTTAACTTTCGCAAGCTGGAACGGAAAGCGCCCCAACGGGGCAGCAAGCACTCAGCCCAGGGCAACGCCCTGGGTTCGTATGCATTCCGAATACGCGCCCTGAAAGGGCAAAAGCATTATGTTCGTGCCGCTTTTGCCCTTACAGGGCGAGGTTACCTTG